>Ga0335074_10017235_pt1 | contig 10182 bp, 12 predicted proteins | sample Lox_Sample_23_FD_206715 | JGI IMG/M metagenome (GOLD analysis project Ga0335074, IMG submission 206715) | Soil microbial communities from Loxahatchee National Wildlife Refuge, Florida, United States - Lox_Sample_2.3 | ecosystem: Environmental > Terrestrial > Soil > Wetlands | place: USA...
TGCGCTGCCAGAACGTCTGTCAACCCCCCGTTGTCACTTTCGGCTCCTGCTGTCCGCCGTCGGCAGGGCCCGGCGTTCGCCCGGCTGTAAGCCGCACGCGCGCCAGAACGCTCACCGTTCTGCGCGAGCACAGATTCTTGGCGGCCGTCGGAAATAAGATGTGCACCGGGGCTGCGTTGCAGAACAAGCAGAATTGGCACTGGCAAGCATTCCGAGAACCGTCGATACGCGCTCGCCCCAAATGACGGAGCGGCTCGTCTCGGCTAGCACAGATGAGACGTTCGGGTCGGTCTGGCCGCGGGCGACGGCGGCGTATGTCAAGCCCCGGCGGGTCGGCGATGGGTGGAAAACCAGCCGGGCAGAAGCGACGCCTGCCCCCCCAAGCAGACGCCGGCTGCGGAAGACTGGGGCAATGAATGAGGTCACCTTCTCGAACGTCGCCCCGGTGCTCATCGTGCGCGATCTCGACCGCGCTCTCCGCCGGTACCGCAAGCTTGGCTTCTCCGCCCGCGCGCACGACGGCCCGTTCCGGTATGGCTTCGTCGAGCGCGACAGCGTCGAACTCCACCTCAGCGAATCACCAGAGCACGACCACACCAAGGATGGCTCCGAGATCTACTTCTATGTCTCCGATGCCGACGCGCTCTACGCCGCCTGGTCATCTTCGGGAGTAAGGGGACGGTTTATTCCCCCGCACGACACTCCATATGGGCTGCGAGAGTTCGCTTTTGTGGACCGTGACGGAACGGCGCACCGCGTCGGGTCCTCGATGCCGAAGTGATGCCGAGTTCGAGGGCTGCTCCCGCTCGGCGGGCAAGAGCAGGTAATCAGATCGACGATAACCAAGATGCTCAAGAGAGTGGTTGGACTACCCGGAGCTCGCAAGCGGCGGCCGAGTTGGCGAAGGCGCCGGTCGGCGTCGTCCTCCAGCCTCGGCCTCGCCGAGGTTGTACTCGAAGGCGTCGAGTAGTTGGAACAGCTCGTCACTGATCCACTCCCGATCGCGCCGCCTCCCCACCAGCATTGGCTGAAGAACGCCAGTGGATTGGAGCTGGTTGAGTGCCACCCTCGCGGCGGTCGCCGTTACTCCGTAAGCGTTTGCTGCGCTTTCAGCACTGACGATCGGTTGCGTAGGCAGGCCCTGGATAATCTTGCGCGCAACAGAGTCCTTTCTAGGCGAGCCCGCTCGCTCGATCAGTTCACCGAGAAAGCGATCGATGAGGGATCCAAGTGCTGTCGCGCTCCTCGCCGAGGTCGTGACTGCATCGGCAAAAGCACCGATCCAATCATCAGTACGGGCCTCGCGAAAGTCTATTAGCCCCGAAATGTAGCGTTTCGCGTTCGCTGCGAGCACAACGCTGACGGGTGGTGCGACACGCTCTATAACATTTCGGCGGCGGAATACGACGTGTATCAGGCAGCGACCTGCGCGGCCGTTGCCATCACCGAAGGGGTGGATGGTCTCGAACTCGGCATGGGCAATCGCGGCCTGCACAACCGCGGGGATGTCGTCGAGGTTCACAAACTTGACGAGATCGTCCAACAACTCATCGACATACTCGGGAGGCGGAGGAATGAACGCTGCATCTCGCGGGCTAACCCCTCGACCTCCGATCCAGTTCTGCTCTGTACGGACCACGCCTGCATAGCGTTCTTCCGTAGTACCCTCCAGTAGTGCCTGGTGGATATCTATGAGGTCCTGCACGCGGAAGGGGCGCGGCTCGGCACCTATGGCGATCGCTCGTTCCATTGCTCGAACGTTGCCCAGCACGGCACGTGCTGTTGGATCCGCAGCAAAGGGCTCGTAGGCAGCGAGCGCCAGTCGCTTGTTCGAAGAGCGTAGACCCTCGATAAACGATGACCCGAGCGCCTCAGCCCGGAGCAGAGTCGTTGCTACTGCCTCAAGGTCGCGACCCGGAGCTTGGAACCGGCTCAGCGCGGCGCTGGCTTGGGCGACCGCCTCCGCGGCCCGACTTGCTAGGGGCTGGTCCCAGTCGGCGACGGCGTCGGGCACGAAGGCGTCATAACGGAACGGCCGACGGTCGCGGCGAGCACCATAGCCGCCACCTTCCCACAGGCGCTCTACAAGTTCTGGCAGTGCCATATCCTTTCGGAGGAAAGTCCGCTACGAAAGGATCCTTCGTGATCCTTACGCAAGGACTAAGCTAGCGAACGGAAACGCCTTATGCAAGCTTCTACTCGGATTCTTTCGTAACTGCCCGCACCTGGTTGCTGACAGGCAGCAAGGTCCGCGGGACTTTGGGCGCGCAAAGCCGGGCCCATTCGGTCCACGGCCGCGAACATGCTCGGGTCGCCTGCCGCGTCGTACTCGCAGCCGTCACGGTCGTTCGCCACTCCGGGGTTGTTGGAAGGGAGAGGCACGCCCATGGCGGCCGAGGCCTCCTGCCGAGTGACGGCGGAGCAAGCCGCTGGTACCACGACCTGCGGGCGGCAGGGTCGTCGGGGGAGACCGCCACGTGTCCCGGCCCGCAGGCCACCACTGCGACCGCAAGGGCCAAGACCGCTGGGCAAAACGACAGCTGCAGTTGCGAGATCGAGGGGACTGGTGCACCCGGCTCGGGCCAACTTGCCGGGAGCGGTCGGTACCGTATGTAGATCCAGATTGTCCTTGAAGCTCGACCGCGCTTGCGCGTGGCCGAGGAGCCTGAGCGCGGCCGATGTGATGGGTTAGTATCCGCTTACGGCTGAATTTCGGTTCTCGGCGACAAGGGGTTGGTCCCGGGCGGTGCCCGCACCGATTGGCTTCAGGCTTCTCAGCCAGGCATAGATGGGACGTTCGCGTGAACCTCGTCGAGCCGCTCACCTCTTGGTGCCAGCCGACAGGTACCGCGCCGGCGCAGCGCTGGTGATATCATCTGGTCACCGTCGGTGGCGGCCGGCGACACGGCCGTCAATGAGGGGAGGACCGTGGTGCACCTTCGTACCGTGTCGGTGGGCATCCTCTCAGCCGTCATGTCCTTCTCCGCAGTTTGGCCCGCAGCCAACGCCTCCGCCGCTCGGACATCGGATGCCATAGTCGGAGGATCGCTGACAGCTGTTTCGTGCCCGACCGTCGACGAGTGCGTGGCGGTGGGCCGCTCCGATAGCGGGGCGCTGGTCGAAGTTTCTCACGGCGCGACCTGGTCGGTCGTGCCGGCTTCAGATCTCGGCTTGCCTGCCGGCATGACGCAGGTCACTCTTGACGCGGTGGCGTGCGTCAGTGGCACTAACTGCACGGCAGCCGGCTTTGGTACCGAAGGAACGAGCGCGGTAAAAACTCTTGTAGAGCGGTGGAACGGGACCAACTGGAGGGCCACGCCTAGCCCCACCCCAGCATCGACTTACAACTCTCCTTACACGGGCGGGAATGCCAACCTGTACGCCGTCAGCTGTCCAAGCTCGTCCGCCTGCATGGCGGTCGGGACGCAGTACCTGAATTATTCCGAGGGCATCCAGGGGACCCTGGCCGAAGTTTGGAACGGCTCCACATGGTCGGTCAGTCAGGTTCCGGACCCGGTGAGCACCTCATCCCAACCGGGGACGGTAGCTCGACTGGTCTCAGTCGTATGCTCGAGCCGCTCGAGCTGCATGGCGGTGGGCACGTACGGGGAGAAGGTCTTGGCCGACCGTTGGAACGGGTCCACTTGGTCCCCCTCGCCAGTGCTGGGCCCAGGAACAGTCCCTGAGCTCGAGTCAGTCTCCTGCGTGAGCGCATCGAGTTGCACCGCGGTGGGCGGTTATATCAAGGCGGGCTCGGTTGAGGCGACCCTGGCAGAGCGGTTCACCGGGTCGACGTGGCATGTACTCGCTACGTCAAACCCTGGTTCCGCCGGGCAACCTATAGGGTTTCACTCCGTGTCCTGCCCCAGTACCTTGAGCTGTACCGCGGTAGGGGCTTACACTAAAGGCACATCTAAGAAGTCAATTGTCTACACCCTGGTTGAGGAATGGAACGGCCAGCAATGGTCCGTGGTCCCCTCACCGAACGTCTCGGGGTCCTTGTACAGCGGGCTGGAGGCGGTTTCGTGCCCGACCGCAACGGAGTGCACCGCTGTCGGGGGTAGATCCGGGTCGTCGATCGGGTCGGCTCACACGCTCGTCGAGCACTGGGACGGTTCCAAGTGGGCCGTGGTCACCAGCCCGTAACTCCTTCGGGCCAATCTGGCATCAACAGCCGTGAGGAACCGGCGGCAGTCATCGGTTCGGGGGCTCTGGACCGAGCCGGTCGACCAAGGCCAGACGTCCCCCTAGCGCGTCTACGGCGCGTGCGCCGCCCATGGCTTCGGTCGGCGAATTTCACGTGCTCAGAACGTCCAGTTTTTTTTACGATCAGCCGAGTCAGAGCTCGTCCATAACCGGCGCTCGGGCCCGACAGCGGCACGCCGACCCGCTGCAACTGGTTGCGTCCAAATCACGGACGAAGTCGGGAGTGCTCGGCACTTCACAGAGCACTGACGACCCGCTCGCCTGAGACGGCCGGAGCCGTGCGCAGCGAACGAGCGCCTGGAACAGTGGGGGCCCCAAGCGAGCCCGGGCCGCGGGGTCGGGGAACATTGCCAGGTTCAGGGGGTCGTCGTCAAAGGCTCGTGCGACTACCGAGGCCGCCTGGGCAACCTTGTCGTGGTCAAGCACCTGGAAGGTGGCTGGGCGCAGAGCTCCTCCTGGTATCAACGGGAGGGATCGTACGTGCCGGACAGGACCTGGTCGGGCCGCAGGTCCGGGGCAATCTCGGCCAAGCGGCGCCGGAAAGCAGCAAGGCGCTCTACGGTCAGCTCGCTCCCCGGCTCCAGGGCTCGGGCCCGGGAGAGCTCAGTACCGCTCTGAGAGTCGCGAGCCACGACTGTGGCCAGAGACTCCGGGCTGGTACCCACACCGCAGTACTCACAAAGGGCCGTCAGTACTTCGTGCGGGCGTGCGCTCAAGTCCTCGTAGCGGGTGATGAACATGGCTAAGCCTTGCCGCTGCAAGGTGGCGGCCCGCACCATCGATGTCGCCCACACCCAGCTCATGAACTCGATAGGAGAAGGGAACGGGCTGAGCACAGGGCCGTCAAGGGACGAGCGTACGCGGGGTACAAGCTCGTCAAACCGGTGCCAGGACTCAAGCGACTGGGGCTCGAAGATCCCAAAGGCGCGGGTCACCGACCGGGCCCAGCTATCTGCGCCGCGGTACAGGAAGACAGTCTTGGCGGCAGGGAAGCAGCGCAGGAGGGGCTCCGCCAGTTCGATGTTGAAGCTGCGGAACTTTATGGCCCAGCTCGCCGCCGGCCTCGGGGCGCACAGCAGGGTCGTGCAAGTCTTTAGCAGTGCCTCGAACTCCGGGTCGGCTTGGTCGCGCAACTGGTGCAACTGGTGGTAGACGTCGGGCTCCGATAGGGCGACGACGCCCTCGCCGGACGCCAAAGCGTGGCTCACCAGGGTGGAGCCGCAGCGGCCCGTCGATTGGACCAGCACCAAACGCTCAGAAGGAACGGGCGCCTTGGCCGCCAAGTCGTGGAGCTCCCCGAAAGGCACCGACACGACCTCGGTAGCTTCGGTGAACTGGGCCTGGTAGAGGAAGGGGGCGCTGGACAGGTCCAGGTCGGGCGGTGTCCTGACGAAAAGCGCGCTACGCCGAGCCGGGTCGATGCAGTACAGGCTCAACGTCGGGTCGAGGACAAGCGACAACTCCATTGACCCCGTTTCGTGGGCGACAAAATCGCTCGGCCGCGCCACGGCGCCCACCCCCGCCTTGCACCTTTCTTCGATGGCCAGGACGGTTGCGGCCACGGCTCAGGCCTCGTCGCTCTGCATGACGACCGCGTTTAGCTCCACGTTCTGCATGAGGACAGGGTTCTAGCACAGGCCGTGTCGCTCCGGCTCCGCGAAGTTATTCCCCTGCAACCCAGAACAGAGTCGGCGATCACGGGAACGCCATGGAGCTAGCTCTACTTTGGAGGAACGAGTACAGAATATCCCAGTAACATCGGGGCAGCTTGCCTGGCGCGAGGCGACTAGAACATGGCGCTTTCCCATTGCCAGCGGGGCCTGGACATTGCCAAGGCCCTGTCAGCGCGCTCTGCTGAGACTGCTAACGCAATGAACGAGCTAGGCCTCGTCCACCTCGGCCTCGGTGACGCCGACGCTGCCATGGCCCTCTTTGAGGGAGCCCTTGACGTCGCCCGGGCCGTTGCCCCGCGCAATCCTCAGGTCGTGAACGCCCTGAACAACTTGGCGGCAGCACATCGGTCCCTTGGGGAAACGGACCTTGCCGAAAGGGAAGCAGGACGCGCCAGGGAGATCGAAGGCGGCACCGTGAGCCCACATGGACGAGCGCCCAGCGGCTTCTTGGTAGCGGCGGAGTAGGGACGGGGCCAGGATCGGTCCGGCGGTGGGTTCGGCCAGTCGTCACGGGCGCTGCGGCGCCGACGGAGCAGCCAGGGTCCTGGGCACCTCCAAGGCCACCTGGCAAGGGCCTGTCACTGTGATACCGAGCGGAGATCAGAAGCAAGCGCCGACTAGCGCACACGTTGTGATTTCAGCAACGGGCAGTGGACCTAACCGGACACTTCGCGAACCCCCGCATCACCCCTTCAGTACAGGTACTTCTTGAGCTAGCTGAGCTGTGTGCGGCTGGCTTGGGCTCACCTGCCGATGGCAAGCGCGAGGAGGGTATTGATCGCAATTTCGAATGGGCGGCTCCTCTGTTGCACCTGGGAGAGTAGAAGTCCTCCTTCGAGCGTGGCGAGCAGAGTAACGGCGAGGTCGTCCGGGTCGACACCGGAGGGGAGTTTCCCGTCAGCATGAAGGGATCTGAGCCCATCGGCGATGGCGGCAGCCCACTGATCGAACCCAGCTGCGATGAGCGCTCTGGCCTCAGGGTCACTTTCGGCGAGTTGACCAGCAAGCGAGCCAAGTGCGCAGCCCCCCTTCGCCTTGGTGCGCTTCGCCGCGGCGAGCACCATGTTGCGCCACGTCTCGACGCCGTTCGCGCCGCCGAGTGCGCGCCGATTGCGATTGACGATGGCGTCGGCTTGATAGTCGATGACCGCCTGCACGAGTTCGTTCTTGTCGGGGAAGTAGTGGTACATCTGAGAGCCGCTGACTTCCGCTGCCACCTTGACGTCTTCCAAGGTGGTCGCAGCGACCCCGCGCTCATGGATCAGGGCGGCGGCCTTCTCAACTATTCGTGCCCGGGTGCGTTCACCCTTGGGGGTGAGCCTCGGCCGGACGGTGGTGTCGTCGACCATGCCAACCATGCTAGCACCTTTTGAGTTTGACAACCCAGTCCGGCTGTGCCATACTGAGTTGCACAACCCATTTTATAGGAGAGGACGAAAGAACGGGTGACTGACTTAAAAGGCAAGACGGCTCTGGTTACAGGGTCGACGAGCGGGATCGGCAAGGCTACGGCCATCGCCTTGGCCGCCCGGGGTGCTCACGTACTGGTAGTTGGTCGCAACGAACAACGGGCCAAGAACGTGGTAGCCGAAATCCAAGGCGGCGGCGGCAACGCGTCGTTCACCCTCACCACGTTGAGCGACCTCGAATCGGCTCGGGAGCTGGTCGAGTGGGCCACCGAAGCAGGTGAAGGTCACGTCGACATCCTCATCAACAACGCTGGGGTCGCCTTGCTCGGGCCAAGCAACGCCGCCACCGAAGCACAGTTCGACGAGACCTTTGCGCTCAACGTCAAGGTCCCGTTCTTTCTCGTCGCCGCCCTCGCCCCCGCCATGGCCGAACGCGGATGGGGTTCGATCGTCAACATCTCCACGATGGTGGCGAGCTTTGGACAGGCCGGCATGGCTATTTACGGCGCCAGCCGAGCGGCTCTCGAACTGTTGACTAAGGCCTGGGCCGCCGAATACGGCCCTCGTGGTGTCCGGGTCAACGCCGTGGCCCCCGGCCCGACGCGCACCCGCATGATGGAAGGTGTGCCCGACGAGATGGTGAACCATCTCGCAGCACTAGCACCAGCAGGTCGCGTAGCTGAGCCCGAGGAACTCGCCGCGGCGATCGTCTTCCTCGCAAGTGATGATGCCAGCTTCGTCCAAGGCGTCACTCTTGCGGTCGATGGAGGCCGGGTCGCGACATAACACACCAGTCATACCGCGGTGACGTTTAAGAGTGAAGACCCAGAAGCACAGATCGCAACTAACAACTAAGGAGTACTCACATGAGCGCATACCTAATTGTCGAATTCACCGTCAAGGACCCGGATATTTATCGTGAGAAATACGCCCCCAACGCCGGGCGGACGGCCAAAGAGTACGGAGCCGAGGCTCTCGCCAACAGTAACTGGGAGCTCCTGCATGGCGATGGCTCGCTCACTTCAGGGGCACTCATGCGGTTCCCGGACCATGAGACGGCCGTCAGATGGTACAACTCACCTGAATATCAGCAGCTGATCGATGTCCGAAGTGCCGCGATGGATGCCCGCTTCAGCCTGCTCGACGGACTTCCTAGCTAATCGAATGCCTCACAATCCCGCATCTTCACCGTCGCAGAGGTATTGGCCGGCGGGCTTGTACGAAACTCCCCTATTTTGAGTGGATCGTCAAGTCTACAGACAAGCGTGGTTTCGTGGCGACAGAGCCCGTGACCGAGAGAGGCCGCGTGACTCGTCAACGGATCGTGGCAGCAGCGGTTGAAGTAATGGCGGAAAAGGGTGCACTGGGAGCCAGTTTGGATGAAGTCGGTGCTCGCGCTCCTGCTTCGCGGAGCCAGATTTATCATTATTTTGACGACAAGTCAGACCTGCTGTGCGCAGTAGCTGAGTCCATGGCGGAAACTGTCATAGAGGACCACCGTCGACTTCTGACTGGAGTCAACTCGTGGGACGGTCTGCAGCAATGGGTGGATAGTCTCGTCGGGCTCCATGACAAGAAGGGTGCAAATTTCCAAATCGCTAACCTCATCGCTCAGCTCTCCGAAGGTGATGATGTCCGAGCCGTGCTCGCACGCGCTCTCCAGCGTTGGGAAGCAAACATCCAGGGCTGTCTTGCCGCGATGGTGGCGGCGGGAGAGCTCAGATCCGACGTCGACCTCGACTGGCTAGCGGCCTCGACGCTGGCAAGTCTCCAAGGTGGGACCCTGCTCGCCGAGGCCCGAAGCAATTCCCGGGCGCTTCGCCAGGCCCTCGACGGCGCAGTCGCTCTGCTCGTCACGTATCGCCGAAAATGAGAGGAATTACCAATGAGCACACTGCCAGCAAAGACCATACTCATCACGGGCGCCAACGCCGGGATCGGCAAGGACGTGGCCCGGCAACTGGCATTACGTCCTGAGACTGCGCGGATCTACCTTGCGTGCCGGAACCAAGACCGGGCGACAACGGCAAAAGCCCAACTAGAAGCCGCGACCGGCCGGCACATCTTCGACATCATTCTCATGGACGTCGCCGACCTGGGTTCGGTCCGCTCGGGCCTTGCGGCCATCAACGGGCCCCTTGACGCGCTGGTCATGAACGCCGGTGTGATCGGCGGCAAGCCTTTGATGGACTTGACTGCTGACGGGGTCACCAAGCTCTTCGCAACGAACGTTCTCGGTCACGCCGTTCTCCTCGAAGGGCTCCTGACCGAGAACCGACTTCGAGAGGTAGCGGTGTTCGCCGCAAGTGAAGCAGCCAGGGGAATACCGAAGTTGGGCTTCAAACGGCCAACCTTCGTCTCCACCTCTACCGATGAACTCACTACCGTCATCGACGGCAGCTACTTCGCTGGCAGAAAATATGATCGGAACCTGGCCTTCGGTCAGGTCAAGTACATAGGGGCCTTATGGATGGCCCACCTCGCGCGCCAATACCCCGACCTCCGCTTTATCACTGTGAGCCCCGGCAACACCACGGGCACCGAAGCCGCCGCCGGCGCGGCGCCACCGGTACGCTTTGCGGCCAAACACATCATGCCCCACCTCGGTATTTCTCACGAACTTGAAGTGGGCTCGAAGCGACTCGTCGACGGCGTCACCGACCCGAAGCTTTCGAGTGGCGTGTTCTACGCCAGTGCGGCCGGCAAGTTGAAGGGCCCCATGGTCGACCAAACAGAAATCTTCCCCGACTTGGCCAACCCGTCCTTCCAGGACCACGCCAACGAGGCCATCCACCGCTTCATCACCGGCGTGCCCGGTGCAATCAGAACTCGGAGGAGCCTCGACTGATCGGAGAGCCGTCTTTGCTCTGGGAGTATGTGCCACGCTTTAGTGT
>Ga0335074_10017236_pt1 | contig 10181 bp, 9 predicted proteins | sample Lox_Sample_23_FD_206715 | JGI IMG/M metagenome (GOLD analysis project Ga0335074, IMG submission 206715) | Soil microbial communities from Loxahatchee National Wildlife Refuge, Florida, United States - Lox_Sample_2.3 | ecosystem: Environmental > Terrestrial > Soil > Wetlands | place: USA: Florida...
GATACACGCGGCGGCGTGCCCGCCGGCGCCAATGAGAAGTATGGGGCGCGAGCTCACCGCTGCGACTGCACCGCAAGTTGCGCACTGCTCGGGACGTTGAGCAGGCGACCCTCGAGCGATTCTGCGACCGGCAGGGGCATCCTCGGACTGCTCCGGAAAGCCGGCAGCCGGTGATTGAGTACCCACACCGGACGCGTGGTGATTCCGGCCTCGTTGGTGAGCGCAAGAACCGCATCTCGTTCGCAAACGAGCTCGGGGTCGAGTATGAGCGTTTGCAGCCAGTAGTTGCTGCGGCAGCCCGTGGGCTCCGCCATCAGCCGCACCCCGGGTACCCCGGCGAACGCGGCAGCGTAGCGCTCATGGAGTCTCCGCTTTGCGGCAAGCAGCTCCGGTAGCTGCTCGAGCTGAGCGCAGCCGAGAGCAGCATTCAGATTAGGCAGCCGGTAATTGTAGGCCACTCGATCGTGACGGAACTCCCACGGGTGCGGTAGCTTCGCTGTCGTCGTGAGGTGCTTTGCCGCGCGTGCGAGTTGCGCATCATTGGTGAGAATGGCTCCGCCGCCACCCGTGGTGATGGTTTTGTTCCCGTTGAAACTCAGCGTGCCGAGCAGGCCGAAGCTCCCCGTGTGCCGATCATGATAGAAGCTGCCGAGAGACTCCGCCGCATCCTCCACCACGGCCAAACCGAACTTGCGCGCAAGTGCGAGCAAGCCGTCGAGGTCAGCCGGATGCCCGAATGCATGCATGGGCACAATCGCGCGGATCACCCCTCCGCTCAGGCGATTCACGCACCGACCCTCGCGCAGCTCGGTGACACCGTGCAGGTACTCCTGCAGTGCACGCGGGTCGGCTCCGAGCGTGCGCTCCTCACTGTCTATGAAGTGGGGCGTCGCACCACAATAGGCAATGGCGTTCGACGTGGCGACGAACGTCATCGTGGGAACCAACACCTCGTCGCCTGGCTGCACCCCTGCCAGCTGCAGCGCAACGTGCAGCGCCGCAGTGCCGTTCACCACCGCCACGGCGTGCCTGACGCCAGTCATTTCAACGAGCGCAGCCTCGAAGCGCTCGACGAACTTACCAGCGGAAGATACGTAAGTAGAGTCGAGACACTCCTTGAGGTAGCGCCATTCGTTGCCCGCGAACTGCGGCTCGTGCAGAGCGGCTGGACCCGCGCCCACCACATCACGGATCGCTTCGAGGATCCGTTCGGCGCACGCGGAGCGAGCAGCGACCACGCTCACAGTGCGTACTCCGTGGGGCGGTACCCTGCGATATTCGCCGGGTCCCGGAACCACTCGATGGTCTCGGCAAGACCACGATGCAGCCCTTCGAGACCGCCGTACCGGGGTTGCCAGCCGAGCAAGGTGCGAGCCTTGTCGTTGGCCGCAAGAAGTCGATTGACTTCGCTGTCCTCGGGACGCATGCGTACCTGGTCTGCGACGATGTCGATCTGCGTCCCCATTAGCTCGGCGATGATGCGAGCGAGCTCGCCGATCGAGATCTCGAAGTTGCTCCCGAGGTTGATGGTCTCACCCGTGCTGGCCGGCGATCGCAACGCAGCGAGGAAGCCGGCGACCGTATCGCTCACGTAATTGAAGTCGCGCGTCGGGTGCAACGCGCCGAGCATAATGCGCCGAGCGCCGCTCGCGATCTGGGCGATGATCGTCGGGATCACCGCGCGCGCCGACTGTCGCGGTCCGTAGGTATTGAACGGCCGCAGTACGGTGACCGGCGTGCCAAACGAGGCATGGAACGATAGCGCGATCTGGTCGGCTCCGATCTTGCTCGCCGAATAGGGAGATTGCCCCCGCAACGGGTGCTCCTCCGTGATGGGAACGAAACGCGCGGTCCCGTACACCTCGCTGGTCGAGGTGTGGACTACCTTACCGATGCCCAGGTCGCGCGCTGCCTGCACGACGTTGAGCGTGCCCTTTACGTTGGTATCGACGTAGGTCTCGGGAGAATGATAGGAGTAGGGGATGCCGATGAGCGCGGCCAGGTGCAGCACCGCTTCGCAGCCCTGCACGGCCGCTCGTACCCCGTAGGGATCACGGATGTCGCCCGCGAACACCTCGAACTTGCCGCGCACGTCCGCGCCGCAGCGATCGAGCCACCCACGGGAATTGAACGAGTTGTAGAAGACGAAGGCGCGCACTTCATAGCCAGCGCGCACCAGGCTCTCGGTGAGATGCGAGCCGATGAATCCGTCAGCGCCAGTGATCAGGACCTTCAACCTCGGCCTCCAGGCACGCTACCGCCCTGCGACGCTGCTCCGCAGAGCCATCGCATCCAGTCCGAAACCGTGCGCCTCGCGGCGCCGTCGCCGATGTGCGCTCACCGGCGCGAGGATTCGCGCTCCACCTCGGCTCTGATCTGCTCGATCTCGGCGGCAAGTGCGGCGTGCTCCTGTAGCTTGTAGCGCAGGAACTGCGCCGTGACGCGCGCCTTTGCCTCGATACCTCGCGGGGTGAGCAGATACAGGTACCCACTCTTGTTGCGGCTGTTCTTGAAGCGCGACGCCTTCACCCAGCCGCTGCGAATCAGCGCCCGCACGCAATAGTTCACCTTGCCGAGACTGATGCCGAGCTCGCGCGCGACCTCCCGCTGGCTGATCCCCGGATTGGCGCCGAACAGGCGCATCAGCTTCAGACGCATGTCATCCGCGAGCATCGGCCAGGGCTAGTCCGCGAGAATCGGCGCAAACGAGCTCGGCGGGTAGACGCACGGCGGCCTGCTGTCCAAGCATGTGAAGCAGCACGGTCACGCGTTCGCTGCCGACCTGCGACTGGAAAACACCCTCGAGGCCCTCGAGCGGTCCCGCGACCACCCGCACCGGGCTTCCCGGGGCGAAGGCGATCCGCGGGGTCAAGCGGTGTAGCCCCGAATGCGGATCCGCCCGTCCGCGCAGCTCCGCGATCACTCGCTCGGGCACAACTGCATAGCGCAAGCCGAAGCGCACGAGCGCAGCCACTCCGAATGTCGAATGGATCGGTCGGAAATCGTGATGACCCTCGTCAAGCCTCACGAACAGGTAGCGCGGAAAGAGCCAGCCAATGCGCTCACGCCAGCGCCCGGCTCGCCGAGCGAGCTCGCGCACCTGCGGACAGTAGACCTCGTATCGCTGACGCTCCAGATTGAGCCGCGCGGTCGCTTCGTAGCCCGGCTTCGCGTGAACGAGATACCAACGCAGCACGAACCAGAACTCCCATCAGGTCCCGCCCCTCTCGGCTGGCGCGGGCGCATCCGTTCAACTGTTGAACGAAGCCTAAGCGCCTCCGCAAAGGCTGTCAACGTAACGGCGGAGTCGTCTCCGCGCGCGCACGGGATCGCGCAAGACACCGCGCCGCTCCGGAACTGTCCGCCGGCGCTCCGTGATCCACGTCACATCGCGAAAGACCGCATCATGCTCAGCAAACGCGTCCACGAGTTACCGAGCAGAGTACTCAGTCAGTGATGGCCATGACAGTGGAAGCAGCTGTGTATGGCGCCACAACAAAAGCGGCGTCCGGGCACCAGCGTCAGGGCTCCAGTGGTCGTATCGATCGAATAGGCGTAGATGCCTGCCTGAGCGATGGCGTTTTGGGGAGGCTCGACGGCGGTGATGTAAGCAAATTGCCCGCTCGGCTCCATCTGGAGCACTCTTCCGTCTTCCTCCACGGCCACAGGCTGACCCGACGACCGGTAAGGGCGGCGCGGCGATTGCTGCCTAGGGCAACGAGTCCTGCCCGTAGTGCTGCATCATCCACTCCTTGTAGCTGCCGTCCATGACGCCGCGCCACCACGACTCGTTCTGCAGATACCAGCCGAACGTCTCGCGCAGACCCCTGTCGAGCCCGACGCGAGGCGCGTACCCGAGCTCGCGCTCGATCCTGCTGCAGTCGATGGCGTAGCGCCGGTCGTGGCCCGGACGATCGGTCACGAACTGAATCAGTGACTCGGCACGTTGCTCGCATGCGGGGGGGCACGCAGGAAAGCGCGCCCGCAGCCGCGCATCACCGCCGAAAGCCTCATGCGCAATTGCGCATAGCCTGCGTACCAGCACGATGTTCTCAGACTGCGACCCCCCGCCGATGTTGTAGACCTGTCCTGACCTTCCCCGCTCGAGGATCAGGTCGAGGCCGCGACAATGATCGCTCACGTGCAGCCAGTCGCGGATCTGCCGCCCGTCGCCATAGACGGGTAGCGCTCGCCCGTGAAGAAGATTCACGATCACAAGAGGAATCAGTTTCTCGGGAAACTGATAGGGTCCGTAGTTGTTGGAGCAGTTGCTTATCGTCACCTCGAGGCCGTAGGTGTGGTGATAGGCACGCACGAGGTGGTCCGATGCTGCCTTGCTCGCCGAATACGGTGAATTGGGAGCATAAGGAGTTTCCTCGTGGAAGGGCGGATCCTGCGGTCCAAGCGAGCCGTACACCTCGTCGGTCGAGACGTGGTGGAAGCGATGACGCTCGATGATCTTCTCCTCGAGCCAGACTTTTCGCGCCGCTTTGAGCAGGCAGTGCGTGCCGCGCACGTTCGTCTCAATGAATGCATCGGGCGCATGTATGGATCGATCGACGTGCGACTCAGCCGCGAGGTGAACGATCGTATCGAGATGCTCCTCCCGCAAAAGCCGCTCGATGAGCATTCCATCGAGTATGTTCCCGTGCACGAACGAAAGCTCAGGCCGATTGAGCGCCGGCTCGAGACTCGCGAGGTTCCCCGCATACGTGAGCGCGTCGAGCACGACGACTCGGTCTCCCGGATGCTCGGCGAGCCAGTAATGGACGAAATTGCTGCCGATGAATCCGGCGCCTCCGGTGACGAGCAGCCTACGCACCGGCGGGCTCCGGGGCGCCGTCTTCGGCGCGCGCGATCTGCTCGAGGACCCTGCGCAGCATCTTCCTCCAGTGAACCGGCGGGCCGGCGACGGATGCGAGCGAGGATCTGTCCAGCACGCTGTACGCGGGCCGGCGCGCGGGCGTGGGGTATTCCTCCGAGCGAATGGGTGTCACGGTAGGCTCGTTGGCGAGCAGCCCGAGCGGCACGGCCTCCTCGGCGACGGCGATCGCCAGGTCATACCAGCTCGCAACCCCCGCATCGGTCCAGTGGTGAATGCCGGTGAGATCCGGGCGTCCGATGACCCTCCAGATCACCTCCGCAACCGACTGCGCCGCCGTGGGCGAGCCCACCTGATCGCTCACCACGCGCACTGCGCCCGTAGCGCGCATCAGGCGCAGCATCGTGCACACGAAGTTCTTTCCTGCCGCATCGTAGACCCAGGCCGTGCGCAGGATGAGCGCGCGCTCGGGGTACGTCGCAAGTACCGCCCGCTCACCCTCGAGCTTGGTGCGCCCGTAGACGCTCAAGGGGGCCGTCGTCGACTCCGGCCGGTAGGGATGCGAGGACTCGCCGTCGAATACGAAGTCGGTCGACAAATGGATCACTCGAGCTCGGACTGCTCGCGCGGCACCCGCAAGGTAGGCCGGACCCCGCGCATTGACCGTGGCGGCCGCCTCCGGCTCGCTCTCCGCTCGGTCGACCGCCGTGTACGCGGCGGCATTGACGACCACATCGGGTGTGCGCTTCCGCAGACACTCCTCGAGGCCTCGCGCATCCGCAAGGTCGAGATCACGGTGCGTGAGCCCGAGCACCTCGACTCCGGCCGGGACCGATTCGAGGAGCGCTCGACCGATCTGCCCACCCGCTCCGGTCACGAGAACTCTCATCGCGGGAGGCTCGTTCCGCTACGGGCGCGCATGAGCGCCTCATGCATAGCAGTCGGCCTCGCGAAATCGGGTTCCAGCCGCGTCCTTCGCCGAGAGCAGGGGCTCGACGTGTGCAGGCAGAGGCCAATCGATCGCGAGGTCCGGATCATTCCACAGGACCGTGCGCTCCTCGGCGGGAGCGTAGAAATCGGTACAGCGATAGAGGAAATCGACGTGCTCGCTCAACGCCAGGTACCCGTGCGCGAACCCGGGGGGCACCCACAGCATGAGGTGATTCTCCTCCGAAAGAGTCTGACCGACCCACTGACCGTATGTCGGCGAGCTGCGTCGCAGGTCAACCGCAACGTCATACGCAGCTCCCGAGGCGACTCTCACCAGCTTTCCCTGTGGGCGTCGCAACTGATAGTGCAGCCCGCGCAGGACATTGCGCACCGAATGGCTGTGATTGTCCTGCACAAAGCGCGCATCGATTCCACCGGCCGCGAACTTGCGCTCTTCCCAGGATTCGAGGAAGTAGCCGCGCGAGTCTTCAAATACCCGCGGGCGAATCAGAATCACATCGGGTATCGCCAAGGGCTCGAACGTCATGTCATGCCCTGCCGTGCGCAATCTCCATGAGGTACGTGCCGTAGGCAGTCTTCGCGAGCGGCGCGGCCAGTCTCTCGAGCTGTGCAGCGTCGATGTAGCCCGAGCGGAAAGCGATCTCCTCCGGGCAGCACACCTTCAGGCCCTGTCGGGTCTCGATGGCCTCGATGAACATCGCCGCCTGCAGTAGCGACTCGTGCGTACCGGTATCGAGCCAGGCCACACCGCGTCCGAGGAGCTGCACCCGAAGCGCCCCACGTTTGAGGTATGCACGGTTCACGTCAGTGATCTCGAGCTCGCCGCGCGCGGAAGGCTTGAGCGCCGCCGCGATATCGAGCACCTGATTGTCGTAGAAATAAAGGCCGGTGACGGCGTGGTTCGAGCGTGGATGAGCAGGTTTCTCTTCGATATCGAGTGCATTCCCGTCCTGATCGAACTCGACGACTCCGTAGCGCTCGGGGTCGCGCACCCGATACGCGAAAACCGTCGCTCCCTGCGCGACCTGTGCCGCGGCACGGAGCTGCTCGGGAAGCCCGTGTCCGTAGAAGATATTGTCGCCGAGCACCAGCGCCACACGGTCCCTGCCGATGTAGGTGCGTCCTATGAGGAACGCTTGCGCCAGACCCTCGGGCCGAGGTTGCTCTGCGTAGGCGAGCGATATTCCCCACTGGCCGCCATCGCCGAGCAATCGCTGATAGAGCGGCAGGTCGGCGGGTGTCGATATCAGTAGAACGTTGCGGATGCCCGCCAGCATCAACGTCGACAATGGGTAGTACACCATCGGCTTGTCGTAGACAGGAAGCAGCTGCTTGCTCACGCCGAGCGTGACGGGATGGAGTCGAGTGCCGACTCCGCCCGCGAGTAGGATCCCCTTGAACATCAGAATCCCAAGGCCTTCACCGCCGCAGCGCCGATCGCGAGGTTGTAAATGATTCCGGTAATGGCCTGCCATTCGGGCAGAGGCGGGAGCTGCTCGGTGTTCATCGGCACGACGATGGTGTCGCCCGGACGTATCGCCACGCTCGAGGAGCCCACTCGGAAAAAGTGCACGGCACCCCCACCGACAACACTGCCGTTCGCCCGCACGACATATATCTTGCGGGCATCCGCGTGCTGGGTCATCCCGCCGCTGAGATTGATGTAATCGTCGCGAGTCAGATTGCTGCGATAAAGAAGCGAGGTGTTGCTCTGCACCTCCCCGATGACGGTAACCTCCTGCTCGTAACTCGGCACGATGAGCTGGTCCCCGCGGCGCAGAACCACATCATCCTGCGAGCCGACGGGCTCCTTCAGCAGCCGCGATAGGTCGATCACCAGGCGCCCGACCGCCCGCGCCGCCTTCAGCTGGGCGAGCAAGCCCTGCCCAACCTCCAGAGCGTTGGCCCCGGCAGCACCGCCCCCACCGCCACCTGCGATCGCCCCGCCTGCGGTCGCCTCGAGCGCCATGGCGGTGATGTCGGATTGCGTGCGCTGGGCGAGCATGTTGAGCTGCTCCTGTTCGCGCTCCTTCAGATCGATGCGCGTGAACACGCTTCCTTCGGCGAAAGCATACTGGGTCAAGCCTCCGGCGCGCAGCAGCACCGATTTCAAGGTCTCCCCCTCGCGGATCGTGTAAACCCCCGGGAAACGCACCTGGCCGAGGAGCGTCACCTGGTCCCGCTGGCCCCACAGCGAGATCTGCTTCACGGAGAGGGTATCACCGCAGCGAGGTCGACCGGAATCAGCTCTATCTGGCGCTCCTCGCCATTCACGATCGCGTAGCGTGCAAGCTCCGCCTCACCTCCATAGGCCGCATCGGTGAGGCTGCCGCCCGCGCGCAACAGATCGCTCACCCGCATTCCGGGCTCGAGCGGGTACTCCCCGGGCACTTTCACCCGACCTTGGACCTGCACCACCTCCGTCGGCCGCGCGAAGTGCGACTGCAGGCGGAGCTCCTCTATCAGCGGCTCGATGATTCGATCCCGCCCCGACTCGAGGTCGAACACGATGATGCGGTCGCGGGGCATCAGGGTCACATCAGCCGCCCCGCCAGGTGCTGCAAGCGCTGCCGCCAGATCCGCCGAGAACGCCTCGACCCGCAGGTCCGGAGGCAACTCGCGACGGATGAGGACGTAGTGCAGGTCTGCATTGGACATGAGGTCATCGACCGAGTGGATCACATCGGTGAGCCGCATCCCGGGTCGATATGCCACCGCCCCCGGGGCATACACGTGTCCCTGGAGAATCACTCCGGAGTCCATGGTCGGCGCGAGCTCGGCGATGCGCAGGACGTCTCCGTTTCGCAGCCCCTGGTCCCGCCCCGCGGGCGAGGAAAGATCGACGCGCAGCACCTCGCGCAACTCGTGCACATCGATCCGGGTGAGCCAGGCGAGATTCGGTTCCGCATCGGGAGTGAGACCCCCCGCAAGCTGCACGAGATCGCCCAAGGTGGTCTCGTGCCGGATCTCGTAGATCGCCGGCCGGTGCACCTCCCCCTCCACACTCACGGTTGGGCCGATCGGCGGGATGAACACCACGTCCCCGGGCAAGAGCTTGGCATCGTCGGCCGTATCGCCGCGAATCAGCAGATCATACAGATCGAGGTGTCGCACGATCCGTCCCTGGCGCTTGAGTTGAATGTCACGCAGCGAGCCGATTCGCTTGACCCCGCCAGCCGCATAGAGCGCCGAGGTGATGGTCGCGAGTCCGCTCACCGCGTACGAGCCCGGCTCCTGTGCCTCACCGAGCACGAATACGCGGATTGCGCGCGTCTGTTGCATCGACACACTCGCCTTGACGCCCACGAGTTGCCTTGCCACACGCGACTCGATTTCCGCCTGTGCGCTGGGGAAGCGTTGTCCTGCCACGCTGATCGGTCCGATTTGCGGCAGATCCACTCGTCCGTCATTTCCGACCGCAAGTGTGAAGCTGCCGTTCTGGGTTCCGTACAGCTCCACTTGCAGCACGTCGCCCGGCCCGACGATGTAGTCGGCGGGAACCGGAATGTTCGTCATGGGCGCGAACGTTGATGGCGGATTCTCGAACAGGTCGTAGCCGAAGGGCTTGAGTCCTGCCACGCCCTCCTTGGTGAGCGTGAGTTTGGTCACACGAAAGTATAGCCCACGCAGCGCCGGATCGACCTCGAGCCGCAACGTAGCCTGCACGTCGCTCAAGCCCGCCATGCGGATCCCAGGAAAACCGGGCAAATTGAGCACGCCATCGCGCGTCAGCTGGTAGGGGTTGCGGGAGAGGATGAGCGCCTTCATTTGCGCGAGTCGTTGCGGGTCCGGCGGGGCCGTGAGATCGGGGGGTCCGAATTGCCAGCCGCCGGTCAAACTTTGGACGACTTCCCCGGCGGACTGGCCAGCCGCTTGCGCCTGCTGCTCCGTATTCGATTGACCGCCTGCCTGCCCCTGCTGCTGCATCAGCTGCTGGGCTTGCTGGATCTGATTCGGGGAAAGCTGCACTGCGGCCGGGGATGCCCCTTGCAGAGCGGAAAGCTGCGCGAGCTGGGACGCTGAGGGCATCGTCGAGGTAACTCCCGTCGCGGATCCGCCGGGCACCACGCTGCCAGCGCCCAGCACCGCGCTCGGCTGCGCGAGCCCCATGAGCGATCCGTAAGTGAGCGATCGATACAGCGCTTCCGAGGTATCCTGCGGCCGCGGTGGCAGAGGCGTCGTGTCGACCTCCACGATGATCCAGTCTTGGGGTCGCAGAATCGGCAGTCGCTCCTCGAGCTGCTCCTGCTGCTCGCGCTGCTGCCGGTAGCGCATGGCCTCGAGATCCTGCTGTAAGGCCATCTGGGACTGCATCCCCGCGCTCGTTCCATTCAGCGTGCCGTAGCCCGCCCCCCCCCCCCCCCCCCCCGGGCGGGGGGGGGTGGGGGTGGGGGGGCGGGCCCCCGCC
>Ga0335074_10017237_pt1 | contig 10181 bp, 5 predicted proteins | sample Lox_Sample_23_FD_206715 | JGI IMG/M metagenome (GOLD analysis project Ga0335074, IMG submission 206715) | Soil microbial communities from Loxahatchee National Wildlife Refuge, Florida, United States - Lox_Sample_2.3 | ecosystem: Environmental > Terrestrial > Soil > Wetlands | place: USA: Florida...
GGTGGCGGATTCATTTTCGATGGCCGCAGTCTTCCCAATCCCGGACGCGAAGAGCGTTTCAAGCCACTCACCGGCAAAGATGCGGCTGTGATCGAGTACCTGAACCAGCAGGAAAGCGTGCATCAGTTCATGGCTAGTGTCATGTCGTTGGTCGATGCCAGCGTGACCAATTATCAGCGCCGCGGCTTCAAGAATCTGATGGTTTCCTTCGGTTGCACCGGCGGCCAACACCGCTCCGTTTATCTCGCCGAGCAACTAGCAAAGCATCTGCAAGCCAGAAATGGCGTCGAAGTCATCATCCATCATCGCGAGTTGGAAAAAGCCGAATCCGAGCAGGCTGGTCTCGGCCAGAGCGGTGCCGGCCAAAGTGGTCTAGGGATGTCCGCAAAATGAAAGCGATGATCCTGGCCGCGGGTCTCGGCACCCGCCTTCGCCCGCTGACCAATCAGCGGCCCAAGGCCTTGGTCGAACTCGACGGACGCACCCTCCTCGAGATTACTCTGCGCCGCCTCTCATCCTTCGGCGTGCGTGAGGTGATCGTCAATGTCCATCACTTCGCCGACCAGGTGATCGATTACTTGAAAGCGCATGGCAACTTCCACATGCGGATTGAGGTTTCCCGCGAAGATATGCTGCTGGAAACCGGCGGCGGACTCAAGAAGGCAGCCTGGTTCTTCCTCGAAGACTCCGAAAAGTCAAACGAGCCCTTCCTGCTCCACAACGTCGATGTCATCAGCACCATTGAACTGGATCGTATGCTGCTTTTTCATCGCCAGAACCATGCGCTGGCCACGCTGGCAGTCCAGGAACGCGAAACCTCCCGCTATCTGCTGTTCGATGAACACCACCGGCTTTGCGGGCGCAAAAGGAAGGACGATCCGGAACCGGAAATCGTCCGCTACGCCTCGAAAGCGAAGCCCCTTGCATTCTCCGGCGTTCACGTGATCTCACCTCGCCTTTTGCCTCTCATGACCGAAGAAGGACGATTTTCGATCATGGATTTTTACCTGCTCCTTGCCGGCGAAGGGAAGCCCATTTTTGCCTTTGACGCAGACCGATCCTACTGGCGCGATCTGGGCAAACCCGAGAGCCTGGATCAGGCCGCCGAAGACATCCGGCACGGAATTCTGCAACTCTAAAACTCCCGCCGTAGCTGCTGCCTTTTCAACCGCTTGGAGCGCGCTTTCGCAGCCCTGTGCTGCAAGTTACGGAAGTTTCCCGAAAATCCCGTAAATGATTGTTTCTAAGCATCTTACTTGGTATTCCTGATGGGTGGGGAATCGTGTCCCCACGCTACACCGACTGTCGAATGACTGGAGCCAGTAGCTTACGCCAAGGTCTGCCTGAGTCCTCGCGCTCTTGGGAAGGCCCCTCTTTGCCCGCCCAGGTATTTATTTATCTGGTCGTCATTCTCGGCATCATGGTGCTGGTCTACGGCGGCATCCACCAGAGCAGCCGCAATATCGCCGAATTCATCTGCTACGTCGGCATCGCCATTCTGGCCTCGCGGATGAAGGTAAATCTGCCCGGCATCACCGGCACTCTCTCGGTGAATTTCCTCTTCATCCTGATCGGAGTGCTCGAGCTCAGCTTCACCGAGACCCTCATCCTCGGCGCCATTTCGATGGTGGCTCAGTGTCTCTATCCCGAGCGTCCCAAGGCAATTCAACTCGCATTCAACGTGTGCGCCGGATCCATCTCCACCGCCTTGGCATACGCCGTCTACCACCATCCCCTGATGAACGCGCTGGTGGTTAACCGACCCGTCCTGCTTGGGGTCGCGGCCACGGTTTATTTCATCGCCAATGCGGGATCGGTCGCCACCGTCATCTCGCTCACCGAGCGCCGGCCCCTGCGCCGCATTCTGGTCGATTGCTATTTCTGGTCTTTCCCTTACTACCTGGTTGGCGCCGGCATCGCCGGCATGATCGCATGGTTCAACGAGACTTTTAACTGGGAAACCTCGCTCCTCGTCGTTCCCGTCGTCTATCTGATCTATCGCTCCTATCGCCTTTACCTCGGCAAACTGGAAGACGAAAAACGCCACGTCGAGGAGATGGCCAATCTCCATCTGCGGACCATCGAAGCCCTTGCCCTCGCCATCGAAGCCAAGGACCATACCACGCACGAGCATCTGCAGCGCGTCAAGATCTACGCCATCGAAGTGGGCAAAGAACTGGGCGTGACCGGGCCTGAACTTGAAGCGCTCCACGCCGCCTCGCTTCTGCACGACATCGGGAAGCTGGCCGTCCCCGAACATATCATCTCGAAGCCCGGACGCCTCACTCCCGAGGAATTCGAGAAGATGAAGATTCATACTCTCGTCGGCGCCGAGATTCTCGAACGCGTGCGCTTCCCCTATCCCGTGGTGCCCATCGTGCGAGCTCATCACGAGAAATGGGACGGCTCTGGCTATCCTCTCGGTTTGAAGGGCGCGGAAATCCCCCTCGGCGCGCGCATCTTATCCGCCGTCGATTATCTCGATGCGCTTGCCTCCGACCGCCAGTACCGGCGAGCTTTGCCGTTGAAGGACGTCATGCAGCGGCTGGCCGCTGAATCCGGAAAGTCGTTCGACCCCAAGGTCGTGGATGTTCTGCAAAAGCGATATCAGGACTTGGAGCGTCTGGCCGTGGCCAAGTCCACTGAACCCATGAACGCGCCCTTGTCGACCGCGATCAAAATCGAGCGCGGCAATGAGCCCGCCGCCGGATTCGAAAGCACGCTGGCCCAGGATTCCGTCGGGAAAGAAGGCAGCTTCCTCTCCTCGATCGCCGCTGCCCGTCAGGAAGCGCAGGCCCTGTTCGAACTCAGTCAGGATCTTGGCGCTTCGCTTGCCCTGGGAGAAACGCTTTCCGTTTTCTCCGTCAAACTCAAGCCCATGGTGCCCTACGACGCCATTGCGATCTACATCAAGCGCGATGACGAACTGGTTCCCGAATACGTCAACGGCGATAACTACCGCCTGTTTTCCTCCCTCCGCATTCCCATGGGACAGGGCTTGTCCGGCTGGGTGGCGCACAATCGCAAGCCCATCATCAACGGCAATCCTTCGGTCGAACCCGGATACCTAAACGATCCTTCGAAGTTCAGCAGCCTGCGCTCGGCGCTGGCCGTGCCGCTCGAAGGCGTTTCCGGAGTCATCGGAGTTCTCGCCCTTTACCGCGCCGAACGGGACGCGTTTACCACCGATCACCTGCGCATCCTGCTCGCAGTCAGCAGCAAAATGGCGCTGACCATCGAGAACGCCCTCAAATACCAGCAGGCCGAAAATTCCGCCGTCACCGATTACCTGACCGGCCTGCCCAATGCCCGCTCTCTGTTCCTGCAACTCGACCGCGAACTCGCCCGCTGCAAACGCGACAATTCCACCCTTACCGTCATGGTTTCTGATATGGACGGCTTCAAGCAGATCAACGACCGCTTCGGACACCTCGAAGGCAATCGCGTGCTCCGGCTCTTTGCCCAGGCGCTGAAAGACAGTTGCCGGGAATACGATTATGTTGCCCGCATGGGCGGCGATGAATTTGTCGTGGTCGCTCCCGGCTTGCCCGCCGAAGGCGCCAGCAAAAAAGCCGAGCAGATGCGCGCCCTCGCCCGCCAGGCCGGGAATGAGGTTTGCGGCGAGGAAATCCTTTCGCTCAGCGTCGGCCGTTCTGTCTTTCCCGACGACGGCAGCGATGCCGAACAACTGCTGGCCGAAGCCGACCGCCGCATGTACGTCGAGAAGCAGAAAGAACTCGCCTACAAAGATCGCCGCGAACATCCCCGCATGAAATGCCGGGTCACCATTCAACTGCAGGCCGAGGCCGCCGGCGTCCCCGTCTTCGCCAACCTGATCGACATCAGCCTGGGCGGATGCTTCCTCGAAACCAGCGCCATCATGGCCGTCGGGAAAAAGATCAAGCTGGGATTTTCCATGGACGACGCTACTCTTTCCACCGACGGCGTCGTCGCCCGCCTCGATCCCGGCAGCGGCATCGCCGTCCAGTTCCGGGAAATGAACCGCGAAGGCCGCGAACGCATGTTCCGCATCCTCGAGTACGTGCAAAAGACCACGATGTTCTTCAACGACCGCTATCTCAAGAGCCTTTCGAAAAAGTAACCCGGCAGGCAAAATCACAACGAAGCGCGCGCATCAGATTGCAGAGTGGCCGCCCGCACAATCTCGGCGCCGATCTGTCCCAGCGGCAGAATTTTGTCGGCCAGCCCCGCTCGGGCCACAAAGCCCGGCATCCCCCAGACCACGCTGCTGGCCTCATCCTGCACATAAATCCGCGCTCCCGCCCGGCGCAACGCCTCGCATCCCTTCAGTCCGTCCTGCCCCATGCCGGTCAATACCACCGCGAGCGCACGCTCCCCGTACACGCTGGCCACCGAGCGGAACAGCACATCCACCGAAGGACGGCAGAAGTTTTCCCGCGGGCCCTGATGCGTCCGCACACAGGCCGCTCCGTTTTCCTGATGCACCACCATGTGATAGTCCCCCGGAGCGATCACCGCGCAGCCGGATGAAAGCACCTGGCCAGAGATACACTCTTTGACCGGCAGCCCGGATTTCGCCGTCAGGCGCGCCGCCAGCATCGAGGTAAAGATTGCCGGCATGTGCTGGGCAATCAGCACTGGGATCGGGAATTGAGCCGGCAGGGCCGGAATGACTTGCGCCAGCGCATCCGGACCTCCCGTCGATACTCCGATCGCGATGATTTTCGCCGGAGGATAGAGTCTTCGTCGCGCCGCCTGCGGTGGCAAGGCTCGGGGCCCAGAAGCTCCACCTGACGGCAGGGTGGCGTCGCCATCGGCTCCCGGCAAGTGACACAGTGCTCGGATCTTTGGAATCAGTTCCCGGATCACTGTTTCCAGGGTCCGGGCGCCGTCGGTATTGCTTGGCTTGGTGACGTAATCTGTCGCTCCCAGAGACAGCGCTTCCAGCGTGACCGCGGCGCCCCGCTCTGTCAGGCTGCTGAACATGATGATGGGAACCCGGGGATCGATCTTCCGCAACTCCCGGATCGTTTCCAGGCCGCCCATCTCCGGCATTTCGATGTCGAGCAGAACGATATCCGGCTTCCCCGCCCGAAACTTGGCCAGAGCGATGCGCCCGTTCCCGGCCGTCGCCCCGACCTCCAGCGCCGCATCCTGGGCGATGGCCTGGGAGAGCGCTTTTCGCACTACTACCGAGTCATCGACCAGCAGAACCTGCTTTTTTTCTCCTGGCACCGAACCTGTGACCTCACCGTGACGTTCTGTCTATCATCCCCCGGGGTTGCCGGACCCCGGCGGGAACGCAAGGCTCCCGGCTAACTCGCCTGCGCCGCCCGGGCTCGCGCGCCTTTTCCCGGCGCGCCCTCCTCGCTCTCGCTGAATTTGAACTGATCCACCAGCTGGCGCAGCTGAGCCGACATCTCCGTCAGCTGTTGCGCCGCCTTCAACGTGTCCTGGGCGCCGCGCGTCGTGCTTTCCGCCGCCGCCGCCACGCCCTGGATGTTGTGGGAGATCTCGCCCGACCCCTTGGCGGCCTCCTGCACATTGCGCGACATCTCGTTGGTGGTGGCGCTCTGCTCCTCCACCGCTGTGGCGATCGTCCCCGAGATGTCATTGATCTGGTGAATGATGGCGGTAATGCTGCCGATCGATTCCACGGCCAGCTTGGTATCGTCCTGGATGGCTGTGATCTTCTGGCTGATATCCTCGGTCGCCTTGGCCGTCTGCTTGGCCAGTTCCTTGACTTCGTTGGCGACGACGGCGAATCCCTTGCCGGCTTCTCCGGCTCGCGCCGCCTCAATGGTGGCGTTGAGCGCCAGCAGGTTGGTCTGCTGCGCGATCGAGGTGATGACCTTGATGACTTGCCCGATCTCCGCGCTCGATTCGCCCAGCTTGGCCACGGTGGTATTGGCGGCGTTTGCCGTTTTCACCGCTTCGGCTGCAACCTTCGCCGCCTCTCCGGCGTTGCTCGAGATGCTTTGCACCGTCGACGTCATCTCCTCGGCCCCGGTGGCCACGCTGTTCAGGTTCGTGGTCACCTGCTGGGTGGCGCTGGCCACCGTGCTGGCCTGCGCCGATGTCTCCTCCGCGTTGCTGCTCATCTGCTGGCTGGTGGCCGCCAGCGTCTGCGACGAACTGGAAAGCGCCTGGGAGTTCTGCGCAATCGATTTCATGCTCGACTGCAGCGTATCGGCGGTTCTGTTGGTTGCCGCTCCCACCCCGGCCAGAGCGTCGATGCAGGCATTCAGGTTGTTTTTGATGGTGTTGAAGTCGCCGTTGTAGACCTCGGTGATCTTTACCCGCTTCTCATCGGGCACGCGCCGGGTATAGTCGTTCGCCGCCATGGCCTGCAGGATCTCGCTGGCCTGGCTCAGTCCCGACGAAATGTCGTCCACATATCTGGCAGCGACATTCAATGGCCCGATCACCGCATCCAGCGTGCGGTTGACCCCTTCGACCACCTTGCGGTAATCGCCTTGATGTTTGCTGGCATCCGCCCTGGTGGAGAGCTTGCCTTCGACCGCCGCCTGCGACAGCAGGATGGCGTCGGCGATCATCGCGTTCACCGCGTTCTTCTGCGCGGTGATGTCGGTCGCGTACTTTACCACCTTGAAAGGCCTGCCGTTGAGGTCGAGAATCGGGTTGTACGAGGCCTGAATCCAGACCTCCCGCCCGCCCTTGCCGATGCGTTTGTACTCCGCCGCCTGATACTCGCCCCGGCGCAGTTTGGCCCAGAACTCGGCGTAGTCGGCCGACTGCCGGTAGGCTTCGTCGACGAATAGGCTGTGATGCTTTCCTTTGATTTCGTCCAGAGTGTAGCCCAGCGCCTTCAGGAAGTTGTCATTCGCCGCGATGACGGTGCCGTCCATGTGGAATTCAATGACCGCCTGTGCCTTGCCGATGGCCGCAATCTGGCCCTGATAGTCGGCATTGTGCAATTTTTGTTCCGTGATATCGGTGGCGTACTCCACCACTTTGAAGGGTTTGCCGTTGAGGTCCAGGATGGGATTGTACGAGGCTTGGATCCAGACCTCCCGGCCTTCTTTGCCGATGCGTTTGTATTCCGCCGCATCGTATACACCCCGGTTTAGCTTGGCCCAGAATTCCTTGTATACGGAACTCTGCCGGTAGGCCTCGTCCACAAACAGGCTGTGGTGCTTGCCCTTGATCTCTTCGAGCGTATAGCCGAGCCCGTGGAGGAAATTGTCGTTGGCCGTGATCACAGTTCCGTCCATCTGGTACTCGATCACCGCCTGTGCCTTGCCGATGGCCGCAATCTGGCCCTGATAGTCGGCATTGTGCAATTTTTGTTCCGTGATATCGGTGGCGTACTTCACCACTTTGAAAGGCTTGCCATTGAGGTCGAGGATAGGGTTGTACGAGGCCTGAATCCATACCTCGCGTCCGCCTTTGCCGATGCGTTTATATTCCGCCGCGTCGTATTCCCCCCGGTTCAGCTTGGCCCAGAATTCCTTGTAGGCGGAACTCTGCCGGTAGGCTTCGTCCACGAACATACTGTGATGCTTGCCCTGGATTTCTTCCAGGGTGTAGCCGAGCGCGTTCAGGAAATTTTCATTCGCCGTGATGACGGTGCCGTCCATCTGGAACTCGATCACGGCTTGCACCTTGCTGATGGCAACGATTCTTCCGGCCTGATCGGTGGCAGCCAGCGTTCGCTGCGTTACGTCCCGGAGAACATTGACCACTTTGTACGGCTTGCCTTCGGAATCGAGGAAAGGAGTATAGGAATACTCGACCCAAATCTCTTTTCCCTGTCTGGTCGTCCTTTTACCTTCGCCACAAGAACTTTCGCCGCGCCGCAGGCCCTCCCATATTTTCCCGAGCTCCGCCTTGTAGGCGTCCGTGCTTCTCGTCCTCTCATCCACGAAGATGCTCACATGCTGGCCGATGATCTCTGCCCGGCTGAAGCCAATCAGCGCCAGAAAGTGGTCGTTCACATCGAGGATCATGCCGTCCATGTCGTAGTGCCCAACCGGTTGCGCCCGGTTGATGGCCGCCAGTTCGGCATGATCGTCCAGAATCTGCCGTGAATCGAGCTTGACTGCTTTCTTTCCCCGCACGTGAGCCATTCCATTTCTCCTTACGGTTCTCCGCATTGTGGCGGGGCCGTGATGAATTGAACTTCAAAATTCGCGATTCGCTTTCGGCTTGGTGATGTCGTTCAGATCCACCAGTCGGTCAATATCGAGCGCCAGGAGCAGCCTCCCGGAAAGCTTGTACACTCCGCGGACCACTTCGCGGGCAAAGTCCTGCAGCGTATCCGGAGGGTTCTCGAGCATTCCCTCCTCCACTTCGATCACGTCGCCGATCTCATCCACCAGCAGGCTGACGGCGCCGTCAGTGGTGCGCACCACTACATTCATGGGCAGCTGCCCGGCCGGGCGCTCGGGCAGCCCCAGCCGCTTGCGCAGGTCGATGGCCGACACGATCTGGCCGCGCAGGTTGATCATCCCGCTGATCACGTCCGGGGCCAGTGGCACCCTCGTCATCTCCTGGTACTGGATGACCTCCTGTACCTTCGGCACCGGGGTTCCGAAAAAATGCCCGTCAAGAAAGAACGTGCAGAATTGCTGCGAAGAAGCCATAGCGCCTGATTCTCCTAAGCTTGATTTTCCAGGACCGGGGTCGGGGAATCCGCAAAGCCCGGAACCGCGTCGCGCACCACGCTGGGCACATCGATCAGGTCCGTAACCCGTTTCTGAATGACCGAAGAGCCCAGTACCCCGGGGCGCCGGCCAGCGGTCTGCAAGGCCAGCTTTTCGTCGACGATGTCCACGATGCGGTCGACGACCAGCCCCACACTGCGTCCCGCCTCGGAATAGACCACCACCTGCAAATGATCGGACGAGTCTGCCGGCTCGCCCACCGCCAGCACGCGCGACAGCCGGATCAGCGGAATGATCGTTCCCCGGTACTGCATCACTTCCTGCCGCCCGGCCTTCTCGACCGCGGTGGCGGGAAACTCTTCCAGCCGCGAAACCAGCGCAAGGGGAATCGCCATCCGTCCCTGCTCGCCGCACTGCACGACCAGCAGCGTCTGCCGCCCGCACCGCGCCTCCTGGTTGCGCTCGGACCGCCGTTTGTCCTTTTCCTTTTCCTTCTCGCTCTCCCCTACCGCGGAGTCGCGTGCCTCGGAGAGCACGCGCGCCCGCTGCGCCAGCCCCAGAATGTCAAGAATCAGGGCTACCCGGCCGTCGCCCATGATGGTTGCCCCCGAATAGGCGGTGATCCCTTTCAGCTGCTTGCCCAGCGGCTTGACCACAATCTCTTCCGTGTCCGTAATCTCGTCCACCACCAGCCCGAACTCGCGCCCGTCAGCCTGGAGCACAACGATATTGGTGGCCCGTGGCTCACAGGTTCCGCCCGCCGCAGAATCTGGGCACGCATCCGGATTCGCATGCGCCGCCAGCCGAAGCTCCCGGTTCAGATAGACCAGGGGCAGCAGACGCCCGCGCAGACGGTAGACCGGCGATCCCTGCACCGTCTCCGTATTCTTGCCATTCTCCCCCGCTTCCATGCGCACCAGTTCAAGCAGGCTGACTTGCGGAATGGCAAATCGTTCGCCCCCCGAAGTCACCATCAGCGCCGGAATGATCGCCAGGGTCAGGGGAATCTTTACCTTGACGGTTGTCCCTCTGCCCGCCGTCGAGTGCACGTCGACCGTCCCGCCGATCTTTTCGACATTGGTTTTCACCACGTCCATGCCGACGCCACGTCCGGAGACCTTGGTGACCTTTTCCGCCGTCGAAAAGCCGGGCAGAAAGATCAGGTTGAAAATGTCCCGGTCCGACATGCGCCCCGCCTGCTGCGCCGGCACCAGCCCGCGTTCGACTGCCTTCTGGCGGATGCGCTCTGCGTTCAGTCCACCGCCATCGTCGCTGATTTCGATATTGACCTGGCCGCCCTCGTGGAAGGCCCGCAGCTTCAGCACTCCCGTCGGATCTTTTCCCGCCTGCCTGCGCGCTTCGGGCAACTCGATGCCGTGATCCATCGAGTTGCGCACCAGATGCGTCAGCGGATCCTTGATGGCCTCGATGATCGTCCGGTCCAGCTCCGTATCCTGGCCTTCCATCTCGAGCCGCACCTGTTTCCCGCAGCTCAGCGCCAGGTCCCGCACCGTTCGCGGAAACTTGTTCCACACGTTGCCGATAGGCTGCATGCGGGTCTTCATCACTTCT
>Ga0335074_10017238_pt1 | contig 10180 bp, 11 predicted proteins | sample Lox_Sample_23_FD_206715 | JGI IMG/M metagenome (GOLD analysis project Ga0335074, IMG submission 206715) | Soil microbial communities from Loxahatchee National Wildlife Refuge, Florida, United States - Lox_Sample_2.3 | ecosystem: Environmental > Terrestrial > Soil > Wetlands | place: USA...
ACGCGTGGAAGCTTGCGCCGGGCGAGTACACGATCCACGTGGGCGGATCGTCGCGCGATCTGCCCCTGGAGAAAGCAGTCTCGTACTGAGCTGAGGGCGCGCCAGGTCTTTGCTGGAGACCTGGCGCACGGCTGTCAGCGGCGGCTCATCCAGATCGCGAACCCGCCCAGCACCACTCCGGCGGTGAAGGCGACTCCCATCGCCCGCGGATTGCGCCGGATCGCTCGCTTGGCGTCGTCCACCATATCCTCGGCGGCTTCGTGCCCCTGCTCGATGGTCTTCATCGCCGATTGGAAGCCGTCGTTTACCGCATCGGTGACGACGGATTGGAGTCTCGAAACTTCCCGCGCAAAATCCTGCACTGTCGTTTTGTCCAAAATGTCTGCTTGCATTGTCCGTCCCATCCTGTGGAGTGAATTGCGGCGACTCGCAGGGAACCGCCGGGCATAATCGCACAGGGGATGGGATGAGTTCCGAAGTGTAGCTGTTGCATTCGGGGACGATCGACGGATTCCTGTTACCCAGGAATCGGTTCGATTGCGAGCGATAGCGGACTCGTCTGTCGCTTACGCGCCAAGGGGCGGGAGCATGCGCGGGCCTTACAATCGAAGGTTGGCCGGGTTCTCGCAGAGCTCTGGATACCCGGTGCCGCTGAAATGGAGTCTTCGCCTTGATCGATCGCTATACCCGGCCGGCCATGGGTCGGATCTGGACGGAAGAGAGCAAGTACCGCTATTGGCTGGAAGTGGAGGCCGCGGCCAGCGCAGTGCTGGCCGAGGATGGCGTGGTGCCGGAGACGGCCGCGCGGGCGATTGCCGAGAAAGGCAGCTTCTCCGTCGAGCGGATTCGCGAAATCGAAGCCGAAGTGAAGCATGACGTCATCGCATTCACCACGGCGGTTGCGGAGACGCTGAAGGCGCAGGGGCTGGCCGAGGAGTCCCGCTGGCTGCACTACGGGCTTACTTCGAATGACATTGTGGATACCGCGCAGGCGCTGCAGGTGAAGGCGGCATCGAAGATCATCCGCGAAGGGCTGTCGGCGCTGGCCTCGGTTCTGCGGCGGCGGGCGGTCGAATTCAAGCACACGCCGACCATCGGGCGCACGCACGGCATCCACGCCGAGCCGACCACGTTCGGGCTCAAGCTGCTGAACTGGTACGCCGAGATCGAGCGCGACATCCGGCGCTTTGAGGCTGCAGCCGAGGACATGCGCGTGGGCAAGTTGTCCGGGGCGGTGGGGACATTCGGGCATCTCAAGCCGGAGCACGAGGAGCGCATCTGCGCGCGACTAGGGCTGAGGCCGGCGCCGGTAGCCACGCAGGTCATCCAGCGCGACCGTCACGCAGCCTACATCGCCACGCTGGCCATCCTGGGCAGCACGCTGGACAAGATCGCCGTGGAAGTGCGCCATCTGCAGCGAACCGAGGTGCGCGAGGCGCAGGAGTACTTCAGCGAGAAGCAGAAGGGCTCGTCAGCCATGCCGCACAAGAAGAATCCGATCACCAGCGAGCAGATCAGCGGGCTGGCGCGCGTGTTGCGCGGCAACGCGCAGGCGGCGATGGAAAACGTGGCGCTGTGGCACGAGCGCGACATCTCGCATTCCAGCGTGGAGCGCGTCATCTTCCCGGATTCGACCATCCTGGCCGACTACCTGCTGGCCAAGACGGCAGACCTGATTGACCGGCTGCTGGTGTACCCGGAGCGGATGAAGAAGAACCTGGAGTCGACGGGCGGGCTCATCTTCAGCGGGCAGTTGCTGCTGGACCTGGCCGAGGCAGGCATGCTGCGCGAGGATGCGTACCGGCTGGTGCAGGGCCACGCCATGCGGGCGTGGAAAGACGACCTGGTGTTCCGCGAGGAAGTGGCGCGGGATGCGCAGATTGCGAAGCTGCTCAGTCCGGAGAAGCTGGCGAAGACGTTCGATTATGGCCGGCAATTGGGGAATGTGGATGCGATTTTCAAGCGGGTGCTGGGATAGCAGATTTCGAGCTCTGCAAAGGGGTCTCAGATGGAGCAAATACAGGATGTCTACGATTATTTCCCTGGCTGTGTTCCAGCGTATTGCGTTTTTCATATGAACCTGAGCGGCATTTTGGAACTGCTCAAGGTGCCCTACAAGGAATATGATTCTACGGTTGAAGAGCTCGCCCTAATCGGGGTTGTAGCCTACACCGAGGCATTCTTTAAGGATCATTTTGCCTCGGTAGTAAACGTATTTCCGGAGAGAATTGCCTTACTGAAGAAAGGGAAGCGCGATGTAACAGTCGATCTAACCGATCTTCTCGAAATAGGGCCTCCCTTACCCTCCAAGTTCGGGTTTCTGTTAAGTGAGCGCCTCGATTTTGGATCCCCCGGCGAGGTCAATCGAATCTATCACGATCTGTTCCCGCTCACACCTTTCTCGAAGGATGAGGTCGCTGAGTTTAATCAGGTGATCCACTGCCGCAATTTGCTGGTACACCATGGGGGGATCGCTACTTTGGGGTACTGCAAGGGCATTCACAGAAAAAGCGGAGACAGAGCTTTTCAGGATTCAATACGCGTAACAAAAGAATTCGTGGGGAGGGCCGCAATTCTGGCAAATGAGGTTGCATCTAAGACTGTTCGTGCCACGATCTCCCGTCTGTCTGATGAATGCGGGGCCGATCCTTCCGATATTCGCAAGCGCGCAGTCGATCTCATGGGGGATTTCCTCGATCAGAGCGAAGAACTGAAGGCCAACTACAACAAAGTGTGCTTGGTCTATTTGCCGGAATCGGGCGACGCAGGCCCGGTCGAGCAGTAGGCATGCATCCCATCTTCGCCATCACCGGAGCCACGGCGCATGCCCCGGGTGTTACTGATCGGGAAGCGCAGCAAGAGGGCCATCGCGGTCCTGGCATTTTCGTTCCTTTCAGGAGACTCGGATGAAGTTTGTGGTTTGCCTTCTCGCGGCGCTTGGCGCCCTGTCGGCCATGGGCCAACAAACACCCAAACCGGCGGCAGACGGTTTGAACAACCTTTCCTTTATGGAAGGCGAATGGGCCGGCCAACAGAACTTCAACACGCAAAACGGCAAGCCCATGGTCGGCGATGCGACGGACAACATCGCGGTCTGCATTGAGGGCAAGTTCGTCTGCGAGATGCTTTCGACAACCCTCCCCAACCGCAAGCCGACCGATACGCGGCACTTTATCTCGTTCGACAAGCAGACGGGGAAGTACACGGCCTGGTGGTTCAATGACACCAGCGTGCGCCCGATGGAGCTGACCGGCGACGTTTCCGGAAACAAGCTCGTGCTGACGAGCGATGCCTCCGCGCCCGGCCCGGTGCTTCGCGCCACGTATGAACTGACGCCGGAAAACAAGCTGACTTTCCTGCTGGAGATGAAGCAGAGCGATTCCTGGACCAAGCTGTTTCTGACCACGTATGCGAAGAAGTGATCTCATCCCGAGGCCGTGGGCGCTGGAAGAATAGACTAGACAAGTCGCAGGGAGGCAAGCCCCTTTGTCCCGTTACGCCGAGCCGATGGCGCGGCTCATCGAAGAACTGAAGAAACTGCCCGGCGTGGGCACCAAAAGCGCGCAGCGGTACGCGTTCCACATCCTGCGCGGCACGGACGCCGACGCGGAGGCGCTGGCCGAGGCGGTGCGCGGCCTCAAAGCCAACCTGCGCCTGTGCTCCGTCTGCAACAACGTGACCGACGTGGATCCCTGCGTCTACTGCGCCAGCCCCACGCGCAACCAGCGCCAGGTGTGCGTGGTGGAGGAGCCGACCAGCATTGGGGCCATCGAGCGCACCCGCGGCTACAACGGCGTCTACCATGTCCTCCACGGCACCCTTTCGCCCCTGCACGGCGTCGGCCCGGAGCAACTACGTGCCGGCGGCCTGCTGGGGCGCGCCGAGCGTGGCGAAGTGGATGAAGTGATCCTGGCCACCAGCCCGACGCTGGAGGGTGAAGCTACAGCGAACTGGCTGGCTTCGGTCCTGCGCGGTGCCGCCGGGCGCATCACGCGCATCGCAACCGGCGTCCCGGCGGGAAGCGATATCGAATATGCCGACGAGGTGACGATGTCGCGGGCGATGGAAGGCCGACGCGATCTCTAAGCCCCTGACATTCAGAGATTTGCCCCCGTCAAACGCCAGGCGGAGACGAGCTTGGGCCGTCGGATTTCGAAACGGACGGGTTTTGAACAGGGCTTGGTGCACTTTTCGCCCGTAAACCGTCTAGTCAACAAGCACAAGTTGTGATAAGGTACAGCTTTGCAACTGTGCTCGTTTGCGCCTTAAGCGATTCTGGATCAGGCACTTGGCGGCACACCCACTCGCAGAAAGCGGGAATACGGAATGCCCGACTACATTTACCTTCTGGAGAACCGGCTCTCAGCGGACCAGCAGCACGCGCTGCGGGTTCTGCGGGATGTAGCCCGCGATGCGGGGTTGATTCTGTTCCTGACCGGGGAAGCGGTGCGCGACCTGACCAGCGGGCACGCCGTCCGCGAACTTGAAGTGGCAGTGCAGGGAAATGCTATCAAGTTGAAGAAAGCAATCGAGAAAGCCGGCGGAAAACTCTGGGGCGAGGACGAGGCCTCGCGATCCATTTACCTGTGTTTTCCGGGCACTGTACGAGTCGACGTGGTAAGCACCCACCGGGCGGAGTATAAGAAGCCTGGCCAGCGCATTTACCACTGGGCGTCCATCCAGGAGGACCTGCGGCGGCGCGACTTTACCGCCAACGCCATGGCGATTTCGCTGAACGAAGGGTCCTACGGCCTGCTCATGGATCCCCTGAACGGGGTGGCGGACATTGAGGCACGAAGCCTGCGGCTGGTGTCGAACTATGGCTTTATCGAGGAGCCGGAGTTGCTGATCCGGGCCACCCGGTACAAGACTCGGCTGAGCTGGGAGCTGGATCCACGGACGCAGCAGCGGTATGAGAACTCCAAGTCTGAGGGAGCGATCGAGTACCTGTCGGCGAAGGCGAAAAGCCGCGAACTGGAGCAGATTGGGCACGAGGACGATGGCCTGGCGGTGTTGAAGGCGCTGGAGGCCGAGGGCTGGATGAAGGTGCTCTGTCCTGCCTGGACGCACGCCAAGGCGGACGCAGAGAAGCTGAAGGCGCTCCACGACCTTGCCGTGGACCTGCTGATGCAGGGCGTCCATGCGGATACGTCGGCGGCGCAGATGCAGTTGTTGACGGCGAAGATGCTGCCCAAGGACCTTGCGGCCCTCAAGAAGCAGATGCTGCGGCCGGGATTCGTCGAGGAGTGGAACAGCCTGGATCACCTGGCGTCCGGCTTCCAGAAGGTGTTGCTCTCCAAGCAGAACCAGACCCCCTCGGCTGCTTTCAAGCTGTTCACCACCTACGATCCCGAGGCAATCCTCTGGCTGGGCTTCACGTCGAAAGACGCCGCGGTGAAGGAGAAGTACCACAACTTCCTCAAGGTCTGGCCAGAGATGCGGCAGCGCATCCCGTACGCCCTGATGGTGGAGATGCGCATCCGTCCGGAGCTGCCGAACTACAACGAGATTGTGCACGCCATCTTTCTGCATCTGATCGACGGCAAGCTGCAGACGCCGGAGGAGATGCGGGCCTTCCTGGAGCCGTATTCGCCACCGGCGCCCCCGCCGCAGCAGACCTACAAGCGGCCAAGGGCGAAGCGCGGGGCCGAGCCCAAGGTGAAGGAGACCTTCGACGAGGAAGAGGACGAGGGCGAAGAAGGCGTCGAAGAGGACCTCGAGGAAGTAGCTGGCGACGAGGACGAGATCGGCCTGGGCATCCCGAAGATCGATCTGGAGCCAGAAGAAGTCGAGGAAGAAGAGGAAGAAGGCGAGGCTGAGGAAGAAGAGGAGGCGGCTCCAGCGAAGCGTGGCAAGGCGTCGGCCGCCGCGAAGATCCCGGCCAAGGCGGCCGCGCCGAAGACCGCGGCAAAAGCTGAAGCGGCGAAGCCCGGTCCTGCGCCTGTTCCCGCGGAGAAGCACGCCGCGAAACCTGTGTCGGCGCCGAAGCCGGAGCCGGCAGCCAAGCCAACGGCCAAGGCAGCTCCTGTGAAGGCTGCTCCGGCAAAGCCGGCGCCCGCGGTGCCCAAAGCGGCTCCGCCCAGGAAGGCCGCCGAGCTGCCGAAGAAGACAGTGAAGGCGGCTCCAGTAAAGAAGGCGGCGCTGAAGCCAGCGGCGAAGCCGGCGCACAAATCGGCGCCCAAAAAGCCGGCCAAGGGACCGGCGGCTAAAGCGCCCGTGAAGGCCAAGCCCGCGCCGAAGGCAAAGCCGGTGCCGAAACCGAAAGCCGCACCCAAACCCAAGGCCAAGCCGCAGAAGCCAGCCAAGCCGGCGGCAAAGAAGGTCGTGGCCAAGCCGGGCAAAAAGCGGTAGCTTCGTGCCTTGTACTGCCGATCTTCCGGCCCAGCGTTGCGGAACCTATCGTGGAAATCGCAGTTGACTTGCCTCCGCATGCCACGTTAGCGTGATCGGAAGCGTTCAGGGCGCTGCCAGTCCGCGGAAAGGGCCAAGCCCACCTCCAGCAGTCGCATCCACAATCCACAAATCTTCTTTCTGCCTGCGGTGCGGACACAGGCGACTCTGAAAGGAGATTTGCCATGTCCAGGCCGCTGCCGGCGCGCGCCAATCTGGAACAGCTAAGGAAACAAGCCAAGGCCCTTCTCAAGGGCCATCAATCCGCATCGCCCGCGGCCCTCGCGCGCATTCGCGAGCATCACCCGCGCTATCGAGGCTTACCCGACACAGCCGTCGCCAGCGCTCGCTTCACGCTGGCGGACGCGCAGCTCGTCCTCGCGCATGAGTACGGATTCCAATCCTGGGCGAAGCTGAAGGCTGAAGTCGCCCTGCGCCGACCGGACACCTCGCTCGCAGAGCATGTTGCCGGCCTCCGCGATGCTGCCGGCCGCGGCGACCTCGCGCGCCTCAACGCGCTCCTCGATGCCCACCCTGAAATCATCGACGAGCCAGGCGGCCAGGGCGTGCGTACCGCGCTGCACCAGGCCGTCTTCGGCAAAAGCGAAGCCGCGGTCAGGCTGCTGCTCGAGCGCGGCGCCAACCCCAACGTCCGCTGCGAAGGCGACAACGCCTACCCGCTCCACTTCGCCGTCGAGAAGAATCTGGTTCCCATCATTCATCTCCTCGTCGAGCACGGGTCCGACACCGTGGGCGAGGGCGACTACCACGAACTTGGCGTCATCGGCTGGGCGTCGGCCTGGGACCACATCCCCGCCGATCCCGCGACCATCGAATACCTCCTCGCCCACGGCGCGAAGCACACCATTTTTTCCGCCGTGGCGATGGGCGACGCCGAGGCCATCCGCGAGCTGGTCCGCCGCACGCCCGCCGATCTCGAAAAGCGCATGAACGGCACCATCATGCACCGCATGCCCCTGCATCTCGCCGTCGTCAAAAAGCAGCCGGCATCGCTGGCCACGCTGCTTGAGCTCGGCGCCAACACGGAGTCGCTCGACGAGGCCGGGCTTACGCCTCTGGATCTTGCCGCGCTCATTGGACAAACCGAGATGGCGAGCGTGTTGATCGATCGCGGCGCCAAGATACGCCTGCCCGCGGCCATCGCTCTTCATCGCACGCGCGACGTCGAACGGCTGCTTGCCCGCGATCCAGGTACGCTGAAGGCCGGCGGCCGCTGGCGCAACCTCATCGTGCGCGCCGCCGAGCGCTCGACCGGCGAGATTGTGGAAGCGCTGATCGCGGCCGGCGCCGAGGTGAACATTCCCTGCGATCCGGGGACCGCCATCGATAGAACCAGCCGGTACACGGCGCTGCATGGCGCGGCATGGTTCGGCAACATGGGTGCGATTGAAGTGCTGATGCGCCACGGCGCAGACGTGACGGTGCGCGAAGAGAGGTATCACGGGACACCCGCGGGCTGGGCCGATTATTCCGGCCACACCGAGGCGCGCGACCGGATCCTTCTTGGGCCAGTCGACCTGATCGAAGCGGTCCAATTCCGTCTCGCGGAGCGCGTCGGCGCCATTCTCGACAGCGATCCGGAAGCGGTGAATCGCCCCTTCGCGAAGTACGGGCTGTTCCCCATGGACGCCGAATCGTGGTTCACGCCGCTCGTGTATGCCGCGCAGCGCGGCTATGCGGAAATCGTGCGCCTCCTTCTCGATCGTGGCGCCGACCGCACCGTGTGCTCACCCTCCGGCGAGACTCTGCGCGAGATCGCCGCCAAGGCCAATCACAGCGAAGTTGTGGAACTGCTCCCTGGCGGCTAGAGTCTGCCCGCCGGTGATCCCAGGAATGCGCCAGATCTGCAACGACGCCGCACACGAGCCGGCGATTGATGGCCCGATCAGTTTCTGGCAGTCCCCGCGTGAAGCCGTAACCCACTTCGTGCCGCATTGCGCCACCCGCGATCGCCGGCGCGGGAAAGGCAACTCAGAGGTAAGACCCCGCATCGTATCCAGCGAGCATGCCTTGGTCAATGAAGGATGGTTCTGTCTCCACTCTTGAAACATCTCACGCATTCTTGAATAAGACGATTGGACACCGAACGCAAGCGACAAAATCCACAGCTAAGCCCAAGGCCAATGATAGCGACCGAAAAACCCTCTTTCGTCGTCGTCGGTCCTCCCAGAACCGGAACAAGCTGGCTTTCCAAGGTACTCGCGCCGTATGCCACGCTTCCTTCGCCGTCAAAGGAGACCCGATTCTTTGATCTGCATTTTCACCGCGGACTCGATTGGTACACTTGGCATTTTCCCCGCCATCGAACAGGTCCAATGGGTGAGATTGCACCCACATACTTCGCCTCAGCGGAAGCTCGTCGGCGCATAGCGCAGACAATTCCCGCTGCCAGAATTGTCTTCATCTTCCGGCACCCACTCGAGCGCGCCGTCTCTCTGTACCGGCTAAAACTCGCTTACGGGATGTTCCGTTGCAGCTTCGCCGAGGCCCTCCAAAGAGATCCCGAGTTGATTGACTCCGGTTTGTATGGGAGCCAGCTTGCCGGGTGGCGAGAGCATTTCCCAGACGAGCAGTTGCTGGTCACCATCTATGACGATCTGGTAAGCGACCCTCAGGCCTTTGCCAACAGGATTGCAGCCTTTATTGGCTTGCCGGCCATAACAGTTTCCCAATTACTGTTGAAACGGGTGTATTCGTCAGAACGAATGACGCAGCCTCGAAGTTACCTCGCGACGCGTACCGCTACCGCACTCGCAAATTGGTGCAAGTCGAGGCGCCTGGATCATCTTGTCGCAACCATTCGGGAATCTGCCCTGATCAATTTGTTTTTGGGAGGTGGCAAGTCGTTACCCTCCGTTTGTCCCGCGACTCTCAATGAACTTGCAAAGATATTCCGGCCCGAAGTCGAGGTTCTTGAAGCGCAGCTTGGCCGCAAACTGGAGAATTGGAAATCGGGAGTCGATGCTTCCGTGATGGCCAGCCCGTCGCCCGCCGGTTGCGTGCCTGCACAGGGTCAGGCGTGCAACGCGGCGGAGGCTTAGCTGGAGACCCGCAATGGTTCCGCAACCGGCGGGGCGTCACTGCACGTTGAGGGTGAAGGTGGTGGATTGGGTTTGGGCGGCGGCTAGCCGGCCCAGCCGGAGCCGGTAGTGGCTGAGCCGCTACCCCGGAACCGGCAATGTTGTAGACGAAGCAGTCCGGGACCGACGTGATGTGTACGCGGCATATGCAGTCTTGGAAACATAGCCAGGCGCCGTGGCCATGACGACGAGCGTGCGCGATTCGGAGATGGCGATCGAGCCGCTGTACTGGAGCAAGCTTGTGCTGGGGCGCTGCCATCAGTGGTGTAGCACATGGTGACGCCAGGAGTGGCATCAGTGACGGTGACGGTCTGTGGGTCGGAGTAGTTGCCCTGGGGCAAAGAGAGGACCGGAGCGGCTGCCGGTGGCGGGCCTGCTTCCTCGCTTCCGGGTCTCAAAATCGAGACCCTTCGGCGGGCGGTCTCTGGGGCGCCCACCCGAAGGCGAAGCTGCCGTCTGAGCTCTTTCACTGAGGGCCCTTGGGCAGGCGGCCCCAACTGAATCGACGGCCGAGGATGCCATCGCAATCCGATGGGAAAACACGTTGCTAGAAGTGGAAGCGGTAGCGGAGTTCGGCGTAGAACATGCGCGGGTCGTTCCAGTGAAAGCCGCCTACGGTGATGGAGTTGTCAAGGAGGACGCGGTGATTGGTGACGTTGACTGCGTCCACGGCGAGGTGCAGGTTTTCG
>Ga0335074_10017239_pt1 | contig 10180 bp, 11 predicted proteins | sample Lox_Sample_23_FD_206715 | JGI IMG/M metagenome (GOLD analysis project Ga0335074, IMG submission 206715) | Soil microbial communities from Loxahatchee National Wildlife Refuge, Florida, United States - Lox_Sample_2.3 | ecosystem: Environmental > Terrestrial > Soil > Wetlands | place: USA...
CCACGTCGCGGGCCGCCCAGTCGCCGACGATCACCTGCAGCGGCGAGGCGACGCTCGCGGCGGTCATCGAGATGCCGAACGCGGTGCGCTCGTAGCGGCCGCGGCGGCCGCGCAGGAACGCCCAGGCGTAGGTGCCCGCGAGCAGGAAGCCGCACACGATGTAGGCGGCGAAATACATGTGCGTGTACTCGCTGTAGAACATCGGGTTGGCGAACAGCGCCTGCCACGGGTGCACGTTGACCGCGCGCCCGTTGACCAGCGTGAACCCGGTCGGGTGGTTCATCCAGGCGTTCACCGAGATGACGAAGAACGAGCCGGCCACGCCGGCGATCGCGATCGGGAAGCCGGACAGGAAATGCGCTCGCGGCGACAGCCGGTCCCAGCCGTAGGCGTAGATCCCGATGAAGATGGCCTCGAGGAAGAAGGAAAACCCCTCGAGCGTGAACCCGAGGCCGAACACGTTGCCGAAGTCCTGCATCCACACCGGCCACAGCAGCCCGAGTTCGAAGGACAGGATCGTGCCGGTGACGACGCCGACCGCGAACAGCGCGAGCATGATCCGCGACCAGCGCCTGGCGAGGGTGCGGTAGAGCGGGTCACCGGTGCGGAGGTAGCGGTACTCGGCGACGAGGACGAGAACCGGGAACGCGATGCCGAAGCAGACGAGCGGAATGTGCACGGACAGGGAAAGCGCCTGCATCTGCCGCGCTTCGAACAGATAGTGCTGGTCCACACCCATCGGGAACCATCCTACTCCTGGCTACTACAAGTCGTAGTACCGGGGCCCTTGCCGAAGGCGCCGCGGCAAGACCGGCGAAGTGGCGAAGGATCGCGCCGGCCATATCGCCGCCAAGCCGGGCATCGGCACCAGAGCCGACATAGCAGGAGCTTTACGATCTTGCAAGTCTTGACGCGATTGCGGCCCAGGCTCACGATGAGGCTCTCGGCCATGCGCGCGCAGTGCCGTCTCGTTAACGCGCTGCTGCCCGCGTGTCCGGGCTGGTCCGCATGCGGGAGGTCGGCGTTGATCGAACACGGACGCGGCAGCAGGATTCTGGGGACGGGATGCCCCGCGCGGCGCCAGGCCCGGCGTCAGGCGTGGCGCCGGGTGGCCGCCAGCGTGGCCGGCGTGACCCTGGCGGGGACGGCACTGGCGGCCTGCGGCACCTCGAGCGCCGCCACCGGGCCAGTGACGCTCAACTTCTATCTCTATCCGGATACCTCCGGCGCCACTCAGCAGGCGATCAACAACTGCGACGCGCAGAGTCACGGCGCGTACACGATCTCCTACCAGCTCCTGCCGACGGCTTCCGACACGCAGCGCCAGCAGCTAGTCAGGCGGCTGGCCGCGCACGACAGCTCGATGGACATCCTCGGCCTCGACGTCACCTGGGAGTCCGAGTTCGCGCAGGCCGGCTGGATCGTCCCGTGGACCGGTCAGTACAAGGCCGAGGCGGAGGACGGCACGCTCGCGCCCGCGCTGCAGACGGCCACGTGGAAGGGGCAGCTCGTCGCGGTGCCCGACAACACCAACACCCAGCTGCTGTGGTACCGCTCGGACCTGGTGAAGACGCCGCCCACCACCTGGGCGCAGATGATCGCGGACGCCGAGCAGCTGGCCAAGGAGGGCAAGCCGCACTACATCGAGATCCAGGGCGCGCAGTACGAGGGCGCGACCGTCTGGTTCAACACGATGGTGGCCAGCGCGGGCGGCAGCATCCTGAACGCGACCGACACCGGGCCGGGGCTCGGCGCCCCCGCGCAGAAGGCGCTGTCGATCATGAAGGAGCTCGCCGACTCCCCGGCCGCGGACCCGTCCATGTCGGTGCAGATGGAGAACCAGAACCGGCTCGCGATGGAGGCGGGCACCGCCGCCTTCGAGCTGAACTACCCGTTCGTCTATCCGGCGATGAAGGAAGACAACCCTTCGCTCTTCAAGGTTTTCAAGTGGGCGCCCTACCCGGAGGTCACTCCCGGGGTGCCCGCCAAGGTGACGATCGGCGGCGTCGACCTCGCGGTCAGCGCGTACTCCCAGCACAAGAACCTCGCCTTCCAGGCGGCGCTCTGCCTGCGTGACGCGCAGAACCAGCTCATCGGCGCCACCGTCGGCGGCGTCCCGCCGACGATCTCCAGCCTCTACAACGACCCGAAGATGTTCCCCGATTACCCCTTCCACGCCGACATCCTGTCCGCGCTGCAGAACGCGAGCGTGCGCCCGCAGACGCCGCTGTACCAGGTGGTGTCCATCGACATCTCGCACCTGATCTCGCCGGCCTCCGGCATCAGCCCGACCGGTACCGAGCAGGCGATGATCGGCCAGATCAACGATGCGCTTCAGTCGAAAGGCCTAGTCCCGTGAGTACCACCACCCCCGCGGTAGGCACCGAGGCCACACCCGCGCACGCCGCGAAGAAGCGCAAGCCGCAGCTATCGGAGGGCGCGCGGGCGGAGCGCAGGCTCGCTTTCTGGCTGTGCGCGCCCGCGGTGCTCGTGATGATCGCGGTGACCGCGTACCCGCTGATCTACGCCATCATCCTGTCCCTGGAGCGGTACAACCTGGAGCTGCCGGCGGAGACCAAGTTCATCGGGCTGGCCAACTACGCCGCGGTGCTCAGCTCGCCGTTCTGGTGGCAGTCGCTCGAGGTCACGGTGATCATCACGGTCTTCTCCGTGTCGATCACGCTGGTGCTCGGCATGCTGCTCGCCGAGGTCCTGCACCGGACGGTGTTCTTCCGCGGCGGGGTGCGCACCGCCTCGCTGATCCCGTACGGAATCGTCACGGTCGCCGCCTCCTACGGCTGGCAGTACGCGTGGACCCCGAGCCAGGGCTACCTGTCCGCCGCGTTCAACAACAGCGCGCCGCTGACCAGCCAGGCGCAGGCCATCGCGGTGATCATCGTCGCGGAGATCTGGAAGACGACCCCGTTCATGGGGCTGTTGCTGCTGGCCGGCCTTTCGCTGGTGCCCGAGGACCTGCAGAAGGCCGCGAAGGTGGACGGCGCCACCGGCTGGCAGCGCTTCACCAAGATCACGCTGCCGCTGATGAAGCCGGCGATCCTGGTCGCGCTGCTGTTCCGGGCGCTGGACTCGTTCCGGATCTTCGACAACATCTTCATCCTCACCAGCGGTAACAACGGCACCGCCTCGGTGTCCACCCTCGGCTACGACAACCTGTTCAACGCGCTGAACCTCGGCATCGGGTCGACGATCTCGATCCTGATCTTCATCTGCGTGGCGATCATCGCGGTCGTCTTCATCCTGGGCTTCGGCACCGCGGCCCCGGGCACCGACAGCGAAATGAGGTGACTTAGACCATGGCCGTTCTCACCCCGCGGCAGCGGACCGGCTGGGCCACGGCGAACTTCGTCGTCATCGCGCTGGCGCTCATCCCGGTGCTCTGGCTGGTGTCGCTGTCGTTCAAGACGCCGGGCGCTGTGCTCGACCCGAGCTTCTGGCCGGCCCAGTGGACCTGGGGCAACTACAGCGGGATCCTCACCAGCGCGCAGTTCCTCCGGCCGCTGGTGAACTCGATCGGGATCGGGGTCATCGCCACGCTCATCGCGGTGACACTGGCGTCGATGGCCGCGTACGCGATCGCCCGGCTGCGTTTCCCCGGCAAGAGCGTGCTGATCGGGCTGGCGCTGCTGATCGCGATGTTCCCGCTGATCGCGCTGGTGACCCCGATGTTCACCATCGAGCGCTACCTCGGCCTGTTCAACACCTGGTTCGGCCTGATCATCCCCTACGTGGCGTTCGGCCTGCCGCTCGGGATCTACACGCTGTCCGCCTTCTTCAGGGAGATCCCGTGGGAGCTGGAGAAGGCCGCCAAGATGGACGGCGCGACGCCGTTCCAGGCGTTCACCAAGGTGATCGCGCCGCTGGCCGCGCCAGGCATGGTGACGACCGCCATCCTGGTCTTCCTCGCCTGCTGGAACGACTTCCTGCTGGCGATCTCGTTCACCTCGACGATCAGTTCGCGCACCGCGCCGGCCGCGATGGAGTACTTCAGCGGCGGGTCGGTGTTCACCGTCCCGACGGGCCCGATCTCCGCGGCCGCGGTGGTCATCACGATCCCGATCATCATCTTCGTGCTGTTCTTCCAGCGCCGGATCGTCGCCGGCCTGACGTCCGGCGCGGTCAAGGGCTAAGCGGTTAAGCGGCTAAGGAGACAACCATGGCAGAGATCGTCCTCGATCACGTCACCAAGCGCTTCCCCGACGGAACGCTGGCGGTCGATGACTTCAACCTGGTCATCGCGGACGGCGAGTTCGTCATCCTGGTCGGCCCGTCGGGCTGCGGGAAGTCGACCACGCTCAACATGATCGCCGGTCTCGAGGACATTTCCGAGGGCGAACTGCGTATCGCCGGCCAGGTCGTGAACAACAAGTCGCCGAAGGACCGTGACATCGCCATGGTCTTCCAGAGCTACGCGCTCTACCCGCACATGACCGTCAGGGAGAACATGGGCTTCGCGCTCAAGCTCGCGAAGACGCCGAAGGACGTGATCAACCAGAAGGTCGAGGAGGCGGCCAGGATCCTCGACCTGACCCAGTACCTGGACCGCAAGCCGGCCAACCTGTCCGGCGGCCAGCGGCAGCGGGTGGCGATGGGCCGGGCGATCGTCCGTGATCCGGCGGCGTTCCTGATGGACGAGCCGCTGTCCAACCTGGACGCCAAGCTGCGCGTCCAGACGCGCACCGAGATCTCCAGGCTCCAGCGCCGCCTGGGCACCACCACCGTGTACGTGACCCACGACCAGACCGAGGCGATGACGCTCGGCGACCGGGTGGCGGTCATGCGCAGCGGAGTTCTCCAGCAGGTGGGCAGCCCCAAGGTGCTCTACGACCTGCCGGACAACCTGTTCGTGGCCGGCTTTATCGGCTCGCCGGCGATGAACTTCCTGTCCGGCACGATCGAGGACGGCAGCCTGCGCACCAGCCTCGGCGACTTCCCGCTGACCGACCGGCTGCGCCACGACCTCGCGGAGGCGGGCACCGGCCGCCAGGTGATCGTGGGCGTCCGGCCGGAGAACTTCGAGGACGCGGCGCTGGTGGCGCCGGGCAACCGCCCGTACGGGATCACGTTCAAGGCCGGCATCGACGTCCTGGAGTCGCTGGGCTCCGACGTCTTCGCCTACTTCACCCTCGGCCACGACTCCGGGGTGAACGCCGCCGAACTCGAGGAGCTGGCCAGGGATTCCGGGCGCGGGGACACCGGCGGCAGCGGCGACACGGTCGTCGCCAGGCTGGACGCCGCCACCAGGATCCACGAGGGCTCCGAGGCCGACCTGTGGGTGGACAGCCGGGCGCTGCACGTGTTCGACCCGGCCACCGGGCGCAACATGTCGCTAGGCAGTACCGCCGAGTCGCGAGCCGCCGCCTCCGGCAATGCCGCACCCGCCGCACCCGCCGCACCCGCCGCACCCGCCGCGCCGGCGCCTCAGGCAGCACCTGACACCTCGGCAACCACCGACAACATCACCTGATCTTGTCGCGCAGCCGCTCGACGATCTCGTCGCTCCACTCGTGCGCGAGGATCAGCCGGTACCGTTCGGAAGCGACCCGCAGGTAGGCCTCCGCCTCGGTCCTGCCGCCGACCAGCCCGGCCGTCCGCATCATGCGCACCACCGGCTGGTACTCCTGCGCGTACCAGTGCTTCGCGATCTCGGCGCGGTCGGCGAACCGCCCCTGGTCCTGCATCCACCGGAACCCCCACGCCTCGACGGCCTCGCCGAGCTCGGCGTACGACCACGGGTCGGTCACGGTGATCTTGGCCATCGCCGGCCCGCCGAGCGGCACCCGCTCCCGGAATATCCGTTCGTAGCTCTTGAACAGCAGGTCCCGGCGGCCCCTGATGCCGCCGGGCGGCAGCTGGGTGTGCACCTCGGTCACGTACGCCTCGATCGTCTTGGCGCCCGCGGCCATCGCGATCGACACCCGGTGGTGGCCGTCCTCGACGAAGTGCAGGTCGCCTACCCGGTACACGTCGATCGGCGGGATGGGCTCGCCGCGCCGCTGCGCGAGCGCCAGCCGCTCCCAGCGCTCGCGCACCCGGCCGCTGGTCGGACGGAACTTCCTGTCGAAGTCACGCGCGGAGTCGACCGTCCCGACGATGCTGTCCAGCCGGATCGTCTGCAGGCCGAGCCGCCGCTCGCCGCGGCGGCCGAGGGCGGCGAGCACCTCGTCGAGCGGCAGGATGACGTTCACGTCGTCCGGGCCGCGCCGCAGCCGCTGGACCAGCCCGGCGAGCACCTGGCGGCGCCTGACCCGCAGGAAGTCGTTCTCCACGTCGGCGCGCGGGAACCCGGTGTCAGCGGGCATCGCCGTACCCGCCGCCCAGGCGGCCGGGCAGCAGCTCGGTCACGCCGGCCCCCGGCCGGATGTCGAGCAGGTGCCACCCGGTCACGTTGAGCACCGCCGCGCCGTGCAGCAGGCCCGTCCCGGTGCGCCTGCCGTACGGGTGCACGTGCCCGTGCAGCAGGGCGGTGGGCCGCAGCGCCCTGACCAGCCCGTGCAGCGCGCCGAACCCGCGGTGCGCCGGGTCGTCTCCGTCCCCGATCCCGCGCGGCGGCGCGTGCGTGAGCAGCACGTCAACCCCACCGTGGCCAAGCGATCGCCGCCGCGCCGAGACGCGCAGCCGCAGGGCGCGCAATGCCTGCTGCCGCTCGGTGTACTGGTTCGGCCCGTCGCTGTAGCGCCGGCAGCCGCCGAGGCCGCCGATCCGGAGCCCGGCCACGTTGACGATCCCCACGTCCGCGTTGACCGCGCCGTCCGGCCACGGCGCCATGGCCGGCAGCCCGGCCCGCAGCGTCAGCCCGGCCCGGCTCAGCCCGTAACCGGACAGGTCGGGGTCGTGGTTGCCCGGCACGAAGATCGCCGGCGCCTCCAGCGCGTTGATCAGCGCCTCCAGATAGCCGAACGGCAGGTCGCCGCACGCCAGGATCAGCCGCGCCGAGCGCACCTGGTCGAGGCGGGCCAGCAGCGCGTCGCTGGTCTCGTCGGACACCGCGAGCACCCGGACCGCGTCCGGCATTCAGTGCGCCGCCGTTTCCCGCACGTCGAGTCCGCGCTGCCGCAGCGCCGCCTCCACCCGGTAGATCTCGGCGAGTGGCGCCGCGTCGCCGGGCGGCGGGGTGACGTCGAACCGTTCGCAGGCCTCGGTCAGCGTGTCGATGTAGGCGCCGCGCAGCGCGTGCACCCGGTGCTGCTTGGCGGTCAGCCCGTCCCGCGTCTCGGTGTCGTTCAGCTCGGCGCGCAGCCGCCGCAGGTTGGCGGTCAGCCGGTCGACCGGCATCGGCGGCGGCGGCTTGCGCCGCTTCTCGGCGAGCCAGTTCGCGCCGCGCCAGCCGGCGATCAGGGCGTACCCGGCGGCTGGCATCAGCACGAGCACGAGGATGAGATCGACGACCGGGCTCACAGGTCCAGTGTCGGCGCGCCGTCAGGTGAAGGCAAGCTCGCCCGCTGGTGCGCTGTTCACATTTATCCGGAACGTACCCGGGCGTCTCTCACCCGTCACTCGCCGTCGTACCGAGTGGGCGGGAACGGGCCCGGGTCGCGAAGCTCGCCTTCCTGTTCTTCCCTGCGGATCTCGGCGCGCTCTTCCTGGTACTCGTTGCCCTGCCTGACGTCGGGCCGGGGCCGCGGCACTCCCGGCGGCAGCGGGTCGGTCGCCGGCGGCACCTCGTCGGGGTTGAAGTCGTCCACCCCCGCCTCAACTCGCTCGTCCTCGGTGATCTCGGCGAGCTTGTCGTCGTCGAGGCGCTGCGGAGCCCCGCCGTGCTCGCGCCGGTCGCGGTGGAACTGCGGTTCGCTCATACCCGGCACGCTACCCCCGTCCGCCGCCTGCTATCCCTCCGGCCCCAGACGCCAGCGCACGATGCTGAACCCGTGCCGCAGCGCGGCGTCGAGCGCGCCGGGTTCGAGCCGTCCGTCGGGGCGGCGCGGGATGGGGACGAACCTGGCGGCTCGCGGGTTCTCCCTGGTGATGACCCCGAGCAGCCGCTCGACCTCGGCGGCGTCGGTGACGAGCTCGGCGCTGGCCGGGACGTCGCGGCCGCGCAGCCTGATCCGGACCGGCCGGGGCCGCCCGCCGTCGGTCAGGTTCAGCGTCCACCGGCCGCCGCCCGGGGTGAGCAGCATCTCGCCGTCGCGGGCGTAGCTCACCGGCTGCCGGTAGGCCTTACCGCTCTTGCGGCCGGTGTAGGAGACGAGCATCAGGTTCGCGGACAGCGGGGTCGGGAACGGCAGCCCGAGCACCGCCCGCATGGGCACGTTGACCGCGCGCATCGCCCGTGCGCGGCGCCGCATCGCGGCTTGGTTCGTCGCCATGACAGTTTCCTTTCTCCTTAAACCATGACCGCGCCGCCGGCCACGTCGATGACGACGCCGGTGATCCAGCCCCGCCTCCGCGGCCCGGCGAGCGGGGTCATGACGGAACTCCTGAGACTGGTCATTGCCCGTTCCTTTCCGTTAGCGGCCCATGCGGGCGTAGCCGCGCGCGGCGAGCAGGCCGAAGACGAGCAGGATGCCGCCGCTCCAGGCGAGCGAGATGAGGACGTCGCGGGCGGCCGGCCCGCCGAGGATCAGCGCCCGCTCGGCGGCGACCAGGGCGTTGACCGGCTGGTGAGTGCCGAAGGCCTGCAGCCAGCCGGGCATGGCGCTCGCGGGGACGAACGAGGACGCCGTGAAGACCAGCAGGAACACCACGGGCACGGCGGCCGCCTGGGCCGCCTCCGGGTCGCTGACGCGCAGGCCGAGAGCGGTGCACGCCCAGGACGCGGCGTAGGCGAACGCGACCACGAGCGCGAGCGCGGCGGCCAGCCCGGCCGCGCCGTTCGCGCTGCGGAACCCGACGGCGAAGCCGACGCCGACCATGACCGCGACGACGAGCAGATTGCGGATGAGGTCGGCGAGGGTGCGGCCGGCGAGCACCGCGATCCTGGCCATCGGCAGCGTGCGGAACCTGACGAGGATGCCGGAGCGGATATCGGCCGACAGGCCGACCGCCGTGCCGATCGCGCCGAAGGCGACGGCCTGGGCGAAGATGCCGGGCATCAGGTAGTCGACGTAGTTCACGCCGGGCACCCGGATCGCGCCGCCGAACGCGTAGCGGAACAGCAGCACGAAGATCACCGGCTGGATGGTCGCGAAGACCAGCGCCTGGGGGGTGCGCAGCAGCGTGCGCAGGTTGCGCCCCGCGACGTCCACGGTGTCCGACAGCGCCGCCGTGAGCCGGCCGGCCAGATTCTGCCGCGAGCCGGGCAGCCCGAGCGGGGCCGCGAGTGTGCTGGTGCTCATGCCGCCTTGCCTCCTTGGCTGATGAGAGTGCGAGCGGTGAGGGTGCGGAACACGTCGTCGAGGGTTGGCTCGCGTACCGCGACGGACACCGGGTCGGGTGCGTGGCCCTCGAGCGCGCGCAGCACCGCGGTGACCGCGCCTGAGCCGGATCCGGAACGGACCCGCAGCCCGGTGCCTGATCGCTCTGGCTGGTAGCCCGCCGCCGCGAGCACCCGCGCGGCCGTCTCGGTGTCGGCGCTGCTGCCGAAACCCAGGCTGAAGACCACCGTGCCGAACCTGCCCTTGAGCTGGGCGGGGGTGCCGGTGTCGGCCACCCGGCCGGACTCGATGATCACGATCTGGTCGGCGAGTGCGTCGGCTTCGTCTAGGTACTGCGTGGTCAGCAGCACCGTGGTGCCGGACCGGGCCAGGTCGCGGACCGCGTCCCACAGGCCGAGCCGGCTTTCCGGGTCGAGCCCGGTGGTCGGCTCGTCGAGGAACAGCACCGGGGGCCGGTGCAGCAGGGCCGCGGCGAGGTCGAGCCGCCGCCGCATCCCGCCGGAGTAGGTGCGCACCAGCCGGTCGGCCGCCGCGCTCAGGCCGAAGTGACCGAGCAGTTCGGCGGCCCGGGTCTTGGCCTGCTTCCGGCCGACCCGGGACAGCCGCCCGATGAGCGTGAGGTTCTCCCGGCCGGTCAGGTTGGGGTCCACGGCCGCGAACTGGCCGGCGAAGCCGATCACCCGGCGCACCTGGGCCGCGTCGGCGACGACATCGAGGCCGCCGATGGCGGCGCGGCCGCCATCCGGCCGCAGCGCGGTGGAGAGGATCGAGACGGTGGTGGTCTTGCCTGACCCGTTCGGCCCGAGCAGCCCGAGCACGGATCCGGCCGGGACACGGAAGCTCAG
>Ga0335074_10017241_pt1 | contig 10180 bp, 8 predicted proteins | sample Lox_Sample_23_FD_206715 | JGI IMG/M metagenome (GOLD analysis project Ga0335074, IMG submission 206715) | Soil microbial communities from Loxahatchee National Wildlife Refuge, Florida, United States - Lox_Sample_2.3 | ecosystem: Environmental > Terrestrial > Soil > Wetlands | place: USA: Florida...
GCCGGATCGATGCGCTGATCACGCCGACCGTCGCAGTCACCGCCTTTGCGGCGGGAACGATAGGGGTCGACGAAATCGACGGCCGTAAGGTCGATCGCCATCTCGGCTGGTCGCCATTTAGTTGGCCGATCAATCTCGCGGGCTTGCCGGCGGCGACCGTACCGTGCGGTATCGACCGCGATGGCCTGCCAATTGGATTACAGATAGTCGCGCCCTGGCTCGGGGAAAACACGATCCTTTCCGTGGCGGCGGCGTTCGAGCAGGAACGGCCTTGGTCAGACGCTTGGCCGGCCTTTGCCGGTCCATAGGGCGTGTCCAGCAAAAGCGGAAACCGGTTTTGCGTCCGGGACACGCGACAAAACTAAAGACTTAGAAAAGAGTTGGAGCAGGATGAAGATTAAGTCATCCTGCTAGAACGCCTTCAGGTGGGGTGAACGAGATTGGCCAACCGCCGCCGTACGACCGTAGGCGTAAGCTCGCTCTTTCCCGGCGGCGCCCGTAATGGTCGCTGCGGCTCGATCTTGCCGCTCGCGGACAGCCCCACATAATGTGCGAGATAGTCGTGCAGCGCATCGACGGCCGGTGACGCTGCGCCCTGCGCCTTGTACAGTAGGAGATCGACCTTCGGCAGCGGCAAGAAACCCTCGCCCGGCGTCAGTTCGCGCATTCCGGTGACCAGCGCGCAGCGCCCGAGCACTGTGATCGCCATGCCGGCAAAAACCGCGGCCTGCAGGCCGCTGACGCTTTCGCTGACACAAGCGATCTGCCATTTCCGGCCGGCGCGCTCGACGCGGTCGATTGCATATTCTCGATAGACGTTACCGGGCGGGAGCAGCGCCAGCGGCACCGGATCCTGGAATTGCGCTTGCGAATGTTCGCCGACCATCCATACGAGTTGTTCTTGGTGCACCACAAGACCACGGGTGAAGTCGTTCATGCGTGTGACCAGCGCGATGTCCACTTCGCCGCGCTGAACACGGTCCACGGTCGGCGTCGACAGCGCACAGCGCACCTCGACTTGGATTCGTGGAAAGGTTTCCTTAAAGACCGACAAGACCGACGGCAGCATGTAGGCGGCATAGAGATCCGGCGTGCCGAGCACGACATGGCCCTGAACCTCCGGCGACGAAAGCCGCGACAGCAATTCGTCGTGCAACCGTAGAATCGATTTTGCATAGGCCAGGACCATGTCGCCGTCGGGAGTGAGCAGCATGCGACGGCCCTCGTGATGGAACAGGACCTTTCCGGTAATGTGCTCCAGGCGTTGAATTTGCAGGCTGATTGCGGGTTGCGTCCGTCCGAGGCGCCGCGCCGTTTCGGTAATGCTGCCGGTGTCGACGACCGATGCCAACGACCGAAGCATACGAATATCGAGACAAAGAAAGTTCATGCGGCCTCGCGTGGGTTGCTATCGGCCCAAGCATCAGCCTTACGCCATGCAAGCCCCGTGCAAATACCACGGCCGGCGCGCACAAATTTTGTGCAATCGGGCCCTGCAGTGGCTCGGATCAACATGCGTTTGGCGCCGTGACTCGCGTGATGCGTGTCAAATCGCCAGGCGCTCGCTTGCCGGCGCAGTATCGAGAAACAGGCGATCCGATTCCACGGCATAGTGGGCCGCGCTCTGATGCAACTTGGCGTTATTGGCCTCGCGCAAAGCGGCATCCGCTTCGCCATAGAGGAAGGCGAGGAACGCATAGCGCCGCCCGCGCGTGATCGGCGTGACTTGATGCAGCGCGCCGCAGGAAAATACGACGGCGCCGCCGTGTGGCGCGCGATAGCTGCTGCGGCCGAACTCCGCAAAGACGATATCGCAGCCGTCGTAATCCTTGTTGAGATTGATGGTGACGGCGAACCGCCGATGCTGCGCGCCGATGTTGACGTTGTCGCGATGCCGATCGAAATGCCCGCCGACGGCGCTGTCGTAGCAGGCGACGATATAGCGGTCCATGCGCGTGGCCTGGAACTGGAAAAAGCGATCGATGGCCGGGACGAGGCGGCGGACGATCTGGCTGCGGATGGCTTCCCGCAATTGCGGGTGAGCGACGACGAGATCGTGGCGGCGCTTGAACCGATGATCGACGACGCGGGTGGTCTCACCTTCGACGTCGAGCAGAAAGCCGGAATCCTTGCCGCCGATCTTTTGGTAAAATTCCACCAACGCGTCGCAGAGCACAAAATCGAACACGCGCGGAACGATCAGCACCGGCGCGGTGAGCGGCACGCCGGCGCAATTATCGACCGCCGGTAGGCTTTGCAGCACGTTGCGCACGGTCTCGGCATGACCGCCCGCGTGATCCCAGGGAATATTGGCCACCGCGCGCAACATCGGATCGAGCACGATGGTGCGCGGCATCGCGTCGGCGCCGAAGACGCGGCCGATCGCGCCATCGTAATCGGCCAGAAACGCCGCCGCTTGGCTTGTGTGTTGCAGGTACGGCGCCGGATCGTCGGGCGGTTCGGCGAGAATGCCATAGAAGACGATGTGATCCGCGTCGAACAGGGGCGACGCGCGGAACAACTCGGTCAATTCCCGCTCAGCGCGCGGGCTCGCCGGCGCGCCGAGGAAGGACAGAACGATCCAACGTCCGGCGGCGACCGATAGGTTGACGGCGCCGCCGCCGATCAGCGGTGCCGCGAACCAGGGAACGGGATCACCCAAAACAATCCCGCCGGAGCCGGCTTGGCTTTTTTCCATGATGACGCTTTCGGTCGCTGGCGCGCTTGGCGCGGCATCATTCGCCGTCATGGTAAATTTTATTCTAATATCGCGCCGATTCGATTCGTCGGGCGGCGCAAACGAGGCTCTTAAATCCGGTGACGAAAATCGCGCCGCCAGATCGGCAGCCGCCCCGCAGCCTGCGTCTTGCCGAGCTCGACCGTTCGCTCGCGCAGGACCCCGATGCGATCGAGGCGCGTTTCGAGCGCGCCGGCCTGTCCCGGGAGCAAGGCGACTTCGAAGCGGCCAAGCGGGACTACTTTGAGCTGCTGCGCCGCAAACCGACCGATTTCGGCGCGCTCAACGATTTCGGCACGCTGGTGCTCAAGGCCGGCTACAAGGGAGCCGCGCGTTCGCTGTTCGAAGGGGCGGTGCAGCATCATCCAGACAATCCCAACGGGCACGTCAATCTGGCGAATTTATTGTTGCTGACGGGCGAACAAGACCAGGCGCGCGTTCACTTCGAGGCCGCCTTGCGCATTGATCCCAATCACATCCACGCCCACCGCGGCATGGGCAATCTTTTGGCTGAGCTCGGCGACGCTACGGGCGCGCGCCGGCATCGCGACAAGGCATTCAAAAATCATTTCTTGACGACGATGCCCTATCGCGGATCGGGCGCGCCGGTCTCGATCCTGCTGCTCGTTTCCGCGGCGGGCGGCAACATACCGACAAGCTCCATTCTCGATGACCGGCAATTCCACACCAGCGCGCTGGTGACGGAATATGCCGATGCAAAAGTCCCATTGCCGCGCCACGATCTCGTCTTCAACAGCATCGGCGATGCGGATTTGTGCCGGGAAGGGCTGCAAGCGGCTTGCGCGGTGTTGGCGCGAACCGACCGGCCGGTGATCAATCATCCGCAGGCGGTGCTCAAGACCGGACGCGCCGCCAATGCCGAGCGTTTGCGCGGCCTGCCCAACGTGGTCGTGCCGCGCATGGTGACGTTGCCGCGGCGGCTCTTCGCGGGGCGCGACGCCGTCGCTGTGGTCGCCGCCAACAGATTTGCCTTTCCGTTTCTGGTCCGCGCGCCGGGCTTCCACACCGGCCGTCATTTTGTCCGCGTCGAAAATGCGCAGGCCTTGAACGCCGCGGCGGCGGCGTTTCCCGGCGACGATCTTTGTCTGATCGAAGAGCTCGATGCACGCGACGGCGACGGATTGTTTCGCAAATGTCGCGTCATGATCATCGATCGCAAGATCTATCCGCTGCATCTGGCGATCTCGCGCCATTGGAAGGTCCACTATTTCCGGGCCGACATGGCGTATTCGGCGGAAAATCGCGCGCAGGATGCAGCGTTTCTCGACGACATGGCGAGCGTCGTGGGGCCGCGCGGCATGGCCGCCCTCGAGCGGATCAACGCCACACTCGATCTCGACTATTGCGGGGTCGATTTTGCCGTCAGCCGCGCGGGCGACATTCTGTGCTTCGAAGCCAACGCGACCATGGTGATGGTGCCGCTGTCGCACGATGAGAAGTGGGATTATCGTCGGTCGGCGTTCGATGCGGTGTTTGCGGCGGTGCGCACCATGCTCATGCGTAGGGCGATCGGCGATCGCGGCGACTGTGGCGCACGCACGCGGGCTGTATGAAGGACACAAAAATGAGAGACACGAAAGCCCGCGCCGGTGACCGCTGATTTCAGTGGCGATCCCACTTATTTCCTAATTGCATAGAATGCCTTTGGCGCTGCCCAATTTTTAGTCAGATCCGGCAAAGCGTCATTGCGCCATTCTTGTGCAGTCGTTCGTTCGGTCAAGGATTAAAAAGCTATTTCAAGAAGTTGCGGTGTGACCGCAGGTCGCTGCGGCGCTGGCATGGCCTTTGCGACTGCCTTTCCCGCAAATCGACGAACGCCCATCGTCCTGATGGCCGGCAGTGGCGCCGCAGGCGCTCTTGTACATACAGGGAGCAGATAATGATCCTCAACAACATCTCGCGACGCCGACTTCTGCAAGGAACCGCTGCTTTAGGCCTTGGTGCGGCCGTGCCATTGAACCGGGCTTTTGCCAAGGAAACCACGGTCGGTTTCATCTATGTCGGCTCGCGGGACGACTACGGCTACAATCAAGCGCATGCCGCCGGCGCCGCCGCGCTCAAGAAGATGGCCGGCATCAAGGTCGTCGAGGAAGAGAAGGTCCCGGAGACCGAAGACGTCGAAAAGACCATGGAGTCGATGATCAATCTCGACGGCGCGACGCTGTTGTTCCCGACTTCGTTCGGCTACTTCAATCCGCACGTGCTGAAGATGGCGGTAAAGTATCCGAAGGTCCGCTTCGAGCACTGCGGCGGCCTTTGGACGCCCAAGGATCCGAAGAACGTCGGCAGCTATTTCGGCTACATCGACGAAGCTCAGCACGTCAGCGGCGTCATCGCCGGCCATATGTCGAAATCCGGCAAGCTTGGTTTCGTCGCCGCCAAGCCCATTCCGCAAGTGTTGCGCAACATCAACGCCTTCACCATGGGCGCCAAGCTCGCCAATCCGAAGATCAAGCTGCAGGTGATCTTCACCGGCGACTGGTCGATGCCGGTGAAGGAGGCGGAAGCCACCAACAGCCTGATCGACGCTGGCGCCGACGTCCTTACTTGCCACGTCGATGGACCGAAGACCGTGGTCGAGAATGCGGCGCGCCGCGGCGCCATGGTGTGCGGCTATCACGTCAATCAATCGGTGCTGGCGCCGAAGGCCTATCTCACCGGCGCGGAGTGGAACTGGGAAGTGCTGTATCCGCGTTTCGTGAAGATGTTCACTTCGGGCGAGACCATCCCGAACTTCTATCGCGGCGGCTTGAAGGAGCAGCTGGTCAAAGTCTCTCCGTATGGTCCCATGGTTCCAGCAGCGGCGCGCAAGCAGGCCGACGGCGTCAAGGCCGGCCTGATCGCCGGCACGTACGTGATCTTCAAGGGGCCGGTCGTCGACAATAAAGGCAAGACGGTCATCGCTTCGGGCGTCTCCCGCGGTCAGACCGATCCCGAACTGGAGAAAATGGATTATCTGGTCGACGGTGTGATCGGAGCGACTTCGTGAAGGCCGATGTCGGCGCCCCTGTCGCACCGACCGGGCTAGGTCAGATTGTACGGGCGCCATCTTACGGACGCGGGATCGGCGGCGCGGGGGAATACATCGTCATCCCCGCGCTGGCGCTGGTCGGTTCGCTCGTGCTGTTCGGCATCTTCGTCGCACTGTTCGGCAAGAACCCGCTCGATCTTTATTTTTACATGTATCAGGGCGCGTTTGGGACGTGGTTCTCCTGGCAGAACACGCTGATACGCGCCGCGCCTCTGATCCTGACCGCACTGTGCACGGCGCTGCCGGCGCAGCTCGGCATGGTGATCATCGGCGGTGAGGGGGCGCTATTGGTAGGCGCGCTCGCCGCCACCAGCGCCGCGCTGGTGATGCAATGGGCGCCGCCGATCGTCGTCGATCTGGCGATGGCGGCGGCTGGCATGATCGGCGGCGGGCTATGGATTATGCTCTCCGGTGCGCTACGCCATTATCGTGGAGTCAATGAGACGATTTCGAGCTTGCTGCTCGTCTACATCGCGCTCGCGATCTTGAACTTCCTGGTCGAAGGTCCGATGCGCGACCCGGCCAGCCTGAACAAGCCGTCGACGCACAGCATCGGCGCAGCCAACATGATCGGTAATATCCCCGGCACGGAGGTGCACTGGGGCTTCGTCTTCGGCATCATCGCCGCCGTGCTCTCCTACATCCTGGTCTATCATACCGTGTTCGGCTTTGCCGCGCGCGTCGCCGGCGGCAACATTCGCGCGGCCAAGGTCGTGGGCCTGAGTGTCGGCAAGCTCGTTCTCATTATCTGCTTTCTCGCCGGCGCCGCCGCAGGCCTTGCCGGCATGTTTGAGGTCGCCGCCGTACAGGGCCGCGCCAACGCCAATCTGGCGGCCGGCTACGGCTTCGCCGGCATCCTGGTGGCGTTCCTGGCGCGGCAGAATCCATTGGCGGTGATACCGGTTGCCATCTTGCTTGGCGGCATCGGCGCGAGCGGCGGGCTGTTGCAACGGCGGCTTGGATTGCCGGACGCATCGGTGCTGGTGCTGCAAGGCATGATCTTCGTCATGGTGCTGGCGAGTGACACGCTTTATGGCCGCTGGGGCTTCCTCAAGGGAAAGACTTCCTGATGGCCGGCCCGGGCGACATCGGCTTGTGGACGATCCCGGTTGCGGTGCTCGGCGGCGCCGTGCGCGTCTCGACGCCGTTTCTGTTCGTCAGCCTCGGCGAATGCGTCACCGAAAGAAGCGGCCGCATCAATCTCGGCCTCGAAGGCACGCTGGTCATGGGCGCCATGGCCGGCTACGGCGTTTCCTACCTTACCGGCTCGCCGTGGCTCGGCGTTCTCGCCGCCGGCGTCACTGGCGCGGCGATGGGCGCCTTGCATGCCGTGATCTGCGGCCTGCCGCGCGTCAACGATATCGCCGTTGGCATCGCGCTGATGCTGTTCGGCGTCGGCTTGGCGTTCTATCTCGGCAAGCCGCTAATCGAGCCGAGCGCGGCGCAATTGCCGTCGATCGATCTCGGCTGGTGGACCGATATTCCGCAATTGCACGCCGCGCTGCGCATCAATGCGCTGTTTCTCATCGGCGTGGCGCTCGCCCCGGTCCTGGTTTGGGCGCTGCGCTCCACGCGCTGGGGCTTGATCATACGCACCGCCGGCGAAAGCGCCGACGCCGCGCTGGCGATGGGTTACTCGGTCAACATCATCCGCTTGCGCGCCACTATGTTCGGCGGCTTTTTGGCCGGTATCGGCGGCTCGTTTCTGTCGCTCTATTATCCCGGCAGCTGGAATGAAGGGCTGTCCAGCGGTCAAGGTATCACCGCGGTGGCGCTGGTCATCTTCGCGCGCTGGAATCCGCTATTGTGCCTGGCGGCGTCGATTCTGTTCGGCGGCGCCGCCGCGCTCGGCCCGGCGCTGCAATCCGTCGGCTACAGCCACGGCTATCATCTGTTCAATGCCGCTCCCTACATCCTGACTTTGCTGATCATGATTGCAACCTGCTCGCCGAAGCGCACGCTAATCGGTGCGCCGGCGGAACTGTCGATTACGAGGTGATCATGCCCCAACTGGCGCGTAAGGAAAATAACGCAGCGGAGCGCTATGTCGCCGCCGATCCTTATCTGTGGCCCTACAACGGCGACCTTCGCCCGCAAAACACGGCGTTGATCGTCATCGACATGCAGACCGACTTCTGCGGCGTCGGCGGCTACGTCGACAAGATGGGCTACGATCTGTCGCTGACGCGCGCGCCGATCGAGCCGATCAAGCGGACGCTCGCCGCGATGCGGGCCAAGGGCTTTCATATCTTCCATACGCGCGAAGGCCACCGCCCCGACCTCGCCGACCTGCCGGCAAACAAGCGCTGGCGCTCGCAGCAGATCGGCGCCGGTATTGGTGACCCCGGACCGTGCGGCCGCATTCTGGTGCGCGGCGAGCCGGGTTGGGACATTATCGACGAACTTCGCCCGCACGAAGGCGAGCCGATTATCGACAAGCCGGGCAAGGGGTCGTTCTGTGCCACCGATCTCGAGCTGGTGCTGCGGCTGCGCGGCATCGACAACATCGTGCTGACCGGCATAACCACCGACGTGTGCGTCCACACCACCATGCGCGAGGCCAACGATCGCGGCTTTGAGTGCCTGCTGCTCGAAGATTGCTGCGGCGCGACCGACAAAAGCAATCACGACCACGCGCTCAAGATGATCAAGATGCAGGGCGGCGTGTTCGGCGCGGTGTCGGATTCGGCGAAATTCATCGAGGTCATTTCGTGAGCGAGATGGCGAAGCTGGTGCCGCCCGGCGGGCTGCCCTCGCCGACGGCGTCAAAAAAGACGTTCGGCGTCGAAGCGATCAATATGACCAAGCGCTTCGGCGAGTTTGCCGCGCTCGATCAGGTATCGCTGAAGGTCAGGGCCGGCACTTTCCATGCGTTGCTCGGCGAGAATGGCGCCGGAAAGTCGACGCTGGTCAAATGCATCATGGGCTATTACCAGGCCGACGACGGCGAGCTGATGATCGACGAGCGCCAGGAGATCATCGGCAATCCGCGCGCCGCGCACGCGCTCGGCCTCGGCATGGTCTATCAGCATTTCACCTCGGTGCCGGCTATGACGGTGGCGGAGAACTTCGTGCTGGCGCGCGATCACGTGCCGGCGGTGGTTGACTGGGCGCGCGAGCGCAGGACTCTGGAAGAGTTTCTGTCGCGCATGCCGTTTCGCGTGCCCCTCAACGCCAAGGTTTCGGCGATCTCTGCGGGCGAGCGGCAGAAATGCGAGATCCTCAAGCAGCTCTACTTGCAGCGGCGCTTTCTTATCCTCGACGAGCCGACCTCGGTGCTCACGCCCGGTGAAGCCGACGAGGCGCTCGGCATGCTGCGCGACATGGTGGCGAACGGCGTGCTCACGATTCTCATGATTACCCACAAATTTCGCGAGGTCATGGCGTTCGCCGACGAGGTGACTATCCTGCGGCGCGGCAAATTGGCCGGACACGGTCTGGTCAAGGATTTAAGCCCGGACGCCATGGCGCGCACCATGATCGGCGCCGAAGAATTGACCGTGCAGCCGCCGCGCACCGGCGAATTCGGCGCGCCGCGGCTGAACATCGAGAAGCTCAATGCGCTCAATGACGGCGGCCAGCCCGCAGTGCGCGACGTGTCGCTGCAGGTCCGCGGCGGCGAGATCGTCGGCGTCGCCGGCGTGTCCGGCAACGGCCAGCGCCAGCTCATCGAAGTGCTCGCCGGCCAACGCGAGGCCGAGAGCGGCGCCGTCTATCTCCAGGGCGAGCTTTATCACGCCAGCCGTGACGAGATGCGCCACAACCACCTCTCCGTGCTTCCCGAGGAGCCGCTGAAGAACGCCTGCGTCGCGCGCATGAGCGTCGCCGATAATCTCGCCTTCCGCGAATTCGACCGCGCGCCGTTCGCATCCGGCGGCTGGTGGCTCAATCGCGCGAAGTTCCACGAAGAGGCACTGCGCAAGATCGGCCTCTACAAGATCAAGACGCGCACCGACGACACCCCGATCGGCGAATTATCCGGTGGCAATGTGCAGCGCACCGTACTGGCGCGCGAACTTGGCGGCGAAGTCGACATCCTGGTCGCCGCCAATCCGTGCTTCGGCCTCGATTTTGCGGCGGTGGCGCAAATCCACGCCGAGATCATGGCGGCGCGCAACCGCGGTGCAGCCGTGCTGCTGGTCAGCGAGGACCTCGACGAGCTCTTGGAGCTCGCGGATCGACTGGTGGTGATGTTCCACGGCGAAATCGTCTATGAGGCGCGCGCCAGTGAAGCCGATCTCACCGAAATCGGCCGCCACATGGCGGGGCATTAGAGCCTTATGCGTTCTGATTGAATCAGAACGCGGCTGTGGCATCTTGTTCGAACGTGGTCTTTTCGGACAGCCGCCGTCCGTTTTTCAGATCGCACCGTAGCTCACGGGATTGGTGTC
>Ga0335074_10017243_pt1 | contig 10180 bp, 7 predicted proteins | sample Lox_Sample_23_FD_206715 | JGI IMG/M metagenome (GOLD analysis project Ga0335074, IMG submission 206715) | Soil microbial communities from Loxahatchee National Wildlife Refuge, Florida, United States - Lox_Sample_2.3 | ecosystem: Environmental > Terrestrial > Soil > Wetlands | place: USA: Florida...
TCAAGCACGCCGACAGCGGCAATCCGGTGCACGGCGTGCAGAAGGCGTACGGCTGGGGCCGCTCGCAGACCGGTCGCTGCCTACGCGATTTCGTCTATCGCGGCTTCAACGCCGACGGGGAAGGCAGGCGCGTCTTCGACGGCATCATGCCCCACGTCGCCGGAGCCGGGAGGAAATGGCTGAACCATCGCTTTGCCGGACCGATCGTCTCCGGCGGCCAGCAATACGAAGATCATTTCAACCCGGCCGACAGTTTCCCGTTCTCCTATGCCCTCAGCACAGATCACCTGACGGGCCGTCGGGACGCCATCCTCAAGCGGCCGGAGACGGATCCGCTGGTGATCCATACGCAGACTGCGACCGAGTATTGGAACCGTCGCGGCTCGCTCGTGCACACCGACAGCGAGGGCAACGACCTGCCGCAGCCGGACGGCGTCCGCATCTACGCCTGGGCCAGTTCGCAGCACTTCGGCGATCCGCACGCCGGGGCGGCACGGCTTCCCGCGTGCCAGGCGTATTCCAACACCGTGGCCACCTCGGCGCTGTTCCGCGCCGCGCTGGATGCGATGGACCGCTGGGCCACCGACGGCACGCCGCCACCGCCGAGCCGCATCCCCACGCGCGGCGATGCGACTTTGGTCACCGTCGAGGAATGGCGGCGCCAGTTCCCGCAGATACCTGGCGTGGCAACACCGGTCGGGCCGAACGAACTGCCGCTGATGGATTTCGGCGAAGAAGACTCCGGCATCCTGACCAGGGAGCCCCCGGACCTGCCGCCCGGCAAGAACTATGTTGTGCTGGTCCCCGCCGTCGATCAGGACGGCAACGACGTGGCGGGCGTCCGCGCGCCGATGGTGGCCGCTCCGCTCGGCACCTACACCGGCTGGAACGTGCGAGCCCGCGGCTTCGGGCATGGCGCCCTCTACCGGTTCGAAGGCAGCTACCTGCCCTTCCCGGAGACCGCCTCGGAACGCGCGATCACCGGCGATCCTCGGGCCGCCATCCTGGAGCGCTATCCCGACCAGGCGGCATATCAGCTAGCGATCAGCCGGGCTGCCCGCGAACTGATGATGGCTGGCCTGATGCTGGAAGAAGATGTAGAGCGCGCGGGAGCGGTTGCCGCCTCGTGGGGAGGTCCACGACACATTGTGGCTTTGCGGTAACGGCCCGACGAATCCTCACCACCTGAGACCGTCAAGCCAAAAGAGACGTTGACATTTTCGTGAGTTGTGAACTATGTCATCTTTGCGGCGACGGGATGGCGCTTTCTTGTTGCACCGACTCGCCGCCCGAAAGCAAGCCTTGTCTGCGTCTCGAAGGAAGCCGCCAATGTCACACGCCGTCGGTCCTTATTCCGTGGAAGAGAGATTGGTCCACGGCGAAACCCGTTGGGTCGCCATCCGTGCTCGCGGGGCCGAGTGGTCCTGGCTGACGCCTGAGGAAGCCGCGGCGATTGGCCGCGAATGGGTCGAGAGATACGGCGGCACGGCACGCGCCGCGCCACACCTCGTCGCAGCGGAATAGTCAACGCGCCGACAGCTCGCCCCAGCTCGTTAGTCGCCCGATCCGAAGCGCGATCACCGGCAATGGCGCCAGCGCCATTGCCGCGAGTTGGGGGTATCTTGCGCGGAGCAAGGCCTGCGCCTCGGCGTGCTCCATGCCGCCATGCAGTATCTCTGCCTGGCCGCGCAACATCACCCAGCCGAGCCGGGCCCAGTCCTCGTCGTAGCGGTCCACCACGAACGCGGCGGCCGGGTTCTGCGCGATATTGCGCAGGCGCTTCAGCGGAATGTCGCGACGCTTCGGCTTCTCATCGACCGTGATGTACAGGCTGGCGCCCGATAGCGCATAGCAGACCGGCACGACATGCGGCACGCCGTGCCGGTCGGCCGTCGCCAGATGCCCCACTCGGCGCCCTTCGAGGAACTGCCGTTCGCGATCGGACAGCATGCAAGGCGCCTCATCCGGTTGCCGCCAATCCGCGCCTGTGCTGGCGTGAGCCGACCCCCTGGGCAGCACAGGAGCAGACGATGGAAGTCAGTCTAGCCGGCCGCAGCGCAGTAATCACCGGCGCCAGCAAGGGCCTCGGTCTCGCCGTGGCCACGCAGTTTGCGGCCTCGGGCGCCGACGTTGCCATCCTGGCGCGTCGGCCGGAGGTGTTGGAAGAAGCCAAGGCTGGCATCGGCAAGACAGCGCGTGGACGTGTGGTCGCCGTACCCTGCGACGTGTCGAAAGCCGAGCAGTGTCACAAGGCGTTCGAGGCCGCCATGGGCGCGTTCGGCAAGATCGATATCCTGGTGAACAACGCCGGCACCTCGCGGGCGATGCCGTTCGAGCAGATCACCGACGAGATCTGGCAGGAAGACCTGGACCTGAAGCTATTCGCGGCGATTCGATTGGCCCGGCTGGTGTTCCCGCAGATGAAAGAACGGCGCTGGGGACGGATCATCAACGTGCTGAACATTGGTGCCAAGGCGCCGCGGGCCGGCGGGGCGCCGACCGCGGTCTCGCGCGCCGCGGGGATGGCGCTCACCAAGATCCTCGCCGGCGAGGGCGCGCCGCACAACGTGCTGGTGAATGCCATGCTGGTCGGGCAGATCGTATCGGACCAATGGGTGCGCCGGCATCAGGCGCAGGGCGCCAATGTGCCGTTCGAGGAGTTCATCGGCAAGCTTGGCGCGGGCATTCCGCTGGGCCGTCTCGGCAAGGCGGAGGAATTCGCCGCCATGGCGTGCTTCCTGGCGTCGGACCATGCCGGCTTCACCACCGGGACGGCCATCAACATGGATGGGGGCGCGTCGCCGGTCGTCTGATAGAAGGGCCGGCGCAGGACGGCTGGAGAGAAGTTCACACGGAGAGCGCGGAGGATCGACGGAGCACCACGGAGGTCGTTTAAGTTGTGCGATGGCACTTTGACCGGTCTGCTGCGCGCTGCTCACCGGTTGCGGCGCCGAACTTATCATCGCGCGGACGCCTCGGCGCCTGGTGCCGTACCCTCTCCGTGGCGCTGCGTGTGAACCCTTGGGAGACGCCACGACCATGCGGCTTAACCCGCTTCGCGTTGCTGCCGTCGGGTTAATGCTGGCTGGGACGTCTCGGCTTTACGCCGACGACCATATGACGGCCGCCGAGGTGCGTGCTGTCGTCACGTCAGCGCCGGCCGGGGAGAAGCTCGACCTGGCCGGCAGAAACATGAGCGGCGATGACCTGAGCGGGCTCGACCTGAGTGGTGCCGACCTCTCGCGGGCCAATCTGGCGCGGGCCAATCTGTACGGCGTCAAGCTGGTCGGCGCCAATCTAACCGGGGCCGATCTGTCGGGGGCCGACCTCACCTTCGCCTGGATCATTCGCGCCAATTTTACGCGCGCCGACCTGCACCGCGCCGTGCTCCAGACGATGGTGACCTCAACGGCGCTCGCGAACACGCAAGCCGAGGCTGCGACTTTCGTCTCCGCCGACCTGTCGGGGGCATCGATGACGGTGCACTTCAGCTTCGATAACATGCGCGGCGCCGACTTTTCCCATTCGATGATGAGCGCCGACATGAGCAACCAGTCTATGGGGCTGCTTCGTACGGAATTCGACAGCGCCGACCTGATCGGCGCGAATTTCGCCGGCGCCGGATTGGGGCATGTGACGTTTCGGTTCGCAACGCTGAATCGGGCGAACTTTGCTGGCGCCGACCTGCGGGATGCCGATTTTACCGGAGCCTACCTGACTGGGGCTGACTTCACCGGAGCCAAACTGGCAGGTGCAAAATTCGATGGCGCCACACTGAACGACGTCACCGGACTGGCGCGACCAAGCGCACAGTAAGAAAGCATGAGAGGTACAGGCATATGGCCTCGAAGATCATCCCGGTAGTGCTGTTCGATTGCGTCGTGTTCGGCGCCACCGGCGATCTCACGCTGCGTAAGCTGCTGCCCGCGCTTTATGGGCGGTTCCGCGACGGCCAGATGCCGGAGGGCTCGCACGTGATCGGCGCCGCTCGCTCCGACCTGGACGACGAGGCATTCCGCGAGCGGGCCGCCCGCGCGCTGGAAGAGCACGTCGACCCGGATGCTCTCAATCCGGCGACGGTGCAGCGTTTCCTTGGCCACCTCTCGTATTGCCGGCTCGACGCAGCGAAGCCCGACGGCGGCTGGGAGCGCCTGGCTCCGATGCTTTCAGCCGAGCGGGTGCGCGTGTTCTATCTGGCGACCGCGCCCGACCTGTATGGCCCGATCTGCCACAACATCGGCGCCGCCGGCCTGGCCAGCCCGCAATCGCGCGTGGTGCTTGAAAAGCCGATCGGCCACGACCTTGCCTCGGCGTGCGAGATCAACGATCAGGTCGGCAAGGTGTTCGCTGAAAGCCAGACCTTCCGCATCGACCACTACCTGGGCAAGGAGACGGTGCAGAACCTGCTGGCGCTGCGCTTTGCCAACTCGATCTTCGAGCGGCTGTGGAACACTGATGTCATCGATCACGTGCAGATCACGGTCGCCGAGACGGTCGGACTGGAGGGACGTGCCAACTATTATGACCGTGCCGGTGCGCTGCGCGACATGGTGCAGAACCACCTGCTGCAGTTGTTGTGCCTGATGGCGATGGAACCGCCGGTCTCGCTGGAAGCCGACCGGGTGCGCGACGAGAAGCTGAAGGTGCTGCGCGCACTGCGGCCGTGGCACCCGCACGAGGTGGCCTCGCTGACGGTGCGTGGGCAGTACGGGTCCGGTGCGATCGACGGCCGGCCGGTGCCGGGTTACCTGGCCGATCTAGGCGATGCCGCCAACAGCGTGACCGAGACGTTCGTGGCGCTGAAAGCCGAGGTGCGGAGCTGGCGCTGGGCGAACGTGCCGTTCTATCTGCGCACCGGCAAGCGGCTGCCGCAGAAGGTGTCTGAGATCGTGGTGCAGTATCGCGCGCTGCCGTTTTCGATCTTTCCTACCGACATCGGTCCGTTCGAGCCCAACCGGCTGGTGATCCGGCTACAGCCCGAAGAGGGCATGCGGCTCGAAATGATGACCAAGGAGCCGGGACCCGGAGGGTTGCGGCTGAGCGCGACGGCCCTCGACATCAGCTTCGAGAAGACATTCGGGATACGCTACCCGGATGCTTATGAGCGGCTGCTGATGGATACTGTGCGCGGCAACGCGACGCTGTTCATGCGCCGCGATGAAGTCGAGGCGGCCTGGAGCTGGGTGGAGCCAATTTTGGAAGCCTGGGCGGCGCGGCCGGATCATCCGCGGCCCTACGCGGCTGGAAGCTGGGGACCGACGGCGGCGATCGCGCTGATCGAGCGCGACGGGCGTACCTGGCACGAAGCGGGATAAGGAAGTTTAACCGCAGAGACGCAGAACGCGCAGAGGTGCAAGTGGGGGAGATGTCGGTGTACTGGCGGCTATCGCTTCTGATCATGAGCGTGCTCGGCATCGCGATGCCGGTTGTCTTGGCGCAGGCGCCGATGAAGGTTCTGCACGTCGTCCCCAGCGCCGACCTGCAGGAACTCGATCCGACGCGGGCAGCGAATCAGATCGGACGCATCTACTCGCAGATGGTGTTCGATACGTTGTTCGCGCTCGATCACACATTGTCGCCCAAGCCGATGATGGTTGAAAGCGAGACTGTCAGCCCCGACCACCTGACGTATCGCTTCACCCTGCGGCCAGAGTTGAAGTTCCAGGACGGCAGCCCGGTTACGACAAAGGATGTGGTTGCCTCGCTGCAGCGGTGGATGGATGGCACTTCTATAGGCGGCCAGCTCAAGTCGCGGCTGGCCTCCATGAGCACCGTCGATGACCGCAGCTTTGTGCTAAAGCTGAACAAGCCGTTCGGGCTGGTGGAATACATCCTTGCCGGACCCGGCGCGCCCATCGCCGGGATTATGCGCGAGGTGGATGCGAAGCGTCCCGACAGCGTGCCGCTGACCGACCCCATCGGGTCGGGGCCGTTCCGTTACGTCGCCAGCGAGCGGGAGGTGGGGCATCGCGTAGTATTCGACCGCAACCCCGACTATCCGCCGCGCGCCGAACCGCCGGATGGGGCCGCCGGGGCACGCATTGTGAAAGTCGATCGGGTCGAGTGGGACGTCATCCCCGACCCAACCACCGCCGCGAATGCGCTGGTTACCGGCGAGGCGGATTTCTGGGACACGGTAACGCCCGACCTGATCCCGTTCCTCAAGGACCACGGCATCATTGTCCGCCGGACCGCCTCGTTGCCCGCCGCCGCCTGGGTGCGGCCAAATTTCCAGTTGCCGCCGTTCAACAACGAGAAGGCGCGCCAGGCCCTGGCGCTGCTGTTCGACCAGAAGGAATTCATGGAAGCAGTGGCCGGTGCCGCGCACTGGTCCACCTGCTTCAGCTTCAGCGTCTGCGGCTCGGTGCTGGGGACCGAGGTCGGCTCCGAGCCTTACCGCAAGCCTGATCCGGCGCGCGCCAAGCAGCTTCTCGCCGAAGCGGGATACAAAGGTCAGACTGTCATCATCGTGGGCACGCCGCAGCTTCCGATCGTTAACGCGCTGTCGCAGGTGATGGCGCAGCGGCTGCGCGATATCGGCGTGAAGGTCGATCTGCAGATGGGCGACTGGGCAACAGTGTTCAAACAGGTCAATACGCCGGTTCAGAAGGGCGGGCGCCCCTGGAACCTGGTCGGCATCTATGCGCTGGGCGGCACCTGGTTTCATCCGCTGACCAATGTCCTGCTGGATACGAGCTGCGGTGCCGCGGCGACGGCGTCCATGGGCATGCCCTGCGACCCAGAAGGTGAGGCGCTGCGCCAGGCAGTGCTCGCAGCACCGGATGATGCCAGCCGGAAGGCGGCGTTCGAAACTTTCCAAAAACATGCCTGGCAGTTCATCCCGTATATCCCGGCCGGCCAGTTCGACATCAACAACGCTTATCGGCCGAACATTTCAGGTGTGCTGGACGGATATGTGATCAACTACTGGAACATGGAGAAGAACTGAGGCTCTCGTCCGGCGGCTCGCATGAACGCATCGTCCGAATCAGCGTACGGTATAGGCCACCCGGTCCGCCGCAAGGAGGATGTTCGTCTTCTCTCCGGCAAGGGCCGATTCGCCGACGATCTCGCATTGCCCGGCCTTGTGCACGCGGTGATCGTGCGCTCGCACCATGCGCATGCGCGCATTGTCTCAGTGGACAAGGCGGCGGTGGTTGGGGTGCCAGGTGTGCTCGCCGTGCTGACGGGCGCCGACTATATCGCCGACGGGCTCGGGCCGATCCCGCACAATGCGGGCATTCTCGCCCCGCCCGACGTGGCGGTGAGGCTTCGCGGCGGCGCGCCGATCGCCACCCCCCACTGGCCAATGCCAACCGCGACGGTGCGGTTTGTCGGTGAACCGGTTGCGATCGTAGTAGCCGAAACGATCGGCGCGGCCCGCGACACGGCCGAGCGGCTCGAAATCACCTACGACGCGCTACCGGGCGTGGTGCATGCGGCGGATGCGGTGAGGTCTGGCGCGCCGCCTCTCTGGGACGGAGCGCCCGGGAACATCTGCATCGATATCGAAGTTGGCGACGAGACGGCGACCAACGCCGCGTTCGCGCGTGCTGCCCATGTCGTACGGCTCGAGACCCAGGTGCAACGGGTCACTGGCGTGCCGCTCGAGCCGCGCACGACGACGGCAGAATATGATGCCGCGACAGGACAATATACGCTTTACACCGGAAGCGGCCGGGGCGTCGCCAAGGCGAGGCTGGATCTCGCGCAGGTGCTGGGCGTGCCGCCGGAACAGGTGCGATGCGTCTGTGGCGACATGGGCGGCAACTTCGGGACGCGTAACTTCTTCTTCCCGGAATATGCGCTGCTTCCCTGGGTAGCGCGCAGGGTTGGTCGGCCGGTCAAGTGGTCAGGCGACCGGGGCGAATCGTTCCTCAGCGACTACCAGGGCCGCGATCTTGCGGTCGAGGCTGAGCTAGCTCTCAACGAGGACGGGAAATTCCTCGCCGTACGCGGCTCCAATTTAAGCAATCTCGGCGCATACTCGGCGGCTTTCGTGTCGTTGCAAAAGGGGATTGCGCTGCTATCCAGCGTGTATCACATCCCCACCGGCTATGTGCGCGGGCGGGGAGCCGTTACCAACACCGTCCCGACGACGCCGTATCGCAGCGCGGGGCGGCCCGAAATTATCTTCGTTATCGAGCGCCTGATCGATCTGGCGGCCGATCGGTTGGGGCTCGATCCGGCGGTGCTTCGCCGGCAGAACATGATCCCCGCGGACGCGCAGCCGTACCGCAATCCGCTTGGCATCACTTATGACAGCGGCCGGTATGAAGACGCAATGGACAAGGCGCTGGCACACGCGGACTGGAGCGGATTTCCGGCGCGCCGCGCCGAGGCGCGGCGACGCGGAAAATGGCGCGGCGTCGGCGTCGCCAACTATGTCGAGATTACCAGCGGTGCGCCGCGCGAGCGTGCCGAGATCACGGTGCGTCCCGAGGGGCGGGTCGAACTGGTGATGGGTACCATGTCATCGGGACAGGGTCACGAGACCAGCTTTGCACAGCTTGTCACGGAATGGCTGGGCGTGCCGTTCGAGAGCATCGACTATGTTGCGCACGATACGGCCCGGGTGAAGGCCGGTGGCGGCTCGCATTCCGGGCGGTCGATGAAGCTGGCGGCCACGATCGTCGGCAAGGCGACGCGGGAGATCATCGAAAAGGGCCGGCGGGTCGCTGGCTTTGTGCTGGAAACAGGAGACGCGGATATCGAATTTGCAGCGGGGCGATATCGCGTCACCGGGACCGATCGCGAGATCGGCCTTTTTGAAGTCGCGGCCGCGGCGCTTGCGCGTGAGGATCTGCCGGACGACCTGCAAGGGCCGCTGCTTGGCATCGGCGACGAGACGCTGCCGGTGGCCAGCTTTCCCTATGGCACGCACGTCTGCGAAGTCGAGGTCGATGCCGACACCGGCTCGGTCGAGATCGTCGGCTACACGGCGGTTGACGATGTCGGTCGGGCGATCAACCCGATGATCCTCCACGGCCAGACGCATGGCGGCATCGCTCAGGGCGTCGGCCAGGCATTGCTCGAAGACAGCCATTACGACCCCGCAAGCGGACAGCTTCTGGCGGCAAGCTTCATGGACTATGCGATACCACGTGCCGATACGTTGCCCGGGCTGGCGACCGCGCTCAGCGAGGTGCCGTCGCCGACCAATCCGCTTGGCGTCCGCTCCGGCGGTGAGGGCGGCACGACACCGGCGCTCGCCGTGGTGATCAACGCCATTGTCGATGCGCTGAGCGAGCTCGGAGTGCGCCATATCGAAATGCCGGCGACGCCCGAGCGGGTCTGGCGCGCGATTCGGGCAGCGCGCGAGCGATCGACCGCGGAGATGGCGCGATGAGCAAGCATGTCGTTGCGGAGGCGGTGTGCAGCGTGGCATAATATAGGGGACCATGCCCGCCTCTGATGGCGGCAACACGAGGGAGGAATACATGTCCAAAAGCAAACGCACCGGCCTGTCGCGACGCGCGTTGATGCAGGGTGCCGCGACGGTGGCGCTGGCCGCCCCGGCCATCGCACAAGGCACAAGGGTGTTCACCTTCGCCCATGACGAGCCGCACGATACCGGCTATGGGTTCATGGCCGACCAGTTCAACGCCAAGCTCAAGGCGCTGAGCGGCGGCAAGCTCTCGATCCATGAGTTTCCCGGCGCACAGCTCGGCCAGGAGCCGGAGATGGCGCAGAAGGTGCGTACCGGCGATATCGACTTCGTCATCAACGCGACCGCCAATACCGCAACCGTCGTGCCGCAGGCCGGCGTCTTCTCGCTGCATTTCATCTTCCTCGACGAGACGCACTTGGCAAAGTCGATGCTCGATCCCGGGATGAACGCGCTGTTCCTGGAGATGATCGCCAAGAACACAACGGGTGCGAAGTCGCTTGGCCTGATGACGCTCGGGTTCCGCAAGTTCTACTCGAAGAAGGAGATCAAAAGCATCGCCGACATCAAGGGCAAGAAGGTGCGCGTTCAGGCCACCAAGACCGAGGATCGATTCTTCAGCGCCTATGGCGCCGTCCCGGTGCATATGCCGATCGGTCAGGTCTATACCTCGTTGGAGACGGGGCTGGTCGATATCGCGGAGAACGGCGCCGACATCTATCGCGCGCAGAAGCACTACGAAGTGGCGCCGGTGCTGTCTGCGTCGAACCATGAGGCGAACAACAATCACCT
>Ga0335074_10017245_pt1 | contig 10180 bp, 7 predicted proteins | sample Lox_Sample_23_FD_206715 | JGI IMG/M metagenome (GOLD analysis project Ga0335074, IMG submission 206715) | Soil microbial communities from Loxahatchee National Wildlife Refuge, Florida, United States - Lox_Sample_2.3 | ecosystem: Environmental > Terrestrial > Soil > Wetlands | place: USA: Florida...
CGAGAGGAAAATCGCTTCGCGGAGATTTCTCGACTACGCCCTCGTCTTCTTTTCGGGCTCGCTCGAAATGACGGCGAAGGTGGGCGCGCGCGGAGCGCGCGCCCACCCGCAATCCTCAGCGCGCGACTTCGGTCGCGCGCGTCTCGCGTATCACGGTCACCTTGATCTGGCCCGGATACGTCATATCCGTCTCGATCTTCTTGGCTACGTCCCGCGCCAGCATCAGCGTATCATCGTCCGAGACCTGGCCCGGCTCGACGATTACCCGCATCTCGCGCCCGGCCTGCACCGCGAAGCATTTGTCGACCCCGCGAAACGATTTCGCGATCGCCTCGAGATCGTCCAGCCGCTTCACGTAGCTCTCCAGCACCTCGCGCCGCGCACCCGGTCGCGCCCCCGAGAGCGCGTCGGCCGCGTCAACCAGCGGCGCCAAGATGGTCTCGGCCTTGACCTCTTCATGATGGGCCGCGATCGCATTGACGATCTTCGCCGATTCGCCGTACTTGCGCGCGAGCTCGCCGCCGATCAGCGCGTGCGAACCCTCGATCTCGTGAGTCAGCGCTTTGCCGATATCATGCAGCAGGGCGGCGCGCCGCGCCTGCTTCTCGTTGAGTCCCAGCTCCGCCGCCATCGCGCCGCAGATAAAAGCCGCCTCGATCGAATGGGTCAGCACGTTCTGCGCGTAGCTGTAGCGATACTTGAGCATCCCGAGCAGCTTGACCAGTTCGGGATGGACCCCGTGCACGCCGACTTCGAGGATCGCGCGCTGCCCGGCCTCGCGAATCGATTCCTCGACCCGCTGCTCGGCCTTACGCACGACTTCCTCGATACGGCCCGGATGGATGCGACCGTCGGAAATCAACTGTTCCATCGCAACCCGCGCGATTTCGCGGCGGATCGGGTTGTGGCACGAGATCACGACCGCTTCGGGCGTATCGTCGATGATGATATCGACGCCGGTCGCGGCCTCGATGGCGCGGATATTGCGGCCCTCGCGCCCGATAATGCGCCCCTTCATCTCGTCGTTCGGCAGCGCCAGCACCGACACCGTGCGCTCGGTGACGAACTCGCCGGCCAGCCGTTCGATCGCGATCGAAATGATGCGCTTGGCGCGCCGCTCCGCCTCTTCACGCGCCTCCTCCTCGACCACCCGGATATGCTTGGCGCCGTCGTGACGCGCCTGCCCGACCATCTCGTCGATCAGGCTGCGTTTGGCCTCCTCGCGCGTGAGCCCCGCCACCGCCTCGAGCTTGGTGCGCGCCTCATCGAGCAACGCCTGGCGCTCGGCGCGGGCCTCGTCGATTAGCGCCTGGCGCTCCGCCTCCTTCTCGGTCAGGGTCTTCTCGCGGGTCTTGAGACCTTGGTCGCGGCGATTCAAGTCCGCCTCGCGGCGCTCGAACGATTCGACCCGCTTCTCGAAAGTTTCTTCGCGCGCCTGGAGCTTGGCCTCCAGGGTGGTCAATTCGCGCCGGCGCTCGCGGCCCTCGCGCTCGACCTCCGCGCGCGCGCCGATCGTCAGATCCTTGGCTTTTACCTCCGCCTCCTTGATTAGTAGTTCACTTCTGGTTTGGGCTTCCCTGGTCAACTCTTCGGCTTTCTCCGCTGCGGCCTCGATATCGACCGCCTGTTTGCGTTCTCGTGTCGCCATGAAAACGAAAATCGCCGCGCCGCCGATCAAAAAGCCCAGGATTGCTATCACTACGTACACCTGGGGTTACCTCCTTTTTCCGTCCTGCTGCGGACCGGCGCGGGCGCATCAACGCCGGTCGGATGGAGGGCGGATTCGGTGACAATGAAATCGAGCCGCCGATCATGGGGCATCGACGGCAACTCATCGAGCAACTGAAAAGAATAGGCCAGACCGAGCGTGATGGCGGGGGGCGCCACGGTGGCGAGCAGGCGATCATAATGGCCGCCGCCCCTGCCAAGACGAGTCCCCGCGAGACTGAACGCCAGGCCCGGAACGCAAATCAGAAGATGATCGAGATCGCCTGGATTCGGAATTTCTTCGCCGACAGGTTCTGAGATTCCGTATGAACGCGGACGCAGCGCAGCGAGATCACGAACCGGAACGATCGCGATCCGATCGCGTGAGGCAGTCAGGCGCGGATAATAGATGGATTTGCCCGCTCCGAGAGCATCAGCAAACAGGCGATCCATTGCGACTTCGCCGCGATGAGCCGCATAGAGCAGGATGGCGCCGCATCGCCGATAGCCCTCCCACTCGATCACGCGGCGCTGGATTAGGCTGGATAATCGCTCGGCAACTGAACGATCCAAGGCCTCACGGCTGCGAGCAAAAATTGCTCTGAGCGATTGTTTATCGTCCGCCACGGTATTCCATGGCGGGTGCAGGGCCCTAAATCGGTAAGCTAGCCGATCCGCAGAAAAATGGAGACCACTCCGCTCGGCCCGAAGCCGATATTCGCCGGAAGGTATCGCAATTGCTCATCGCGGGTCTAAAGCTGTACACGTCAATCAACCTGATCCCCAACAGCCGTATCAATACACACACACCGTGTTATGCCTTCCCGTAAAGCCCCACTAACCCCGCCGCAAATTCGGTTGTCGCCGATAGAGCGTCGAGCACCCTCCTACTCCTCCATCGCGTCCGACAACCTTCCATTCAATGCCTCGATTCGTTCGATTAATTCCCGATGTTCCCTTCGGAGCCGTTCCAACTCATCGGCAAAGTTGAGCGCCGCCAGAATCGCGAGATTGATCGAGTTGACGGTCCGGCCGCCGGCCTGAATCTGCCGGATCCGCTCATCTACCGTCTGAGCCAGGTTCTTCACCCACTCGTCGCCGTCCTCGCTGGCGACCGTCAGACTCAGTCCCATAATCTCGACGTTGACGGCCTTCATCGGCACCCTCGCCTATCCCAAATCGAGCCCGTCGAAGCGGGTCAGAATCTTTTCGATTCGGGTGCGAATCTCGTTGCGTTCGCTCTCATGCTGCCGGCGCTCGCCGTCGAACTGCTTAATCTGCGCGCTGGCCTCGGCGTAGCGTTTTTCGCTTTCTGCCAACTGTTGTACCAGTTTTTCATTCTCCTGGCGCAACTGATTGATCCGGTTCACCGTGGCCTGGATACGATCATCAAGCTGCTTCAACACATCATTCGCCATCGGCGTAATTCCTCTATCACTTTAATTTTCGATAAATAATGCTGTCAAGCTGCATAAGAACCGCTGGCGCTCTGAGCGGTGGATTCTTCGCTCTGGAACAGCGCCTCCACGAACTCACGCGCGTCAAAGGGTCTCAAATCCTCAAGGTTTTCTCCTATCCCGACGAATTTGACCGGCAGTTTCATCCGCTCGGCTACCGCCACAATCATTCCTCCTTTCGCCGTGCTGTCGAGCTTGGCCAGCACCACTCCGGTCAACGACACCGCCTCTTTGAACACCTGGGCCTGGCTGAGCGCGTTCTGACCGGTGGTCGCATCCAGCACGAGCCAGGTTTCGTGCGGCGCGCCGGGGAGATTCCGCCCCACCACGCGCGCAACTTTCTTCAACTCTTCCATCAGGTTGCTCTTGTTCTGGAGTCTTCCGGCCGTATCGATCAGTACGGTACTGATCTTGCGCGCACGCGCCGCTGCGACGGCATCGAAAGCCACTGCGGCCGGGTCGGAGCCTTGTTTCTGCTTAATAATTTCCGCCCCGACGCGATTACACCAAACCTCGAGCTGCTCGATCGCGGCGGCTCTGAAAGTATCCGCCGCGGCCACGATTACCCCACCGCGATCCGCCTTGAACATCGCCGCCAGCTTGGCGATCGTAGTGGTCTTGCCGGCCCCGTTCACCCCGGCGAGCATCACGACCAGGGGCTCATCGCCCGCATCCGCGATCGGACGCTCGACGGCAGTCAGAATCTTCACGATTTCATCTTTTAGCGTTTCGCGAATACTCTCGGGCCGAGTGTCGTTCTTGAGCTTTTCCCGCACACCCTGAATAATTCGGCCGCTCGCTTCGATTCCTACGTCGGCACCGATCAGCGCCTCTTCTAGCTCCTCGTACAACTGCTCGCGCTGCGCGCCGCCGCTCAGCGCGGCACGCAGCCGAGCCATGAAGGCCTCGCGAGTCTTCCTGAGGCCGAAACCGATTCGCCCCCGCGCCGGCGGAAACGCCGGAGACGGCGCGGGCGTCGTGTCCAACTCCTCGGTCTCCGGCTGCTCCGCGGTCTCTGGCACCGCTAGCGTCTCGGCCTGGGCCGCGGTTTCGCCGCCGCGGCCAGCCGGGGGCGCTGCCTCGATGCCGCCCGGAGTCGGAAGCGGCGCCGCCTCCGGTGGTGCCGCTTCCGACTCCGGCTCGACGGAGATTTCTTCACCCTCAGACTCAGACGGCGCACCGGCGGCTTCGCCCTGGGGCTCGGCCGATCCCTCGCTTAGGCGAGCGGCCCGCAGGCCCCGTCCCGCGGCCGGTCCGACCGCCGCCCGCGCGGCCGCCAACGGCCGCCGCTTTCGATGACTGAGCTCGATCAGCAGCGCCAGTCCAAGCAGACCGAACTGGATGCCCACCGCCATTATGATCAGCACAGCTATCTGATAGGGGGGCACTTCAAGCCTCTGGTTACAATTATCGATCCTGCGCAGAGACCGATGCGTTTGCGGGATGCTTACGCACTGAACTCGGCGCCTCCGAGGATAACAGGGGGATTATCGATGGGAAACCACGCAGCCGATCGGAAGCGAGCATTGCTCGCGGCCCGCGTCAGGCCGCGCTCGAAATACGCATCGAGAGCACCTTCGAGATCCCCGGCCGATCCATCGTTACGCCGTGCACCTGGTCGGCGCGCTGCATGGTGCGCTGATTATGGGTGATCACGATAAATTGCGAGCGCGCTTTGAACTCCTCGACGATCGTGGCGAAGGCCGCGACACTGAACTCGTCGAGCGGTGCGTCGACCTCGTCCATCACGCAGAAAGGACTCGGATTGAGTAAGAACAGCGAGAACATCAGGGCCATCGCGGAGAGCGCCTTCTCGCCGCCTGAAAGCAAAGCCAGCTCGCGAACCTTCTTGCCCGGCGGCTGGATCAGGATGTTGACGCCGGCTTCGAGCAGGTCGCCATTGCCCTCGAGTTCCAGATGGCCGTGCCCGCCGCGCATCAGCTTGGGAAACAACTCTGAGAAGTTGCGCGCCGCGCCCTCGAAGGTTTCGGCGAAGCGCCGGCGCGCCTCGCGATTCAGCCGCGCGATAGTCTGGCTCAAGTCTTCGACCGCGGCGTCGAGGTCAGCCTTTTCAGTGCTGAGGGTCGCGGCACGTTCCTCGAGCTCGCGCACCTCGCTTTCAGCGGCCAGGTTCACCTCGCCAATCCGCTCGGCCCTCGCGCGCAGCTCGGTTATTCGTTGATCATCCTGCTCAAAGTCGCGCCCGGCGAGGGCCGTTTCCATCTGCTCCGCGACCGCGATAAACGGCGTGAGAAATTTCTCGGCGAAGCTCCGCTCCAGCTCCTCGCTGAGCGCGCTGGCGCGCTCCTTATGCAGGCCGCATTCGACGGCTTCCTGCTCCAGGCGTGAAAGCCGCTCGCGCGCTTCGTCGAGACGCACGCGGCGTTGGCCCATCACCGCTTCGCACTCATCGACCACTGCGCGCAGCCGCGCGATTTCGGATCCGAGTTCGGTTTCGCGCTGACGATTCTGAGCGTCCTGCACCGCGAGCTTTTCGAGCTCGCCCTCAAACTCGATTTTTTCGATCGCCAGGCGCGCCAGCGCGGCGAGGTCGGCCGCCGCTTGCGCCTCGATCTCGCTGGTGAGCTGTCTTAGATGGCGCAGCTCCTGTTCGAGCGCCTTCAAAGTCGCGCGCCGCGCTTCGACGCGTGCGCCGGTTTCGCCTAGTGAGTGCTCGAGCTCTTCGACGCCGGCTTTGCCGGCCACCAGCTCCTCGCGCAATGCCGCCAAACCGGCACGCGATTTCTGCTCGGCGATCGCAAGCTCTTCGAGCCGCAGGTTCGAGGCGGCCGCAGTCTCGCCGATTTCGCCCAGCCGCCGGACCGCATCGGAGCGCCGCGCCTCGGCCAACGCGGCCTGATTTTCAATCCGGGCCAACGCCTGACGCGCCTCATCGAACGCGTGTTCGTGAATCGTACCCGCGTGGCGGACCGCTTCGAGCTCGCTTTCGAGCTGTGCTCGTTCGGCGCGCCGCTCCGCAAGCTCATGCTCAGCAGCCGCGTGGGCACGCGATGCTTCCGTGAGCGCGCCGCGCGCTTCCTCAGCCGAAAGCGCCGGCTCCGCCTCGGCATCAGGAGCCAAATGGCCAGCGGCGCTACCGCCGCTGATTATCCGGCCCGGATGGACCAGGTCGCCGTCACGGGTCACAAACACGGTCCCATGGCCATTGAGGTTGGCGGCGGAGAGCGCCGCGGAGACATCGTCGGCGACCATCACGTGCCCGAGCAGGGCCTCGGCGGTGGCGGCGAAGCGCGGTTCGACATCGAGCATCTCGACCAGCCGGCCGCTGATTCCCGGCGCCTCGAGCCGTTCGGCGCGGGTACCTGGCGCCGCTTCGGGGACGAAACTCAAACGTCCGGCCTGTTGCTCCTTGAGAATATCAATCGCCTTGACGGCGAAGTGCGGCGACTCGACAACTACCGCCTCGAGCTGCTCGCCCATCACGGCGCGCAGCGCTGGAACGAGGGCCGCGGGTGCGCGCAGCACTTCGAGCAGCGCCGGCGGATCGATCGCGGGACGATCGCCGTTGAGCGTTTCGAGCACACCCTGCAGGCGCATCGCGGCCGGCCCCTGTTTGCGCCGTGACTCGCGCCGCTCGGCCGCTTTGAGCGCCTCGCCTGTCGACGCAAGCCGCGCGGCGGCGCGTTCCATCGCACTCAGCGACTCGATTTCACGATCGGTCGCCGCGGCGCGTGCACGTTCGATTTCGGAATGCCGGGCGCGAGCCGCTTCCAGCGCGCTCTCGGCGGTCCACAAATCCTGTTGAGCACCGCTCAAGGCGGCGGCGAAATCACCGATCGGAGCGGGCGGGGAGAAAGCATCGCCGGGCGAGCGGAGGATCAGACGCTCCTCCAGTTCGGCCCGCTCACCGCTCAAATCGGCCAGCCGCCCGCGAATCACGGCGGCCTCGCGCACCACTTCCGATAGATCGTCCTTGAGCTCTTCGGCGCGCCGCTCGACCGCGCGCAGAGCGGCGCGCGAGCTTTCATGACGGCGCTTGAGATCATCGAGCGCCGCCTCGGAGCCGTCGTCAGCGCGCAGCTCGCGGGCCAGCCGTGCGCCGAAGTCGGCCCGGCTCGCTCGCGAGACGACGGCCTTGGCTTCAAGCTCGGCCAGTCGCCCGCGCAGGGCAGGCTCCTCTTCGTTGACCGCCGCCAGACGGTGGACCAGGAACTCGCGCGCGCGCGCACGATCGGCGTCGCTCGCCCGCAGATTGTCGAACTCGCGCACCGCGGCGTTGAGCCGCTCGCGCTCGGCCGCGAGCGCATCGGTCGCGGCGCGCGCCTGAGTTTCGAGCTCACCGGCCTCCAGGCGTACGTTCTGCGCTTCGCCGCGTAGCTCGGACTCGCGTCCCGAGAAGCGTGCCAGTTCTGAGCGCTCATGGAGCAGCCGGCGCGCGGCGGCCAAGCGTTCGAGTTCATTGAGCTCGCCGCGGATGATCCGATAGGTCTCGGCCTTTTTTGCCTGGCGGCGCGAATAATTGAGCTGGCGCTCGATTTCGGCCAGCACATCGTTAACTCGGCCCAGGTTTTCGCGCACGCGTTCGAGCTTGCGCTCGCTCATCTCGCGGCGCCCTTTGAAAAGCCCCAAACCCGCGGCCTCTTCGATGAGTCCGCGCACTTCAGCCGGCTTGGCCTGGATTATCTCCTCGATCCGTCCCTGCTCGACCAGCGCGTAGCCGCGACTGTGGATGCCGGCGGCCATGAAGAACTCGGTGATGTCCTTCAGGCGGCATGGAATCTTGTTGATCAGATATTCGGAATCGCCCGAGCGATAGGCCCGCCGCGTTACGCAGATTTCGCTCAGTTTGTCGTAGGGTTCCGGCAGCGGGCGATCGTCCTGGGCCTCCAGGGTGAGCGATACCTCGGCCATCCCGGCCGCCGGATTGTGCTCGTTGCCGATGTAAATAAGATCCTCGATGCTTTTGCCGCGCAGCCGGGTCGGCGCCTGTTCGCCGAGCACCCAGCGGATGGCGTCCATGACGTTGGACTTGCCACAACCGTTGGGTCCCACCACCGCCGTGATGCCGGGCGAGAAGCCTATCAGTGTGGGATCAAGAAAGGATTTGAAGCCTACCAGTTCCAGGCTCTTAAGACGCATACACCGCCCTCACCTCCCCCCTTCATCATCCACCCCGTGGGCCACGCACCAAGACCCATAAAGGTATCCGACAATGAGGCGGCAGGATCAAGACATCGGCCGGTATAATGTGGCTACTTACTGCCCTAACCCCCAACTAATTGTAGCCACCCAACCAACCGGCTAGGGGTGGATCAGCGGCGCCTATTCGGCCAGCAGTTCGGCGTTCCAGTAGGCGCTGTCGACCGCGCTCAGAAACGGCATCCACTCCTGGTAGCGCCGAAGGCTGAACATATCGGCTGAAAATGGCGTCCATTCGGGGCGGCGCGGCCGGCGAATCAGGATCATCCGGGCCTCTTCCGGGGTGCGCCCGCCCTTGCGTCGATTGCAGCTATGGCATGAGCATACGATGTTTTCCCAGGTCGACAGGCCGCCGCGCGAGCGCGGGATGACGTGATCAAGATTGAGGTCCGTGCGTGGCAGGCGCTGGCCGCAGTATTGGCAGGTATTGCCGTCGCGGGCGAAAATATTGAATCGCGAGAAGCGGACATGGCGGCGCGGCACGCGCTCGTAGGCCGAAAGCAGTAACACGCGGGGCACACGTATAAAGCCGTCGACGATCCCCAGGCGCTCATGATGGATTTCAATCGAAAGATGGCGCCAACTCTCGAAATCGAAAGTCCGGTACTGTTCGTCGACGGCGCGGGCGACGCCCTGGTAGAGCAGCGCGAAGGCGCGTTTGACCGAGGTGACATGGACCGGCAGGTAGGACCGGTTCAGCACCAGTACCCGGCTGTTGAGCAGCGCGCTGCCCGGCACTCGTAAAGCGCTTTCGGCCGCAACCGACATTCAAAAACCAGTAGCTTGCGGAAAGCGGGCAAGTCAAGGTGGAGGGCCGTCCGCCGAGGTTAAGCGCGCATTAAGGAAACCGGTTATCGCCTTGCGCCTTTCGATTGGCGTCCGTATGATCGGGGCAAGATGCACAGGAGCTGAGGGAGCAACGTTACGCAGCCGATATCATCGAGATCTTCCGCGTCATCGCGGCGGATTTGAATCCGGCTCCCGCTCTGCGCCGCCCGCCCAACCATCTGGTCACCGTCAAAGTGATCGCGGTCAATTTGGCCTTCGACAACTTGTTCTTCTGCACTGGATTGTAGTTCTGTGAAACGTGAAATTGTAATCAATGCTGCGGCGCTCGAGGTGCGTGTTGCGCTGCTCGAAGATCAGCAGCTGACCGAATTCTACCTCGAACGTAATACCCGCACCGGGCTGGTCGGCAATATCTACAAGGGCAAAGTGACCCGGGTGTTGCCCGGGATGCAGGCCGCGTTCGTCGATATCGGACTTGAAAAGGCCGGCTTTCTCCATGTCTCGGACTTTCATAACGGCGCCGAGGCTTTCGACACCATGGCCGAGGTGGCGGGCGAAGAGGTCGAGTTGGAGCCGGTCGGCGATGAGCCGGCGGAGAGTGCCGAGGCGAAGCCCGAGGAGGTTGAACCGGACGCGGCCGAGCCGGGCGAAAACGGCGCGGCTCCGTCGGGCGGACGCGGCCGGCGCCGCGGCCATCGCAGCGGCGTCAAGCGCAATCATCTGCCGATTGAGCAGCAATTGCGCCGCAATCAGGAAATAATCGTCCAGATTGCGAAGGAACCGATGGGCACCAAGGGGGCGCGGCTGACCTCGTCGATTTCGATTCCCGGCCGCCACGTGGTCTTTACGCCGACCAATCCGCATCTCGGAATTTCGCGCCGCATCGAGAGCGCCGAGGAACGTAAACGTTTGCGCGATGCGGTCAACGAGTTGCGCCCGGCGCAGGGCGGCTTCATCGTGCGCACCGCCTGCGAGGGCGTCAGCAAGCGCGACATCCAGCGCGACATCTCGTTCCTGACCAAACTCTGGACATCTATCCTCAAGAAGACTGAGACCAGCGGGCCCGC
>Ga0335074_10017247_pt1 | contig 10180 bp, 9 predicted proteins | sample Lox_Sample_23_FD_206715 | JGI IMG/M metagenome (GOLD analysis project Ga0335074, IMG submission 206715) | Soil microbial communities from Loxahatchee National Wildlife Refuge, Florida, United States - Lox_Sample_2.3 | ecosystem: Environmental > Terrestrial > Soil > Wetlands | place: USA: Florida...
ACGCTGGAGCAAAGGATACTGCTCAGGAGATCGTCGCTGCTCTTGGGGAGATGGCAGGCGCCGTACGAGCCGAAGGTTTGAGGGAAGTCATAATGGCAGGTTCTAGCCAGGGGCAGAAGAAGGGGATAGTCCTCTACGACTTCATAGCTCAGGGCGACGACGAAGTAAGCGTAGCTGTGGATGATGAAGTAATCATCATTGACGATACGAAGAGTGAAGAGTGGTGGCAAGTTCGACGCCTCAAAAATGGCAAAGTAGGAGTTGTACCCAGCAGTTACATCGAAGTAAGTGGTGTTGTATCCAATCCCAGCACATCAGGGATCAATGCAGGTAGATCGACCGTAGAGCAAAACAGGCTGGAAGAACAGCGTTTGGCAAGAGAGGCTATCAAGGATCATAAGAGCTCAGAGGTAGGTCCGGGAATGCGCTTGCCAGAAAGGGGTAGCAGTCTCTCAGCTCGGGACAATGGTGCTACCCAGCAGCGAAATGGTCGTGATAGTAGGCCATCTGAGACCGGCCAGCCTCGGTCCTCGAAATCCAGTAAGTCTACCAACCTGATTTCAAAGAATAGATGGCTCTAACATCACCAGAACCCGATCCAAGTAAGGTGCGGACATGGACAGACAGGTCGAAATCATTCAGTGTCGAGGCACAATTTCTGGCTTTGAAGGACGGTAAGATCAACTTGCATAAAATGAATGGTGTCAAGATCACAGTCCCAGTTGGCAAAATGTCTGTTGAGGATCTTGAGTACATCGAGCGAATTACTGGAGTTTCGTTAGACGAAGATAAACCTTTATCAACTATAAAAGGCCAACGATCACGTTCTGCACCTAGCCAAGATCAGTCCAGTGGTTCTACGCCAACTGTAGGCGCAACCATCGAGCAGCCGAAGAAGCCAGAATATGACTGGTTCCAATTCTTTCTTTCTTGCGAAGTCGCTGTTGGGCTGTGTGAACGGTATGCGCAAATATTCCAGAAAGACTCCATGGATGAAAGCGTTTTGCCTGATGTTGATGCTACGGTCCTTCGCACGTTAGGCCTGCGTGAGGGCGATATTATCAAGGTAATGCGATATTTAGACAATAAATACGGCCGCAACAACAAGCGCAATGCAAGCTTCGGTGACGGAGATGGAGACAGCGAAGGCGGAGGAGGTTTATTCTCTGGCCCAGGCGGCGCACTAAAGAACAACACTCGGAAGGGTCGACCTGCACCTGCTGTACAAACAAATGACGTTGTTGATCCCAAAGCATTCTCCCAACAAGACGCTACTGATAAACCCTTAAAAACTGCCAACGACCGCGTTGCAACGCCTATTGCGTCCGCCCCAACTCCCGTGAAGAAAGATGGATTTGACGATGATGCTTGGGACGTCAAGCCTACGAAACAACAGCCTCAACCTGCACGGTCAGAGGCGCCCCAGCAGAGCTCAACACGTCCACAAGCGCAATTGCCAGCATTGACTGGATCCTTGCAGGAATTGTCTTTACTTACAGCACCATTAGAGCCGACAAAGGTGCAAAATACTGCTCCTACCCAGCAGGTACAAGTTGGACAGCCTGTGCAGACTCCCCAATCGCAGCAGCCGGCACAACCCCAGCAAGCTCCTCAACCTCCTGGCGTCACACCATCATTCTTTGCTGGTCTCAATCAACAACCAAATAATTTCCAACAACCGCCAACGACTAGCTCATTCTTAGCAAACTCTCAATTCAGTTCTCAGCCACCAACATATATGCAGCAGCAACCACCACAACAGAACGTAGCACGCCAACGGCCTATTGCCCCTCAGTTTACTCAGAACCAAGGATCCTTAATGCCTCCACCGCCTCCTCGACCTCTCTCAGCACCTCAAACAGCGCAGCAAAGCGCATTTGGTCCCCCGCCTCTTCAACCGCAAATGACTGGTCTACCAAATTCTAGTGGCTTCCAGGGAGCGCCGCTCGCTCCACCAGGCCAGAGCTTGGCTGAGATGAATCAAATGAAAATGCAACAACAGTATGCTCAGCAACAGCAGCAGATGCAACCACAAATGACGGGGTTTGGAGGCCAAATGAACAATATGATGCCACAACCAACCGGCTTTGGGCAATTTGGTGGTATGAACCAACAAGTGAATGGATTTGGCCAACAAATGCAACCTCAGCAAACTGGGTTCCAACAAACCCAGGCTTTTATGAATGGTCAATTGTCAGGCAGTCCATTTGCAGATCCCCGAGCTCAGCAATTTTCTCCAGTTCAACAACAGCCAACTGGATTTCAAGGCTCATTCAATCCTACACAACAATACCCGCAGCCGACTGGTATTAACTCATATCTTCCTCCGGCGTTACAGCCTCAACAGACTACCGGAATGCAACCACAGCAAACAGGTACAAACGGATTTGGCCAAAACTTCGGGCGGCAACCACCACTTCCGCCAGTGCCTCAGCAGCCCACCCTAGCACCACTCCTACCACAAAAGACTGGACCTCCGCCTCCAGTACGCTTTGGAGTGACAGGAGACACTAAGAAGCTGATGCCACAGGCGACTGGAAGGAGAGCCAATTTAGCTGCTGCAAGTGAGTTATCAATAACTGAACCCAAAATGTTGCCTATACTAACGCCATCAGCTCCCCAAAATCCCTTCGGTTTCGACTAATACTCTGCACAACGGTGGTCTCTGTCCATATCCGATTAACATCTGTCTTTTTGTATAATAACGCATAGCAGTGCATTGCGATGTTGTTATTAAAAGACCATGATTTATTACCTCTTTCATCTCATCATACACTGGCATATGTTCACATGGTGACAGTTTTGGCATTGTGTCTTTATAAATGAAGAATGTGCATATAATGATATCTGATGAATCATAAACAATGACCGAAACTTTTGTCTCGAGTTTGAAAGTTTCTGAACAGATGTGTATGTCGTTGGGCATACGTATGACTAGCCACCTAACACAAAAACATGATTACGAAATATGAGTGCAATCGGGGCCTTGATCTCAATGGCTGGCTATTTCACGTAGTTGGCTATTTTGTCCAGCATGAGGGGCAGCATGAGATGCACTTGACAAGACTAGCACAGTTTGCCAGATAGCTACCTCCGCGTATTCTTTGCAAATATTTCTAGGTTTGATAAGAACGAGACTCTTTCCGTTCCAATGGTTTGATCTAGTCTTGATAACTATCAACCTCTTGGAAACCGAATATAAAGTCATCCAAAATATATAGAACATGGATAGCTCCCATTGCCCCTTGAGATAATTTAAGTACAGGATAGATATTTATACATATTCTAGATGCTACCATTTTGGTAGCATACATGAGCAGTATATATGATGTCTTACCAGCCCCTAGGTACGTAACATTGCCAAAAGCGGCCCAGCTAGCGCGGATGCCACTACTGCAAAGTCCCACTATGAGATTCCCGAAAATCACCAACACATCCGCAAATCCTCGACTAAGTCACGACGACGCATTTGGATCGGTAATTCAGCATCACAACTCTCGTGAAAAGCCACTCCTGGCGTAAAAGTGGGTTATCAACTAGGAAAGAGTCGTTATAAAGGACAACATATCTAGCAAGGAGTATAAAACTCAGCTATTGCATGTTTGTCTGCTAAGGTTAGTCATGTGTGTTCCTTGAGCTGCTTTCAAGTCAGCTAGAAATCTAATAATGCGTCGAACCCTAGGAAAGTATCTGGAGCTCAAATGCCTCCGATTTTGGTTCATGGCATTGAGTGCGGCAAAGTTCTCGACGCATTGGATAGTGATGCAGTGATTTGGACCAAGCACCTTCTGTAGTCCAGGGCAAGCTCGCAGATATAAAACCGATGCCTGGTCATATTGCGTACGCATATGGAGTATCCAGGCAAGGGCATATACAGTTGCAACTGTATCCACATGTTCTGGGCCTAGTATCTTCTCCTGGCCATCCAGGATCCGCCGTCTTATTGGCTCTGCTGCTTCGAGTTTGCCCTGATGCTCCAACGAAATCGCCAGTTTGGTAAGCGCTGATAGTGTATAATAATCCTCAGAGCCTAATACTTCCTCATATCCTTCTGACGCTTGTCGACTTGGCAACTCGGCTTCTTCGTATCTGCGCAGCTTCAATAAAGCGTCAGCCACCCAGTCAAGCAATGGCGGCAGAGCCCAATTTTTCGGGTCCAGTTCTTCCAGGTAACTATCTAATAATGGTCGGCACACTTCTATCACCGTCTCAAACTTGCCTTGCGCCGCCAGTGCAAAAGCTAAGTAACCTAGGCATAGTACTGTGAACGGATGCTTTGGTCCGAAGGAAATGGCGGCACTATGAAATGCTCTTCGGCTTACTACCTCTGCTTCCTCGTACTTGGCTTGAAATCCTAATACATGAGCTAGGCCGGCAAGAGCATTGAGTGTCGGTTGACCTTCAAGGCCGAACTTGTCTTCACATATGCGCAACGCTTGTCGTACTACTAACTCGGCTTCTTGAGATTTGTCCCGCTTTCCTAGTACACGAGCCAAAGCCATCAGGGCGAGTAATGTTTCTTCATCTTCGGGGCCAATCAAGCTCTCAAAGCCACGGAAGGCTCGTCGCCTCAATTGCTCGGCTTCCTCCCACTTTTCCCGCACCTCCAGAACATGAGCGAAGAGGCTCATGGCAGAGAGTGTCGACCGAGTTTCAGAATCAGACCTATCCCCTCGACCACATCCAGCTCTTCGAAATGATGACTCGGCCTCCTGATACTTGTCCTGTTTTACTAGTGTATAAGCTAAGTCGTGTAGGGCGCGTATTGTTTCTTGATGCTCTAGGCCAAGTAAATTCTCCAACCCTTCACAGGCTGGTCGTATCAACATCTCGGCTTCCTCAAACTTGTCCTGCCTCTCCAAAATTTGAGCTACATGGCCTATGAAACATAACGTATACCTATGCTGAGGCCCGAGGCTGCACTTGTAATCTTCAAGAGCTTTTCTAGCAAATCCCTCAGCTGCCTCCAATTTGCCTCGCTTCATTAACACCGAAGACAAGAGGGATAAAGTATCAGTCGTGTGTGGATGTTTGGCGCCAAAAACTTCGGTATTCCCGTCTATAGCTTTCTTAATAGTTTCTTCGGCTTCCTCGTATTTGCATTGCATCTCTAAGGTATAAGCTAAACTTGTGAGGCAGAAGAACCTGAATCTATGAGTTGCTAGGTTTGGTGACGTCGTCCATGCCTCTACTAATTGTCGTTGCAATGCTTCAGCCTCTTCATACTTGCCCTGCTTGGCAAGGGTGGCGGCTACGCAGTCAAGGCTCATCAACGTTTCGGGATGGTTGGAGCCAAGTGTCCTCCGTCTTTCTTCCAACACGTGTCTGTGAATTTTTTCCGCTGCTTCAAACTTGCCTTGCCTGCACAACACGACTGCCACTGTGCTGGATATAGCCAGCTTCTTGGGGTGATCTTCCTCCAACTTTTGAATTGTAGCGAGTGCTTCATGAGCTCTTGCATCTGCATTCACAATATATCCCCCTTCAAGTTCATGAATGGCGAGGCGATGCAAAGTGACTGCACGTTCCAGCAGAGGTGGCTCGCTTTGAAATACAAAGCTCAAAACAACCTGAGCATGCAGGCTTATAGATCCCCAAATTTTCCAGTCTCCACTGAACACATAATCATCGGTGCATAATCTGGATACGACATCCATTGCTTTCCTCTGCCAGACTTCGATCACACCTTCGAGTTCCAGCCATCTTTGCGTTGAGAGCTGCGTAAGGCGATGCATGCCAAACGTTCCTTCTACTCTTTCTTCCGTAATCAAAGAGAATGCTTTGAGCGTGCCAATGGCAGTCGCGAAGTCAATATCTCGCTCGCCATCTCTACGGAGCAAACATTTTTGGATTGCCTGGCGATCGAGGACGGCCATGAGAGACAATATCTCGGCTGCACGTGGTTTCTGTCTCCTTATGCAATCGAAGGATATCCTCGAAGTCTGGAAGACTGAATTACGACTCTCCGGATCCCTTCCCGGATCATGGTAGATTTCAGCCAAGAGATCCTTTGCTTCCTTATCGCTAGCTCGCATATAGCTTAAATATTCGAGTACGCTAATATCATTTTCACGAATGAATGCAGCTGCTTGGGTTATCGCCATTGGCAGGAAGTCAAGGGCCTCCAACAGCGCCACTGAATGGTCATCATTTAAGCCGTTGTCATATAAAGTCTTTTGCAAAAGCTGCTTTGCATCTCTCATCCCAAATGGCAAAACATCAATTGGTTTCTCCGACTTCGCCAGTCGTTGGCCGATTCGCTTGTCTCTTGTTGTCAGAATCATTGATCCCTTCGAACTTTGGGGCAGATATTTGAATAACACTTTGGCTTGTTGTCCATCCTGCTCTGCTGATTCATCATTTCTCAAGCCAAAAAAAGCCCCTATATCATCCGCATTATCCATGACTAGGAGCCAGGGGCCATTTGCATCATTGCTAAGCCACTTCTGGACAAGCCGAAGGGTGTCAACTTCAGGATTATCAACATCAGAAAGACCAAGCTCTTTTCCTATTCGGTGGTATGCCTCCGTAAATCTGGCATGGTTGCTGGCGTGGATCCAGAAAATGTGGGCTTCTGGATGATCTAGTCTGTGTCTATAGCAATATTCAATAGCGATTTGAGATTTTCTGGAGAGGAAGTTATTATTTGTTAATGTTTGGTCACGAATCAATATTAAATAGTCCTCAAGTTTTGACGCAGTAAAGGGAGAAAAGAGCGAGTTACTTACCCAACTCCGCCAACTCCTGTTATGGCTACACAAGACTGCCGATCCAAAAACCGCCTATCAATCTCCTTTATTATATCTTCTCGGCCAACAAAGTTGCTTTCTCGAGCAAATTTCAGCATGAAAAGAGGCTCACGCCCGCTCTGGGTATTCGACCGCGATGGCTGCGAAGTTCCATGTACTACTGTTTGACCGCTAGGAGCGGGACCGTTCAAGGTTTGGGAATATAACAAGTGTCGCAAATGATCCTCAAGCTCGGACATAATCTTTTCCACAGCAGTTCCATTTGCAAGACTAGCAAGAGCTTTCTTCCTCCTGCGCCAAGTGGAATCTCCTTCCGCAGGTAATGCCTTTTCCAACAGTTCTTCTAATTGCTTGGTTTGTGCAAGACAGGCTTCGAGGACTGGTTTGAGGACGCTGGCAGTCTCATTGCTTATTTCGCCGGAACCAGCTTGATTCTTTGTTCTTTTGAGGTTATCGATCACAAGTGGTAGGTCGACGCTGATCTTTTGGAATGTTTTTGGTACATTATTGCCCGCTTCCCTGTATTCGTTCAGTCGAATCACGATCTTGCTGCCAAAGTCCACGAATTGGACTATGGCAGATACCAAGCCGATAATAGCTAACGCATCGGCCATTAGGGTACGATGGACTCTTCAAAATCCCGCCGCTGCGGTAGCACACGCAACGCAATGCCGACGAGTTTCTCGTACAGCTTGCCGTATACAACACTCCAGTCTCCGTTTCTCCGTTTCGAGGGTATGTTATAGATGGCATCGACAGTAACAGGCGCGGGCACCGCGAGGCATCTGCCTGCCAGCCGTAACGGCGAGGGGCTATGCTCATAGTCATCAAGCGCTGTTGGTTTGTGCGAGGTTCTGCAAGGCTGAATCAATTGCAAGGGTCCTCTCGCCACCAGCGCCAATGATATTTTCATTACGACCTCAAGCGAAACGAACATTGAACTGCCATTCTGCTCCTATGGAACTCTATCAGTACCCTCGAGAAAGGGGATGCCTGTGTTCTTTTGTTGGATATTACGTTCCCTTTCTCTCCTTTGTGTTCTCATATGTTGTAAATGCCTCACACTTAAGGCGAACACTCATTAGCTCTTTAAACCCCTATTCTCGTGGGGATAGATAGATTGATCTCCACATGCAATTCAATACATTCAAATTGATGAGTTTGTTCCTAAGAACCGCCTAAGACCTAGTCGAGAACTCAACATCTTTTACTATCAGAAAGTCTCCGAATATATGGGGAAGGTTTTCCTGTATCGCGGTTCAATGTTGTAGGCAATGGCGGTTTCTTGGTGCTCCTATTTTAAGGAGGCTCCTACATTTGGAGTGGGCAAATGGGAGAAATCCAGCGGGATGATAGTCTCTTTAGAAGTCGATGCTGAGTGTATAAAGATGAGATGGACTCAGATTGAAGTATGAGGACCGATATTGTAAGACTTATTGAAATCAACGCCTCTAGTTTCACTCAAGGTGGACAGTCAGCGTGTCATAGGTAGGCTTTAGGATCATAGCATGCGGTCATAAGAATATTTTATATGCATTTTTCATTCTTTAATTCGTTAATGCTAATTATAACTATGCAAAACACAGAGTATTATATATTTCTATTAGATGTCTGCTTACCAGTTCCCAGTGACCATAGAGATATATAACCCCATGCGACCTCTGCTGCCAGAGAGGGTGTTTCGCTGACGATGAAGTGCTCTTGCAGATCGACGCCGTCGATTTTGATACCTCAGGCTTGGAGAAACTTGACGAGGTTAAGCGCAGAGGTGGCTTTGGCGCCGGGGTATTCGATGTCATAGTCGTTGTAGTAGAGCCTTACGGAGGGGTTGGCGGCGGCTACGGTCCCGTATGTAATGGGGATGTATTCGGGGCCGATGGTGTTGTAGAAGACGTTGGTACGACAGGTGCCGTTGTCGTTGAAGGCTTCATTTACGACATCTCAGACATTACATTTGCCTTTGTACTGGGCTACTTCATTGGTGATGTTGTTATTTAGGACTGCAATCAGAGTTTCATTTGTCCGTGTGCCGGAAGTGACTATTGTGCACTAGTTTTCGCCATGCAATTTGCATATCATGGATTCCAAAGAGAATAGCATACCCCAACTTGGCAACTCATTGTACCAGCACAGGTTATGACATCTCACCAACTCCCCCATGTTCTCGGCAAGGCTGACTACAGCATCACCTTTAGTGTAAATGAAATCATTCTGGGTTGGCTCAATATACTCCCATTTCTGGGTGTTCGCAGGGGTGATTTGTCCAAATTCTGCAGTATCAGAAAGGATAGCGACATATGCCGTATCGGTGAATTCTGGATTGTTGTTGCCGAGCCAAATTACTTGAGACTCTTTGCCTTGGCCAGTGTATTCAGCTGGCCGAATGTAGTTAGCAAGAGGGCCAGTAGAGCAGAGGTAGAAAATTACATTCTAAAAACAGTTGAGTCCGATTCACAAGAGAAGAGCTGACCTGACTTCCTGAAAGGACAGAGCGAGATGATAATACTTGTGTACTATATGATCGGAAATATGGCTTATTGATCATTAATTTCGTGCTGCTAAACGTCAGATTCCTCTTCCCCGCTCCATTAATATCCATTTAATATAAGAAAAGTCTATAGAATGATAATTCGAGAGGAGAACTCTATAATTAAGACCATGGGGAAAACATATGAGCCATATGGCTGTTGGCAGCTAAAGGGATAAAGATGACTAATTAGAAATTGCAGGATGGTAAAATAATAGACATGAACATCGCGATGCTATATAGCAAGCGTTGTATGAACAACCCTTAGATGTATTTGTTTCATCCCGAAGCTCGCGGGCCGGCAATGGTTCTGAAAGCCATGGATCTCGTCTATTCTGAAGAAAATACAGATAATGTTTCCTTAATGCAAATCCACAGGACCAGGACTGGATCCTATATAGCCTGTGACGTGCTTGGGGGCCGGTACCCACATGGAGTACTGTATTCCACCAATCCGGAATACCCAGGCAGGGTTCGTTGTCACATGGCGGATTGCAGTAACAATTTGAAAATGATAGCCACGGGTTGGGGAAATGATGAAGACTTCGAGAGATGCCGCAACCGCCCTCGCGAGGCATATCTGAAGGCACTGGCATAGGTAAATAAGTAAAAGTAATTTATCTTAATCTTAGGGGCAGATCCTCCGGCGTGGCTTGTCATGTGACTCAGCTTGCAGAATGTGGCTTCCACTGAATCGGCTACAGCGGGGCAATAACTCTCCGCGCTCTCACTTCATCAAGCCACCTGCAAGCCATGGCTGCAGAGAACAATAGCAGAAGAACTTTATCGCTCCGTACGCAGCCTCTACAATGACGAAATGGGTCAGAGATGCGTGGAACGGATAGTAAGATGGAAAATTTCGGTCGCGCCTATGCTAGGCAAGAGATTATAAGTATGACGGCTC
>Ga0335074_10017248_pt1 | contig 10179 bp, 8 predicted proteins | sample Lox_Sample_23_FD_206715 | JGI IMG/M metagenome (GOLD analysis project Ga0335074, IMG submission 206715) | Soil microbial communities from Loxahatchee National Wildlife Refuge, Florida, United States - Lox_Sample_2.3 | ecosystem: Environmental > Terrestrial > Soil > Wetlands | place: USA: Florida...
CCGCCGCAAATTACAAGTTGATGGGCAGCTTGAAAATCTCCGACGTGCATCGAGTTCCTATGGCGCCTCGGAAGCATATCGATGTTGCGCGCGATACAACCGCGTGCCATCGGGCTTTACGGCATAGAACAGCAACGCGCCCTTGGAACCGTTCTTCATCGGGTGCGCAACTACCGTAATTGGATCGCCCGGTCTGTACGTCGTGCGATTCCATCCTTCACCGATCATGAGGTTGATGCTCGATGCCTCGATATCCCACGTTCCCACGGTGGAGGGGTCCTGCGCACCAGCCGCAACCGTGATGATGATGTGGCTGTGTGGGTTCTCCCAGCGATACTCTTTTACGACCCCTTTATAGGTCACATTCTTGCTGACCTCAAACATCGCCCGGGAATGATGGGCGAGGACTCCAGGAGGTGTAAGCAGTAGGACTCCGATCACAACCATCAAGGTCCATATTGCTTGCTTCGTCCTCATCGATTTTGTCGCGGCTAACTTCTAAATTGAACTCTGAAGGAGCGCGTCGGAATTTTCGCACCGCCAAATCTTATGCGCAAGTACACGCATTTCCTCAGCCGCGTTGTGCTAGAATTCGCGCGCTCATGGAACGCGCGGGAGAATTTCTCGGCCACGTCGTGCGCCGGCTCAAGCAGCCGGACGCCACCTTCGCCTGGCTCGCAAGCGCGTGGCCCAGTGTCGTCGGACAGGCGCTCGCATCTCACACGAGGCCCGTCCGCTGCGACGGCGATTGCCTCGAATTGGAGGGCGACGGCAAAGCCTGGCAACGCCAGCTCGAAACCATGCGGCGCGAACTCTGCAGCCGCATCAATCAAGCCTGGGGCGGCAGCCTGATACGCGAAATTCGGTTCGTTGCAGCCAGGCCGGGACCACATGGAGTTCGGCACGAAATCGACAACGAATACCGGCCCTTCATCCGCCGTCGTCGAGGCTAGATTCTTCTTCAGTTTTTATCCGGCGTGGGCGCCGACATCAATTCCACGAACATCTTCGTGAATTTCGCAAGGTCAAGGTCCAGCTGCGCGTGCGCGAGCTGCACGTCGGTCTCCGGCCGCAGATCCTTGCTCCACGCAAGAGTGTCTCCATAGCTCGGGCCGTGACTCAGGTCGACGTCCATGTAGACTTCCCGCTCCTTCGTGATGATGCTCGGATCGAGCCACGCGCACGCAGCGAGTTCGTCCCATAGGTAGTAGCGGTCTTGAGAATAGTTCGCGACGTACCGCGCGGCGGGATTCGGCGATTTCGAGATTTCGTCCAACATCTGCTTCGTGAACATCGCTTTGATCGACACATCCACGGTCGTCACGTCGATTCGCGGCCAGCGCGCGCGCAGCGTGATGTGGGCGGCCTCGGGATCAAACCAGAAATTGAATTCATGTCGCGGGCTATTGGCGAATTCCGGATCGTTCGTCTGAGGATTTAGGCTGCCGCCCATAATAACGATTCCCTGGGTGAGTTCGGCGAAATGCGGATCGATCGAGAGCGCAAGAGCAATGTCCGTCAGAGGGCCGGCTGCATAGATCGTCACCTGATGAGGATGCTCGTTTACTTCCCGGATCAGAAAATGGGCCGCATCCTCATCGAGGGGCTTCGTGTGCGGAGCGCCTTCCGGCAGGGGCGGCACCACCCACGGTCCGTGAATCAGCGGATTCGAGGGCGTCACGCCCACCACGCCGTTGGGAGTCTGTACCAGCGTCGTCGGCCCTTGTCCCCACGCGCCCAGCCACACGACCTTGCCGTCCAGCGGCACACTGAGGCGCGTTTCCTCCTGCGTGCGCACCAGCGGGAAAACGGCTCCCGGCACCACGGGCACGTCCGTTCGCCCGATCAGTTCGAGCATGCGCAGAGTGTGCTGCACCTCTTCATCGCGCCAGGCATTTCCCGTCACGATCGTGATACCGAGCACCTTCACTTGCGGCGACTGCAGCAGCGCCATCATTGCCATCTGATTCGAGCCGCCCGGACCGGAACCGTCCTGATCGATCAGCACGAGGCGCTTCTGGGCAATGGCGGGTGCGGCTACGACAAGCCAAAGAAAAACAGCCGGAATGATTCGTCTCATGCGTTATTTTTCCCTGCCCTTGCGCGGATGTAAAGCCGCCTTTCACATTTCGGCTTGCGTTCCACCTTGTTGCCTGCATCCCGGCGGGACTCGTCCTTGCATTGCGCTCCATTTCAACTAAGATAATTTGCATGAAGATCAGCCGCGAAGACGTGATCCGCGTGGCCGAATTGGCCCATCTGGGGCTTTCGCCCGAGGAAGTGGATAAGTATCGCGACCAGCTCGACGGCATCCTGACCTACGTCGAGAAGCTCAACGAACTCTCTCTCGAGCACGTGGAGCCTATGACGCAGGTGCTGCACGCGAGCCGCAGCGATCGCCATCCGGAACTCCGCGAAGATACCCTGCTTCCCTGCGACGCCGCCGGACCGATCCTCGCCCAAGCGCCCGACGCTGCAAAGCCCTTTTTTCGCGTTCCTCGAGTGATTGAAAAGTGAACGCCGCGGCCTCCTGGACCGTCGCCAGCGTGCGCGCGGCGCTCTCCGCAAAGAAGATCTCCGCCCGCGAGCTGGCGGCCGAATTTTACGAGCGAATCGACGGCCGCAATCCCGAGCTGAACGCGTTCCTCACGCTTTCGCGCGAGCGCGCCTACGCGCAAGCCGGCCGGGTCGATAATGCTGTTGCGCGCGGTGAAACATTACCCGCGCTGGCCGGCGTACCCATCGCCATCAAGGATGTGCTCAGCACCACGGGCATTCGCACGACCTGCGGCTCGAGGATTCTTGAATCCTACGTTCCGCCCTACGATGCTACCGCCGTTGAACGCCTCGACCGGGCCGGCGCCGTATTCCTCGGCAAGACCAACTGCGACGAGTTCGCCATGGGCGGATCGAACGAAAACTCGGCATATGGCCCGGTGCGAAATCCGGTCGCCCTCGATCATGTTCCCGGCGGCTCGAGCGGCGGTTCAGCGGCGGCGGTCGCTGCGGGTCTCGCGGTCGCATCGCTCGGCACGGACACCGGGGGCTCGATCCGCCAGCCCGGCGCATATTGCGGAGTTCCCGGCTTCATGCCGACCTATGGCCGCGTCTCGCGTTACGGCCTCGTGGCCTTCGCATCCTCGCTCGACAAGATCGGGCCATTTGCCGCGAACGTGGCCGACGTTGCTGCCGTGACCGCAGTGATCGCCGGACATGACCCGAACGATTCCACTTCAGCGGACGTACCCGTCCCCGACTACTCGGCGGAACTCGGCAAGCCGCTCGACTGGCTTCGCATCGGCGTTCCGGAGGACTACTTTGGCGAAGGGCTCGACTCCGAGGTGCGCGCGAAAGTCGAAGAAGGAATTGCTCTGCTGCAAAAGCTCGGCTGCCGCCGCGTGCCGCTCAAGATGCCACACACCGACTACGCCATCGCCGCGTACTACCTGATCGCCACGGCTGAAGCGAGCTCCAATCTCGCCCGGTACGACGGCGTCCGTTACGGCCTGCGCGTACCCGGCGCGACGCTCACCGAGATGTATCGCAATACGCGGGAGCGCGGCTTCGGACCCGAGGTCAAGCGCCGCATCATGCTCGGCACCTACGCGCTTTCGGCCGGGTATTACGACGCTTACTACCTGCGAGCTCAGAAGGCCCGCGCGCTGATCGCGCAGGATTTTGCCGATGCGTTCCAGAAAGTGGACGCAATCGTCACGCCTACCTCACCCACTCCGGCATTCCGCCTCGGCGAAAAAACGTCCGATCCGCTGCAGATGTACCTGGCGGACATTTACACCGTCACCGGTTCGCTGGCGGGCGTACCCGGGATTTCCATCCCTTGCGGCAAGACGAAAGCGGGCTTGCCGATCGGCATGCAAATCTTTGGACCGCATTTCAGCGAGGGGCGCGTCCTGCAAGTGGCGGACGCCTTCGAAAAAGCCGGCGGCTCCCAACTGTAGACACTTCGGTTTCGATTTTTCTTCGCGAGCAGCGCCGGGTCCTCCATCGAAGGGTGAATTCATAAGCTCCAGGTGCCTTCATAAAGCTATAGAAATGTTCCACGAATAGTACTCTTGGTCCCTTCTGGGCCTATACCTTGCACACTTTCGCTCGGACGGGGTCTTTCCCGTGCGGCCTAAACCACGACTGGCAACGGATTTCCGCGATCGTGGCCGGGAGGTTTGCCAGCAATTGGTACGGAACGACTATTGCAAGGAAAGCGGACGGCATTTAGCCTTGTCCCAGCATCGGACAGATCGGAGGCCGCCCATGGTGCGCATCAAGTCGAGCCAGAAGATCTTCACCGAGGAAGAAGTCGCCAACCTGACCGGTATTTGCCTCGAACACCTCCGGGGTATCGCGCGCAACAAGCACCTGGGCAAGCTGGCCTCTGTCGCTGAAGCGGCCGGCGCTCAGGCCGAAAAGTGGCTCTTCACGAATTCCGATCTGTCGATTATGACGGCCCTCCATTCCCGCTGCGAACACTCGAGCTAGGATCCCCTGGCCTAACTCGTCTCTCGTTTAGAACCCGGTTGTGACCTGTTTCCGGTGGCGTTATGCTGCCAGTTCAACCCTACCGGCCCGCTCGGCATCGTAGAACTGAGTAAGAGCCCTGGGCCAGGAACAGCGCATGTCCAAGACGCCCATAAAGGTCGCGTTCACCGGTCCGGCGTCGTGGCTCGCGCTAGTTGTAGCTATACTCGTTCCATCCGTCTTCGCCGCTCAAAACACACCGAGCCCGCAGAAAGGCCAATCCAGCGCCGCGGCGTCCCCGGCGGTGCCGCACCGAATGAAGCTGATGCTGAAGGATGGAAGCTTCGAACTCGTGCGTGAATACCATATTGAAGGGGACCGCGTCCGCTACTACAACCTCGACAGCTCGCAGTGGGAACAGATGCCAGCCGCGCTTGTGGACTGGGACGCGACCAAGAAGGTTGAGGCCGAGGAGCAGCAGCAGGAGGCCGCGATTCTGGCCAATGTCGAAAAGCAGGAGCAAGAACGCAACGCCACTACGCTCGATATTGACGCGAGCCTGGAAGCCGCTCCCGGTGTCTTCCTGCCTTCCGGTATCGGCCTCTGGTCGTTCGACGGCCACACAATGGTGGCGCTCAACCAGGCCGAGATCGATTCAAAGCTCAGCAAGGGGCACTTCATCGAGCAGGTGATGGTGCCTGTGCCGATTGTTCCGACGCGGCACAATATCTCAATCAAGGGCGAACACGCCAAAATGCGGATCCGAACCGCTCAGCCTGAGTTCTACATACGCACGGCCGATGGACGCATGCCCGACCTGAAGCTCATTCACGCGAAAATCCATGGAGGCAGCCGCAACCTCGAACATGTCGATGAACTGTTCAACGAGCAGTGGGAATCCGGGAACACGGTGCCGATGCAGCGCTGGGAAGTTGCCAAAGGCGTCTACCGATTCACGCTGGGCGAACCCCTTGCGCCGGGCGAATACGTTCTCGCGGAAGTCTTGCAGAACGAGGAATTAAGCTTCTACGTGTGGGATTTTGGTTTTGATTCGAGCGCGCAGACGAAAACGCGCTAAGACATCGAGTCTCAGCGCGCGGACGATGGCTGCGCCTGCAAGAGTTCCGTCAGCAGTTCGGCAAGCGCTGTAAGGTGAAACGGCTTCTGCAGCAGCCGCATTCCATCCTTGCGGAAACGCGCGAAATCTTCGGACCCGAGCATTTCACCGGTCATGAAGACAAACGGCGGAACGGAGGCCGGTCCCTGAGCGCGCACCTTCTCAAGGAACTGAAGCCCGCTCATTCCGGGAAGATTGAAGTCGCAAACGATCACATCGCAAGTTTTCGACTTCAGATATGCCAGCGCGGCCTCCGAACTTTCCACAGCCTCCGCCTTCATGCCGCGCGCGTTTAGGCCCTCCTGCACGATTTCGCGGATGCCCTCTTCGTCGTCCACAATGAGCGCGGTATGCCCAGCGAGCGGCTCGCCGCTCGAAACCACTCCTTGCTGAGGCCGAGAGGGAGAAACAGGCCGGTCGGCTGCTGCTGCCGCGACGGGCAGCAAAATGTGGAAGCTGGCGCCGTGCCCGGGTGTTGATTCCACTTCGATTCGCCCGCCGTGCTCTTTGATCACCGCCAGGCAGATCGTAAGCCCGAGACCGCTGCCCCCGCCCGGCCGTTTCGTCGTGAAAAACGGATCGAAAATCTTCCCCAGATTCTCCGAAGAGATGCCGCCCCCGTCGTCGGAAACGGTGACGCAAACGTGGTTCCCCTGCCTGGAGACCGAGATATCGAGCGCTCCGCTGGCGCGCGTGGCCGCGATCGACTGCTCGGCGTTGGTGATCAGATTCGCGAAGACTTGCGCCAGCAACCGGGGATCGCCCTCGATCTGCGGAGAATCCGGAGGCGCATCGTATTTCACCTGAATATTCCGCTCGGCCAACGAAGTCCGGTGCGCCAGCAGCGCCCGTTGGACGATTTCGGCCACGCCGACTTTCGCGCTCCCCAGCGCCGCGGGGCGCGAAAAAGCGAGAAGGTTTTGGACGATGCTTGCCGCGCGGCGAGCCTGCTGCAGAATAACGTCCGCGCGCCGGCGGGTAGTGTCGTCGGCCGCATGTTCGCGCAGCAGATCGCTGACGCCCAGGATGGCCGTCAGCGGGTTGTTCAACTCGTGCGCGGCCCCCGTCATCATCTGTCCCATGGCCGCCAATTTTTCCCGTTGAGCCAGGTGCTGCTCGATCAGAATCGACTCGGTGACATCGCGTGCCGATGCCACGACGCCCGTGATTTTCCCTGATTCATCGAATAAAGGCCCGAAACTGCCGCGGAGCGTTTTCCAGGAGCCGTCGGCATGGCGCACGCGGTATTCGAGTTGCGCCCCGCGCTTTCGTCCGGAAACCACATCGGCGAGCGTTTGGGAGAGTGCTGCCTGATCGTCCGGATGCGTTCGATTGCCCATGTGGCGGCCCAGGTGGTCTTCGGGTGCGATACCCAGCACGTCTTTCGTACGCTCGCTCGCGAACGTGAACTGCCCCTCAGCGTTGACAACAGCGATCAGATCCGGAAAGCACTCGATCAGTCGCCGAGTGAACTCCTGCTCCCGATGCAGCTGCTTTTCGATTTCCACGCGGTCCGTCACGTCAACGATCGTGCCCTGGAACCGGACCACGCGGCCACTGGCATCCCGGATCGCCACGGCCGATGCGCGGCCCTGCATGATCGTTCCGTCCTTGCGGCGGTAAGTGATCTGGCGCTCCTGCACCGAGGGGTTCTCAGTCGTGTCGCGAATTAGTTGCTCCCGCTCCGCGGGATCGGCGTAACGTTCGCGAATGTTGTGCGCTTGAAGTTCCTCTTTGCTGTCGAATCCCCACATGCGAACGAGCGCCGGGTTCGCATCGATCATCTTGCCTTCGGCCGTGGAGAAAAATGCGCCCGCGCTCAGCGACTCGACGAACTGCGTGAAGCGCATTTCCGATTCGTGCTCGCCGGTGATGTCGCGCGCCCAGCCGATCACATCCGTCAGGCGGCCATTCTCGGCCACCGCCTGAAGCCAGCAGTTGAAATATCGTGTGGTTGGGTCTCTCTTGAGCCTGACGGGGATGATTCCGGACCACGAGCCCCTCTTCGCCAGTGCGCCGAGCGACCGATGGGCTTCTTCGAGCGTGGGTGATTCGACAAACTCGGCCAGCGAGTGGCCGACGACATCCTGAAAAGGGACCCCGAGAGCTTCGCACAGCCGGCTGTTGGCCACACGCACTTCGCCCTCGGCCGAGAGCGTGAAGACCGCTTGATCCAGATTGTCGATCAGCTCGCGGTAGTTTTGCTGCGACCGGGAGATGACTTCGACCAGCTTGTCGATCGGTGTTTCCGGGCTAGGCGGCGGGCCGTTTCGCCCGCGCAGCTTGCCCGATGAGTCCGTGGACATGGATGCGCCCCGGCCCGAGATTCAACTTTCGGGAAGACGTGCTGCCCCCCTTGCTCCGAATTTTACGACGCGAAGTGACGAAACGGCGAAATAACTGGCCGCGAATACCAAGTTAAGTAATAGGCGGTGGGGCGAAAGAGGACGAGGCGGCAAAAAAAAGAGCGGGTTCGCCTCGTCAGCAAACCCGCTCGCGAGATAAGGGGTGAACGACTAGCCCTCGGCGACCGCGTCGCTTTCCTTGCGCAGGAAATCGAGCGCGGCTGCTTCCTCGGGTGTGAGTTCGGGCTCCGCCATCTGCGGCTCCTCCTTCGGCAGTTCCGTGAGGAGCTGGATGTTGCGGTAACGCTCGAGACCGGTGCCGGCCGGGATCAAGCGGCCCATGATCACGTTTTCCTTCAAGCCGCGCAGGTAGTCCACCTTTCCGGAAATCGCCGCCTCGGTGAGGACGCGGGTCGTCTCCTGGAAGCTCGCGGCCGAAATGAACGAATCGGTCGAGAGCGACGCCTTGGTGATGCCAAGGAGCAGGGGTCGTCCGGTGGCCGGGCGCCCGCCATCGTGGATCACCCGGTCGTTCTCTTCGCGGAAGCGGAACTTGTCGATCTGCTCCTCGAGGAGGAACGTGGTGTCGCCAACGTCTTCGACCTTCACCCAACGCATCATCTGGCGGACGATGGTCTCGATGTGCTTGTCGTTGATGTTGACGCCCTGCAGCCGGTACACCTCCTGGATCGAGTTCACCAGGTACGCCTGCGTGTACTTTTCGCCGAGGACGGCGAGGATGTCGTGCGGATTGAGCGGCCCGTCGATCAAGGGTTCGCCCGCCCGGACGTGCTCGCCTTCCTGCACGTTGATGTGAACGCCGCGCGGGATCGAGTATTCCTTGATCGTCCTCCCGTCCTCGCTCTCGACGTAGATCTTGCGCTGGCCCTTGGCGATTTCGCCGTACTTCACGATACCGTCGATCTCGCTGATGACCGCCGGATCGCGCGGCTTCCGCGTTTCGAAGAGTTCCACGACGCGCGGGAGACCTCCGGTGATGTCCTTCGTCTTCGTGGTCTCGCGAGGAATCTTCGCGAGCACGTCGCCGGGTTGGACGTCGTCGCCATCCGCGACCATCAAGTGAGCGCGCGATGGCATGAGGTACTTCTTCCGCACGCGTCCCTGCGAGTCGCGGACCTGGATCGTCGGCTGGTGCTTTTCGTCTCCCGGCGGCAGCGTGACCACGAGCTGCGAAAGGCCGGTAACTTCGTCCACCTGCTCTTCGATCGTGATGCCGGGTTGCAGATCCTTGAATTCGATCGTGCCGGCCGATTCCGTCAGGATCGAGAACGTGTACGGGTCCCATTCGACCATCGTCTGGCCAAGCGTGACCGGTTGCCCGTCTTCCACGCGAAGGCGCGCACCGTACACCACGTGGTGGCGCTCCTTCTCGCGGCCCTTCTCGTCGACTACGGCGATCAGGCCCGAACGGTTCATCGAGATCAGGATCTTGCCGCGGCCCTCGACCACCTTCAAGTCGATGAACTTCACGAAGCCGTTGTTGCGGGCCTCGACCTTCGACTGTTCGGTGACGCGGGTGGCCGTGCCGCCGATGTGGAACGTGCGCATCGTGAGCTGCGTGCCGGGTTCGCCGATGGACTGCGCCGCGATCACGCCCACGGCCTCGCCCATCTCGACGAAGCGGCCCGTCGCCAGGTTGCGGCCATAGCAGCGTCCGCATACTCCGCGGCGGGATTCGCACGTCAGCACGGAGCGGATCTTCACCCGCTCGATGCCGGCCGCTTGAATCGCGTTCGCCAGCTCTTCGGTGATCTCCTGGTTGATTTCGACGATCACGTTGCCTTCGTAGTCCTTGATCTTCTCGAGCGAAACGCGGCCAACCACGCGGTCGCGCAACGGCTCCACTTCGACGCCGGCTTCCAGAATCGGCTCGACGAAAATTCCGTCGGCCGTGCCGCAGTCGAATTCGTTGATGATTACGTCTTGCGCCACGTCCACGAGACGCCGCGTGAGGTAGCCCGAGTCGGCGGTCTTCAGCGCCGTATCGGCCAGACCTTTGCGAGCGCCGTGCGTCGAGATGAAGTACTGCAGCACCGTGAGGCCTTCGCGGAAGTTCGACGTAATCGGCGTCTCGATGACTTCGCCCGACGGCTTGGCCATCAATCCGCGCATTCCGGAAAGCTGCCGGATCTGCTGCTTCGAGCCTCGGGCTCCGGAGTCCGCCATGACGTAGATCGGGTTGATCACGCCCTGCTTATCCTGCTCCTCGAGCGCCTTGAACAT
>Ga0335074_10017250_pt1 | contig 10179 bp, 11 predicted proteins | sample Lox_Sample_23_FD_206715 | JGI IMG/M metagenome (GOLD analysis project Ga0335074, IMG submission 206715) | Soil microbial communities from Loxahatchee National Wildlife Refuge, Florida, United States - Lox_Sample_2.3 | ecosystem: Environmental > Terrestrial > Soil > Wetlands | place: USA...
GGCGCGGATCGGGCACCCGGACCAGCCCCGAAGATGAGGATGGTGCGTGGTGAGCATCCCCGAGCAAGGCCTCAGCCCCGAGCAGTTGCCCGGGCCTGTCGACATCGGCGAGGCGATCCGTCAGCTCGACCTGGCCGCCCACGATGTCGCCGTCGCGTCCAGCTGTATCAGGCTGGGCGACCTGGACGAAGCGCACACGAATGTCATCACGGCACGGGCAGCCGCCGACGCGGCCGAGGAGATCCTCCGCGTGGCGATCATGTCCGGCCGCAGCGGCCCGCTGTAGGTAGCGCGCGGTTAGGCGACGCGGCCTGCGGTTCGGTGCGGCATTGAGGAGTGGTCTGCCCGGGCGGCAGTGAGCCTTGCGGTGTCCCGCTGACTCGCGGTTAGCGCGGCCCGCGCGCCGATGAGCCACTGCTCAGCCTGCTCCAGCCTGGCCGCGGTGGCGCCGATCTGGCGCGCCAGTTGCGGGTTCTGGCTGGCCTGAGCGGCTATGGTGCTGAGCTCGGCCAGCCTCGCCGCGAGCCAGTCCACCCTCTGCTCGGCTCGCAGGACCGAGTCCTGGGCGTCAGCCGCTTGCTTCTTCCGTCCCGCTATCGCCGGCTCATCGGCGGCTCGCAGTTGCTCGACTGGGCCACCGCGGGCGAAGAAGACGATCAGGAGGGCGGCCCAGCCGACCGCCGCCGGCACCGCATCACGCGATGCGTCGAGCGCGCCGGCCCAGTGGTGCAGGCGGACGTCAGCGGTGACGGTTGCCACGTACACGATCGTGATGCCGACGCAGAGCAGGAGTAGCGCGCCGACGAGCAGCCACCGCCAGGATGTCCGGCGGTGCGCTTCGGCCCCGGACAGGTGAGGCTGGGCCGTCAGGGCTGCTTTGCCAGCCAATCGGGCCGATCCGGTCAACGTAGGTGCGCGGCGCGCGGCCGCATGATTGCCACTTCTCACGGCGAACCTGCCGATGCTGGAACTCGCGAACTCATCGAAGAGCGCATTTGCTCGCCGCGGTTACAACCTGCAGCCGTGAGCAAGCGCACAGTGATTGTTCCCGCTGGGAAGCGCGTCAGTCTGAGCTGGCGGAGCTGCTTAGGGCGTCCGGCAAGGCCGGCGTCGGCGACTCTTCACCCGAAACAGTCAGCTGAGCGCACCTTTTATGCCGTTATAGCAGGGTGCAGAGCGTACGTTCCGGGTGCAAAGACAGTCAGGTGAAGCGACAAAAGGGGTAAATCGTGCTACACGCTAGCTGGCCGGTGGTCTGCGGGGGCCCAGTGCTTCCTCGGCGGCGAGGTCGTCGGCGACGATATCAGTGCCTGCACCGGAAGTCGCGGCTCCGGCGGCGATCGTCGCTGCTGCGACACCTGCGCCCGCGCTCTCCTCGTGCACGTAGCGGCCGCCGCGGAAGGCCGAGGCAGCCGCCGCGATCACCAGAACCGCGATCGCCATGGCGAATACGATCACTAGCCCGTGGTGGAACGGCTGCGAGATCAGCCGGGGGAAGAAGGCCTTGCCGGTGAGCAGGGCCGCGCTGCGGGCTGGCAGGTGGCCGAGAACGCCCGTCGGCGTGAGCAGTTCCTTGACTGGGTTGTAGCCGAGGAACGCGGCGAACAGGCTGCCAACCGGGGGCAGCGAAGCGATCCCGTGAGCGATCCCGGCCGGCACGCCCTGCGCCGTCAGCCCGGTGGTGAGCGTCTTCGGCAGGGTGGCGGCCAGGCCAGCGATCATCAGCGAGAAGAACACGCCGATCGACAGGACGAACCCGGAGTTCTGGAACGTGGCCAGCATTCCGGAAGCTGCTCCGCGCTGCTTGGCCGGCACACTGTTCATGATCGCGGCCGCGTTCGGCGCCGAGAACAGGCCCATGCCCGCCCCGGCCAGGAAGATCAGCCCGGCGAACTCCGGGTAGCTGAAGTCGACCGGGATCAGCAGCAGGCCCCCGAATGCGAGCGCAGACACCAGCAAGCCACCCGAGGCGAACGCCCTGGCGCCGTGCTTATCGGACAGCCAGCCGGACACCGGGCCGGAGACCACGAAGCCGCAGGTCAGCGCGAGCAGATAGATGCCGGACCAGAGCGGCGTGTCCTTATACGCGTAACCGTGCAGGGGCAGCCAGATGCCCTGCAGCCAGATGATGAGCATGAACTGGAGGCCGCCGCGGGCGATAGCGGCCAGGAGCGTCGCACCGATGCCGGCCGCGAACGCGCGGATCCGCAGCAGGTGCAGGTCGAACATCGGTGCCGGGACCTTGGTCTCGACAAAGCAGAACAGCACGAGCAGGGCCGGCCCGCCGACGAGTCCGGTCAGCACGAGCGGGCTGGTCCAGCCCATCGAGTGGCCGCCATAGGGCTGAATGCCATAGGTGATCCCGGTGAGGAGCAAGATCAGGCCGACGGCGAAGGTGACGTTGCCGAGCCAGTCGATCTTGGCCGGAGTCCGTACGCCGAGTTCGCGCAGGCTCAGGTAAGACCAGATGGTGCCGCCCAGGCCGATCGGCACCGAGACGATGAACACCAGCCGCCAGTCGACCGCGGCCAGCACGCCGCCCAGGATGAGCCCGATGAACTGACCCGAGATGCCCGCGACCTGGTTAATGCCCATGGCCGTGCCGCGCTGGTTGGACGGGAACGCGTCCGTCAGGATCGCCGGGGAGTTGGCCATCAGCATCGCGCCGCCGACGGCCTGAATGACCCGGAACCCGATCAGCCACAGGGCTCCCTGGCCCCCGGTGAACGGGTCGAACGGCAGCGCCAGCGCGCCCAGGCCGAAGATGGCGAACCCGGCGTTGTACATCCGGACCCGGCCGTAGATATCGCCCAGCCGCCCGAGCGTGACCACCAGGACGGCCGAGACCACGAGGTACCCCATCAGCATCCAGAGCAGGTAGCTGATGTTGCTGGCCTGCAGCGGATCGAGGTGAATCCCGCGGAAGATCGCAGGCAGCGCGATGATCACTATCGACGCGTTGACGGTCGCCGCCAGCATGCCCAGCGTCGTGTTGGACAGCGCGACCCATTTGTAGCGCCCGTCACTGACGCCCGGCCGGGCAGCAGCCCCCCGCGTCGTCGCCTCGCTCAACTGACGGCTCCCCGGTCTCGGCCTGCATTACTTGCGGATACCAAAATAACAGGCCGGCCGGTCTGCCCTGGGCGGTGGCCCGAGCGGGCGCCGCACCGCTCGGCCTGTCTCGTTGCTGCCAATACCAGGGGACTTATAATGAAAAGAAGGAAAATGCCATTAGTTCTTGCTATTGTCGATTCATGCTCCACGGCGTTGACGTTGCTAGCTTTCAGGGCTCGCCTGGCTCCTGGGCCAGTGCCGCGGGCGCCATTGTCTGGGCGGGGGTTAAGCTCACCGAGCTCCAGCCCAAAGGGGTGAAGTATCTCAATCCAGACGCCAAGGTGGACATGGATTGGCTGCACGCGAACGGCAAGGGCCGTGTCGCGTACCTTTTCGGGCACCCTTCGGTCAGCGCCACCGATACCGTCGACTACTTCTTGCAAGAGCTCAATCACATTGGCCTGTACGACTCCGATGCGGTAGCCCTGGACCTGGAAGTCACCGATGGCCTCGCGGCTGCCGACGTCGCCAAGTGGGGCGCCGACGTGCAGTCCCAGTTGAAGACCAGGCTCGGCCGGTCGCCGCTGCTGTACACGTTCATCGACTTCGCCAACGAGGGCAACTGCGCGGGTCTAGGCGATTATCCGCTCTGGATCGCTGATCCGTCTCATCCGGCGGGGCATCCGGAAGTTCCGAAGCCCTGGACGAAGTGGGCAATCCACCAATATGGCACGAGCAACAATATTGATCTCGATGTGGCTGATTACTCAAGCCTGTCGGCAATGGTCGCCGCGCTCGGCAAGCCGAATCCACCGGAGCCCGTGTTGAAGAATCTCGGCGGGGACAGTTCATCTATCGCAGCGACCGAGTGGGGGAACGGGCAGATCGTCGTCGCGGGGATCGGCACCGACTCCTATGTCTACCGGACGACGTATTCGTCGGCAGGCTGGAGCGCCTGGGTGAAGGTCAGCCCGACGACGGCCAAAGGCAGCGTGGCGCTGATCTCATCGGGCACTGGCGCGGGCAGTTTGTTCTACATTGAGACGTCGGGCCAGACCGTCCAGATGACCACTAGCAACTATGGCGATAGCTGGTCCTGAGCTGCCGACCGGGGGCGCCGGGGCAGTCCGCATAGCACGCCGGTGACCTGCGGCTGGAGTATCTTCGGAGGGTGACATACCGCCCGGCTCCGCGAGATCTTCGTGCCTCTGACTTCGATCGGGACCGGGTCATTACGTTGCTCGGCGAGGCAGCCGCCGACGGTCGGCTGACGACGGCCGAGCACGCCGATCGGGTTGAGCGCGCGTATCAGGCCCTCACGCTTGGCCAGCTCGCCGTACTGACCACTGACCTGGTCAGCGCGTCGGCTCAGCCCATCCGCCTGGACGGGCGACGGGCGATAGCGGGCATCTTCGGACACGACAGCAGGGACGGCCGCTGGGTAGTGCCGGACAGCCTGCCCGTCGTGGCGGTACTCGGGGAGGTGGAACTCGACCTCCGCCAGGCATTGCTGCAAAGCAGCCGGGTTGTCATCTACGCGACGATCGTGTTCGGCACCATTCACCTCATCGTCCCGGACGGGATACTGGTCGAAACGACCGGCACAGCAGTCCTCACCCGCAGGATCAGCCGCACTGTCCGGATACCGGGTGACCGGTCGGCATCGCCCGGCGGCGGCCGGGCCAGCCGTCAGCCCTCCGACCAGCCGGTTATCGAGCTTCGGACGGTCGGCATCGGCGGCACGATCAAGGTGACGTCGCCCAAGCGGCCCCGCCGCCTGGGCGGACTGCGCCTCGGCGGACTGCCGCGGCGCGGTCAGCCCGGCTGACCGGTCGCCCAGCTAACCGGTGGTGCAGCTATGCCCGGCGTCAGTCAGGCGCCGACGATGGCAGCGAAGTAAGCGGGCTCGACGAGCGTCACCGGCACGATGACGGTTCGACCGGACCGGTTTAGCGCTGCCTATGTGCCTCGTAGCGGCCGTAGTCGACTGACGAGTATTTCGACACCTTCCACAGCTGGTGCTCGCTGTAGATGTTGCGGACGGTACCGGAGCGAGCGCGTCGTCCGAGGCAACCAGGTCATCGGTGCTGAGGACCCGGTCGAGGTCGTGGCCGGCGTCGAGCGCCTTGGCGCGCTCCGCATCGTCCCGCGGCGCGAGCTTGCCGAGTATCACGCCGCCAAGGCACTTCACCGCGCACGCGGCGATGATGCCCTCCGGCGTGCCGCCGATGCCGAGCAGCAAGTCGACGCCGGTGCCGTCGCGGGCCGCCATGATCGCGCCGGCGACATCACCGTCGGTCAGCAGTTTGATCCGTGCGCCTGCGGCCCTGATTTCGCTGATGAGCTCGGCATGCCGCGGCCGGTCCAGCATGACCACGGTGACGTCGGACGGCGAGCAGTTCTTCGCCCGTGCGACGGCCGCGATGTTCGCGGCGGGCGGGGCGTCGATGTCCACGACGTTTGCCGCTTCCGGACCGGTGACAAGCTTCGACATGTAGTAGACCGCTGACGGGTCGTACATCGAACCGCGAGCGCTGACCGCGATCACGGAGATCGCGTTCGGCATGCCGTTGGCGGTGAGCCGGGTGCCGTCAATCGGGTCGACGGCAACGTCGCACAGCGGACCGCTGCCGTCACCGACCTGCTCGCCGTTGTACAGCATCGGCGCGTGGTCCTTCTCGCCCTCGCCGATCACGACAAGGCCGTTCATCGACACTGTATTGATGAGCTGCCGCATTGCGTTGACCGCGGCAGCGTCCGCACCGTTCTTGTCGCCTCTGCCGACCCACCGCGCCGATGCCATCGCACCGGCCTCGGTGACCCGGGCGAGCTCAAGCGCCAGGTTGCGGTCCGGTGCATGCCTCCCCGGCTCCGGAGTGGCAGGACCTGGATCGCCCGGCAGGTCTTTGACCGGGCCGGGAATGCCGGGAGCGCCTGCCACTCCGGCGAACCCGCCGTCGCCCGCGGTGCCGGCTGGCACTCCGGGCAGCCCGGCTGGCTGTTCGTCGCTCATCGCCAGCACCTTCCCTGTCGGTGGCCTGTGGTGGAATCCTATGTAGCGGGCTGGTTCGCTGGCCTGCCTACCCCGCACCCGGTCTGACCCGAACGCCGGAGCGCATGACTGCTGATCAGGTAACGCATACAGGCCGCGCGGCGGATCGCGGCGCAGCTACCAGAGCCGTGCTGCTGTCGGCAGCCCGCCAGGTGTTCATGCACGAGGGATACGCGCAGGCCGGCGTGACGGAGATCGTCGCGCTGGCGGGCGCAAGCGTCGGCAGCTTGTATCACCATTTCTCCGGCAAGGCTGACTTGTATCTCGCGTTGTTCGAGGAACTGCACGACGAGCACGACCGCCGCACCAGGAAGGCCGTGCGGGAATGCCGGGACCGCGGAATCACCGATCCGATGCTGCTGTTGCTGGCTGGCGCCCGCGGCTACCTGGATGTCTGCATCGAGCAGCGTGAGCTTGCCGGGATGTTCGGTCGCGGCGACGGGCCGCCCGGTTTCGAGCTGATGTGGCGGCAGCGGGTGGCGGACTGGGTGAGCCGCAATACCGAACTCTTCGCCCGCAGCGGCGACCCGCTCAGCGACGCGACCGCGATTGTCATGACCGGCGCGATGATGCTCGCGGTCGTTGAAGTGTCCCGTGCTCCGGACGTGACCAGGGCGCGCCAACTGGCCGACGGCGTGCTCGAAGTACTCGCCCGGATGCACGTGCGGGCCGGGTAAGCGGTCAGAACGGCGCGCCCGGCGCCGCCCCGGCATCCTGCTGCCGGGCCAGCGCGGTGGCAAGCCGCGCCCGGGCACCCTCGAGCCACTCTTCACAGACGGCGGCGAGTTGCTCGCCCCGTTCCCACAGCTGAAGCGACTGCTCCAGGGTCAGGCCGCCGGCCTCAAGCCGCTTAACCAGCTCGGTCAGCTCGTCCCTGGCCTGCTCATATGGCGGGCGCGCCGACGTGCCAGCCGGGCCGCCGGGGGCCGGCTTGCTCTCGTCCGCGTTACCTGCCGCTGCCACGGAACAAGCCTAGTGCTGACGGCACCCGCTGACGTTAACCCGGCCGATCGCGCTCAGCCGGCCGCGCCGGAGCGTGCGGACCTGCTGTGACCGGAAGCTGACTGTCGGCGAAGCGGACGGACAGCGACTCGCCGTCGCTGACCTGATCGGCAGACAGCACCACAGTGAAGTCGGCCTGCTGAACGATGGCGTACCCGCGGCGCAGCGTGGCAGCCGGCGACAACGCGAGGAGCCGCGCCCGGAGGTGCGCCAGATCGTCGGTCGCGCGGCTCAGTCCGCCCCCGAGTGCCCGCCGGGACCGGTCAGTGAGACCGAGGATGACCTCGTGCTGGCGGTCGATTTCGCGGCCGGGGTTGGCCAGCGCCGGGCGCGACGTGATCGCACTCAGCCAGGAGACCTCCCGGTCAAGCCGCCCGGCGAGCGTCCGGCGAGCCCGCGACCGGAGCTGGCCGATGAGCTCGAGCTGCTCGACGACATCGGGAACGGCACGTCTCGCCGCATCGGTGGGAGTCGACGCACGGACGTCGGCCACCAGGTCGAGGAGCGGCACGTCCTGCTCGTGCCCGATCGCGCTCACTACCGGCGTGACACAGGCGGCTACCGCGCGAACTAGCTCCTCGTCGGAGAAGGGCAGCAGGTCCTCGACCGAGCCCCCGCCGCGGGCAATGATGATGACATCGACGGCGCGGTCCGCATCGAGACGATGCAGTGCATCGATGATCTCCTCGCTCGCATGCGGCCCCTGGACGGCTACCTGCTCGACCCGGAACTGGACGGCCGGCCAGCGGCGGGCGGCATTTCTGAGGACGTCGCGTTCGGCCGCCGAATCACGGCCGCAGATCAGTCCTACGGTGCCGGGCAAGAACGGAAGCTTGCGCTTCCGCTCGGCTGCGAACAGCCCTTCAGCCGCCAGCATCGATCGCGTGCGCTCCAACCGGGCCAGCAGCTCACCGATTCCGACGGCCTTGATCTGGGTCGCGGTGAGCGCAAATGAGCCCTTCGCCGAGTTGAACTCGGGCTTGGCCCAGATGACCACCCTGGCGCCCACGGCGGGAGGCGGGCTGGCCGCGTCGAGCACGGCAGTCGTGCAGATCACTCGCGCCGACACGGCGGCAACGGGGTCGCGCAGGGTCAGGAAAGCTGTGCCGCCGCGCCTGGTCAGCTCGGCGATCTGACCCTCGACCCAGACCCGGCCCAGGCGGCCGATCCAGTCGCCGACAAGGCGCAGCACCGTGCGGACCGGAACCGGCGACTGCTCGGAGGTCTCTAGCGGCACCTGGGCCCGCCGAAGGTCCTCCCAGAGGCGCTCCCGCGGACCGCACCGGACGCCGCCGTCACTCCTCCGCCTGAAGCTTCTCGATCCGCCGCTCGAACATGCCGACCAGCTCTGGCCGGCCCGCGTTGTCACGCTCATAGTCGGCCAGGATGCGCAGCTGGCTGACGCTCAGGCCACGCAGCCGGGCCCGGACCGAGGCCAGCGTGAGGTGGTCATAGTTGGCCAGCGGCAACGTCTGCCTGGGCATGTTTGAGCCCAGGATCAGGTCGGGCCCGTCCGCGACCGTAGCGGCTGCGGACGTGCCGCTGACGGCGCCCGGGCGGCGTTCCTGCCTGGGGAAGCTAGTTCTGCTTGCGTCTCCCGGAGCTGCGCCGTACCTGCCTGGGCGGGTCAGCGCGTCGTAGTCGTCGTCCTCATCCTCGTCCGACAGCAGCCGGACGTTGCCCGTCCGGTCCAGCGAACGCCAGCGCGAGCCAGGCGGCGCGACCGGCGCGCGGCTCGGACGCTGCTGGCGTCTAGCCGTGAGCTGCGGTGGCAGTTCGCCGTTCCCGCCGGAGGCTTCGGCCCGGTCTCGCAGAGCCGGCGGCCGGTCGGCCGACAGAACTATCCGCCCGACCCCGGCGAATACGGCGCGCAGGACCAGCGTGGGCGCTCGCTTGAGCCGGCCCGGGACCTGCGGGATGCCCATCGGTGATCGGTCTCCCTCAACGAATCGTGATGCTTCTTGCATCATTGTGGCGGGCTACCGGTGATCGCGCGGAACGGAGGCCCAGATTCAGGCGCGATGCCCGAAGCCGGTGCCGTGCAGTGCGCGGCAGCGGTCCCGGTGTCTGGATCCTTCCGGGCGGGGATCACCTAGACTGGCGCCATGTCCGCCCAGTCCCGCCGAGTGCTGCTCGCCAAGCCCCGTGGCTACTGCGCGGGCGTTGACCGGGCTGTCCAGACCGTGGAGATCGCGCTAGAGCGCTTTGGCGCACCGGTTTACGTTCGCAAGCAAATCGTGCATAACACCCATGTTGTCAGATCGCTGGAAGAACGCGGCGCGATCTTCGTCGACGAGACCGAGGCCGTTCCGGAGGGCTCGGTTGTGGTGTTCTCCGCCCACGGGGTATCCCCTCAGGTGCGCGAGGAGGCCAAGAGCCGCGGCCTGCGGGCCATCGACGCGACCTGTCCGCTCGTGACCAAAGTGCACAACGAGGCACGCCGGTTCGCGGCACAGGACTACGACATCCTGCTGATCGGTCACGAGGGCCACGAGGAGGTCGTCGGCACGACCGGTGAGGCTCCGGCGAATATCCACCTGGTTGACGGTCCCGGCGGCAGCGACTCGGTTAAGGTCAGGGATCCGGCCAAAGTTGCCTGGCTGTCGCAGACCACGCTGTCGGTCGACGAGACCACTCAGACTGTGGCGGCACTGCGCGAGCGCTTCCCGCAGCTACTCGACCCGCCGAGCGACGATATCTGCTACGCGACGCAGAACCGCCAGGTTGCGGTCAAGCGCATCGCCGCGGAGTCGGACGTCGTGATCGTCGTCGGCTCGCCCAACTCGTCGAATTCGGTGCGGCTGGTCGAGGTCGCGAAGGAGGCGGGAGCTCGCGCCGCTTACCTGGTCGACGACGCATCCGGAATCGAGCTGTCGTGGCTCGACGGCGCGCATACGGTCGGCGTGACCAGCGGCGCATCGGTGCCCGAGGATCTGGTCGACGGTGTGCTCACGCGTCTGGCGCAGAGCGGATTCGCCGACGTCGAGGAGGTCGAGGCAGTGCACGAGCGCATGGCGTTCGGCCTGCCGCGCGAGCTGCGCACGGCCATCGCCGACTAGAGCCTGTCCGGT
>Ga0335074_10017251_pt1 | contig 10178 bp, 11 predicted proteins | sample Lox_Sample_23_FD_206715 | JGI IMG/M metagenome (GOLD analysis project Ga0335074, IMG submission 206715) | Soil microbial communities from Loxahatchee National Wildlife Refuge, Florida, United States - Lox_Sample_2.3 | ecosystem: Environmental > Terrestrial > Soil > Wetlands | place: USA...
GACGCATTTTCCCCTACAATCCCCGATCGGTGGGTGCCGCATTTCGACGTGCCTGCAAGGCGCTCAAAATCAGCGATCTGCATTTCCACGACTTGCGCCACGAAGCCACGAGCCGGTTATTCGAGGCCGGACTTTCGATCGAACAGGTCGCGCTGGTGACCGGGCATCGGGATTGGAAAATGCTCAAACGGTATGCGAACCTTCGGCCGGAGGATTTGCACCGACTGACTGCCAAGGGAAATGTGGTGCCCCACTCCCCTGCCGCCAACGAAACGGAAGTCACAGAAAATGCCGCGGCATGATCTCCATACTTAACACGATCAGATACCTTTCCTACGTTGAAATGGACGCGCGTTGAAATCGCACGTTTCTCGGTTATAACGGCGTCTACGCTGCGACACGCCACGGCAAGTTTCCAGCATCGCACGCCTGCTGCATCGTTACGCTATTTGCTGATGGACTACCGCAGTGCCGCTTGCGCTTTCTGACTTCTACCGGAGGCACCTGGCAGTCCTGCATCGGCAACTGCTGGCGAGCCCGATCACCCGTACCTATTTCACCGGGACGGGCATTCGGTTGGACGGCGCGGAGCTGATGCCGGGCGATCAATTCGAGCTGCCCTTTGGCACCTTCTCCACGATCGAGTTCGCGCATCTGTTCTCGGTGTTCGACGGTAGCCGCGTGCACCAGCAGATCGCCAAAGAGCCGGCGCAGGACGCCCCGCCGGGCCTGTACTTCACCGTCGTCAATACCCGCATCATCCAGAGCCCACACAAGAACCGGTTGGGCGTCTATACCGACCAGCGTGGCGCAGCCGATCTTTTCATCGACGGCTTGCACGTTGATCGCTACTTTCTGAACGAACACCGGACCCCGCCCACGTTGGGCACCATTGCCTTCGCGCTGTGCGCGATCACAGCGCACTTGGCCGGCCTGGCCCAGGTGTCCTTGGTCGCGGCGGGAGGCCGCGGTTTCGACAGCCGCTATGTCGGCTACAAAGTCTGGCCCAAGCTGGGTTTCGACGCACCGTTGGAGCCCGGCGAAATCGCCCAGGCCCCTCACCTGGCACACTGCCACAGCGTCCAGGACGTGCTGGCCGTAGATGCCGCCTGGTGGGAAGATCAAGGCAGCCAGCGGCTGATGACCTTCGATTTGGCCGCCCGTAGCACATCCTGGCAGAAACTGCTAGCCTATGTGGGTAGAAAGCTCTCTGACGGAAGACTGCCTTGAGCAAGATCCACGCACCTCGCAAGTCCACCGAAACGCCGCAAAAAGCGGCGGCGGCGGCGGGTCGCGTCTTCAAGTTCTCGCTCAAGGGCGCCCCGCCGGTCGATGCCAAGATGTGGGCACAACTGAAAGCAGCCGCCAGAACCCATCGTGAAGGCCAGGACTACCCGGTGATGGTCGAGGCGCCCGACGCCTGAATTAAGGTCGCGGGCCGCGCCCGCGCCTGAATCCCCGATCCCCTGCCATGAACGCCGCCAGCATGTGCGGAATCAATGTCGTGGCATCCACCGCCTCACCATAGGTCTGCGCGTGGATCGCGGCATAGCGCTCCAACTCCGTCTTGAGGGCCGCGGAGCAGGTGAAGGTGACTTTCACGGTCTGAGCCGAGGGCAGCGGCCCCAACCGCAATTTATTCCTGGCGGTGTTCACGGCATCGGCCCCGGCTGGATAAACAACGGCTGGTACGGCCGCAGCACCAAGTCCTTTCCAACCATGACATCCATCGGGAACCCCGGACGAATGGTCAGCGTGGGCTGAATGCTCAAGTTGCGCCGCGTGATCTCCTGGCCGACCTGGTTGGTCGTGTCCTGCGCGCTATCGCGCAGGGCGAGCACGACGTTGCCGTTCACATCGCCCTCGTTCGAGACAGCCAGCTCGGAGCTGACACCGAGCATCGTGGACAGCGCCGCGCCGGCGAGGATGCGACTCCAGTGCCAGTTCACGCCATCCTCGAGCCCGGCGTAACCGGCCTGGTCGATGCCGGGCAGCTTGTCGAGCGCGATCGAGGACGCATCCGGCAGGATCAGCCGCAACCATACCAGTAGCACGCGGCGCTGCCCGAAGGCGACCTGGCTGTCGTAGCGCCCGATCAGGCGCGAGCCCTGCGGGATGAGCAGGTAGCGGCCGGTTGCGGTGTCGTACACCGGCTGGGTGACTTCGGCGATGACCTGCCCCGGCAGGTCGGAATTGATGCCTGTGACCAGCGCCGCGGGAATCACGGTACCCGCCATCACCGTATAGGGCGATGGCGGCGCTTGAAGGCCGCCGGTGTTGCGCGTGGCGGTATCCCCTGCCCTGGCCAGAAACGCCTCCTTCTGGTCCTGCTGGTTCTGAAGGGCGGTCGGATCGTTGGGCTGCGCCGCCGTAGCGGCCGGCGCGGTCCCCACCGGATTGAACGGCCCGGACGAGGCGCTTGGCATCACTGGCCCCTGGGCGATCGTCGCCGCCGTGTCCGGGCTGCTCGCAGCGCCGGCGGTCCGGAAGAACAGCGACGAGCTGGCCACTTGCTCCGCCTCTCGCTGCCGGTCGATGCCCTCGGCCGAGGGCGCGCGATCGACGTTGAGCCCCCCGCTCACCGGCGCTTGCAGGACCGAGGCCGCGCCCCAATCGCCCGGCAAGGGCGGGCCGAGTTGCGGCACGCGGGCAGCGGGCGCCGCGGCTGACTTCTGCGGCAGCTTCGAGTAGTCGGCCGGCAATTGGTCGAGGTCATCGGCCTTCGCGACGCGATCGACGTTGTATGGCTCGGACGGGCCAGCCTGCCCGCGCCGGCCGTGCTTCGATTGCAGTGCCCACAGGGAGGCCACGGCGATCGTCACCGCCAACACGCTCGCCGAGACGGCCAGCGTGCGCCGGTTCAACCGTGTCACCGGGCGCGGCGGGGCACGCAAGCTGACGCTCTCGGGAGCGACTTTCGGGGCCGGCGGCGGTGCGGGCTCAGTCGTGCCCATGACGCGCTCCTGCGGCCACGCCATCGGTGCGCTCGATGCGCACCACGGCCGCCTTGTCGCCGCCGAGTCGCAGCTCTGCGGCGCCAAACAGGCGATCCACGATGTCGTAGGGCGCGTGGAAGCGGTAGTTCACGAGCTCCCCCTTACCATCCGGCCCGACGACGAACAGGGGCGGCAGCTCCCCTTGCGCGATGCCGGCGGGAAACTGGATGTAGACGCGCTCGCCGTCATCGAAGGCGCGTAGCGGCTTCCACGGAGGATCATCGCCCGTGATCGTGTATCGGAACCGGAGCTGATCGAGTGCCAAGCCGGCAGCGATCGGCGCAGCGGCATCCGCGGCCTGGGCTTGGCCCTGCAAGGCCAGCAATTCGTCGTGCGGGTATTCCCAGGAAACCGACGCCATCCACGCAGCCTCCGTGGAGGTCAGCTCGATGAGGTAAGTGCGGCGATTCGTCGTAATCACGAGATTGGTCTTGAGCCCGACGCGGGTGGGTTTCACCATCACGTTGACGCGGCGGCTCGCGCCGCTGCCGCTCGCCGTATCGCCGACGATCCAGCGCACGGTGTCGCCGGCCGCGACCGTCACAAGCTGCTCGCCCGCCTCCAAGGCGATGACGGTCACGCGGCCAGGGCTGGTGTAGACCTCATACAACGCCCCGTCCGAGTACGGCCATACCTGGATCGCATTCACGTAATTGTCGAGCGTCGGCGCCACGCGGGCGTCGGCATTGGCCTGCTCGACGCGCGCCTGGGGCGTGATTGCTGGCGTCGAGGGTGAGGGTGACGCCGCGGGCGGCGGTGCTTCGGCGGCCTCTCGCAGCGGCTTCAACTGTCCCGGCAGCGGCAGCGGCTTGGGTATCTCTACCACGGCGATGGGCTTAGGTGCAGGCGGCAACGGCTGCGCGCGGACCGGCTCATCGAGCGAAATCACCGGCGGGGGCTTCGGCGCCGTGGCACAGGCGGTGAGCATTAACAGCGAGGATAGGACGGGATATAGGGCGATGGGCTTCATGGTGTCTTGACTCCCTCATTCGCATCGAACTCACGGCTCCAGGAAAGGCCGTTGATGTAGATTCCCAGGGGATTGCGGCGCAATTGCTCCGCGGTGCGCGGCGGCTGCATGACGGTGGAGAGCACGGCAGTCCAGTGCTCGGTCCCGGTGAGGGTGCCATCGGTGTAGTGCTGCTCGACCCAACGCACCTGAAACGAGGCACCGCTCACCCGCACGACGCTTTCCACGTCTACAGACACGGAGTCATGACCGACGTGGGCGAAAGGATCGTGGGCGCGCGCGTAGTCGTTGAGTGTCGCCGCGCCCTGAGCGGTCGTGTAGCCGTAAGCGTCGAGCCAGTTCTGGCGCACCACCACCGGATCGATCGACAGCGAGCGCACGTCGGTGATGAAGTGCGCCAGGTGATAAGCGATTTGGGCATCGGTCGGTGAGTAGGGGGTCTCCGCCGCACCGACCGCGCGCACTTGCCCCGCATGATCGACTTCCACCACGTAGGGGGCGATGCGCGACTCGCCGGACTGCCACACGAGGCCGGCAGCCATCAGAACCGCGAGCGCCAGACACCCGAAGGCCATCAGCCGCCAGTTCTTCGCCTGCACGCGCGCGTGTCCCAGCCGCTCGTCCCACACCTGCGCGGCGGCCTGGTAGGGCGTGGCAGGAATGGGGGTATCGCTATAGCGCACGCCGGATCGTTTGAAGCGCATCGCTCGTCTCCCTTACTCGTTCGAGGAATCGTGAAGATCGGGATGCGCGCCACTGCCGCCGTGCTCGGCCGAGCGAACGACGTGGGCGGCGGTCGAAGCGCCGTGCGCCAATCGTTGTCGGCGGTGTAGACGCTTCGCCCAGGCGGGCGCGTTGCCCGATGCGTCGGATGCAGGGTTGGACGCAGCCGACGTACCGACTCCATCGGCTGCCGCCTCACCCGCCGTGCTCGATGCGGGCGCGATGCTCGCCGCCGAGGCCACCCGATCGCGCATCGCACGGGCGCTGGCGGCCATGCGTTGGCCGGCCGCCTGCACACCGCTACGGGCGACGTTGGCGACACCCGCGCCGAAGGCCCGCGCGCCTCTCGCCCCGGACGCTGCCGCGCCGGCGCGATACGCCGACGCCGCCGCGGTAGCCGTGCGCGCCGTGCTCACGGCACCGCGCGCCGCCAAGCGGGTTCCGGCGGCGACGGCGGCGCCGCCCGTGGCCACCGCCGCCCCACCGGCCACAGCAAGGCCGGTCACACCGAGCGCGGTGCCGGCTGCGGCCCCCGCGCCGAGCTGCGGCGCACCGGATACCAGGCCCGTGGCAATGCTCGGCCCGAAGATGCCCAAGCCCAGCATCGTGAGCGACGCCAACATGATGGCGAGCGCGTGATTGAGCGACGGATCGGCCCCGGCCGTTGTCTGGAACTGACCGAACACGGTCGAGCCGATGCCGACGATCACGGCGAGCACCAGCACCTTGATTCCCGCGGACACGACGTTCCCGAGTACCTTTTCGGCGAGGAAGGCCGTCTTGTTCCACAACGCAAAGGGCACCAACACGAAGCCAGCCAACGTGGTCAGCTTGAACTCGATCAGCGTCACGAAAAGTTGCACGGCCAGGATGAAGAAGCTGATGACCACTACGATCCACGCGAGTAGCAACACCACGATCATGTCGAGGTTGCTGAAGACCGTGGTGATGCCGTGAGACATCGTGCCGACTTGTTGCAGGATCGGCTGGCCGGCGGTCACGCCAATCTCCGCAAGCCGCCCCGGCTCAAGGAAATTACTCAGGCTGAGCGATGAGCCGGCGGCGAGCAGCCCGAGGCCCGCGAACGAGCGAAAGACAATGCCGGCCAGCGTGTTGAAGTTGCCGATGATGTACGCGAAGGCACCGACGTAGAGGGTCTTGCGGATGAGCTTCGCCAGCACTTCCTCGCCGCCCATCGCCCAGAACAGACCCGCGAGCGTCATGTCGATTACGACGAGCGTGGCGGTCAGGTAGGCCACTTCGCCGTGCAGCAGGCCGAACCCCGAGTCGATATACCGAGAGAAGATGGCCAAAAACTGGTCGATGACGGAGAGGTCGTTCATGGCGGCGCATCAGTTCCCGTAGAAGTTCACGGGCTGCGGGGTGTACTGCGGGCCGGCACCGATGAAGCGCGATCGCACCTGCTCGGCCTGTGCTTCGTCGGCCGCTGCACGAGCCTCATCCAGCGCGATAGCCCGATCCTGGGATACCTCAAGCTGCTGCGCCTGGATCGCCTGGCGTGCGATCAGCGCGAGCAACTGGTTGGTCGCCTGCGTAGCCTGCAAGGCGCCGACGGCGCCCTGGCTCTGCGTCACCAAGCCACTCAAGACGCTCTGGTCAGAGAGCAGGTTTTGCGCCGCCTGCGACTGCATCTGCGTGGAAGTCTGCAAGGCTTGCACCGAGGTCTGCCAGCGCGTTTGCGCGTCCTGCACCATCTGGCTGTGGCTGACGCCGGCGCCGTAGGACGACGGATAGAGCCGGTTGAAGGTCGTCTGCGACTGCGCGACATTGAAGGTCAAACCTTGGGCCTGCGCGATCAACTGGTTGGTGGTCGCGAGCGTCGCAAGCAACTGCGAGAGCGTGTTGAAGTTGAGGTTTTTCAGGTTGCGACCCTGATTGGTCAGCATCTGGGCCTCGTTCTGCAACTGCGTGATCTGGTTGTCGATCTGCTGCAACTCGCGCGCGGCGGTCAGCAGGTTCTGCGCGAAATTCGCGGCATCGAACACCGCCCACTGCGCGAAGCACAGCGGCGACAGCGTAATCAGCACGGCCGCGACGGCAGCCAGCCGAAGGGTTTTCATGGCGGGGTCTCCACGGATGGGGAAAACGAAGGAACAAGGTCAGCGGCCCAATCAAGGCCGTGATGCCGCAGCCAGGCCGCGACGAACCCGCCTGCACCGCCATCGGCCAGCCCGCGAGCGCACACCTCATCGATGTCACGCTGATCCTGCGGCGTCGCGGCGCCGGCGAAGGCGAGCGCCACGGGGCCTAAGTCGAGGTCGAACAGGCGATTGCCGAGCCGCGACTGGTAGTAGTAGTCGCGCTTGGGCTGCGCGGTCGCGATGATCTCGATCTGCCGGCCGTTCAAGCCGAAGCCTTCGTAGATCATGCGGATCTGCGGCTCGGTAGCCTGGGGGTTCGGCAAGAAGATGCGGCTGGCGCAGCTCTCGATGATCGCCGGCGCAATGCTCGACTCTTTGATGTCGGCCAGCGATTGCGTGGCGAAGATGACGGAGACGTTTTTCTTGCGCAGCGTCTTTAACCACTGGCGGATGCGCGCGGCAAACACCGGGTCATCGAGAAACAGCCAGGACTCATCGAGGATCAGGAGTGTCGGCGCGCCATCGAAGCGCTCATCGAAGCGCGCGAACAGATACGCCAACACGGCGAGTACCGCGGCGCGGCTCGGCATCAGTGCTTCCATCTCGAAGCCCTGCACGTCGGCGTTGCCGAGCCGGTCATGGTCGGCATCAAGGAGCTTGCCGTGCGGGCCGCCGAGCACGTAAGGCGCGAGCGCCTGGCGCAGCGCATTCGATTGCAGCAGCACCGACAGGCCCGTCAACGTGCGCTCATCCACTGGCGCACCGGCGAGACTCGCCAGCGCCGACCAGACGATGGCCTTCTCGTCGGGACCGACGCTGACGCCTTCGTGCTGCAACCGGCCCTCGACCCATTCGGCTGCCCAGGTGCGATAGCCTTCCTGATCGACACGCGCGAGCGGCTGAAAGGCGATAGCGCCGTCAGTGCCGAGCTCGTAGTGCTCGCCACCCAGGCCGAGAATGGTGGCACGCATTGAACGGCCCATATCGAAGGCGAAGATGCGCGAGCGCGGATAGCGGCGGAACTGCATCGCCAGGACCGCCAGCAGCACCGACTTGCCCATGCCAGTCGGGCCGACCACCAGCGTATGGCCGACATCCCCGATATGCGTGACCAGCCGGAACGGCGTCGCGCCGTCCGTGCGCGTGACGATCAGGGGCGGCCCGTCCAAATGAGCATTGCGCTCAGGGCCGGCCCATACCGCCGACACGGGCATCAGATGGGCGAGGTTGAGGGTGGAAATGATCGGCTGGCGCACGTTGGCGTAGGCATTCCCCGGAATCGAGGACAACCACGCTTCCACCGCATTGAGAGTTTCCGGGATCGTGACGAAGCCGCGGCCCTGGATGACGCGCTCCACCGCACGCCGCTTGTCGTCGGCCGCCGTCGCATCCGCATCCATCACGGTCACGGTCGCCGTCACGTAGCCGAACGCCACCTCATCGCTGCCGAGTTCCTGTAGAGCCGCATCGGCATCGCTCGCCTTGTTGCTGGCGTCGGTATCGACCAGGGGCGATTCCTGCTGGAAGATGGTTTCGCGCAGAAGTGCGACGACGTTCTTGCGCTTGGCGAACCACTGGCGCCGCAACCGGCCGAGTTCCTTCTCCGCTTCGGCCTTGTCCATGCACAGAAAGCGCGTGGACCAGCGGTAGGCGAACCCCAAGCGGTTCAAATCATCGAGAATGCCCGGCCAAGTCGAGGTCGGAAAACCACGCACCGTCACCACGCGCAGGTGCTGGTCGCCCAACATCGGCGCGAGGCCGCCGACCAGCGCCGCATCGGCCAGCAGCGCATCGAGGTGGAAGGGCATCTCCGGCACAGCGATCTCGTAGCGGCGTGGTGAAATGCAACCATGCAGGTAGCTGAGCGTCTGGCGGTCATCCAGCCAGCCGATCTCCGGCATCACGCCATCGAGCAGGTCGAACACCCGGTCGGTCTCGGCAATGAAGGCAGCCAACCGCTCGCGCCAGTCCACCCCGTCCGTGGGGGTGTTCTCGTACAAGAGCTGCGCCGCGCGGGCACGCGATTCCTCGGGCGGCAGGTACAGGAACGTCAGGTGATAGCGGCTCTCGTAGTGGCTACCGGCTTGTTCGAACGCCGCGCGCCGTTCCTCGTCCACCAGCCACGACAGCGGCTCGGGAAACGCCGAACGGGGGTAGCCCGCAGCCTCGCGGCGCTCGGCCTCGATGAACAGCGCCCAGCCGGCTCCCAGCCGCCGAAGCGCGTTGTTCAGACGTGCTGACGTGGCCACCAGCTCGCTCTCGGTCGCGCTGTCCAGGTCCGGCCCGCGAAAGCGCGCCGTGCGCTGAAAGGCGCCGTCCTTGTTGAGCACGACACCGCGCGCAACCAGTCCCGCCCACGGCAACCAGTCGGCGAGCAATGCGGGACGCTGGCGGTATTCGGCAAGGTTCAGCATTGCATCGCCCTCACACGTCCAACAGCGAGCGGTGTTTGAGATGGCGCGCAAAGACCTGCATGAACTGCGGATCGACCCGCGCGCCCCACACGGCGAGCGAGTGGCCGATCAGCCACAACGCGATGCCCGGAATCCACAGTTGCAGGCCGAGGCCAACGGCCGCGGCCAGCGTGCCATTGGCGATCGCGACCGTGCGCGGGGCGCCGCCCATCAGGATTGGCTCGGTCAGCGAGCGATGCAACGGCGCCTCGAAGCCGGCGGTGCTCGTGCTCATGACACGAGCGCGCCGCCCGAAAACGAGAAGAACGACAGAAAGAAGCTCGACGCTGCGAACGCGATCGAGAGACCAAAGACAATCTGGATCAAGCGCCGGAACCCGCCGCTGGAATCCCCGAAGGCAAGCGTCAGGCCCGTGACGATGATGATGATGACGGCGATGATCTTGGCCACCGGACCTTGAATGCTGTCCAGGATCGATTGCAGGGGGGCTTCCCACGGCATGTTCGAGCCGGCGGCGTGGGCGGCTGTCGTCGCCAGGCACAACAGCGCGAACAGCAGCCAGGGCAAGGCTCTACGGAAACGCGAATCGTCGTAAAGGCGGATGCGTGTCATGACGGAACTCCTAAGACGGCAGTGGAGGACGACGGCGAAAAGGGCGAGACCGCCGGCACCGGATCGAGCCGGTAGCCGCGCTCATCGAAACCTGCGACGCGGGCGATGTCCTGGATGCGGCGCGCCCGGCCTCGGCCGGCGATGAAAACGACGACGTTGACCGCCTCGGCGATCAGCGCACGCGGCGGCGTCACGGCGACTTCGAGGATCAATTGTTCCAGGCGCAGCAGCGCCCCGTGCGCGGAGCCGGCGTGGACCGTGGCGATGCCGCCCGGATGGCCGGTGCCCCACACCTTCACCAAATCGAGGGCTTCGCCGCCGCGTACTTCGCCGACGATCACGCGGTCGGGTCGCAGTCGCA
>Ga0335074_10017252_pt1 | contig 10178 bp, 9 predicted proteins | sample Lox_Sample_23_FD_206715 | JGI IMG/M metagenome (GOLD analysis project Ga0335074, IMG submission 206715) | Soil microbial communities from Loxahatchee National Wildlife Refuge, Florida, United States - Lox_Sample_2.3 | ecosystem: Environmental > Terrestrial > Soil > Wetlands | place: USA: Florida...
CGACGGCCAGATCCGCGATTTCACCGCGATTGGTGATGTCGTGAACACCGCGTCGCGGCTCCAAAGCGTTGCGGCGGGGGGCGAGATCGTCATGCCCGAGACTGTCGCGCGCATCGCGTCCGTCGACGGGGGCGAGGTCGTCACGCTCGACCTCAAAGGTAAAGCCGAACCCGTGACGGCACGCCGTATCACCGTCGCGGGCTAGCAACGTTACGCTCACATCTTCGCCGAGACGGGGTTACATGTTCGATGCTCGACGGATCGTCGAATCTCCATTCGTATCAAGACAAATCGACGTCTTGTGTTACAGCTACGACGTGAAGACCGGTGTCCGATCATGAACGCCGCCGAAACGGAACTCAAGATCGGAACCGTCATCTTCGATGACATGGACCAGATCGATTTCACCGAACACGGGCTCGGATTTCGAATTGGCACAAGGCTTTTTGCTCACTGAGCACATCATCGAGCAGCGCGACGACGTGGAGACGATCCGCTACTGCGGCGGTACCGGGCCCGACGGTGCCAACACCTACAACATTCTCTACATCACACTTGCGCCTAAGGTGCCGGCTCCCGACGTCGACGTGACCCGCAACTTTTACACCACCTCGTCGTGCGGAGTGTGCGGCAAGGCCTCGCTGGATGCGGTACGACTCACCAGCCGCTACCCGCTGGGCGACGAACCGGCCCGTGTCGCCGCGCAAACGCTGACCACGATGCCGAAGCGGTTGCGCTCGGCGCAGAAGGTGTTCGCCAGCACCGGAGGTCTGCACGCCGCGGCACTGTTCGACGTCGACGGCACAATGCGCGTCAGCTCCGTCGTCGCTAGCGGTGGATTTGGCGTGCGAATCGGGCCTGACGCTGGTTGCTTTCCTCCGCGGCGATTCGATGAACGTCTATTCACGACCGGACCGCATTACCGGGTAGGCCCCGCGTTGACGACGCGGCGAATGAGCGAAACAATCCTGGTTGCCGGCTGGCCCTAACACAGCGAAGGACTCTGCATGGAGACCCACGATGGCCTTTGATCCGGCCGAGTCCGCCGCGGGCGTCCTGCGCGGTTGGATGCGCGCGATGCTCACGCATCGCCATGGCAGCGAGGTCTATCAGACCTCGACGATGGGCGCGTTGCTCGACGGTGTCTACGACGGCGACGTCACCGTCCGGGAGCTATTGCGGCACGGCGACTTTGGCCTGGGCACCTTCAATGGCCTCGACGGCGAAATGTTGGTGGTCGATGGAGTCTGCTACCAGTTGCGCGGCGACGGCAGCGCAACCGTCGCCGATCCGGAGCAACGTACCCCGTTCGCCGTTGTGACATGGTTTGCCGCCGACCGCACCTTCGACGTGACCGCGCCGGTCGACCGCGCCGAGCTCAAAGCGCGCATCGACGAGTCGCTGCCGAGCACGAACTTGATCGTCGCTGTGCGTGTCACCGGTGATTTCAGCGTGATCCGCACCCGCACGGTGACCGCACAACAGCGGCCCTACCGACCGTTCACCGAGGCCACCGAAGAGCAACAGGAGCTGACCTTCACCGACGTGACCGGCACGCTGGCCGGATTTCGGATGCCCGACTACGAGCAAGGAATTTCGGTGGCCGGCTACCATTCCCATTTCGTCGACGCCGAGCGTCACCACGGCGGACACGCCCTCGACTACCGGTTGACCCGCGGCAGGGTCGAGATCGGTGTCCGGTCCGAGCTGCACCTGAGCCTGCCGCACACCCCGGAATTCCTTGCCGCCGAACTGAACAAGGCCGACCTCGACACCCAGATCCGCCGCACCGAGGGAGAATGACGTGAGCGAAAGCGACGTGCGATCCGCCCAGCGCGTGCTCGAGACGCTGTCCGCATACGGCGTTCAATACATTTTCGGCGTGCCGGGGGCCAAGATCGACCCCGTCTACGACGCACTGGCCGATGTCGGCCCTCAATTGGTGGTTTGCCGCCACGAGCAGAACGCGGCGTTCATGGCGGCGGCGGTCGGCCGGCTCACCGGAACACCGGGCGTGGCGCTGGTGACGTCCGGGCCGGGCACCACCAACTTGGCAACCGGACTGATCACGGCGACCACCGAACAGGACCCCATGGTCGCAATCTGCGGCGCTGTCGCTCGCGCCGATCGGCTCAAACGCACCCACCAATCGATGGACGCCGTTGCGGCGCTTAAACCCTTCACGAAATACACCGGGGAGGTCAACGACCCCGACAACGTGCCGGAAGCGGTCGCCAACGCCATCCGCACCGCGCTCGCCCCACCGCGGGGCGCCGCCGCGGTGGTGCTTCCCGCTGACGTGTCGGCGGCCGCCACGTCGGCCGCGATCGTGGCGCCGTCGCCGGTGCCACCGCTGGGCGCTGCACCGGGCGTCCGAATTGCGCAGGCCGTCAGTATGATTCGGGAAGCCCAGCGCCCAGTGCTTTTTGTCGGTGTTCGCGCCGGCGATCCGGAACCGTGTGCGGCACTACGTGAGTTACTCGCGGTCGCCGACCTGCCGGTAGTGGAGACTTTTCAGGCCGCCGGCGTGGTGTCGCGAGAACTCGAGGATCACTTCCTCGGGCGCGTCGGGCTGTTCCGCAATCAGCCGGGCGACAGGTTGATCGGCCACGCGGACGTCTTGGTGACGGTCGGGTTCGACCCGGTCGAATATGATCCGCGGCTGTGGAACTCGTATCCGACCCGGGCGCTGATCCATATCGACGAGATTCCAGCCGAGATCGACAACCACTACCAGCCGACGCTCGAATTACGCGGCGACATCGCCGCGACGCTCACCGCGATGATCCAGCCGCTGTCAGGGTTGCGGCTGAATGACGTCGTAAGCGCCGGCGTCGCGGAAGAGCGCGCCGCGCTGCGCAAGATCGACGCAGAGGCGCACGACCGCCCGCAGACCGATGTCGGCGCCAACCCGGCCGCTGTTGTCCTGAAGATCCGGGATCTGATTGACGATGAGACCACCGTCGCCTGCGATGTGGGTTCGCACTACATCTACATGGCGAGACACTTTCGCGTCTACCAACCTCGGCGGCTGCTGTTCTCCGACGGCCAGCAGACTCTCGGCGTCGCGTTGCCATGGGCGATGGCCGCCGCGATGGTCCGGCCCGGCACTCAGGTGGTATCGGTGTCCGGTGACGGTGGATTCCTTTTCAGCGCACAGGAATTGGAGACCGCGACCCGGTTAGGGCTCAGTTTCACTCACGTGATCATGCGTGACAACACCTACGACATGGTCGCGTTCCAGGAGCAGCTCAAGTACGGGCGCACGTCGGGAGTGCAACTGGGTGACTATGACATCGCGCACTTCGCCGCGGCGTTCGGCGCCAAAGGTATTCGGGTCAGCGGCATCGCCGAGTTCGAGGCCGCGTTCAAGCAATCTCTGAGCGAACCCGGCGTCACCATCGTCGACGTGCACGTCGACTACACGCACAACACCGAACTGTTCGCGGAGCTGCACGACGACGTCGTGGAGTGACGGCTACTCGCTGAAGGCAAGTACGAGAGCGCACCGTGGCGAGGACAACTGACTCGGAATGCGACCTGGCGCATCGGAACGGGTTTGCGTCTGCGGATCCTACGGAATGATCGAGGATCGCGACCGAAACGCTGTCAGAGTCATTCTGGACAGGGTTGGTCTCAACCCTGCCGGTGCTGAGGCTGTTAGACATTCAGTTCTCCTCGAGGTCCGAGTGCTCGCCGAGCCGGGAATCCCCGGCCCTTAGCGCGGGGAGGAATTCAAGTTTGTGCAGGTGCGCACCGCTGGCCTAGCCTGGGCACCGTTCGACGCAGTCTCCCGACGTACGTGGCCCAACACAAACAAGGAGTACCTGGTGACTCAGGCGGCGACTCGGCCAACCCCCGGCACCGACAGCACCGACATCCTGACCGTTGCCCGTCAACAGGTGCTCGAGGGCGGTCAGGGACTGACGCAGGAGCAGGTGCTGGCTGTGCTGCAACTGCCCGACGACCGGCTCGAGGAACTCTTGACCCTGGCCCACGAGGTGCGGATGGCCTGGTGTGGCCCGGAGGTCGAGGTCGAAGGCATCATCAGCCTGAAGACCGGTGGCTGCCCCGAGGATTGTCACTTCTGCTCGCAGTCGGGGCTGTTCGCCTCGCCGGTACGCAGCGCGTGGCTCGACATTCCCAGCTTGGTGGAGGCGGCCAAGCAGACCGCCAAGACTGGTGCGACCGAGTTCTGCATCGTCGCCGCGGTGCGCGGACCCGACGAGCGGTTGCTGGCCCAGGTGGCCGCCGGCATTGAAGCGATCCGGGACGAGGTCGACATCCAGATCGCCTGCTCGCTGGGGATGCTGACCGCCGACCAGGTCGAGCGCCTGTCCGCGATGGGTGTGCACCGCTACAACCACAACCTGGAGACTGCCCGCTCGTTCTTCCCCAACGTCGTGACGACCCACAGCTGGGAAGAGCGCTGGCAGACGCTGTCGATGGTGCGTGAGGCCGGCATGGAGGTGTGCTGCGGGGGCATTCTCGGCATGGGCGAGACGGTTGAGCAGCGCGCCGAGTTCGCCGCCAACCTGGCCGAGCTGGACCCCGACGAGGTGCCGCTGAACTTCCTCAACCCGCGTCCGGGCACACCGTTCGGCGACCTCGAGGTGCTACCGGCCAGCGAAGCGCTCAAGGCGGTGGCCGCATTCCGGCTGGCATTGCCGCGCACCATGCTGCGCTTCGCCGGTGGTCGCGAGATCACGCTCGGCGACTTGGGCGCCAAGCGGGGCATCTTGGGCGGTATCAACGCGGTGATCGTCGGCAACTACCTGACGACGCTGGGCCGTCCCGCCGAGGCCGACCTCGAGCTGCTCGACGACTTGCAGATGCCGATCAAGGCGTTCAACGCGAGCCTGTAGAACGCCATTGATGGTCCGTGACGATCTGCCCGCGCCGGTCGGCGCGGGCGTGTACAACGTCTACACCGGAGAGCCGGCCGGCGGCACCGTGCCGACCGCGGCCCAGCTCGGCCTTGAGCCGCCCCGGTTCTGCGCCGAGTGCGGTCGCCGGATGGTCGTCCAGGTCCGCCCAGACGGCTGGTGGGCCAGGTGCTCACGGCACGGGCGGGTGGATTCGACCGACCTGGACGCACGCCGATGACCGGGCGCCAAACCTCCGACGCCCCACGGACGTCGCGCCGGCGAGCGATCGTCGTGCTCGCAGCGGGGCTGTTGATCGTGGGGGCGGCCATCGGCGGGCTCTGGGCATGGATTGCGCCGCCGATCCACGGCGTGGTGGCGTTGACCCACGAGGGTGACCGGCTGCACGACTATCTGGGCGATGAATCCGAGCACTTCTTCGTCGCGCCGTTCCTGATGCTCGGCATGCTGAACGCCGTCGCCGCCGTTGCGGCTGTGCTGGCCTGGCAGTGGCGGGCGCACCGCGGACCGGCGATGGTGACCGGGCTGTGCGCCGGCGTGGTGATCGCTGCGGGCGCTGCCGTCAGCGTGGGCGCGCTGCTGGTGCACCTGCGTTATGGCGCAGTAGATTTCGCGGCGGTACCGGTGAACCACGGCCATCCGGTGTACTACTTCACCGAGGCGCCGCCGGTGTTCTTCGGTCGGACCAGGTGGCAGATCGCCTGCACATTGCTGGTACCCGCGAGCACCGCCGCGCTGGCCTACGCGGTACCAGTCGCGGGCACCGCGCGCGACGACCTTGGCGGGTATCCGGCCGCCGACGCCGGTTATCCGCAGCCCGCGGGCGCGTCGACGACTATGCCGTCATAGCCGTCATAGCCGTCATAGCGGGCGGCGGCGCACCGTTTTACCGGTGATCACCTTGGCCGCGATCACGGCCAGCCGCGCCATGCCGACATAGGTCGCCGGGTTGAACATCGTCGGCCATTTCGTCCTGACCAGGTGATCGGTCAGCGGTCGGCCGGCAAACCGGTCCTGCAGCCATCGCAGTGTCATCGGCGCAGACAGTGGGTGCAGCAGCAGGTGCTCGTTGAACGCATCGCGGTGGTACGTGACGTCGGCGCCACCCGCCGAGTACGCGTCTGCCAGCCGGTCGATGTCCTCGACGTCGATCAGGTAGTCGTGCACGGCCTGCACGATCAGCACCGGCGGTGTCGGCACCTTGGCGCCGAGCCGAATGCTGTCGAACACGTGCTGAACCTCCGGCATCGTCAGGATTTCTTCGAGCGGCCGGTCCAGGTAGACGCCGACGTCCTTTTTCGCCATCCGCAGCACCGCGCCCACGGTGGTCATCCGCTCAAGCCGCCGGAGCAGGGCGCGACCTTCCTCGTTGGCGTGCTCGTCGATTACCCGGTTCAGGCCGGGGTAGATGTGCACCAGCGCGGCGATCACCATGGCGGGCAGACCCGACAGGAAGCTGCCGTTGAGCCGACGGAAGGTGTGGCCGAGGTCGCCGACCGGTGATCCCAGGACGGCGCCGACGACGTCGAGGTCGGGCGCGTAGTCGGCGCAAAGTTCGGCGGCCCAAGCGGTGGCCAGCCCGCCGCCGGAATAGCCCCACAGCGCGACGGGCGCCGAGGGGCACAGTCCGAGGCGCTCGGCGCTCAGCGCGGCGCGGATTCCGTCGAGCACGCAGTAGCCCGGTTCGAAGGGTGCGCCCCACGTTCCGCTGCGGCCTTCGTGATCGGGTATCGAAACCGCCCAGCCCTCGGCGAGGGCGGCGGTGATCAGCAGCAGCTCCAGCTGCGCCAGCGAGCCAACCGCCCACGCGTTTCGCCGCAACGCATACGACGGAAAGCAGCGAGACGTCACCGCGTCGATCGCGCACTGGTACGACAACACCGGGCAGGGCCGTTCGGGAGTGACGTCCGCGGGGACGATCACCGTGGTGACCGTCGCCTGCGGTTCGCCGTTCATGTCGGTTGTCCGGTACAGCAGCTGGGTGGCCATGGCCCGCTGCGGGATGAGGCCCAGAAACGCCAGCTCGACGTCGCGCGAGCGCAGCACTGTGCCGGGCGTGGCGTGCTGGTAACCGGGCGGCGGCTGATGAAAGGGGTCATCCGACGGCAGTCGCGGGCGGGATTTGGCCTGCAACTCCTGATGTGGCGCACGACCGATCCATTCCGCACCGGGCGCGCTGGCGCTCGCAAGGTTGCCAATGTCCATCGGGGCATTGTTGCTTAAGGGGCCTCTAAGAATCCAGTCGGCCCGCTGAGGCGTCGCCCACTTTATCCGGACCCCGGAGGTCGCAGGGCGGCGAACTCGTCGGTAACCCGCAACTGCGAATCGGTGAAGCGGTACAGCGCCGCCGGGCGGCCGCCGCTGCGCCCGGACTGGGCGACGGTGCCGGTCGCGGTGATCACGCCGCGACGGGCCAGAACCCGCTGCAGATTCGTGGTGTCGACCTGATGCCCAAGCGTGGCGCTGTAGATATCGCGCAGCGTTGACAGTGCGAATTCGGTTGGCGCCAAGGCGAATCCGATGTTGGTGTAGGACATCTTGGCCACCAGCCGGGTGCGGGCGTGCGCGACCATCGGGCCGTGGTCGAACGCCATTGTCGGCAGCGCGGTGACCGGGTGCCAGCGGGTGTCGGGCGGTAATTCCGGGGTGGCAGGGGAGGGCACCAGACCCAGAAACGTCGATGCGATCGTGCGGGTGCCGGGCACCCGCTCGGGTTCGGAGAACACCGCGAGCTGCTCCAAATGAGCGACTTCCCGCAAGTCAACCTTTTCGGCCAGTTGCCGACGCACCGACGTCATCATGTCCTCGTTGTCGCGCAGCTGACCACCCGGTAACGACCAGGCGTCTCGCTGGGGATCGCGGGCACGCTGCCACAGCAGGACGCTGAGCTGGGGCTTCTGCATATTGGGACCGGCCCCGAGTCCGCGAACCTGGAACACGACGGCGAGCACCTCGTGCGCGGTGTTACCATATGGCATGTTTTCGATTATAAGTCGAAAACCGGGTCGGGGCGAAAGGAACGTCCATGACGGTTCTGAACCGTACGGATCCCGTCGCAGAAGATTTGGCCGCGGCAATCACCAGCACGCCCACCGGATACGCCGGCGTCGACGGCGACCACCGATGGGCGGCCGAAATCCGGCGGCTGGCCGACCTGCGCAACGCCACGATTCTGGCGCACAACTACCAGTTGCCGGCCATCCAGGATGTCGCCGATCACGTCGGCGACTCGCTGGCACTGTCCCGGATCGCCGCCGAGGCGCCCGAGGAAACCATCGTGTTCTGCGGCGTGCACTTCATGGCCGAGACCGCGAAAATCCTCAGCCCGGACAAGACTGTGCTGATCCCCGACCAGCGGGCGGGCTGCTCGCTGGCCGACTCAATCACCGCCGAGGACCTGCAGGCCTGGAAGGACGAACACCCCGGCGCGGTCGTGGTCTCGTACGTCAACACCACTGCGGCGGTCAAGGCGCTCACCGACATCTGCTGCACCTCGTCGAACGCCGTCGACGTGGTCGCCGCCATCGACGCCGACCGCGATGTGCTGTTCTGCCCCGACCAGTTCCTCGGGGCGCACGTCCGCCGCGAGACTGGGCGACAGAACCTGCACGTGTGGGCCGGCGAATGCCACGTGCACGCGGGCATCAACGGCGACGAGCTGACCGATCAGGCCCGCGCGCACCCGGACGCCGAATTGTTTGTCCACCCCGAGTGCGGCTGTGCGACCTCAGCGCTGTACCTAGCCGGCGAAGGCGCCTTCCCCGAAGAGCGGGTGAAGATCTTGTCGACCGGCGGCATGCTGGACGCCGCGCGGGCCACCCGGGCCCGCCAGGTGTTGGTCGCCACCGAAGTCGGCATGCTGTACCAACTGCGCAATGCCGCGCCCGGCGTCGACTTCCACGCGGTCAATGACCGCGCGTCGTGCAAATACATGAAAATGATCACCCCTGCGGCGTTGCTGCGTTGCCTGATCGAGGGCGCCGACGAAGTCCACGTCGATGGGCAGACCGCGGCGCTGGCACGGCAAAGCGTGCAGCGGATGATCGCCATCGGCCAGCCCGGCGGCGGCGAATGAGCATTCGTCCGGCCTGGCAGCAACGGGCCGACGTCGTCATCGTCGGCACCGGCGTCGCCGGCCTGGCCGCCGCGCTGGCCGCACATCGTGCCGGGCGCAGGGTCATCGTGCTCAGCAAGGCACGCCGCAGGTTTGGTGTGACGGCCACGCACTACGCGCAGGGCGGGATCGCGGTGGTGTTGCCGGATACCGATGACTCGGTCGAGGCGCATGTCAACGACACACTGGCTGCCGGCGCCGGCCTCTGCGACCCCGACGCCGTGACGTCGATAGTCGCGGACGGCTACCGAGCGGTGGCCGAATTGGTCAGTGAGGGAGCACGATTCGACGAAGCGACGGTCGGCGAATGGGCGCTGAGCCGCGAAGGTGGGCATTCACGACGGCGCATCGTGCACGCCGGTGGCGACGCTACCGGCGCCGAGGTCCAGCGCGCCCTCGACAATGCGGCGCGGGCACTGGACATTCGCACCGACCACGCCGTGCTGCGCTTGCTGCGCGACGGCGACTCGGTGACCGGTGTGCTGGTCGCCAATCCGGATGGTGTCGGCGTTGTTCACGCGGCGTCGGTGATCCTGGCCACCGGCGGCCTGGGACACCTCTACGGCGCGACCACCAATCCGGACGGCTCGACCGGCGACGGAATCGCCCTGGCGTTGTGGGCCGGTGTCCCGGTAAGCGACATCGAATTCATCCAGTTCCACCCGACCATGCTCTTCAACGGCCACCGCGGCGGTCGGCGACCGCTGGTCACCGAGGCGATCCGTGGCGAAGGCGCGGTTTTGGTTGACAGCCAAGGCAATTCGGTTACCGCGGGCGTGCATCCGATGGGCGACCTGGCGCCGCGCGATGTGGTGGCAGCCGCTGTCGACGCCCGGCTGCGCGCAACCGGCGACCCGTGTGTCTACCTCGACGCCCGCAGCATCGTCGATTTCGAGGACCACTTCCCGACCGTCACCGCCGCGTGCCGCAAAGTCGGCGTCGACCCGGTTCGCCAGCCGATCCCGGTTGTTCCGGGTGCGCATTACAGCTGCGGCGGCGTCGTCACCGATGTCTATGGACAAACCGAGCTGCCCGGGCTGTTCGCCGCGGGTGAGGTCGCGAGAACCGGAATGCACGGCGCCAACCGGCTGGCATCCAACAGCCTGCTGGAGGGGCTGGTCGTCGGCGGGCGGGCCGGCCGGGCCGCGGCGGCGCACGCGGTGCTGGTCGGACATCCG
>Ga0335074_10017253_pt1 | contig 10178 bp, 13 predicted proteins | sample Lox_Sample_23_FD_206715 | JGI IMG/M metagenome (GOLD analysis project Ga0335074, IMG submission 206715) | Soil microbial communities from Loxahatchee National Wildlife Refuge, Florida, United States - Lox_Sample_2.3 | ecosystem: Environmental > Terrestrial > Soil > Wetlands | place: USA...
GCCAAGGTCATTAACCGGGCGCACGTGGCGGCCGTGAGCCTGAGCCGCGACGGCGAACACCTGCACGAATCCAAGGCCTCTTGAAGCGTGATCGGAAAACAGCCTGCCCGGATTTGATCCGGGGCAGCGGCGGGTTTTCCCGAAACATCATGTTCTACCGTCGTGCCGCTTGCGCGGGTGCGGCCAATTCCGTGCTTGGCGCGTTAACCGGGCATTAACCACAAATGCCCAGTGTTCCGTTAAGGCCGTAGAATCAACAGGTTTAAGAGACGCCGCCGTGTCGACTGTGATCCGCAAACCTCAGCCGCTGCCGTTTCGCGCCCGCTCCTACATGGCCTTCGTCCTGGCTCCGCAGCCGCCCATCGCGGACTGGCTCGCTGACCTCGACGCCAGCATCGAGTGTTCCAAGGGAATTTTTGCCCGGCACCCCGTGGCGCTCGACGTGGCGGCGGCGAACTTGAATGCGGACGACATCGCGCAGCTGATCGCCAATCTCGGCGAACGCAGCATTCGCGTCCTCGGCATCGAAGGACTCCCAACCGACAGTGCGCAAGGAGCGCTGCCGCCGATTCTCCGCGGCGGTCGTGACGGCGAGGCCTTCCGACCGCCCGATCAGGGCGTCGAGGTCGACAGCGTGGCGGCGCAAAAGCAAAACAACAGGACGTTGCTCATCGAGGAGCCGGTTCGCTCGGGGCAGTCGATCGTGCACGTCGAAGGCGACGTCACGGTGCTCGGTTCGGTCGGATCTGGCGCCGAAATCTTGGCCGGCGGCTCGATCCACATTTATGGGACGCTGCGCGGCCGCGCCATGGCCGGCGTCACCGGCGATGCCCGCGCGCGCATCTTTTGCCACCGCGTCGAGGCCGAGCTCCTCGCCATCGACTCGCACTACAAGATGGCCGATGATTTTGCCGCCGACCTTCGCAGCCAGCCGGCACAAGCTTGGCTGGAGGGAAAAACGCTGAGAATTTCCGCGATAAACTGAAAGCCGCCGATGCGGCGAACGGCCCGCGTCGCGTTTGCCGCTTTGTCGAGGCGGCCTTGTTCGACGCGGCCTTAAGCGGCCGCCTGTCGCCACGGCGAATGATCGAGCGCCGCGTCCTTTTGGCTTCTTTCAAACTGTACGCGAATCCAGCGCCAGAGCGCCTCGATTTCCTGTGCGGCGCGGCCGCCGCGAGCGTATTCGGTGACGCCGAGACCTTTGCCAATCGCGTCCTGAAAATCCATGCGCGCGCATAACATCGGCTCGGCCAAAACCCCGAGGCGGGCCAAGCCCTTCGCCGCGTCGTTCGTTCGTGAACTGCGATAGGTCGGCGGGCATTGGTTGAGCACGAACGCGGCCTTGCGTTTGGCCAGAAAGGCGGCGCGGAAAGTCGCCGTCGTCGCATCGACATCAAGCTGCGTCGGACGGGTCGGCAGCAGGCAAATATCTGCGGCCTCGGCGATCAAGCGGATAGCCGCGTTGTCGGCGCCGGCGGTGTCGAAGATCGCGATCGTAAATCCGACGCCGGCGAGCCCTTCGAGAATGGCGCCCAGTCGCGGCAGGCGTTCGACCTCAAGCGGTTCGATCATGACTTTGTGCGCGACCGCCGCACCCTCCCGGCGATTACCCCAGCGTGACAGCGACGACTGAGGATCGAGGTCGAGCGCGATCACCCTTTCGCCCGCATGCGCTGCTGCCACGGCGATCGACGCCGCAAGCGTGGTCCTTCCCGCTCCGCCCTTTTGGGTGAGAAATGCGATCGTGCGCATCAAATCTCCGATCCGTCCATACCCAACACGCTGTCATCGCGTCCGGCGTTACACGTCGGCCGACTAGGCCGCGATCACGCCCGACAATCGCTCAAGGTTCGGAATCTCGATGTCGACGGCAAGCGTCGACACCGATTTGCCGCGATCCATCTTGATCTGCACTTTGTCCGGCTCGAACGAGACGTGCCGGCCGATCACGGCCAGAATCTCCTCGCGCAGGATACCCAGCAAATCGGGATGGCTGCAGGCGACGCGTTCGTGCGCCAGCAGGATTTGCAGGCGCTCGCGGGCTACCGGTGCGGAGCCGCGACGAAATAGAGTGAACAGGTTCATGCTGCTTTCCGGCCAAACAGCTTGTTGAAGATGCCTCCGGCTTCGCTGGGAATCTGCACCGGGATGTTTTCACCCTTGAGCCGGCGCGTGGCATCGAAATAGGCGCGGGCGGGGACGCTCGCTGGGCTGTTGAGCGTTACCGGCGATCCGACGTTGGAAGCGCGCAGCACTTCTTGGCTTTCGGGAATGATGCCCAACAGCGGAATCGACAGGATTTCGAGCACGTCGTTGATCGACAGCATCTCGCCGCGCGCCGCGCGCGAGGAATGGTAGCGGGTGATCAGCAGATGCTTGTCGACGCGCTCGCCGCGTTCCGCCTTGACCGTCTTGGAATCGAGCAGCCCGATAATGCGGTCGGAATCGCGCACCGATGACACTTCGGGATTGGTGACGATGATTGCCGCATCGGCATAGCGCATCGCCATGGTGGCGCCGCGCTCGATCCCGGCTGGACTGTCGCAGATGATCCAGTCGAAGTTCGTTCGCAGTTCCTCGATGACTTTGGCGACGCCTTCTTCGGTCAGCGCGTCCTTGTCGCGGGTCTGCGATGCGGGAAGCAGGTACAGCGTCTCCATGCGCTTGTCGCGAATGAGCGCTTGCGGAAGCTTTGCCACGCCGTTGATGACGTTGATCAGATCGAACACCACGCGGCGTTCGGCTCCCAGCACCAAGTCGAGATTGCGCAGCCCGACGTCGAAATCGATGACGACAACTTTCGCGCCTTCACGGGCGAGAGCGGCACCCAGGGCGGCGGTCGACGTCGTCTTGCCGACTCCGCCTTTGCCAGATGTCACGACCAAAACTTGCGCCATAGTTAGGTACCTTTCGTTGTCCTAGTTCATTGCCGAAATTTGCAACGCGCCACCCTCGAGCCAGGCCTGGATCGGCCGGCAACGCAGGCGGTCCTCGATGTCCTCGGCCGTTCGGTAGTAGGAGTCGATGGCGAGCAGCTCGGCCTCGACGCGGTGGCAAAAGATGCGCGCGCGGGCATTGCCGGTGGCGCCCGCCAGCGCGCGGCCGCGCAGTGTGCCGTAGACGTGGATCGAGCCGCCGGCGACGATTTCAGCACCCGACCCGACCGAACCGAGAACGGTCACATCGCCCTCGATGAAGACCACGGATTGGCCCGAGCGCACCGGATCTTCGATCATCAGCGACGCCGGCTGCTGGTTTTGCGGCGCCGTGCGGGCGGCCGCCGGCGATGGCGCCGGCGCGGCGACGGATCCCGGCTGATCGGCGGTTCGCGTGCCGCGGCCGCCGCGAAGGACGGGCGGAAGCCCCGCTTGCCATTTGGCCGGGTCGATCCCTTCGATGCCGAGGACGCGGATATTGCGTTCCTCGAGATCGGCGACCAGCTGGCCGATGGCGGTGGCGTTGAGGTTGACGGCCGCCAGATCGAGCGCCACGTGCTGGCCGGCAAAAAAGCTTTCCGAGCGCTTGAGGCCGGCGTCGAGCTCGGCAAGCCAATCCACGATCGGCGGTTGCGGCGCGATGGCGAACGCCATGTAGGAGCGCGGCCGAAACATCAGCGAATGGCGTTGGCGAACGATGCTCGACACGTTGCCTCTATCGATCTCGGGTGATTCTTCTTGGTTAACAATCTGCGTATGTTCAGTTAACGCATGGTTAACGGCGCCGGGCGCTGCCCGCTATTTGGCCCGACGAACTGTGCTCGCGCACAAAGAAAAACGACGCCGGGTCGGGTGGTAGAGAAAAACGATCTGGCACCACCCTTGCGAAAGCGGCGGCCGGTGGACGGCATGAAAAGCCGATCTTGAGCCGGTTGCAGCGACAGCGGCACTGACGGTGCTTCGGTTCAACCGAGGGCTGCATTGAGTCACGCTGGCCGGCCTGATGGCGCGGGCGACAATAATGGAGACCAAAATGGCGGAGGATGTTTCGAGTACGATAGCGGCGCTTGAAGACGAGCGATATGCAGCCTTGTTGTCGGGCGATAGAGGTAAGCTCGATCGTCTCCTCGATGACCGGCTGCGCCATGTGCATTCCAGCGGCCATGTGGACGATAAGGCGAGCTACCTGAGCGACTTCGGTCGTATTTGGCAACATCGATCGATTGAGCGGCAAGACCAGACGATTGTCCCTTTGGGCGACAGCGCTTTGGTTTTCAATACGCTCCACATCGATGTCCAGGTCGCGGACGGCCTGCGGAAGGTAGATGCACGCGCACTCACTGTTTGGAACAAGTCCGGTGATGCTTGGCGGGTGGTCGCCGTATTTTTAGCAACCATCCCGACAGCCAAGTCATAGCCCGCCGCAACGCGCCGGGCGCTGCCCGCTCGCCTGAGTGATAGAGGGGATTACGCTGATGCCAATCGACTCGGTGGAGGCTCAAACATCGTCACCATCCACCTCTTCTCAGGCGCTGAATATCGCTTCCAACTCTTCCCAAGTAAGCGAACGCCAGCGATATGCAGTAGCTTTCGAAGGAACGAGTGATTTCTGTTGGGCCTTTACATGAATCCCGCTAATTTTTTTAGCGAGCGCTTTGTCAATCATACTGTCGATGAAAGGAGTAGCTTTCGTTTCATCCGTGAAGGCGACAAGAAATGTCACGGTGTCCAAGGCGGCGTCGACGGCTTTTGCCTGACTGCTGTCAATGACCACCGCACGACCTTTTGGGAACGCCGCAGACTGCGCAAGGTGCGTCTCCAATGATTTCTTATCAGCAGCCTCGCAGACAAACAGCACCTTCGTACTTTTCGACGCAATAGCTTTTAGCCTCGCCTCGGCAGCCTCCTGCACCTTTGTCATATCGCTCGAAGAGAAACCGCCGCCGCCACCACCTCCGCCCATGTCTGTCTCCCTTCACGTGTATTCGAGACAAGCAATACACTTACCACATGGCACCTCGGTTCCGGAATGGCACGAGTAAAAATCAGATATGCCTCTTGACCTTGCCAACGCTAGAACATCTTGCTTGGTCATATCGCGAAGCGGACAGTGAATTTCGATTTCAATGCCCAAACTCTCCGTCAAAGCAAGCTGTGTCGCCTTTATGAACCGGTTCGTTTGATCGGGGAATATTGCCGTACGCTCGGTAAGGAAGCCCAGTACAACGTTACGAACGCCTTTGGAGGACGCGACTGCTCCTGCCAATACAAGAAACAAAAGATTTCTCGTCGGAGTGAACGCGTCTTCATTTACCCGAAGCGTTGAGTCGGTCAGTCCCGACTTGATGATGGCGCCAAATGACGGAAACTCAAAACTGATGGGGCTTGGAAACTGGTTGAACTTACAGGCCGCGGATAAAGCTCCCCATTCGCGCGTGTGGTTGCGCTGTCCGTAGTTCACATAAACCGGTAGCGCATTGACGCCGCGCTCACGAAGAAGGTGAAGGCAGACGGTCGAATCCAAGCCTCCTGACGACAAGCAGATCGCATCATACATTGCTGTTCGCTCGTTTTAGGACCTTCGCCGCACTCCATACGATAACGTCGAATACGTTCAGGTCCAACTCGTAACGTGATGCGTCCTCTCGCAAAATGTTCTCGGCCTTTAGATACAAACTAGGTGTTAGCTGCTGTTCATTCCATCCGTGGCATGTTCTAAGATAGAAAATCACGTGCGTATCAATCACCGCCAAATTTTTGGAAGCGCCGATGTTTCGAAGAAACATGCTTGCCTGTTTAAGGCCGATGCCGGGAAAAGTCTCCCTAATTTTCTCGCGGGCCTCTTCCTCTGAATCGAATGATTTAATGAAATCGTGATAGTCATCTTTGATTTGAGAAAACGGAAACCAACACAACGAAATCTGTCGAGCCCTTACTTTCGGAAAACGGTATCCAATGCCGCTGCTAAGTAAGTTAAAGCAGGCTTCTTCGATACTGCGAATCGATAAGGAATAATCGAAGAAGGGGACTGACTGCAAAATTTGGTTCGCAATGTTCGCAGCCTTCGCAGTATTGAATTGACTCGATAGAACGCAAAATACTTTTTGCCTCCAAATCTCTTCGGGCCGTTGCTCCTCGACGAACATCGGCAGTCGCAGACATGACGTGTTCATGTCTGTCGATAACGAAGAAATCAAATACTCCAGCAAGAGCCTCTGTTTCATGCTTCCAGCGTCCGGATCGCGTCGCCAGCCATCGCACCAAAGTTCTCACGAACAAATTCGTGAACTGTATGCTGATCAAGGCGATCATGTAGGAATCGCGTGTACTCCTGAAAACTCAGCAAATTTCGGACTGCGACTGACGTTGGATAATCTAACGTCGTTCCCTCTATGAGGAATTCCGCAGCGGGCTTTCCTTTGTAGTATTCAGGATCGACAAATAGGTCCTTGTGTTGAAAATGGTGGAGATGAAAGTTGTTCGCCGCGAGAGTGCGACACCATTCCAGTCCGTCGCACATCATGGCTCCTGCGACCGCGAGCGCAGAAAACGACAACAGGTTGCCGCAGCCGAGGATGTGAAGCAGGCAGTCGTTAGCCGCTTGGCGAATGGCGAGCACTATTCGTTTTGTTAGACGGGCACGGGCGGGCAAGCCAAACCCCAGTTCTCGTTCTGGGACGGCCACGAAACGACACTCGATTGCCGCGACTACTGATGCAAATATCTCAGCAATGTCACTCTCAGTTAGCGGGCGCTTTCCATCGAGCGTTTGTAAGTGGATGACCGGTATTAGTTTTTTGAATATCCAAGAAGCTCGAATGAGACCGAAACTCACGTGTCAGTCGAGCGGCGAAATCGGAGGGCGATTCATTTTCGTTTAAAAAATAATCGTAGCTAAACACAAAGTCATATATGTCTTCTGATGCAATTTCTGCGAACCTCGGCAATGACCATGTTTTCTGCTGATCATCGGACGCGTAACGCGCAACTCTAGAACTTTCGTAGCCACCGCTGTCCAGCAACAACACTCCCTGATTTCGAAACCTCTTGCAGAGAGGAATGAGATTATCTCGGTCAAACCAAACGTCGTAGGCCGAGACGAGTGAAATTGGTTCCTGTAATGTGTATTGCAGCCTCAATGCATCGAGCGGCTTCAATTGCGTTTCGAAGGAGGAGACGGAGGGGACCAGGACGGGCGTCTGGAACGATCTATTACCGATGGTGATCGTACCCATCTAGCGCTCCAACCCTGAATCCGCGCCGAATCGCGACGTTAGAATCCAAGTGGGTGCGGATTGCAACCGGAAGTTTGAGGAAATCGCGACGTACTGAGAAGCCTGGCGGAAATAATCTTGGCTGTGGGCCAACTGGCTTCGTTGAAAAGGCCGGTCCGAGCATGAACGCATCCGAATCCAGACGTGAACGAAAGCGAATCGAACCGGGAACCTCGTTCACTTTTTCAAAGACGTGCTAGGCTGCTCGCTTCTCAGAGTAGCAGCGTGCAACAGTCGGCATCGTCACGAACCACTTGGCTCATCACCTGCGGCAACTGCCGGTGGACCGGCCACTCAACGCGCCATCGAGCATCAAGGGATGGGTGCTCCAGCATCACCTGTGGGGGTGTTATGACGGAGCCTCCGAGGACCGGTTCTAGGCTTCGTCAACGCCGCGCGGGCGAGATTGCCGTCCGGTTGGCTGGCGCGTAATCTAATCGGCGTGGTGCTTTGTTCGTCCCCATCAACCGACGCGAGGATCGTTCCAAAGGTCCGGGGAAACTCCGGGGACAAAAAGACGTGAAATGCAAGGAGTGCCGATCAAGCAAGGGTTTTGCGGGCGTAGTTCAGTGGTAGAACATCAGCTTCCCAAGCTGAGTGTCGTGGGTTCGATTCCCATCGCCCGCTCCATGATTTGCGCGCCGGCAGGCGGCCGCTTGATTATCTGCGTGCTGCCAAACGACTGCTCGATGATTTGCGCGCGCGCAATGATCGCGCCATGATAAATGCCCAGGGGGAGAAACCATGAGCCAACACAGCGGGCGGCGGAGCGGGTGGAGCTGGTGGTATCTTCTCTTCCTGGTTCAGCTGGTCGCGGTCATGTGGCCGCCGCTCTACAATAAAGTCGCGCCGACTTTCATCGGCCTGCCGTTCTTCTATTGGTATCAGCTGCTCTGGGTGATCCTCGGCGCCGTTCTCACGGCCATCGTCCACTTTGCCACCAACGAATAGCGCAGCGCCCGCCGGCGGCGCGGCGAAACAATGAGAACCAGCGGTTGGGGAGGGCTGCCGTGGCGGATGTGAACTGGACCGCGCTGATCATCTTCGTGCTGTTGTTCGCCTTCATCACCTGGCTCGGCTTCGCCGCCGCCCGTTGGCGCAAGGGCGACCTCGATCTGCTGCATGAATGGGGCCTCGGCGGCCGGCGCTTCGGCACCGTCATCACCTGGTTCCTGATCGGCGGCGATCTTTATACCGCCTATACCTTCGTCGCCGTGCCGGCGCTCGCCTTCGGCGCCGGCGCCATCGGCTTTTTCGCCGTTCCCTACACCATCCTGATCTATCCGATTCTGTTTTTGGTCTTCCCGCGCCTTTGGTACGTCTGCCACAAGCACCACTACATCACCGCATCCGATTTCGTGCGCGGCCGCTTCGGCAATCGTTGGCTGGCGCTGGCGGTGGCGATCACCGGCATCATCGCCACCATGCCCTACATCGCTTTGCAGCTGGTCGGCCTGCAGGTGGTGATCGGCGCCATGGGCGTTTCGGCGACCGGCTACAGCGGCGATCTGCCGCTGATCGTCGCTTTCATCATTCTCGCCGCTTTCACCTATTCGAGCGGCTTGCGCGCGCCTGCCTCGATCGCCATCGTCAAGGACGTTCTGATCTATGTCACCGCGTTCGCCGCCGCGATCGTCGTTCCGATCCGGTTGGGCGGTTTCGGCAAGCTGTTCGCCGCCGTGCCGCCGGCAAAACTGCTGTTGGCGGCGCCCGGAGCCCATAGCACCGGCTCATACGGCGTCTACGCCACGCTGGCGCTCGGATCGGCACTGGCGCTGTTTCTCTACCCGCATTCGGTCACCGGCATATTGAGCGCGTCGAGCGGCCGTGCCGTCCGCCGCAACGCGGCGCTGCTGCCGGGCTATTCCTTCATGCTCGGTCTGCTGGCGTTGGTGGGCTTCTTCGCCCTTGCCGCCGGACTGAGCGGTCTGCCCCAATACGCGACCGGCTTCAAGCAGTTCGGCAACAACTTCGCGGTGCCGGCGCTATACCTGCACAGTTTCCCGTCGTGGTTCGTCGGCATCGCCTTTGCCGCCATCGGCATCGGCGCGCTGGTGCCGGCGGCCATCATGTCGATTGCCGCGGCCAACCTCTACACCCGCAACATCCACCGCGAGTTCATCAACAAAAATCCGACCGACCGGCAAGAAGCGCAGATGGCCAAGTGGGTGTCGTTGATCGTCAAGCTCGGCGCGCTGGTCTTCATCGTCTTTTTGCCGTCGCATTACGCCATCTATCTGCAGCTGCTCGGCGGCATTTGGATCATTCAGACCCTGCCCGCGGTGATGCTCGGCGTCTATACCCGCTGGTTCAACGATTGGGCGCTGCTGATCGGCTGGCTCATCGGGATGGTGGCGGGCAGCTGGATGTTCGTGGCAGCGAAGCTGACGCCCAATTATCCGCTGCACTTCGTTGGCCACACCTTCCCGGGCTACACCGCGCTCTACACCGTCGTTCTCAACCTCGTCATCGCGGTCGTGCTGACGCCGGCGTTCAATGCGTTGCGCGGCGGCAGCGCACCGCGCGACGCCACTGTCGCCGCCGATTACCGCGCTTAAGGCGGAGGACCGCGCGTCCCCGCGCAAGCGGGAACCCGGCACCGGCGCAACCAAACACTGGCACGGCAACACGCCCGATTGCCCGCTTTCGCGGAGACGAGCGCAGATGTCGGCCCGCTACAATCGCGTGACGCGGGCATGCAGCAATGCGGAACGGCCGCCGCGCACCTCCCTGGCGCAACGCGCGATCGCAGCCGGCACGTCGGCGGGATCGCCGATTTGCTCGGCGTAAGCGCCGAACGCCTCGGCGACTTTGCCGAACGCGACCTTGGGCGCCAGTTCCGACTCGAATTCATTGATACTGTTCGCCTCGCCCTCGGGGAACACGCGCAGCGTCGATTGCTTGACCGCCGACCAGCCCGAATTGTCCAGCACGATGGACAAAATCGGCACCCGGTATTGCTGGGACA
>Ga0335074_10017254_pt1 | contig 10178 bp, 8 predicted proteins | sample Lox_Sample_23_FD_206715 | JGI IMG/M metagenome (GOLD analysis project Ga0335074, IMG submission 206715) | Soil microbial communities from Loxahatchee National Wildlife Refuge, Florida, United States - Lox_Sample_2.3 | ecosystem: Environmental > Terrestrial > Soil > Wetlands | place: USA: Florida...
AGCGCCTTGCCCATTACCTTGTGGGTGTCGCCCTTGCCGAGCAGGGGCGAGATGGCTCGGTCGATTATGCGGAAATCGAAGACATCGCCGGCGATGGCGACGCCGGAGTGGCCGAGCGGGACGGCGCCGCCGCGCGGATCGAAGCGCATGACCGAGAAGTCGCTGGTGCCGCCGCCGAAATCGCCGATCAGCACGGTGGCCGGCTCGCCGAGGGTGCGGGCGAAGCGTGTGCCGGCGGCCTGCGGCTCCAGCGCGAGCCGTACGTCGTGCCATCCCGCTTCGGCATAAGCACTGCGCAGCCTTTCGGCGCCCAGCGAATCGTCGGCGAACTCGCCGGCGAAACGCACGGGGCGGCCTACGATGATACGCGGTGGGACGGAGAGGTCGGTCAGCAGAACGCGGAGGAACCAGCCGATCAGGCGCTCCAGCGTGAAGCGGTGGCCGAAGATGCGCGTTTCGGTGAAGCTCTTCTGGGCGAGAAAGGTCTTCATCGACATGATAAGCCGGCTGTCCAGGGGATCTTCCAGATAGGCGGTGATCGCTTCTGGTCCGGCCGCATGGTGGAGGACGGAGCGGCCGGGGCGCGGCTCGGTCCAGAAACACAGCACTGAGCGGAAGACGTCGAGAGTGGCGTGGCGCTGGGTCGTGACCGAGCCATCGTCGTGCAGCAGGGCTACGACGCTGTTGGTGGTGCCGAAATCTATGCCGATTGCTTTGATCATCCGGCCGCCTACCTAAAGGGCGGGGTTTCAAGCTGAATTGGAGGCGGGAGGCAAGGGGTGGGGAGGCCGGATGCCGCCCGGCCGATATGCACCGGCCCCGTACTGCGTGAGGCTGTATGTCATCCCTCTCTGCATCACGAGGGCCGAGCAAGGTCTTGCGGGCGCGAGTGACTGGAGTCACAGACAAGAAACCACGCTGGGCCTACGTCGCGCCGGTGATCCGAGAACAAGTGGTGACACATGGTCGAAGCGGCAGAGCCACGGCTGGTGCGGTGCGTGTGCGGGCACAGATGCGGACAGCATCACATGCGCACAATCCTCAGAGTCAAGAACGAGTGCCCGCGTTGGCTCCTGTCTGTCGCGTTGTTGACCTCGCTTCTGGCCTCGCCAACCGCGGGGGCGGTTGACCGAGGGGGTTTGCGGGAACGGTCGCCACGGCGCGGTGCCAACGAAGCGACCTCCGTCGCCAATGGAGCGACAGAGCGCGTCTTCGATTTGCCCCTGGGCTCAGGCGAACGGCAGCGCGTTCTTTATATGGCGTCCGATTCGCCCCGAGCCACCATCGTCATGTTGCCCGGCGGCTCTGGGAATATCGGGCTGGCTCGTGACGGTGATCTGCGTCATGGCGAAAATTTCCTCGTCCGCACGCGCGGCCTGTGGGCCGCGAAGGGCTATGCCGTCGTGATCCCGGACACCATTGATCGCGCCAATTTGCGCGGTGAGCGCAGCTCATCAGAATATGCCTCGGTGGTTGAGGCCTTGGTTCGGTTTGCGCACACGCAGGCTTCGGGCCCTGTATTCCTTCTTGGCACCAGCCAAGGCTCCATCGCAGCGGCAAATGGCGCCGCGCACGCCGACCCTGGTGGTCTTGCAGGCGTCGTCCTTACCGAGTCGGTGTCGCGCCCGGGAGGTAGCCATGAGACTGTGTTCGACGCCGGTCTCCCGGACGTCCGCATACCAGCGCTTGTCGTGGCGAACCATAATGACCGCTGCTACGTGGCTCCACCTGAAGACGCACCAAAAATTGCGGCGGCTATGAGCCACTCGCCGCAGGTCCGTGTCGTAACGGTCAGTGGTGGGATTGACGCCTCCTCAAACGCCTGTGCTTCGCTGTCACCTCACGGCTACTACGGCATGGAAGCACAGGTTGTAGAAACAATCAGCGACTGGATTCGTAACACACTACGTTGACATGACTGGGGACCGTCCGCGATGGGCTGCCGCGCCGCGTTTCACGCGCAGCACCAGCACTGTTTCGCGAGGGCGCCGGCACTACCAAATATGCGGGGCCAGGCGGTAGCGCACTTTGCGCGTGTACTCCTCATATCCTTGCAGATTAGTACGAAGGAACTCCTCCTCGTTCAAGAGGCGCCAAGCGAACCACGCGAAGAACAGTGGCGTGAAGAGGAGACCCCACCATGAGCCAAGTGCGAGGGGCGCCGCGACACACACCAAAATGGCGCCGGCGTACATGGGATGGCGAACGATCGCGTAGGGGCCGGTCGATACGACAGCCTGATGCTCAGCGACTTTTATCGTCGAGGCGGCGTAGCGATTCTCTCTGATTACCAGGAAGTAAATGAGGATGCCGAGCACGCTGAACGCGTCCCCGAGTATCGAGAGGTAGGCAGGAACGGGGGGCGACCAGCGAAATCGGTGATCAAGAACCATGATGATGATCGCCGCGACGAAGACCGGCAGGCCTACGGTTGTGATGATCTTTTGTACTGGGGTGGTTTCGGCTGTTGGGCCCGCGCGCAGGCGACTCTCGAAAAGCTGCTGATCGAAGAGTGCCATGTATATTGTAACAAATGCCGACGAGATCGAGAGCGTTGCGACGAACAGCCAGCCCTGCCAATAATCAAGCGTCCACGCGGGAATGAAGATGATAGCTAGGAACGCGGCGGCACCGATGACCGCCGTGCGTATGGTCCTGAAGTAGAGATTGCTCATGGCCTTATGATAGCCCGTCTTTAGGGACTCGTGCCATTCGTATAAGCGGGACAACGCCGCGGGCACCGGCAATGATAGGGACGCATTCGTGGCCTTGCAATCGGGGAAGTTCAGCGCAGCGGGATGAGCGCCCTTGCCGTAGAGGTCGAAAGCCGCCGATGCAGCGCGCATCCGCGCTTCGTCGAACGGCATGATTGCAATCTCGCTGTCGGTCAAAAACCGCCAGAACCGCTCGACTGGTGCCACGCCGCGCTTCACGCGCAACGCCGTCGCTGTTTGTGAGGTTTGACAGCCGAGATGAATGTGAAAGAGGACGTTATCATATGGATGCCCGGACCGGTCATGGGGTATCTATGCCCGCGATCCGACCACGATGAAACACGCATGGGGCATCGAGCAGGCCATCCGCCAGCGCATTCAAGCTCATTTTGACGCCGGCGCCAGCCATGTTTGTATCCAGCCTCTGCACCCCGAGGGGCAGCCGCTACCCGATTACACCGCTCTGGCCGCCCTCGCCGCCTGACATGCACCCAGCCCCGCTGTAGAGGGCATGCAAGTGGCGCGTGTCAGAATGCGCGAGGATAGGAACCCGGCACACGCGTGTTGCGACGCCGGCCCATCAGTCCACTTTCGCTCGCGTGGCCCTATCAGGCAACGGTGCGTATCCTCTTGGCCGTGTCGCCAACCTTCCGGGTTTGGCGATCTGGCTTGTGACGAGTCGCTTCGTGACTCACCCGTGATGGATCACGTGCCCACAACAACCTCGATCGGCCTCCCGGCATCTGTTACGGCCAACGGCGCGGTGCCAGCCGCATCGCCGTCAGCCTGTGCGGGAATGCTGTCGTTGCCGATGAACTCGACCGAACGCGCCCTGACCCGCCGCAACCCGCGTCCCTTGGCCAGCAGATCGAGGGGCAGCGCCGCGCCATAGAGCAGGGCGGCACCCGGTCCGCTGTGGTCGAACAGAACGACCGAAAATCCCGGCTCCCCCGGCCGCGCCTCGGGCGCCAGCAGGTAACGCCCGCCATACAGCCGGCCCTTGCTCACGATCACGCTCGCCGCCTCGGTCTCGGCGCCGTCCAGGCGCAGGCGCACTGGCACAAAGCCATAGCGGGCCAGCTCCCGCACGGTCTGCAGCACGTAGGCGCCGCGCCCGCAATGGCGCTTCAGCCGGACCGACAGCCGATGCACGACATGAGCGTCGAACCCCACGCCGAGCATCTGCACGAACAACCGCGACCGGGCCGCGCCGCGCGCCAGCCCGGGCCAGATCGTCCGGGTCCGCCCGAAGGCCAGCGCCGAGGCCACCGCCGTCGGGGCGAACGGCAGGGCCAGCTCATGCGCCAGCACATTAGCGGTCCCGAGCGGGATCACCCCGAGGCGGGCGCCGCTATCCATCAGCCCGTTCGCGACCTCGGCGATCGTCCCATCGCCGCCAGCTGCCACCACCAACCCGGCGCCTCGGGACGCGGCGGCGCGGGCAAACGCCTCGGCATCGCCGGCGCGCTGGGTCTTCGCGACTTCGATGCGAATCCCGTTCGCCACCATGACGTCCAGCACGCGCCAAAGAAGCTGAGCCCGCCGCTGGCCGGCAACCGGGTTGAACACGATCAGCATGAGCGGCGGCTACGAATCCACGCGGTCAATCAGGGCACAAGCGCCCCTTGTGCGGGCGGCGTGTGTCAGCGCGATGACGGTTCAGTGACACAGGAATTACTTTCACTCGATCACGAAATATTTCCACCTGTCATCCAATCTTCACTGTTGCGACGCGGCCACACGCGTCTTGTGTGCCGCCGCGATGACCAACGCAAGCAAAACCGGCCTCCGACCGACGTATCGGAGCGTCTTCATCTCCGATACGCACCTCGGCACGCGCGGCTGCCGGAGCGATTTCCTGGCCAATTTCCTCAGCCGCACCACCTGTCATCATCTTTACCTGGTGGGCGACATCATCGACGGCTGGCGACTGCGCAAGTCGTGGTACTGGGACGAGCACCACGACGAGGTGCTACGCCAGATCATCCGCCATGCCCGCGCCGGCACCTCGGTCACCTATATTCCCGGCAACCACGACGAGATGTTCCGTGCCTGGCTGCCGATGCGGCTTGAGGTCGGCGGGATCAAACTGCGCGCCGAAGCGGTGCACGTCACCGCCGCCGGCCAGCGGTTGCTGGTCACGCACGGCGACGAGTTCGACAGCGTGGTGCGCTACGCCAAGTTCCTGGCGTTGCTCGGCGACGGGGCGTACAACACGGCACTGATACTCAACCGATGGTTCAACGCGATTCGCCGCCGGCTCGGCTATCCCTATTGGTCACTTTCGGCGTGGATGAAGCGGCAGGTGAAGGAAGCGGTGAAGGCGATCGACCGGTTCGAGAACGCGCTCGCCTCCGAAGCACGGCGACGCGGCTTCGACGGTGTGGTTTGCGGCCACATCCATCACGCCGAGATGCGCGAGCTGGGCGGGGTGCTGTATATCAACGACGGCGACTGGGTCGAAAGCTGCACCGCCCTGGTCGAGCATCACGACGGAAGGTTGGAGCTGATCGATTGGGCCGCGCTCAACCGGCTCTCGTTCTTCGCCCCGCGCCAGACCAGGCTGCCGCAAGCTGCCTGACACCATATCCCCCATTGAGCTCCCCGGTTACGACGCGATGCTGCCGCCGTCGCCGTCGCATCGCATCCTGATCGTCACCGACGCGTGGTTCCCGCAGGTGAACGGTGTTGTCCGCACGCTCGCCACCGTGGCCGCGGAGCTGCGGGCGATGGGGCATGTCGTCGAGGTGATCGGCCCGGATCGCTTCCGAACCATCCCGTGCCCGACCTATCCCGATATCCCGCTGTCTTTGCTGCCACGGCGGCGGCTGGTCCGCATGATCGAGCAGTTCAATCCCGAAGCGCTGCACATCGCGACCGAAGGGCCGCTGGGCATGGCGGCGAGAAGCTGGGCAAAGCGCACGGGGTTTTCGTTCACGACCGCTTTCCACACGCGCTTCGCCGAATACATCAGGGCGCGCACCAGGGTTCCGGTGCGGCCGATTTATGCCTGGATGCGCCGCTTTCATGGCGCTGGGCGAGGTATGATGGTGGCGACCGAGAGCTTGCAGGACGAACTGATCGCGCGGGGGTTCCGCAACATCCTGCCGTGGTCTCGTGGCGTCGATCTCGACCTGTTCAAGCCGGAGCCTCGCGAGCAGTGGGAGCTGCCGCGACCGGTGTTTGTCTATGTGGGACGGGTGGCGGTCGAGAAGAACATCGGCGCCTTCCTTGATCTCGATCTGCCCGGCTCGAAGGTCGTTGTCGGCGGAGGGCCACAGCTTGCCTCGCTGCGGCGCGCCTATCCTGCCGTTCAGTTCACCGGGCCGCGCTACGGCGAAGCGCTCGCGCGTGCCTATGCCGGCTCGGACGTGTTTGTCTTTCCCAGCCTCACCGACACGTTCGGCCTGGTGCTGCTGGAGGCGCTGGCCTGCGGTACGCCGGTCGCGGCGTTCCCGGTCACCGGGCCGAAGGATGTGCTGGCCGGCGCGGCCGGCGTGGTGGGTGCGGTGAGCCCCGATTTGCGGGAGGCTGCGTTGCTTGCGTTGCGCGCAGACCGCGCCGCCTGCCGGGCGCATGCCGAGCGGTTCAGTTGGCGCGCCTGCGCCGAGCTGTTTCTGACGCACCTGGTGCCGATCGCTGCGGAGTAGTGCCCCGAGTCACTCGTGTTGGCTGGCACCGCATGTTGCAGTCCGCCATTAGTACGACGGTGGACTGCGTCCGCCGTACGACGCGCATGCTGAGACGTGGGGCATGACACGCCAAAATCAACAACGTGGGCCGGTAGGTTTATACCAAGCGCCCTGGAGGCTGACCTTCGGATGGTAGTCCCATCCACGACTGTACCCGCGAGATCAAAGCAAGACGTGGATGGCCGGCCTTCACCGGCCATGACGTTCACTCCCGGCATCAGAGGGTCGATCGCAAGGGCGGTTGTTATTATACCAGGGGCCCGAAAGAGTGACGCTCTACCACCGTCACCAGCGTGCCGGAACTGTCGGGAGATGGCCGGCACAAGGCCGGCCATGACGGGGGGGTGGTGGACGGTGGTCCGGCGTTTCCACTCAGTTGCGCACCGGAAGTTCCGACCCGCCATAGAAACTGGTGCCAGACTGGCGGTGTCGCTGGCGGAGAGGTCGGCTTCCCGAAGTCGCGGGAGTTTCTGTCTAGCCTGAACTTGCTCTAGTCGCCCCTTTGTTCTACTCGATCCGGCTCAGTACCGGGCTCGTCACGGCCTCGACAACCTCGGCTCCGCTCCGGTCGAAGCCTCGGTTCGAACGCAGCAATTGCTGGGTGTAAGCATGCCGCACGTTGCCTGATGCCAGTGACTCAGCCGAGGTGATTTCGATCAGCGCGCCATCGCTCATCACGCCGATCCGATCGCAGAGATGCGCGATCACCGCCAGGTCGTGACTTACCATCAGCATCGTCAGGCCGTGGTCACGCCGCAGCCGCGCGAGCAAATTCAGAATTTCCGCTTGCACGGAAACATCCAGCGCCGACGTCGGTTCATCCAGCAACAGAATCCGCGGCTCGAGGATCAATGCCCGCGCGATCGCCACGCGTTGCCGCTGGCCGCCGGAAAGCTGATGCGGGTAGCGAAAGCGATGCTCGCGTCCCAACCCCACCTCGGCCAGTGCGGACGCAACCCGGCGATCGGCATGTCCCAGCCGGTGAATGGCAATCGGCATGCTCAGCGTCTGGTCCACGGTCTGGTTCGGGTGCAGCGAGCCGAACGGATCCTGGAATACCATCTGCACCATCTTGCGCGCGGCCCGGCTGCGCACGCGCGGCATGGCCTGGCCGGCCAGCTCCACGCTGCCCTCGGCGTGCGTTATCAGCCCGGCGATCGCGCGCAGCACCGTGGATTTGCCGGAACCGGACTCGCCTACCAGGCCGAATGCGTCACCCTCGTCGATTTGAAACGAAACGTCGCTGACCGCCTTGATCCGCCCGGCGCCGATCCCGTAACTGACGCTGACGCGGTCAACCACGATCACAGCGCCTCCTCCGCCCAGGCGGGGTCGCGTTGCAGTTGCGGCAACTCGGCGCGCCGGCGTCCCAGTTCCGGCAGCGAGGCCAACAGGCCGCGCGTGTACGGGTGGCGTGCCTCGGCGAGCTCGCCGGTGATGCACGTTTCAACGACGCGACCTGCGTACATTACCAGCACGCGGTCGCAGAACGCTGAGACGAGATGAAGGTTGTGGCTAATGAGGATCAGCCCCATGCCGCGCCGGCGCACCAGATCATCCATGATCGCCAGCACCTGCTCCTGCACGCCAACATCCAGGGCCGAGGTCGGCTCGTCAGCAATCAGCAAATCCGGATCGGCGATCAGCATCATTGCGATCATCACGCGCTGGCCCATGCCGCCGGAAACCTGGTGCGGATAGAGCGCATAAACCCGTTCCGGGTCGCGGATGCGCACAGCCTCGAGCATTTCCAGCGCCGCCATGCGCGCCTTCTTCATGCTGCTGCCGAAATGGCACCGGTGCGTCTCGGCGATCTGGTGGCCGACGCTCATCACCGGATCAAGCGAGTATTTGGGGTCCTGCAGCACCATGGCGATGCGTTTGCCGCGCAGCCGGCGGAAGCCACGTTCGTTCAGCTTCAAGAGATCGATGTCTCCCAGCCGCATGACCTCGGCGGTGATGCGACCTGGCTGGGGCACCAGACCCATGATGGCGCGCCCGGTGGTTGACTTGCCTGAACCGGATTCGCCGACGATGCCGAGCCGCTCCCGCCCGAGCGTGAACGACACGTTGCGCACCGCGTGGGTGTCACCCTCGTCGCCGGGATAGACGACGCGCAGATTGCGCAGCGTCAGCAGCGGCGCGTCAGTCATGCCGAGCGGGCATCCGCCACGTCGCGCAAGCCGTCGCCGAGCAGGTTGAAGCCGAGACTGGCGATGAAGATGGCGAGTCCCGGAACCGTCGCGACCCACCACTGGTCCAGCAGCACATCGCGCCCGGTGGAAACCATCGCGCCCCATTCGGCCTGCGGCGGCTGCGCCCCAAGCCCCAAAAACCCAAGGCCGGCGGCCGTGAGAATCACACCGGCCATGTCGAGCGTCAGGCGAATGATGACCGACGGCAGGCAGAGCGGCAGGATCTGCGTGAGCAGGATGCGCAGGTGCGAGGCGCCCTGCAGCTCGGCGGCCTCGATGAATTCGGCGCGCCTGTAGGTCAGCACCTCGGCACGAGCCAGGCGCGCATAGGGCGGCCACGTCGTCAGCGCGATGGCGATCACGGCGTTGTCGATCCCCGCCCCGAGCGCGGCCGCGAACGCGAACGCCAGCATCAGGCGCGGGAACGCCAGGAAGATGTCGGTGATGCGCATCAGGATCGAGTCGACGACGCCGCCAAAATAGCCGGCCGGAAGGCCGAGGCTGAGGCCGACCGGGACCACGATCAGCGAGACCAGCACCACGATCGTCAGGGTGACGCGGGCGCCGAACAGGATGCGGACAAGAATATCGCGGCCGAGTTCGTCGGTGCCGAACGGATGCGCCCACGAGGCAGGCTGCAGCCGATGCGCCAGCACCTGCATATTCGCCGTCGCCGGGTCGGCGACCAGCGGCGCGATGGCGGCCATCAGCACCAGCGCGAGCACCACGGCGAGCCCTGTCATCGCCAGTCCGTTGCGGCGAAATGCGAGCCAGGAACGATACCAGCCGCCAAGCCGCGCCTGCCGCCGACTGGCCGGCGCCGGGCTCAGCAGCCATCCGCGCCAGGCGAGGGTGGTACTCATCGCCGTTCCCGCGCGCGCGGATCGACCAGCGGATAGAGCAGATCGGACAGAAGATTGAGGCCGATGTAAACGACCCCCACCAGCATGGTGCCGCCGATCACCGCATTGAGGTCGGCGTTGAACAGCGAGTTCTTCATGTACAGCCCGAGTCCCGGCCAGGCGAACACAGTCTCGGTCAGTATGGCGCCTTCCAGCAGACTGCCGAAGGTGAGTGCGATGACGGTGACCAGTTGCACCCATATGTTGCCGAGCGCGTGCACCCACACCACGCGGAACGGCGACAGGCCCTTGGCCAGCGTCGCCAGCACATATTCCTGCTTGAGCTGCCCGATCATGAAGCTGCGCGTCATGCGCGCGACGTAGGCAAGCGACAAATAACCGAGAATGGATGAGGGCAAAATAAGGTGGCTGACGGCGTTCCAGAACACGTCGTACTGGCCCTCGATCAGGCTATCGACGGTGATCAGGCCGGTGATGGGCGTGACCATACCGTCGAAGGCGACATCGACCCGACCTGGACCCGCCACCCAGCCGAGCTTCGCATAGAACAGCAGCAGCCCGATCAGCCCGAGCCAGAACACCGGCATGGAATAACCGAGCAGCGAGCCGAAGCGGATCACCTGGTCCTGCCACCGCCCGCGATGGGTGGCGGCGATGACGCCAAGCGGAATGCCCAGCGCCACGCCAATGATCAGTGACAGGAGCGATAGCTCG
>Ga0335074_10017255_pt1 | contig 10178 bp, 6 predicted proteins | sample Lox_Sample_23_FD_206715 | JGI IMG/M metagenome (GOLD analysis project Ga0335074, IMG submission 206715) | Soil microbial communities from Loxahatchee National Wildlife Refuge, Florida, United States - Lox_Sample_2.3 | ecosystem: Environmental > Terrestrial > Soil > Wetlands | place: USA: Florida...
TCGGAGAAGTCGTAGGAGAAATCGCTATAGAGTGATTCGCGCCTGCTCGGAGGCTCCATCAGGACTCCCGCCTGCGGATAGTTGCCCGGCACCGACCCGCCAAACTCGCCGGAACTTCCTGCTTCGAAAGTGCCGCTCGGGAACGGGTAGGGCTGACCGCCGGGTCCAAAGGCCGTTCCCGCCAAGGCGGTATTCGTAATGACGCCGCCCGGAGCGTAAGTGGCGTTCTGATAACCCGTCCCTGCCTTCCAGCAGTCCGCGCAAGCCGCAGTGTTCGGCAATACGTAAGGAGCGTCCGCGCCCCAAGGCCTGCTGAAGATGTCGCCGACGCCATCAGTCTGATCGTACGACGCCGCCACCACGAAGTGGGCGCGGCCGCCGATGAAGGACCTTCCGCCGAGCACCGACAGGTCGTTGGTACGGTCGTCGCCGTATTGGGAAATTCCGGCTGAACCAGCCACCATGAGTCCGTCGTAGCGCGTATATGGAACCAGGTTCACGACACCGGCGATCGCGTCGGACCCCCAGACTGCGGATGCGCCGCCCGTCACCACGTCGACACGCTTGAGAGCAATCGTCGGAAAGACGTTGAGATCGACCTGATTCACGAGACCCAGATTGTAGATCGGCACCTCGGGAACGAACCGCTGCCCATCTAACAGCACCAGCGTGCGCTGCGAGCCCAGGCCGCGCAGATCGGCGTAGTTGGCGCCCGCCGTGAACTGTTTGTTGTCGTTCGACGTGGACGTCTGGTAAGGCGTCATTTCCGGGATATATTGAAGCACATCATTGATGTTTGTGGCTCCGGTTGCGGCGATCTCCGATGCGCTGACGGAGGTGATGGGCGTCGGAGAAACGAACCCGGGGCGCACGATATGCGAGGCTGATACCGTAACTTCCTGCAGCACGTTGGTCAGGATGGGCTCGCCGCTCTTCGCCGACTGACCGGTATCCGCCGGCCCCTGGTCGGGATCACTGGAGATTTTTTTGGACGCCTTCGCAGGCGCGACGACGTCGTCACCGCGTGCGTTGCAGGTCGCGGCAAATGTCAAGGCAGAGCCCGCCAGGATCGCGCAGACCGATAAGCTCACTCGATTCATGATGCCCCCCACGATTGACACGGAGATCTCGCTTGAGAATCAAATCCGCCGCACCCCGCTCCACACCTCATGAAATGCCGGAGATTTTCCCAACGAGTACCCGCGAGCGCGAGCCCGCTCTCTCCGGTGCCGGTGCTTGTATGAAAGCAGTCTAGTAGGGCGCCATGTCGCTTTTTATGCCGGTTCGTGAAATTGACCTCGAATTTAGTGATACGCGGCTCATGAGTCGATTTGCTGCAGGACACACCGGCCGAGCCGATGCGCGTCTCGACGCCCAATCACGCCACGTGCGCGAGCGTCATGGCGCCGCGCCGCATGCAGCGCTGTCCTTGCCACATGCGAGGGGACAACTGCATGATGGCGGGACCGCAAGAATCACCGCGGAGCCATCCATGACCGGGAGCGCGTTTCGTGTTGCCGTCACCGGGGATTATGAGGAGTTGGCGCTCGAAGTCGCGCCGTGGGAGAGGCTGGGCCCTGAAGTCGCTGTCCTTCCGTTCAATCGCCCGCTCGGTTCGGCGGAGGCGACTGTCGCTGCCCTGCGCAACTTCGACGCGATCGCGTTGATGCGGGAACGAACGTCTCTCTCCGGCCCGGTGCTCAGTCAGCTGCCGCGCCTGAAGCTGATCGTTTTCACCGGCCGCAACGTGACGACCATCGACTACGCAACGGCCGCGCGTCTGGGCATTGCCGTTTGCGGTACCGTTGGCGCGGGCGCGAACCCGTCGCGCGGCGGGGGCTCCCCGTCGGAGCTGGCGCTTGCATTGATGCTCGCGTGCGCGTGGAACATCCCCAGGGCCGATTCGCTGGTCCGGGCCGGGAATTGGGCCTTCGGTCCCGGCAACCTGCTGCGCGGCAAAGCACTAGGTATCCTGGGGTACGGCAATATCGGGAAGGCGGTCGCCCGCTATGGGCTGGCGCTCGGCATGAGCGTACTCGCTTTCAGCCGGAGCCTCTCCGATGAAGAAGCGCTGGCGAATGGCGTCCGAAAGGTGGATCTCGCAACGCTGCTGCGCGAAGCTGACGTCGTCACCATCCACCTGCCGCTGACGAGCGCCACAAGGGGTCTGATAGGTGCGCGGGAGATTGGCTGGATGAAGCCCGGGGTGATCTTGATCAATACGGCCCGCGCCGGCATTGTAGACCCGCTCGCAATGCGAGAGGCGTTGCGCACCCTCAAGATCGCGATGGCGGGGCTCGATGTTTTCGATCAGGAACCTCCTCCGGCGGATGATCCATTGCTGACCTTGCCGAACGTGGTGCTGACCCCCCACATCGGCTATGTGACCCGCGAAAACTTGGCTGGTATGTACGGAAAGGTCGTCGAGGTGGTAGCGGCGTTCCGCCGAGGTACCCTCCTCAATCCCCACGCTCCCTCCGTGTGATCCACGGCGCTCGCTCGGCGATGCGGGCTCTCGCGTGCGTCGATGCGGGGCGGGTGAGGCAGCCTCCCGGCTGATCAGTCGGCAGCAGGTGGCGCGGGGCGAGCGCGAGATCGCGCCAGGCACTCGATCTGTTCGAGAAAGCCGGCCTCGTCCTCGAGGCAGCGCAGGTCAAGGAGCAGACGGCCATTGGCGATTCGGCCGATGATCGGCACGGGAAGTCGCCGGAAGCGCCCCGCCAGAACGGACAGCGCCGCCCCGAGGCTGGCGTCCGTACACCGAATCTCGAGAGCGGCGCTCGGAATCGTGTCCATGGGGAGAGACCCGTTTCCCACCTGGCTTGCAACGGGTGTGACGGTTACCGTCCAGCCGCTTCCCAGGGCCACGGCAACGCTTGGTTGCAGCCGCACTGCCAGCGCGTGGATCTGCGCCTGGGTCCGAGTCAGCATGCGCAATGTCGGGAGCTCGTGGTCGAGGCGGTCCGGAGTGTGGTACGCGACGAGAGTCGTCTCGAGCGCGGCCATGGTCAGCTTACCAACCCTGAGCGCCCTCTTCAGGGGATGCCGCTTGATGCGGTCCATCAAGCTTCTCTTTCCGACTATCAGGCCCGCTTGCGGGCCGCCCAGGAGCTTGTCGCCGCTGAAGGTAACCACGTCGGCGCCTGACGCGATCGCATCTCGGACAATGGGCTCCTTCGGCAAGCCGTACCTCGTCAGATCGACGAGACTGCCGGCCCCCAGGTCGACGACGAGCGGCAGTCCACGCGCGTGGGCGATGGCGGCTACGTCGCGATCACCCACCTCTGCTACGAACCCGGTGATCCGATAATTGCTGGCGTGAACCTTCATCAGCGCAGCCGTATGCGGGCCGATGGCGGACTCATAGTCGCTGGGGTGGGTTCGATTTGTCGTACCGACCTCCACCAGGCGGGCATTGGCGCTACGCATCACATCCGGAATGCGAAAGGACCCGCCGATCTCAATCAGCTCACCGCGCGAGAGGATGACTTCACGATCGGTCGCCAGCGCAGCCAGGACCAGGAGCACCGCGGCGGCATTGTTGTTGACGACAGTAGCCGCTTCGGACCCGGTCAGCTCCGTCAGGACGCGCTCGATCGCGGTATCGCGATCGCCCCGCTTGCCCTCATCGAGATCGAGCTCGAGCGTGCATGGCTCACGCATGACCATCGAGACGTGATTGACCGCCGCGTCGGACAGCAGCGCACGGCCCAAATTGGTATGCAGAACAATTCCCGTCAGATTGAAGGCCCGCCTCAGCGAGGGAGTGGTACGACTTCGGAGATATTCAACGGTCTCGCTGGCCACCTGCATATCACTCGGGCGGGGGTCTGCGCGCTTGTCCGGCCGCGACCTGTGGCGATCAAGCACGGCACGAATGGCATCGACTACCGCATGCCGGCCATGGCGTTCAACCAGAGGCTGAATTTCCCGCAAGCGAACGACGTAATCCACGGACGGATACGGACTGATCTCGGTCTTCGGTGGCATGGCGTATTGGCAGAAACCGGGAGCTTGCACTTCCTGGCGAGCAGACGACCCACATCACAAATTTAGATGGTAGGCTCACGAACTGGCATCGCGCGGGCGAATGCAGGTCCCCATAGTGGCCGGTCGTAGGTCCCGTATGTCCCCTTTGAGCTATTTTAACGATTTACCCGCACTGAGCCCCACTCAGGAGGTGCCGGACCACGCGAAATCGGGGTCATGCGCTCTCCTGATGCGGTGCCTTATCCGGATGGCCGCCGAGCTCCGCCCGGCGCGCATCGGCAGACGATGCCGCGCATCCCAGTCGGATAGCGCGATGGTACTTGGACTTTTCCAGAGACCGATTCAACGCTAGCAGCATTCCATGCTGGTCGCCACTTCCGGCCATATCGATCATGGCAAGACTTCCCTGATACGCGCCCTCACCGGCGCTGAGACAGATCGCCTGCCCGAGGAACGTCGGCGAGGCATATCCATCGACCTCGGGTTCGCTTATTGGATACCGCCCGGCGGCAAGACGATCGGATTTGTGGACGTTCCCGGCCATGAGCGGTTCATTCGAAACATGGTGGCCGGCGTCGGTTCCGTGGACTTCGCGCTGCTGGTGGTTGCCGCCGACGACGGCGTAATGCCACAGACGATCGAGCACTTGCGTATCCTCGAGCTGCTCGGCGTCTCACGGGGTTTTGCGGTGATCACCAAATGTGATCGCTCCTCTCGTGAACGCATCGACCAAGTGCGCCATCAGCTTCTCGAGCTGCTTGCATCCTCCGAGCTGAGGATCGCGCGTACGAACGAGGTGTCCTCCGTTACGGGTAGCGGCATCACGGAGCTATCAGCTGCCCTGGCCGCCGAAAGTCTCGCCGAGGCGCCCCGAAAGACCGACGGGCGCAACTTCCGACTGACCGTTGATCGCGTGTTCTCCGTCACCGGCGCGGGCACGGTGGTCACCGGCTGTGTGCTGGACGGAACAGTCGAGATCGGCCGCCGCCTCATGATTTCGCCGCGGGGACTGGAGGTGCGCGTGCGAGGAATGCAGAGCGCCGGCAAGCCCGTGGATCGGGTGCAAGCCGGCGAGCGCTGCGCACTCAATATCGCCGGCGCGGACGTCGCAGCGGTCCATCGTGGCGATTGGCTCCTCGTACCGGAGATGCACGCACCCACTTCACGCCTGGAAGCGCAGCTCAGAATCCTGAGCGGTGGTCAGATCCCCCTGCGTCACAACTCTCCGGTTCATCTCTATCTCGGCACATCGACCGTCGCCGCACGCGTATTGCTTGCGCGGCAGGCTGCGCTTTCTCCAGGCCGCGAAATTACGGCGCAACTCGCGCTCGAGCGGCCCCTCTGCGCGGCGACCGGTGATCGCCTCATCATCCGGGATCAGTCCGGGCGTCATTTGCTCGGCGGTGGCCGCGTGATCGATCCGTTCTGGCCGACGGATCGGCGCAAGTTCTTTTCGCAGGAGGAGGTGTCTATGGCGCTGCGTACCTGGGAAGCAGCGACGGCGCTCCGCGGGTTGCTCGTCATTCCCGGGTACGAGGTGAATGCGCTCGAGTTCCGGCGCCGTTTCAACCTCACTGCCGAAGCGGCCGAAGAGCTTTGTCGGCGCTCCGATGCCGCACCGATCGGCACGGCAAGCCCAATGGTCTTGCCGGCGGCGCGCCTCAGGCACATCACCGAGCAACTGCTCGAAAACCTCCGGTCATTTCATCGTGACAACCCAGGCGTCGGAGGTTTGACGCCGCCAGAGCTGAAAGCCACCCTGACAATCGACGTTTCCAGAGCTGCCTTCAGCGCCATTCTGAAGAGCATGCTCGAAGGGCACCTCTTGGAGTCCGCAGGACCCCTCATTAAGCTTCCCGGCCACACTATCCGCTTCAGCGCCATCGACAGCGAGCGTTGGCGGCGTCTGCTGCCCAAGCTGCGAACGCGAGGCACAACCCCATTCACGGTAGCCGAGCTCGCTGGAGAACTGCATCTCAGCGAAGCGGCGGTGATAGCCATGCTATTCCGCCGTCGCAGCAATGGCGACGTGTACCGCATCACCCGCGAGCGATTCATGCTCCGCCAGCAGCTTGCAGCACTCGCCGCAACAGCCGCCGCGCTCACCGCGCGGATAGGCGGCCGCGGATTCACGGCAGCGCAGTTTCGCGATGCTATCGGCACGGGACGCACATTGGCTATTCAGGTTCTCGAGTTCTTCGATGAGATCGGAGTCACCCGCCGCATCGGCGACCTGCGCAAGACGCGTCCCGACTTCGAACTCGTGATCGGCGCCGCCGATCCGTACGTTCCACCGGCTGCGGGCGGCGGACCATCGGTGAATCTGCAACCCTCTAGGCCACCCTCGTGAGAGATTCGTGAGACTGCACTTGCGCGCCAGAACCGCCCGTCCTCAATTCGCCTGAGCACGGGACCGATGGCTCGAGACCAAGACCTCTTCGCGTACATCGGGTGCTGGGACATGTACAAGTCCGGCACCGGAAATGGCTTCGGCGTATGTCGCTACGATCCCGACACGGCGGAGCTGCAACTACTGCATTCTGCGCTGCCGCAAATCACCGTGGGCGCGGCCACTCTTGCAGCGAGCGGAGATGTCCTCTATTGCACAGATGAGCGAGCCACCCTGCCCGGCTACTTTCGCGGTGGCGGCGGGTTGATCTACGCGATCGAAATCGACAAGCGATCGGGGCGACTGCGCGAGATCAATCATCAGCCCAGTTTCGGGTCCCTGCCAAGCCATCTGTCGCTCGACGCAACAGGAGAGTACCTGGTAGTGACCCATCACACCGGGCGTGAGCCTGTGACCAAGGTGTGCGGCAGCGCCGCCGGCGAGTACCGGATAAGCCTCGAGTACGACGACGCAACGACGGTGCTCTTCCCAATTCGCGCAGACGGCTCTATCGCCGCACCTGCCGACGTGCATAGGCATTCGGGAGGCGGCGGGCCACTGCCGAGACAGACTCATCCACAGCTTCATTCGGTCGCTGTTTCTCCCTGTGGCTCACTCTTCGCCGTCTGCGACAAGGGCAACGACGAGATCGTAATCTTCCGCATCGATCGCCGCACCAGCAGGCTAGAGGTCTGCGGAGGCGGCGTTTTCAAATCGATTCCCGGAAGCTCCCCACGCTACAGCGCCTTCCACCCTACGCACCCTTACCTGTTCGTCAATCACGAAACCCGGGCGATCGTCAGCTCCTTACGCTACGGAAGGGACGGCTCGCTCGAGCTGCTCTGCACGGCGAGCTCTTTGCCTGACGATCGCGAAGACAATTTCGAGATGAAGCAGTCGGATCTGGCAGTTCATCCTTCCGGCAAGTTTCTCTACAGCTTGATCCGCGGGATCAATGCGGTCTGCGTCTTCAAAGTCCGAGAGGAAAACGGCAGGATCGAAAGGACGCAGACCGCGGTGATAGAGGGAACCGGGCCCCGAGGTTGCGCCATATCGCCTGACGGACGCTTCCTGCTCATCGCGGCGCTGACGAGCAATGAGGTCCTGACCTGGTCAATCGGAAGCGATGGCTCCCTCGAGCCGACCGGCAACGCGCTCCGCATCGCCAATCCTGGCAGCATAACGTTCGGCCGGCGCGGATATCCGCAGAGCTCCCGGACGCAGCCGCCCGCGCCGCGAGCATACATTCAGCCGTAAAAGAAGAAATTTGCATGTCGCGATCCTACTCGCCGCCCTTCGAGCTCGACCGCCATCTTCAGAATTTGCACGTCTTCAGCTCGGTCGCTCAAGCCAAGAGCATCGCCCACGCGGCTCAGGACATATTCAAGGCCGCTTCCGCCGTCACACGCTCGGTAATCGCACTCGAACGATCGCTTGGCGTCTCCCTTTTCGAGCGAAAGCGCCGTGGAATGCTCCTGACCGCACATGGCACGGCGGTTTTGGTGAGAGCACACCGGATCGAGGAGGAGATCCAGCTGGCTGCCGAGGAGTTTCTGCGCTCGAAGCCCAGGAACAGCGCGGTGTCTCGCAGTTCGATCCAGAATCTGCTGTTGAACGGGCGCAGACTACAGCTTTTGATTCACGTCGCCGACCTCCACAACATTTCCTCAGCCGCCGCGCACCTCAATATGACGCAGGCCGGGGCGAGCATGGCCCTTTCCAGAATGGAAGCCGCTCTCGGGGAATTTCTCTTTCAGAGAAGGATGCAGGGAATGGTGCCGACGGAAGCGGCCGAGCATCTGGTCATGCACGCAAGGCGCGTGTTCGCGGAACTGCGCCATCTTGCCGCCGATATCTCCGCCATCTCCGGAACGGTCACCGGCTCCGTGATCATCGGCACGACTCCCCTGGGTCGAACGAATTTCTTCACCACCGCAATTGAGACAACTATCTCCAAGTACCCGCACGTCCGGGTGACCACCGTCGAGAACCTCTACGAGCAACTCATCACCAGCCTGCGCAGCGGCGATATCGATATCGTATTCGGCGTATTGCGCCCGAAAAACCTCTGTCAGGGCCTCATCATCGAGCCGCTATTCAAGGACAAGTTGAGTGTTCTGGTTCGCGCCGACCACCCGCTGACCCGGCGAGGCCGGCTGCAGATCAGCGACCTGCTCTCCGAGAAATGGATAATCCCCCGGCCGAACGCGCTCGCGCGACCGCAGATCGAGCAGGCATTTCAGAGCCTGGGCCTTCCGCCTCCCACCCCCTCCGTGGAGACGGGTGACTTGTCCATCCTCGGACCGCTCTTGCGCACGAGCGACATGCTGGCCGTTACTTCTCCCCTCCAGTTCGTCTTTGAGCTTCAGTCGAAGATCGTCGCCGAGCTTCCGGTCGAGCTGAGCAATACGGAACGGGACGTGGGACTCATCGTCCGCGAAGGCGCAATGTTGTCACCCGCCGCGATGGCGGTGATCGAATCCGTGCGTTCGCAATTGCCCTAAGGTCAAGGTCATGGCTGATCTCCCACTGCGGGTGCGTTTCGGGTCCAGCGCAGTGACCACGTGATCCTCAGTGCCCGTTTGCCATCAGCCTCGATGCGCCAGAGCCACTTGCCAACGATGGCACTCGGGCTTCTCTCGAGGACCTGGCAAGGGAAGCTTTGCGATCCAGCTCGCGCTGCGGAATATAGTTGCGTTCCCGCGGCTGCTGTCATGAGAAGAGTGTCGCCGCGGCTATCCCCCCAACGAGGCCTAGCGCGATGATTCCCAGAATCACGAGCAATAATGTCCGTGCGCCCAACGATTTCCACAGCATGGCGACTGATGGCGCGCTGATGGGAGGTAGCGTCAGCAGCAGAGCCGCGGCGGGTCCCGTACCGACACCGAGAAGGAGCAGGGCCTGGACAATGGGTATCTCTCCGGCGGTCGGCACCACGAAGATGGCGCCGCTGATCGCGAAAGCCAGAATCCAGATCAGCGAGTTATCGACCTCATGTCCCAGCTGGGGAAAGAGCCAAGCGCGTGCCGCGCCGAGGATGAGCACGACCACGGCATATTCCGGTATGAGCCGCACCGCCATTTGTGCCAGCGCAGCGCCCCACGCCCGCAGCGACGGGGCGGAATCCTCGTTGGGGTGTAAGAGCTGCCGGGGCGTTCTTGACTCCTTCCAGTTGACGGAGAGTCGGTTCACGAGCCAGCCCAGGCCGACCACTGCCAACAGTCCCACCACGACTCGCAGCGCGGACCACTTCCAGCCCAGCACGAAACCCGTGAAGATCAGCGTTGCGGGGTTGAGCACGGAATTGCCGAGCCAATACGCCACCGCGCTGCCGGCCGAGGCTCGGCCCTCCCGCAAGCCGGTCACAATAGGTGCCGCACAGCAATTGCACATCATGCTGGGAACCGCCAGCACGCCGGCAATGAAGACGCTACGCAGCCCCGAGCGGCCGAGGGCCGAGAGAATCCAGCGTCTCGGCAACAGAGTCTGCACAGCCGAGCCCAAGAGAAGAGCGACCACCAACGCCTTCCATATGGCCTGCCCATAGGCGACGGCATAATTCAGCGCGGATCGGAATGATACCGGAGGAGGCTGGCTGGCATGCCCCGTCAGAATGGAGCTGCCCACTGAGCGGGTGGCGTATGCAACGAACGCCTTGTGGTAGTAGGGGAACCATTTCGCGTAGGCCAATCCCACGACGGCGACCAGTGCCACGATGAGCCATCCCATCGTGAGGCTGAGCGGACGCTGCCTGACTGCAGTTGTGGAATCACTCATCGTAGCAACTCGTTTTGGCTGT
>Ga0335074_10017256_pt1 | contig 10177 bp, 5 predicted proteins | sample Lox_Sample_23_FD_206715 | JGI IMG/M metagenome (GOLD analysis project Ga0335074, IMG submission 206715) | Soil microbial communities from Loxahatchee National Wildlife Refuge, Florida, United States - Lox_Sample_2.3 | ecosystem: Environmental > Terrestrial > Soil > Wetlands | place: USA: Florida...
CGAAGCTTGCGATCTTTTTCCAGCGCTTTGCCGATGATTGCTTCCAATTCCGGTGGCAGATCGGGATTCAGCCTTAGGGCTGGGACAGGTTGCCGGTTCAATATGGCATCAACGATGATGGAAGACGTCTCACCGCGAAACGCGGGCACCCCGGTGCTCATTTCGTACAGTACGGCGCCGAAGGAAAACAGGTCGGTGCGCGCGTCCAGCTCTTTGCCAAAGACCTGCTCAGGAGACATGTACCCCACGGTGCCGAGGGGCGATCCTTGAGTGGTAAGTTGGGTGGCCTGATTGGCTGTAGCGACCGCGGGGTCGGGCTGCGTAATCTTGGCCAGTCCAAAATCGAGGATCTTGGCGTGCCCGCGTTCGGTAACAAAGATGTTTGCCGGCTTGATGTCGCGATGGACGATGCCCTTGCTGTGCGCCGCATCCAGCGCGTCGGCGATCTCGGTAGCCAAATCAAGGATCAGTTCGGTTTCCAGCGGGCGACTGGCGATGCGATGATTCAGCGTCACGCCCTCAAGGAGCTCCATCGCAATGAAGGCGCGCCCGTCCTCCTCGCCAATGTCGTAAATGGTGCAGATGTTGGCGTGGTTCAGTGCAGATGCGGCCTCGGCTTCGCGCTGAAACCGTGCTAAAGCTTGCGCGTCGCGAGAGACGTTATCAGGAAGGAACTTGAGAGCAACCAGGCGATGGAGTCGCGTGTCTTCGGCTTTGTAAACCACCCCCATTCCGCCGCTGCCGAGTTTGTCGAGGACGCGGCAATGGGAAATGGTTTGGCCGTCCATGCGGCTGAATGTTAGGGCCGGAAGTGCGGCAAGTCAACGAATGAGCATTAGGCAGATACTTTTCGCCCCAATCACTGTTGTCAATCACCATCTCGCACGTAATCCCTGATGAGTGGCCCCTTCGGCTTAGGTCGCAAGTTGGCGTGCTCACGACAGCGTATCGACGCGGGCCAGAGGTCTCCTTCGGGGAAGTCACTTGGACGTGTTGTCGGCAAACCTTCCTTGTGCCGCGGGACGCATTCCGCGCAATAAACCGGTTTGGCCGTCATACGACCAGATGAAAGGAAAGCCTTCGGAAACACGGGGGGCTTTCACGGGAGTAATCTCCCAACCGTTCGTTTGCGATTACCCTTTCGAATCGCTGTGCAAACCTTCATTCAGACTTCGTTAAGAGATCACGTGGACGTTGATCTCGGATTGGAGGCAGCAGCGTCTATTCGTAACGCAAGGCGATCATCGGGTCCACGCGAGCGGCCCTGCGCGCAGGCTGCCAGCTGGCGATAAGAGCAACCCCGGACAAGCCAGCAGACGCAGCGAGAAGCGTGATCGGGTCAATCGGCCTGACGCCAAAAAGCAAGCTGCTCAGGGAGTGCGCCAAAACGAACACTCCCACCAGGCCAATGGTGAGGCCTCCCAGCGTGAGCCATGCCGCGCGTGCGAGAACGAGTCCCAGAACCTGTCGCGGCTGAGCACCCAGAGCAACGCGGACGCCGATCTCGTGCGTTCTTTGGGTGACCCAATACGACATGACCCCGTAGATCCCGACAACAGCCAGCAGGAGAGCAACCGTCGCGAACAGTCCCAGGAGCGAAGCATCAAAGCGCTGCGGTCCGACCGAGTCTGCCACTCGTTGTTCCATGGTGGCCACGTGATAGATCGGCTGCTCCGGATCGAGGTTCTGCACCTCACGCCGAATTGCGCCGATAAGGCTCTCCGGCGCGATCCTGGCTCGCACTGCCAAGGTCAAAGCTGAGGCAGGAAACTGGTCCGTCGAAGTAAAGACGACGGGAACGGGCTGACGGCCCAATCCGATGTAGCGGACGTCGCCTACAACTCCGATGATGGTGAATTCCTCTTCGGGCAAGCTACTGGCCGGACGAAAGGTCAAATGTCGTCCGATTGGCTCAACCCCCGCAAAGAAGCGGCGGCCAAACTCCTGATTCACGATGGCAACCGGCAAACCTCCTGGGCGGTCTTGCTCCGTAAAGAAACGCCCAGAGCGAAGAGGAATTTGCATCGCAGAAAAATAGTCCGGCGTGACGTGCGATAGAGCCACCGATGGCGACTGATCCGCTAGCGACGGGCGATCCTTCAGGCTCATCTTCACGGGGCTGGAAAAGCCATAGTAGAAAGGCAGGACGGTTGTGCCGCCGATGGATTCCACTCCCGGCATGGTGCGCACGGCTGCGAGCAACTGGTCGAAGAAAACTTTGCGCTGCGCGAGGGTGGGATACTTTGCTTCCGTGAGCGTGACCTGAACGGTCAGCACGTTCCGGGGATTGAAACCGGGACTCACCGCGCGCAGGTTAGCGAACGTGCGCAGCATCAGCCCCGCGCCCATCAGCAGGAGAAAAGCGAACGCCAACTCTGCTGCGACGAGTGCGCTGCCAAGTTTCTGCCGGGCAGGACCAGCCGTGGTTTTGCCTCCTGCTTCACGCAAAGAAACGCTCGCACCGGCCTGCGCCGCGACCAGCGCCGGCGCCAGGCTGAACAGAATAGCCGTCGCTAGCGAAACCGGCAGAGTGAAGCAAAGAGCAACGCCATTCAGGCGCACATCGCCGAAGTAGGCGAGAGTGTCCGGCCGCAGAAGGCGCACGACATCAAGCGTGAGCCAAGCAATCAACAGTCCCGCCGCCGATCCAAGAGCGCCGAGCAGGAGGCCCTCCGTCAGTAATTGCCGGATGATGCGGGCGGGCGCGGCTCCCAAGGCAGAGCGCACCGCAAATTCCCTCTGCCGCGCCGCAGCGCGTGCCAGCAGAAGATTCGCGACATTGACGCAGGCAATCAACAGGACCAGTCCCACTGCGCTTATCAAGAGCAACAGCGCGGGGCGAGTATCGCCCACCAGGCGCTGATGAAGAGGCACAACTTGCACTTCTGCTCCCGCCAGTTTCTCGGCCAAATCCTGCGGATACTGCGGCGCAAGCGATTGCCTGATGGTTTGCAGCTCCGTCCGCGCCTGCTCCGGCGAGACACCTGCTTTCAGCCGCGCGAGCACGTTCATGTCATCGCTCTCGCGCTGGTTCCAATTAGGTTTCGTGGGGAGGGTCAGCGGCACGAAGGCATCGGGCTTGAGCTGGCTGGGATAGTCGAAGTTCGCCGGCAGAACACCGACGATGGTGTGCTCCGCGTTATCCAAGCGGACCGTCCTGCCGAGAATATTGCGATCACCACCGAAGCGACGCCGCCAGAAGGCGTCGCTGAGGATCATGACTCCATGCGCGCCCAGAGCGTCTTCCTGAGGAGAAAAACTACGGCCCAACGCGGGCTGTACGCCAAGAAGGGAGAAGAAATTCGCGCTCACTTCGGCGCACCGGTCCAGGCGAACCGGTTCGGCGCCGGTTGCGAGATTGCCGTCGCAGAGATGATCGTCATAGGCAGCGATGTCCTCGAAGGAGCGATTCTGTTCGCGCCAGGCGAGGAATGTTCCCGCCGGAATCAGGGTTGCGTCGAGCCGCGGTGCATATTGCGTTGCCCAAACCAGCCGGCCGGGATCGCGATAAGGCAACGGCCGCAACAGCACGGCGTACAGCAAACTGAAGATCGCGGTGTTTGCGCCGATGCCCAGCGCGAGCGTGAGCACGGCCACGACGGCGACTCCCGGATTGCGCCCGAGGATGCGGCCTGCGAAGCGCAAATCGGAAATGAACACGGCCGGCCAACGTAGTTTCTGTGGCATGACAGCACCTTCTTATGGGCTCAGGCATTAACGATCGGCGCGGGTGTATTCTCCGCGAAACACCGTCGTCCAGGTGGCTCCCTTGTCGGTCGACTTCTGCCAGGTTTGCTCAACCTTACCCGGTGAAATGCGCGCAAGCGTCACCTTGTTCAGAACTGCCTCGCCATTTGCGCCACGACTCGTCCCCTTGAATTCGGCTACGCCCGCTGCAACCTTTCCTTCGCTGAAAATGTGCACCCGACCTTCATTGTCGGCGAACATGCCGTACCAGCTTTTGTCGTCCGGGCTGTAAGCGAACCTGTTCTCGCCGGAATGGCCGCGGCCTCCGTCCCAGTTCTCCACCACCACACATTCATCCAGCGCAAGGGACACCCGGCTGGTCGCAGTATTCGAGCCGCCCGGAGAGCCTACGCTCCAGTTGCCGAGCCAAAAATCGAGTTGACGGCTCTCTGGGTCGGCAGCGCACGCGCTCGGGTTCGCCGCGCCAAAGGAAGGGCTGGTCGATGCCAAACAGATCGCCAATACGGACAAGAACAACAAACCTCCATGCCAATAGGAGCAACCACTAGCTCGGTCTGCTTGCATGTTGAAATTCCTCCGCCATCAAAATGTCTGCCTATCGGAAGAGCGTTGCTTGAGAGTTTCGAAAATCCGGTCCGTCGAGCTGCGAGCCGCCACTTCCGACACCGTTACCGGGCGTCGCGCGTGAAAGCGAAAGGCTCGGGAATTTTTCTCGACTTCCACCAACTCAAATCCGGCCAGCGCAAGCCGAGGCGAGACCGACTCCGGATCGATAGGAACGAGTGTGTCGCCGACGTGGATCATTCGCATCCGCCAGCTTTGCCGGCTGTCGCTGCCCACAAAAACTCCGCCCGGTTCGAGGACCCGCCACACCTCGCCGAAGAGCTGGTCTTGCAATGCGGGCGAAGGCAGGTGGTGCAACATGGTGAAAGAAACGACGCCGGAGAATTGTTCATCGGCGAAGGGCAACTCGGTGGCATCGCCGGCGACGACCCGGACATTGCTGCCACGCAAGCGTTCCGCCAGCGACCGGGCCAGCGCCGGATCGATTTCGATTGCCGTCAGGCTACTCGCCCGCTGTCGCAGCAGGTCGGTGGTGAGACCGGGGCCGGGCCCGAGTTCCAGCACTCTTTCTCCCAGTTCGGCCGTTGCGAGCGTCCATGGCACCCGCTCCCCAACGGTTTCTCGCCAGCTTGCGGAACGGCACAACCAGTGATGTAAGCGGTTCACGTTCCTCACCCAGATAAACTTTGCTGATGTCCATAGTAGTAATTGCCAGATCTGCGCGCCTTCGTTATTGTGACAAGTTATGTCGCAAAAGCGACAACACGCAATCTTCGAGCCGCTCGGTGATCGCCAGTCACACATCGCCACCCTCACGCACGATTACCCGGCAGGGCACCTCATCCCGATGCATTTCCATGATCGCGACCAGCTCGTCTACGCCTCGCATGGAGTGATGACGGTTTTTACCATAGCCGGTATCTGGGTTGTGCCAACGCTGCGGGCGGTGTGGATACCGGCTGGCGTTCCGCACACCATCACCATGTCGGGGACAGTGGCAATGCGAACTCTGTACCTAAAGCCGCGGCTGGCACGAGCTCTGCCGCGCGACTGCTGCGTGGTAAACGTCTCGCCGTTGTTGCGGGAACTCATCCTCTACGCGTGCGGCTTTCGCGCGCTGAAGAAGCGTCTTCCACGACAGCGGCACGTGATCGATCTGATCATGGACCAACTCGCGGCCATCCAGATGGTTCCGCTGCAGCTACCACACCTATCGGATCCGCGGGCGCGCCGCATCGCCGAAATTGTTCTGGCCAATCCCAGCAACTCCCTGACCCTGGGGCAGCTATGTAAAGAAGCCGGCGCCAGCAAACGCACGCTTGAGAGGGTTTTTCAGAATGAAGCGGGAATGGCCTTTGGAAAATGGCGGCAACAACTCCGCCTGATGCATGCGGTGCGGCTTCTGGCCGACGGAGCAAAGGTCACACACGCCGCCTTGGAGGCTGGGTACAGCACGCCCAGTGCTTTCATTTGCGTGTTCAAGAAGGTGCTAGGAGTTACGCCGGCGTTGTACTTTAAAGCTGCGGCATAAACTGCCGTTGCGCTTGGTCGACGCTCTGAGCAGACGACTTCCTGAGCCAAGGCGTTGGACCGGACATACGGAAAGTTACCCAGAAAACACCCTTCTGTTCCCCGGTGACGGCCAACAACTTGGAAGAAGAGTGTGGTCAAGTCGGCTTCTGGGAAGTAGCCAGCAACCGCGACTTGGAACGAGAAACAGCCCATCTGGGCACGAGTCTGGCGTGGAGTCAGTCCTGTCGGGGGACAAATCACTTGGCCGAGAAGTCGGCTACCGTCCTTGTGGTCCTTCCTCTGGAGTTGTTCAAGAAAGCGGAACGGGCGTTATCCGGCCAGAGAAAGGAAAGCATTCGTAAACGATGGCCGACTTCCCAGTATCAATCCGGAAAGGTGTGATCGGATTGCGGGATAACCGACCCCGATCTGCCACTACTTACGGAATGCGGAAAGCACGCCAGATGGCAAGAATGTCGTCACGGGAAGTATTCGCCAGGGCGTCACCTCCCACACGGCTCCACGTCACCCACGCCGTTATACTGCGTCCTGCATAAAGCTTTGCTTGTGCGTCGCGGAACTGCTAGTCGGCAGGCTGATTCAACAGTGAAGAAGGCAGGGCCGTGCGGCTGTGAACGCGCTAACAGTCCTTCAGATCGAGCAGTAGCTGCGGTTCAATGAGTGCCTGGCGAAGGATTGCTTTTAGAGTCCGCTTTAGCAACCCCAGGGCTTGTGCGTCACTTGCCAGGATTGCCAGCTCCCCGTCAAAGGTTGGCATCGTGCCCTGAGCTAGGAGGTTGCGATAGGTGTACATTTTGGTCCAAATGGTTTCCGCTGGAGCCCCAGAGAATCGCGAGTAATCGAGTTTGCGGTCAAACCGATTGTTAAGGAACGCAATTTTGGTTTTGACCTGGCGCATGATGAAGTCGTAGGGATCGCTTAATTTAGGAGGATGGCTAAGAACCGACTCCAGAATGGCGAAATATCCGAGAAATCTTAGGGGCGAACGAGAAGGAAGCAGTTTCAGATCCCCGATGCGACTGGCGAGCGCCTTCACGTCGATCAGGCGGCGATCAGCGCTGCGGAGCTTGACGCAAAGAGTCGCGATATCCTGAGCTACGGCTTCGGAAACATGGATGAGAGCTTGCAGGTTAAGACCGTAGGCTGCCTGATTGCAGTCCTCGAGCGCTTGAAACAAGCGACCTGGATGAAAGACAAAACCGCCAGTAGAGCCCGGAAAAGTAAACAGGACTGCGAAACCGATTTCCAGCTCGGTTGACGACAAGTCAGAGGCCTGTTGAATGTCAATTAGGGTCTCGTGACTTCCCTCAAACGCGATTACGAAATATCGCCACTCTGGTTCGGGCAAGCTCTCGATACGCCTACCTGCGATGAAGGGTAGTTTGCCTTCCCATGGCGAGAATCCGACGAACGAGTGCAATCCGCCGTTGAAGCGGTCGATGGTGGCCTTGATGACTGCGATCTCGTCCTCTTGTGCTCGTCGCAGCACCTGACCGGAAGCCAAGGTAAAGCTGTCTGCTTCAAGGGAAGCGACATTTACGACGAAGGCGAAACTGTTCATTCAGGTTCCTTGCTACCTTCGTGACCAGTAATGCTGGCAATCCTACAGGAAAGTTGCTGTATTGATAACCCCTTTGAGACGTCGCCAACTGCCATTGCCATACTTCAAGTGAGGACCTCGCCGACACTAGCAAGCCCATGTAGAAGAAATGATGCGCGATGATCACTACCAGTAGTCGTTCAGCGTGCAGGGCATGACCGTCCAGAATGTTCGCTGCGCCCCGGAGCAATCATACGGACCGACGTAGGAGCTGCTGTTGTTCTGCAGCGTCTCCGCCGGAAAGGCACGACCGTTGCGCTTCAACACGGACCGCCCACAACATCGGGAAAACCAAACTGAATCCCAAAGTCAAAAGCGCCAGCGGGAAATAGCTGCCGGATAGTTGCGCGCGGAGGGAGTGCTGAAGCCGCCGCCGAGGAAGAGGTGCTCGCATCGCATCTCCTTTAACAGATTGGGTGCATTCGTGTAGTCGGGCTGCCTGGGGAGAGTTCTTGCTTTATAGCATGGCAGGCGCGGGCTCGCAAGCAATGGTAGTGCAAGACCGCAATGCCATCGCGAAGAGTTAGCTTGCGGGCCGCTCAAAAGTTTCGCACCAGCCTGGAGATGGCTTCATTGGTTCGATGCCCGTGAGCTATTGCAGACGAGCGTATTCCTTCCTGGCCTCGATCCGTACCGGCGTGTCGGTGTCGGCGTCCTTCCAAAGCGTAAGAAAAGTCTGATAGGCTGCGCGAGCTTTATCGCGAGACGACGGATCTTTGGCGGCCTCGAGCGCGTAAGCGCGGGCGACCCCAAGACGCGCAAGAGCCCCCCAGGGAAAATTGACGACCAGCCCGTAATGATCGGCGAACTTCTGAAACTCGGCAGCCGCGGCGGGACCATTGTGCAGCGCGAGATAAGCCTCGCCACGGACGTAAGCTGGGCATAGGTACACCGCCGCCAGCGTGGGCTGGCCAAGTTCGATCGGACTCGTCTCTTGCAGTAGTTCCACGGCCCGCGCGGGATCATTCGAGTGGAGCGCTAATGCAGCGCGGATCATCGGCAACCAATAGCGTTGGACGAAGGTATCCAGCGGGAATGCTTTGTTGAGATCATCCGCCAGCTTCTGCGCCCGGGCCACGTCGCCGGACCGTGCCAGAGCCAGCGCCGCCATCGCCTGCACGGCACGATTGGGCGCCAGCTGCAACGCCGCTTCGGCATCGGATCGCGCGCGTTCCGCGTTGCCCGACTCCACTTCGCGCAGGGCCGCAGCGGCCTGATAGGTGGCGGCTGTCTCTTTGGCATCGTTGCGCTCGGCTGAATCCACAGCGCGCCCGGTCAGTTCGCGAGCCTGTTTCAACTTTCCGAACCAGCCCAAGGTGTCGGCTTGCGAGGCGAGCAGCAGGTCTTCGGTGCCGGGCTTGCCCATCGCCGCGGCGCTGAACTTCGCCATCGCGCTCGCATCGCCTTTTAGAAAGGCCAACTGATAGCGATTGGACAGCAGAGTCTCGCTTTGCAGATGCCGGTCTTCGGCGTCCTTGTAGGCGGCGGCTGCGTCATCGACCCGGTTGAGGCTGACATAGGCAGCCCCCAGGTTGATGTAGATCATCGCGTTGTTGGGTTCCAGGCGCAGAGCTCCGCGAGTTTCCTCGGCTGCTTTCTCCCAGTTTCCCAGGATGCCGTAAATGTATCCCAGGTTGACGTAGGGCGCATCGTACTGCGGATAGGTCTGCTGCCAGAGTTCGAAGACCTGGGCGGCTTTCTCGAGCTCGCCCGTCGCGAACATGTAGTAGTTGGCCTCAATGAAGAAGCGCTCCCATTCGCTGACCTTGTCGCGCAGCGCGTAGGCCTTGCGGGCGTTCTCCGCTGCATGATCGGGCTGGTTGAGATTGGCATAAGAAAATGCCATGTAGTTGTAGGCGACGGCAAAGTTGGGATCGAGTTCGACGGCGCGTTTGTAGAAGGGCAACGGCGCCATCCAGCCGTTCGCAGCCCAGGTCTTGCGTCCCAGGCTGTACATCTTCAGCGCTTCCAGCGATGGCGTGGTGACCTCGGCTAGCGGCGTGGCATACTTCTGCACCGAGCTGAGCGATTCTCCAAGTTTGCCACGCAGGCGAACCGCAGCCGAATCCAATGCACTGAGCACGCCTTCTTTATTCGCGGCCTGAGTTTGGGTCTCGGCCAGGACGTCGCCGGTTTCGCAATTGATGGCTTTCAGTCCGATCACATACTGCTTGCCCACACTGGCAATTGAACCGTTGAGCATGGCGTTGCTGCCGGTGCGCTGGCAGATTTCGCGCGTTACCTCCGGGGTAAGCCGCGAGCCGGCAGGACGGCCCATCAACTGCAACGTTTGATTCACTTTGGTATCGGAGATCAGGTCGAGATAGGGCGATTGCTCGAGCTGTACCGCAAGCCCCTGCTTGAGTGTGTCGTCAAAGACCGCGTCGCCGGTTTTGTTATCGAAGTCGGCGAGAACGATCGTGTCTTTTTCGGTAAGCCGCGGACGTTGTCGTGCCCGGTAGTAGAGCACTATTCCGGCCAGCAGCGCGATCAGTACGACGATCGCTCCAGCGGTTATGGCCCATCTCTTCTTCAGCCATGGCTGGCTCTCTACGGAGTGGATATCAGTACCAGCCTGCGCAGGGTTGGTCGCGGCACTGATTGTTCCCGTCGTCGGGCGCGGAAAGCGTCCACTTTCGCTATCACGCTTCAGCCGCCACAACTCCGCCCGCATATCGGAGGCGTGCTGGTACCGGAGGTCGCGGTCCTTCTCCAGCGCTCGACGAATGACCGATTCCAATTCCGGAGACACATTGGGGTTGAGTTTCGACG
>Ga0335074_10017257_pt1 | contig 10177 bp, 4 predicted proteins | sample Lox_Sample_23_FD_206715 | JGI IMG/M metagenome (GOLD analysis project Ga0335074, IMG submission 206715) | Soil microbial communities from Loxahatchee National Wildlife Refuge, Florida, United States - Lox_Sample_2.3 | ecosystem: Environmental > Terrestrial > Soil > Wetlands | place: USA: Florida...
TCCGCGGCGACGCGGGCGCGGCCCGGAGTGCCTATGCGCGCTCGGCGGAAATCGGGCGGGGGAGCGGCGACCCGCAGATCCTGGTGGCCAGCCTGCTGGGGCTCGCTGGCGTCGAACTGGCCGCCGGAGCGCCGGACAACGCGGAAGACATCTACCGGGACTGCCGGAGGGTCGCGAGCCAGGTGGGCGACCAGGACGGAATGGCCCGGTGCCAGCTGGGCCTCGGCCAGGTGGACCGCATGCGCGGCGACTACGGAGACGCCGCGCACGATTTCCAGGAAGCCCGCCAGGCCGCCGTGCAGCTGCGCAACCCGGCTCTGGAGGCGGAATGCCTGCGTGAGCTGGGCGCCACCGCGCAGGACGACGGCCGGACCGCCGACGCGCACGCCACCTACGTTGCGGCGCTCCGGCTAGCCGACCAGGTCCGTGACGCCGGCCTGATCGCGGACCTGTGCCGGCGGCTGGGGAGGCTCACCCCGGGCCCGTGGGGCAGGAAAGAGTGGTACCAGCGAGCCGCCGACCGGCTGCAGGAGCTCGGCCATCCGGGCCGCAGTGCCGAGCTCTGCCTGGAAATGGCCGGCCTCATCGCGCACGCCGACCTCGCTGAGGCCGAGAGCTGCTGCCGCCGGGCGCTCGACCTGGTCGACGGCGATGAGCGGTCTGGCGTCACCGTGCTGGCCCACGTTGAACTCGCCCGGTGCGCCCGCCGCGAAGGGGCCCACGACCGGGCAGCCTCGGAATGTGCCCAGGCCATCGAGCTCGCGGAGGGCCTGGAGCGGGCCGTCCTGATCGCGCCGGCCTGCCAGGAGGGCGGCCTGATCAGCCAGCTGGCCGGCGATCCCGGCCACGCCCGCGAGCTGCACCGCCGGGCGCTCAGCCGGGCCGAGGATGCCGCCGACACCGAAACCGTCATCGCCGCCTGCCGTGACCTGGGCCGGCTGGCCAGGCGAGACGGCCACGACACCGGCGAGGACTCGGTGGAGTCCTGGTACGGCCGGGCGCTATCCCTGGCCGAGGCGGCCGGGGACGAGCGGACCGCGATCGCCTGTGCCCAGCAGCTCGCCCTGTCCGCCATGCGGCGCGGGGCGCCCGAGGACGCCAGACGGCTGGCCGCGCGATGGCCAGAGCTGTGCGGGCCGTTCGGCGAGAACGAGGGCAGCGATCCCGTCCTCGCCTGGCGCCGGGCCGATCTTGGGGCCGAGTTCACCGACAGCGGCCGGCCCGATGAGGCCGTCGGGTTCACCGCCGTGAGCCTGCTGGCCCTGATCGAGATCGACGCGCAGTCGGCCCACCAGCAGGCCGCCCTGCTGCAGCGGCAGCGGGCTGAGCTGGGCACCGGCGCGTTCGCAGCGCTGCTGGCTGAGCACGCAGCGGGTGCGGTTCTCCAGGAACTCATGAAGACCTCGGACCCGGCGGCGTCACCCGGCCAGGACAGCCAGGATTAGGGCCACGATCACCGCCGCCACCACGGCGACCATCACGGCCACGGTGCCGGTGAATAGCGCGAACCGCCACGGCCGGTAAGGATTCACGCGTCCTCACCCGTCTCCGGCAGGTCCAGTCCGGTCCCGGCCAGCAGCCACCGGGTGAGGCGCAGCACGCTGGTGTCCACCCGCGCGCCGGTGACAACGGCCGCGGTGCGGAAGTACCGCACCTCCCCGAACAGCGTGCGCATGGCCCGGGTGAGGTGGTCGAGCCCGCTGTCGTCCAGCCACCGCTCGATGCACGCGCTGTCGGCCTGCGGGCCCGGCAGGCCCGCTGCGCCTTCGCCGCCCAGCCCGCCCTCCCTGGCCGGCCCGTCGGCCCTGGTCACGGCCACGCCCAGCCTGCTCGTCCTGAGGTTCTTGCCGAGCCCCAGGGCCTGCTGCGCCACCAGGTCGAGTATGTCCTTGGCCGGGCGCCCGGCTGGCCGCGGGTCTACGACGAACAAGAACGAATCGGCCACGGCTAGGTAGCGCCGGGCGTCCAGGTCGGCGAAGCTGGGGCTCCCCCCGCCCGTGTCAAACAGGTGAATCAGCCGCCTGACCCCGGCCGGCGGTGCGACGTACACCGAGTAGGCCCGGGAAGGGCCCGCCGAGGTCGGCGGGGTGGGCTCGTTACTGGTCACCGCCGGCCGCAGGTCGTCCAGGCGGCGCGACGTCGTGTCGTCGGCGGGCGTGACCACAGCGGCGGGAATTTCCTCCAGCGCCATCACCAGCGCGGTCATCAGCCGGGTCTTTCCTGCGCCCGCGGCACCCAGGATGGGCAGCGTGAACTCGGCAGCCGTACCGGAGGAGTCGGCCAGCTGCACTCCGCAGCCGGGATGCGGACAGTAGGCCCGCAGCTGGTGGCTGCCCAGCAGCAGAAGCGTGGGCATGCTCTGCTCGCCGCAGCTGCACCACCGCCGCAGCACCCCGTAGCGCCCCGGCCGGATGTCCTGATGCCAGGCATCACAGCCCGGGCACCGGTACGACGGGTAGCTGACCCGCCGCGAGCAGCTCGGGCAGTGCATCCGGATACCCCGCAGCAGCAACAGCCCGCTGTCCACCATGCGCAGCCCCCAGGCCGCGGCGATCCCGAGCGCGGCCAGGACCGCCATGAGGACAGCCTGAACTGCGACGGTGACGGCGATGAGCACGGCGGCGACCCCGGTCCCGAGGCCGATGGCGGCCAGCAGGATGAGGCCCATCAGGTGATGCCACAGCCGGCTGAACGTCCACGGCCCGGAAACCCAGTCCTGCACCGTCCGCGACCAGTCATCAAGCACCTCGGCCCGCCCATCGGACAGCACCTGGGCCAGGGCCCGCTTCAGATCAAGCCATGCCTGCGCGTACAGGTACTGCTCATAGGCCGGTTCGCGGCTGCCTTCGGCATGGTGCCGAAGCAGCCGCGGCTGCCCGGCCGTGCCCGGATCCGGAACGCCGAGGACCGTGCCGAGCCTGGTCAGGTACAGCCGTCCGCAGCGCCACGCCTGACGCGACCCGCGCCACAGGATGATCGGCGGCGCAATCAGCAGGGCCGCGATGATCATGACCAAGCAGGCGAACAGCACGAAGATGATGATCGCCATGGGTCACCCGCCCGGTGCCCGGCTGCGTGGCCGGCGCGCTGGCCTGGTGCCGGTCACTGCCTGCGCCAGGGGCGGCCGAGGAAGCGGTGCAGCTGGTGCGCCAGCGCGTCGGCGGACCGTGGTTCCCGCCAGCTGCCGAACGCCGCGGCCGCGTCCGGGTCGGTCCGGCCGAGATGCTCGCGCACCAAGTCGATCTCGGCGCGGGACCAGGGCCGGAGCCCGGCGCGCAGCGCCTGCTCCAGGGCCGGAGCGATGATGCCTTCCTGGCCGGACTGCAGGGTGTGCAGGCACCGGTACAGCGTGGCAGCCGCCTGGGCGTCGCGGGGGATGGCGGCCAGCCGCTGGCCAGCGGTGTGCAGGTAGGCGGAAACAACGTCCTCCGGGTACTGCCCGGCCAGCGCGGGCAGGCACGCAGAGCCGGCCAGCGCATCGAGCTGCCCGGCCAGCGCGTCGCGCAAGATGTCCTGAACGGGCGCCGGCTGGCCGGCGTACCCGGCCGCCAGGCGGGCCAGGATTGCCGCCCGGGCATCGTCGGGCTCGGTTTCGGCCTGCTCCAGGAGCCCGATGGCCTGCCAGACCGACCGCACGTGCTGGCGGGCAGCCGGTGGCAGGCCATCATCCCAGCCATCGGCCTGGGCTAGCCGGCAGAGTTCCAGGTAGGTGCTCAGGTAACCGTCACCACCGGACGGCTGCACGATCGCGCGGCTGATCCAGGTCAGCAGCGGCTCTGCCAGCATCCGTCCCGGGCCGACGGCCCGGGCCACCGCGAGTGCCTCCGTTTCGGTCCAGCCCGCAGGCCACAGCGACTCCAGCAGGCCTGGGCGCAGCGGCATCGGCTCGTCCCCGCCGGTGGCCGGGGTGGTGAGTCCGGCCAGCAGGGCCGGCCGGCGCTCCGGAAATCGTTCGGCCTCGGCCAGCAGCGCTGCCTCGCGAAGCGAGGCAGGCAACGTGATCGCTGCCTGGCTGACCAGGTCGTCGAGGCCTGCGGCCAGCGCGGCCTGGACCGCCCCCGGCTGCTGCTCCGCGACTGCCGACAGGTGGGCGACGGCGCCCTGCACCAGGAGCGGGTCGCCAGCCAGCACGCCCAGGGTGTCCCCGCCGGGCGCCTGGATCAGCTCCGGCCCCAGGACGAGTTCGCCGCAGTTGCGGAGCGCCTGCGCTGGCAGCTGGAGGCCCAGGTTCGTGCTCCATCCCAGGAGTGCCACCGCGACCCGGGCGGACGCCCCGTCCAGGTACTCCGCGCAGCGGCGCGCCGCGAACTCCCGGCCTTCGGCCGTGCCGACCTGAACCCCGGTGCCTGCGTCGTCCCGGGCGGTTTCCGCGACCAGCTGCAATTCCTGGTCCACGGCGGCGCACTCGAGCCGCGCGATCAGCGCCATGTCGGGCTGGCGCCGGGCCGCGGCGGTCAGCGGGCCCCAGTGATGCGCCTGGCAGGCTGGATGTTCCAGGAAGCCGAGCACGAGATCCCGGCACCAGGCCGGGTCCAGCCGGCCGGCCGTGGCGGGCAGCCAGGCGGCCAGGGCGTCCAGGTCTGCGGCGGTGACGCTGGTGTGCGCCAGGATGGCGCCCACGACCAGGGCCGGGTATGCGTCGGCCAGTCCCCATCCGTCAGTCAGCTGGCTGGCATGTGACCAGAGCGCTGCCGCGCGGTCCGTCCCGGCCCGCGCCAGCAGCAGTGCGGCAGGATGCGGGGTGACCTCGCTGATGCGGCCCGTGGTCGCGTCGAGCAGGACATAGCTGCGGAACGCCAGCTCGTTGGCCTCGAAATCCGAGTCCGGAATGGTGCCAATGATGTGCACGTCGATGTAGCCGGGGCGGTGATGGTAGGTGGAGAACGAGAGCCGCCGCGAGGCCGCGGGGGAAAGGAGAAACGACATGGCCGCGATCCACCGGGCCACCGCGGTGGTGTCCGGATCGACGATCACAATCGACCGGCCGTGCCCTAGCACCGCCTCGTCCGCGGCGGTGAGCAGGATCGGCACCTGATCGGCATGGCCTTCCTGGCGCAGGAACCGGTCGATGGCGACCCGGCCGAGCGGGCCGTCGGCATCCGGCGGCGGGATGCGGGGGAGTGCGGGGAGTTCGGTCACGTCGATGGGCTCGGCCGCCCACACCGGCGAGTCCCACAGCTCGATGGGCAGCATTTCGCCGAACGGATCGGGGCCGCCCTCGCTCACCAGCGCATGAGCGAAGTAGTTCCCGCTCCGCCGGGAGAAGTCGGTCCCGACGAACACCACCCGGGCCAGGATCGCCGTCGGCTCAGCGGAGTAGACCAGGCTGACCGGGCAGGCGGCGATGTCGGCGGCGGTGGGCTTGCTGCCGACCCGCCGAGGCGGCTGGTAGGACGTGAGGGTCTCCACCTCACGCAGGATCTGCGGCGGCAGCCCCGGAGTGACCGCGTTGAACTGGAACCCCGCGAACCCCGACAGCCCGGTCTCGCATGAGGTGTAGTAAAGCTGCGCGAACCCCACGTCAGCCTCGGTTCACCGGGATGGCACCGAACTCGCTGAGCAGCCACAGGAACGGGTCATGGACGCGGTAGGGCCGGATGGCGCTGGCCGTGACTGGATCCGCGGGCAGGCAGCCGAGCGCGGAGACGCCGAAATAGCGGTAGCGCGCGAAGAAGTGCCGCATGTGCCGGTCGATTTGCGGGCCATCCCACTCGTCCAGCAGCGCCTGGGCCTGGCGGTGCACGGCCATGCTGTCCCGCTCATCAAATTCGGGCCGCGCGGTCGGCAGCTGAGTCAGCGGGCTTCCTGCCGACAGCGTGTGCTCCAGCGCGTCGAGCTTCGAGAGCACGACGGCGACCGGCTTCCGGATCGCGCCGTTCTCGCCGTCCCTGGCCACGCCCAGCAGGTCGGTGACCCGGCCCAGGACATTGGCGGCGGTATCAAAGCGGGCGCCGGACCCCGGCAGGATCGCACCGCTGAGCGCCTGAGAGCGTGCGCCTGGCATCTGGAGCGGATCGAGCAGCAGGATTATCGCGTGGGAGTTCGCGAGATAGCGGACATTCAGCTCGATGCTCTCCCGTGAGGTGAGATCCTCGCCCGCGGTGTCGAAGAACGACAGGATGGTGTGCTGCTCGGAAGGCGGCCGCAGAAGCTTGCGGCGCGTCATGGCCATCCGGAACACCAGCGGCTGACGCTGCGACGGCGCCGCGACCGGATCCGTCTTGCGCGGCAGCTCGTGCTGGTCATAGAGGCCGTGATCGTACTCGTTGAATGACTTGAGCGTCTCGTCGTCGGAACCCAGGCACGCGGCATCCAGAATGCTGCCCAGGCGATGCATCAGCTCGTGCATGAGCACCGTCACAAAGACCGTCTTGCCGCTCTGCGATGCCCCGATCATCGCGATCAGGCGGCTGTCCACCTTGCCGTACTTGAGCGGAAGCCGGCTGTGGCAGTGCGGACATACGCGATGCGGCGACTCCTCGCCGCAGTCCGGGCACACCGCCCGGAGCTTGCGCCCGTCGCCGGAAAACACCGGTGGCAGCGGGGTGACGAAGTTCAGCAGCCGGGCCTGGTGCTCGTCGCGCTGAACATCGCAGGTCTTCCCCCGCGGTCCGGGGCGCCCGGTACACCGAAAGCCGATGTCTCGCTCGCCGAATGTGTTGTAGCAATACGGGCAGACGAGCGCGGACGCCCTGAACCCGCCGAGCGCTGGAACCCGCAAGCCGCCGGGTGCGGGAACCCGCAAGCCGCCGAGTGCGGGAACCCGCAAGCCGTTCATCGCCGGCCGTCCGGAACCAGCGCGACGCCTTCCGTCTCGCTCTCGTCGAGGAAGCAGGTGATCCAGTCGCCGCCGCGCTGCTGCGGTATCCGCACTGGCACCCAGGCCGGCGATCCCGCCGCCAGCCGCAGGCGTTGCGTCCGGAAGACGGGCGTGCCCTGGTCGGCCCGCAGCGGCTGGGCTCGCCCCTGGCTGTGCACGACAACAAGCGGCGGAACCTCGCAGGTCTCGGCGGCGGTCAGCACCATGCCGGTGCGGCGCCACGGTGCCCACCACCGTCCGGGCCGGAACCGGTACCGGACGATCACCTCCGCCCGGGGGACTTCGACCTGGGCCGGCACCGACGCGATCACGCTGTCCCTGGTGCGCTCGATGGCCTGGACCGACACCATCGTCCGGTGCGGGCCCACGGTGATCTCGAAGCTGCCGCTGTGGTGGTACTGCCCGCGCCCGCATTCCGCCTCGGCTGCTTCCGGTGCCGGGCCCGGTTCCCCCGGGGGCGGCCCGGCCTGCCACCGGACCAGGCATTTGTAGCAGCCATCCGGCCAGGTCCAGCTGAGCCGGATGGCCTGCCCATACCGCCGGGCCGCCAGGTCCCGGACCGGGGCCATCGCCGCCGCCGATGCCGTCGCGCCGAGCACCGCGCGGTCAATGCCCACGGTGACCGCGCAGAACTGGTTCTGGCCGTTGACCAGGCCGGTGCGCAGCAGGCTCCGGCCTTCCGGGCCGGCCACCACGTTCCCGGCCACCGGCCGGCCAAGGCGGGCGAGATCATCCAGCCGGGCGACCGTGCCGGGCGGCCGCGTGGCCGGCCCGCCGAGCCGGTAGATCCGGGCCGTGCCCGTTTCCGGTGCTGTCCAGGTGAGTGCCACCGCCGGGGCCGCACCGGGCAGCAGCTCGGCCCGCAGGTCATTCACCGGCCTCAGGGCCACCTCCGTGGTGATCTGGCCGATCAGGCCCGGCGTGATCAGGCGCTCTCCGCTGGTGGTCGTGTACACGGCGCGGATCCGGTAGTAGTAACGGACCCCGACCCGGACGCCGCCGTCGACGAAGCCCATCAGCGACGCATCCCGGGGCAGGCCCTGGCCCTGCCCCGGCGGCGCCCACTCGCCGCGGGCCACGAGCACGCCGGTCGTCCCGGGGGCTACCCGCCAGGTGCCGTGCACCGCCGCGTCGCGGATCTCGAACTGAGGATCCGCCACCTCCGGCAGCACGATGACTTCCGGTGCGGCCGCGCCGGCGGACCAGGCGTCCCGGCCGCGCGAGGCGAAGACGCAGTAGTAAAGGCGCTGCCCGGGCGGCGGGTCGTCATCGATCGCGGTGAGGTCCCTCGTTTCGGCTACCACCGGCCCGGCCGCAGCTGTCGCCGCCGGGCCGCCCGCCTGGCGTATGACCCGGTAGCTGATCCCCCCGGTCCGGGCTCCCCCCGGGCCCCATTCGACGCGCACGCCGCCCGGCTCCGCCGCCGCCCGCACCGAGCCGGGCGGCGGCGGCACCAGCCCTTGCAGGCGAAACTCCAGACGGCCGTCCTCGTCGTAGTCGGTGGCCAGAATTTCCGTCAGCAGCTCGGCCGACTGTTCCGCATCACCCTCCTGCTCGGCCGCGCTGGCCTTGCTGAGCAGGCCCTCGATTCGGGTCACAGCCTCCGCTGCCTTCCTGTATGTATCGTCACCGGATGGCAACTCGGCCGCCAGCCGCCGGGCCCGGAGGATCTCGCCCGACTTCAGCGCGGCCTCGATGGCCCGCCGCAGCGAGTTGCGGGGGGTCTGGTGCTGGCTGAAAATGGCCAACGCCAGCTCGGGAGCCTCGGACGGCTCCAGCCCGAAGTCGGTGGCCGTGCGGGCGAGCGCGCGTGGCGGGAAGCCGGCCGCCAGTTGCGGCTCCAGCACATCGATCAGCTGCCACAGCAGCAGCGCGTCCAGGCCGCCTGGCTGGCCTGCCGCGGTGTGCAGCGTGGTCAGGACATTCTCCAGGGCCGTCCGGCGCTCGCTGTGCGGATTGGCCGCCACGCGGCCCTTCTTCTCTTCCAGGACGCCCTGGTCGAGACGGTCGCCCGAGCTGAGCCGGAAGCCTTCGCGAAGGCGGAACCCGCGGCGGACCGTGTGGGTGTCAAAGACGGCCTCGGCAGCGAGCGTCAGGCCCAGCACCGTGAGTTCGGTCGCCAGGGTGCGGCACGCCGCCACGGGCCGGGCGGGTAACGGCCATGGTTGCTCGGTGATGGCGACCTCATGCTTGATCAGCGCCTCGCGGATGGCCTGGTCGGAGAGGAAGCCGCCAAACTGGCCGGTCAGGCCGGCCCATGCGTCGGGGCCGATCACGCTCGTCATGGCGGCCAGGTCCGCCGTGGCCGACTCCAGCTGCCGGCCAGCCCGGTCGCGATGCTCATCCAGTTGCCGTGCGAATTTCTGGTACGAGACCTGCTTGGCATCCTTCAGTGCCTCGTGCGCGACCAGCAGTCCCCGGGCGAGCTTGCTGTAGCGTTTCTGCAGCACGATCGAGCGCCAGTACTTCTCTACTTCCGCGATGCGCTCATCGAACGCCTCGGCGTCGTGGGCCAGGTCCTCCGTGATGGCGTACCGCACCATCAGATCCGGGGGCGGCATGTCCCTCCGGCCGACCGCAGGGTCGAGCACATCCCGGCGGTAGGATTCCTGGTCGAACTTACCCGCTGACTTCTTACTCGCTGACTTCATAGCCGGAGACTTTATCCTTGGCTGCTTCTAGCTGGTCGCCGGACAGCCCTTTTATCTGCAGGTCGAACTTCAGTTTCTTATGTGTCCTCAGCTCCTCGGCATCCACGGTGAGCAGGCCCGTGTCGTTCATTCTGAATGTTACGTCCACGGGTGAGTGCTTGGGCAGTTCCGGCAAGCCTGATATGACGCCCTGACCTATTTTGCTATTGTCGGACAGATCGCTGGAAGCGATGGATCCGGCCTGTTCCCAGATTTCGATAAGAATACTTGTCTGGTCTGGGTACTTGGTATAGAACTGCCTGGTCTGCGGCGCGGCGGGCAAGGGCCGGTTGGCTTCGAGTATGTGCCTGATGACCGACCGTTTAGCGTCTTTTTCATTACTATCATCGTCGTCGGCCCAGACTCTGACGCCAAAGGCCCGGGGAACGACGGTCGTGACGATCTTCTCTCTGAACTGCCGCACCTTATCAGCCTGGATATGTGCCTGGCCGGCTACCGCCGCGACACGCTCGTCCGATGACGCATCGGCCGAATCACCGGGGAGCATTTTCTTGATCCACTCGATGACCGCGAAGTGCGCGGCGCCCTTCGCGACGGCCTGGTCCGGCTCGTGGAGCCGGGGGCTGAAACCGAACTTGTCCCGCAGGGCGGTGGCCACGGCGGGCATGCGCGAGCTGCCGCCCACCAGCAGCACGTCGTCATAGCG
>Ga0335074_10017258_pt1 | contig 10177 bp, 10 predicted proteins | sample Lox_Sample_23_FD_206715 | JGI IMG/M metagenome (GOLD analysis project Ga0335074, IMG submission 206715) | Soil microbial communities from Loxahatchee National Wildlife Refuge, Florida, United States - Lox_Sample_2.3 | ecosystem: Environmental > Terrestrial > Soil > Wetlands | place: USA...
GGGGGGTGGCTGCCGGCCGACGTGATCGTGACCGCGATCGGCGTGCGGCCCGCCGTGGACTGGCTGGCCGGCTCGCCGGTGCGCATTGAGAACGGCGTGGCAGTCGACTCCCAGCTCCGGACCTCGGTGCCGGGCGTCTTCGCGGCCGGCGACTGCGCCTCGTTCTGGTCTCGCCGGTACCAGCAGCGACTGCGGGTCGAGCACTGGGACGTCGCCCTGCACGGCCCGGAGGTCGTAGCCGCGAACGTGCTCGGCGGCAGCGCGGAGTACGACCCCGTGCCGTACTTCTGGTCCGAGCAGTTCGGGCGGATGGTGCAGTACGTCGGCTGGCACGGCGGCGCGGAGCGGCTGCTCTGGCGGGGCGACCCGGCCGAGGCGAAGTGGGCGGCCTGCTGGCTGGCGGGTAACAGGCTCGTCGCAACGCTGACCGTCGGCCTGCCGCGCGACTTGCTGCAGTCTCGCCGCGTCATCGAGGCGGGCGGCCTGGTGGACCCGGCGAAGCTGGCCGATCCCGCCATTCCGGTGCGGGACACCGTGATCGCGACCTGACCGGCGGGTTGGCAAAGATCGGTAGGTTTCGTCGGGCCGCTCTTGTGGCAAGCTCGTGACGTGGCACAGATCGACCCCCCAACCGACGCCATCGTCGGTGACTGGCTGACCATCCCTGAGGTTGCTAGCCGGCTGAGCCTGCCAGCGAGCCGGGTCAAGCAGTTGCTTCGCGACCGAAAGCTGCTCGCGGTGCAACGCCCCAACGGCGAGTTCGCCGTGCCGGCCAGGTTCCTGGACGGCGAGCAGATCATCCACGGACTCGGCGGCACGCTGACCTTGCTGTTCGACTGCGGGTTCTCCGAGACCGAGGCGCTGAGCTGGCTGTTCACGGTCGACGACTCGCTGCCGGGGACGCCCGTCCAGGCGCTCGCGGAGCATCGCCGCACCGAGGTCAACCGGCGGGCCCAGGCGCTCGCGTTCTGAGCTGCCCGGCGCGAGCCTGGTGAGCAGGCACCGGCGCGAGCGTGCTGAGCAAGCCCAGGCGCTAGCCTTCTGAGCGTGCCTGGACGAGACGCCGACCTGCTGTCCCGGCTGGCCGCTGCCCGGCTGTACCTGTGCACGGACGCGCGCGAGCGACAGGGTGATCTGCCAGCTTTCCTCGACGCCGTGCTCGCAGGCGGCGTGGACATTGTCCAGTTGCGGCAGAAGGGCCTCGAGGCCGGTCAGGAGCTGCGCTACCTCGAGGTCTTCGGTAAGGCGTGCGCGGCCCACGGGACGCTGCTGGCGGTCAACGACCGCGCGGACGTCGCCTACGCGTGCGGTGCCGACGTGCTGCACCTGGGCCAGGACGACCTGCCGGTTCGCACTGCCCGCGAGATCCTCGGACCGGGACCGCTGATCGGGCTTTCCTCGCACGCCGAGCCGGAGACGTCGGCGGCCAGTACGGAGCCGGCCGCTGACTACTTCTGCACGGGGCCGGTATGGCCGACGCCGACGAAGCCGGGTCGGCCAGCGCCAGGGCTAGACCTCGTCCGCTACGCGGCCAGCCTGCGAGCGGAGCGGCCGTGGTTCGCCATCGGCGGGATCGACGAGACGAACCTCGGCGAGGTGCTCGCGGCGGGGGCCACCCGCATCGTGGTCGTGCGGGTGCTCACCGAGGCCGAGAACCCGCAGGCCACAGCGGCCCGGCTAGCCGCCCGGCTGCGCGCGGCTTCCTAGTCGGTTCGCTCGGTGGCGGTGATGGCCAGAGCCGCGAGCGCGGTCCTGGCAGCACCGGTGATCGGTGCGCCGTCGAGGGCCGAGATTGCCTCCTTCACGTTGGCGGCGATCAGCGTCTCGCACTCCTGGACCGCTCCGGTCTCCGTCAGGACGGTCTTGACCTGAGCGGCGGCCTCCGGAGTCAGACCGCGGTCACCCAGATAGCGGTCAAGCACCTGTGCCTGGCTAGCGGTTGCCCGCTCCCAGGCCAGGGCGACGAGCACCGTTCGCTTGCCCTCGGAGATGTCGCCGCTGACCGGCTTGCCGGTCCTCGCAGGATCGCCGAACACGCCAAGGATGTCGTCCCGGAGCTGGAAGGCGATCCCGAGCGGGATGCCGTACTCGGTGCAGGTACCGCTGACCGCGGCAGCGTCGGAGCCTGCGCTGTCCGCGCTGGCGGCGGCCAGCGCCGCACCGAGCTGGAGCGGCCGCTCGATCGTGTACTTCGCGGTCTTGTAAGTGATCACTCGCAGCGCCGCAGCCACTGACGTGCTGCGGTTCGCCTGACTGAGAATGTCGAGATACTGGCCTGCTGCCACTTCGGTGCGCATCGCGTCCAGTGCCCGTTGGGCGCGGACCAGTACTTCCGGCCGGAAGGCGCTGGCGCGGTAAAGCTCGTCCGTCCAGGCCAGCAGCATGTCGCCGATGATGATCGCGGCTCCGTCGCCGAACTCCTGCGCCGCGTCGGCGCCGCCGCTAAGGGCAGAGCCAGGGCGCAAGGCGGCGTCGGCCCCGGCCAGGGTCTCGGCGGTCCGCAGCAGCGCTGCGAACTGCCGGTGCACCGCCGGACGGCCGCGCCTGATGTCGCTCGCGTCCATGACATCGTCGTGGACGAGGGCGCTGGCCTGCAGCAGCTCGAGCGACGCGGCGGCTGTGTAGATCTCCGGGCAGTCCGGTCCGCCCGCGGCTCGCCAACCCCAGTAGCAGAAGGCCGGACGCAGTCGCTTGCCGCCCGCGAGCAACTGTGCGGCTGCATCCAGGCAGGGCAGCAGATCCTCGCCGATGCCGGCCAGCACCCGGCGCTGGCGGGCGAGGAAAAGGTCAAGCGCGACCGCGACCTCGCTCCGAATCCGGGCCAGGTTCGCCGGGTCCGGGACAGGATCTGCCCCGCCGAGCCCGGAGACGCCTGGCCAGGGGGCATCCGTGGCCATGCTTCCGCAGCGTAGACCTGTGGCTTCAGGCCGCAGCCCGCGCCGGTCCGGCACAGCGGTTACCCTGACGGAATGCCTGTCACTGCCGCACCCGTGATCAGAGACCTGCTGGCCAGCGGCCGGCAGTCGTTCTCGTTTGAGTTCATGCCGCCCAAAACGGAGGTAGACGAAGAGCGGCTCTGGCTGTCCATCCGCCAGCTCGAGCCGCTGCGGCCGACGTTCGTCTCCGTTACCTATGGCGCGGGCGGCTCGACCAGGGATCGCACGGTCCGGGTGACCGGCAGGATCGCGGCCGAGACCACGCTGACCCCGATGGGCCACCTGACCGCGGTGAATCACTCCGTCGCTGAGCTGCGGCACGTCATCGGCTCGTACGCGGACGTCGGCGTCCGTAACGTCCTGGCGCTGCGCGGTGATCCGCCCGGCGACCCGTCGGCCGAGTGGGTTGCCCACCCGGAGGGCCTTCGGCACGCCGACGAACTTGTCCGGCTGGTTCGCGCATCGGGGGACTTCTGCGTCGGGGTGGCGGCGTTTCCTGAGGGTCACCCTCGCTCGCCGGACCTCGACTCGGACGCCGATTTCTTCGTGCGGAAGGTCGCGGCCGGAGCGGACTTCGCGATCACGCAGATGTTCTTCTACCCCGAGGACTACCTCCGGCTGCGGGACGCAGTGGCGGCCCGGGGCTGCGAGGTGCCGATTATCCCGGGCATCATGCCGATCATCAGCGTGCCGGGCATCGAGCGGGCGGTTCTGCTATCCGGCTGCAGGTTCCCTGCCGCGCTGGCGAACGAGCTCCGCGAGCATGCGGACGACAAGGCGGCCGTGCGCAAGGTCGGTGTCGAGTTCGCCGCCGCCATGTGTGAGCGGTTGCTTGCCGAGGGAGTCCCGGGCCTGCACTTCTACACGCTGAATGGGTCCCGCGCGACCAGGGAGATCTACCAGGTGCTCGGGCTAGGCCCGTCAGTTCCTGCGTAGCGGTTCGATGCCGTCCGCGCCGTCCGCCGCTCTGCCGTCGATGCCGGCGAGCGGCAGGACGGCTCCCATGACCGCGTAGGCCGGGCCACCACCAGGAAACAGGAATCCGGTGAGCAGGTCCGCGAATCCGAGGCTCCGGTACAGGCGGCGCGCTGGCGTTTGCGCGTCTCGGGTGGACAGAACTGCGGTTCGCTCGCTCCGCCCAGCTGTCAGAGTCACCACCATGCGGCGGCCGATTCCGCGAGCCTGGAAGTCGGGATGGACGTGCACCTCGGCCACTTCCAGCACGTAGTCGAGCCATTGCGCCGCCCTGGCTGGTCCGCCGCTCGCGGTCAGCCCAGCTCGGACTACGTCATGCCACCACTGTCCGTTGATGCCGCGAAACCCGTAGGTGAAGGCGACAAGCCGCGCTGGATCGGCGGTCGACACGGCCAGCGCACGGAAGCCGGGATTGGCCGCGTGCCGCTCCATGATCGACAGCCGGGTCGGCAGTTCTTCCGGCGCTGCGCCCATCGCTGCGGCATAGATCATGACGAGGCTGTCGAGGGCGCCGAGGAAGTCATGTCGGCTGAGCTCACGTATGGCCACGGCTTCCCGCACCAGGCAAGCGTAGCCCGCAGGGCTGCTCCTCGGCGCGACTGCACATGCCGGATAAAACGCCGCCAGTCACGTCCAGCGAGTTCGGGCCCCTGTTTTGTCAGACCCTGTGTGTACCTTCGAACGTAGCTGCAGAAGCTAGACAGTGGCGCGAATATATGTTCGAATATTGGTGCGCGAGTGTGCAGCCGGGCCCCCTCGGTTGCTGTCCGGCCGGGCGCGGTGTGGGGAAGCGCCTCGCCTGGCCGGACATCGCTGACAAGGAGCTTCGATGAGCACGATCGTTCCGGTACGGCCGGGAGGGCAGCGGCAGCAGTGCCGCGTGGCACCCTCTGCGCTGGCATTGCTGGAGTCGGCGCGGCACGGTCTTGCGGCTGCTGAGGACGAGGGGACCGCGGGGGCTCGCTATGTCGGGGCGCACCTGGCTGCGTTGCGAGCCGCCGCTGCCCTGGTGGCGGCGAGGGCCGAGCCTCCGGGCGGCCGCCGGAGGCGGCCACAGAGCGTGTGGGAGCTGCTGCCGAAGGTCGAGCCGGCACTGCGAGAGTGGTCGGCATTCTTTGCGGCGAGCGCGGCTAAGCGCGCGGCTGCCGAGGCTGGTCTTTCCAGCGCGGTCTCGCCGGGCGAGGCAGACGATCTGCTTCGGGACGCAGGCATCTTTGTGTCCCTGGCCGAGGGCGCGCTCGGCATTGACGGCCAGCCACAGCTACCGCTGGCGACGGCCGGCTGAAGCAGCTCCGGGCCGCAGGTCCGCGTGACCTCGGCTCACACTCTGGTGGCCATAAGCACCAGCGCGATCACGACCACCCGACGAGCACAGAACCCATCACTATCAGCGCGCCCTTGGTCGCCAGCAGGCTGAGCAGCGCCTGCTCAGCCCTGGGCTCAGGCGACTTGAACGGCTCGCCGTCGTCGCGTGCAGCGCGCTTGAACTGCCGGAACCGGTCACTAGTGCCCTTGTCGCCAGGCCGGACGACGTTCTGAAGCGGGGGCGGTGCGACGTACCTCGGAGGCGGCCAGTCTTCCGGTGATCCCTTTGTCATAGGATCTCCGGCCGTAGCCGACGACCAAAATCCGGTCCACGTCGAGCGCAGCTGCCACGCTTGCGCCGCGCGGTTCTCGGACTAGCTCGTGCGGTTCTCGAGCGAGACCGTACGGTTCGCGGTTTAGAAGGAGTCGATCGCGCCGCGGGCGTCCGAGTCAAGGATGCCCCAGCTGATGAGCTCCTCGGTGAGGTCCCCTGGCGTCTTGTCATAGATGACGGCCAGTGAGCGCAGGTCCTCCTGACGGATGGAGAGCACTCTGCCGTTGTAGTCACCGCGCTGGCTCTGAATGGTGGCAACGTAGCGCGACAGCGGCCCGGCCTTGTCCTTCGGCAGCGCGGCCATCCGCTCCAGGTCGATCACCAGTTTCGGGGCCGGCGCGATCAGGGTGGGCAGCACCTCGCCGGGCAGCAGTTCGGAAACCGGGACGCCATAGAACTCGGCCAGCTCGGCCAGCTTCTGGACTGTGACCGACCTGTCGCCACGCTCGTAAGAGCCAACTACAACAGCCTTCCACCGGCCGCGCGACTTCTCCTCAACCCCGTGCAACGACAGACCCTGCTGGGTGCGGATGGCACGCAGGCGCGCGCCCAAGGTCTTAGCGTAATCAGATGCCATAGTTACGGCCCCCTGGCCAGTGATAGCTGAAAGTGACGGTTACGGACAGTGACGGTAGGCCGGTCGAAGCGCAAGGTCAAGCCGAATGCCAAAAAGCGGGTGAAGGTACGCGCCTCACCGCATCCCTCACTGGCGTTGCAGCTTTCGGCCATCTCGCTCGCAGTCGCACCGAAAACCCCGTGCTGGCAACGGTTCCGCGTCCTGGCACGTCCGGCGCGAAGCTGGCGGTGAATCCTCCTGATTCGGTACTAAACGACTTATGCTGTGACTCATCTCACTGCTAACTATCTGCGCTTATAGCATCACGGACCGCCACGCTTGCGCGGGAGGCGCGCCGTCCGGCGTGGCTTCCCACGCTGTAACAGCTCGGCTGGGCGGCGACGCGGCCGACTGGCGGGCGAGGGCCGACGAGGGCGAGGGGCCGACGAGGGCGAGGGGCCGACGAGGGCGAGGGGCCGACTAAGACGGGGGCCGACGAGGGCGAGGGGCCGACTGAGGCCGAGCCGGCGGCTGGCGGATACAGCGGGCGAGCCGAAGGAGACGGCCGGGGCGGGCTGGCGGTCGCCGGAGACGGCGCGAGGGACAAGCGGTGCGGTGCGGTGCGGGCTGGCCGGAGCCGCCAGCACCGCACGCACGCGAGGTCTGCGGCGCGCCTGCCAGGGCCAGCGGCGCGCCTGCCAGGGCCAGCGGCGCGCCTGCCAGGGCCAGCGGCGCGCCTGCCAGGGCCATGAGTCGGGCCTGGTACGGTTGTCCGGACAGACGTCCTTTAAGCCCCGTCCTGTGAGGCGGGAAAGGAGGTCCACCTTGACGCATGCACGCCAGCCTGGCGCCGGATCTGCCGTCGGCGCGGAGGCTCGGCTAGCGCGGGAGGCTCGGCCAGCGCGGTCGGTTCCGCTGCCGGGTGGCAAGATCGTTCTCGAGCCCGACGAAATCAGCCGAGCGCTCACCCGGATCGCGCACGAAATCCTCGAGCGGACCAGCGGTGGCGCGGACGTCGTCCTGCTCGGGATTCCGACCAGGGGCGTACCGCTCGCGCGGCGGCTTGCTGCGAAGCTCACCCAGGTCGAGGGCCGTCCGGCGCCTACCGGCTCGCTCGATATCACCATGTACCGCGATGATCTGCGGTTGCGCCCGGCCAGGCGGCTCGGCCACACCGCCGTTCCGGCATCCGGCATCGACGGCAAGACGGTCGTCCTGGTCGATGACGTGCTGTACTCGGGCCGCACCGTCAGGGCCGCGCTAGACGCCCTCAGCGACATTGGCAGGCCGCGGGCCGTCCAACTTGCCGTGCTGGTCGATCGCGGCCATCGCGAGCTGCCGATTCGCGCGGATTACGTGGGTAAGAACCTGCCGACGTCGCAGCGTGAGCTTGTTCAGGTGCTGCTGGCCGAGACCGACGGCCAGGACGCGGTCATCCTGGGCCAGAACTCGTCTGATCTGCCAGAAACCGCAGGCCGGCCAGAGGCCAGAGGCCGCCCAGAAACCAGCGGCCGGGCAGAAACCAGGGGCCGGGCAGAAACCACGGGCCGGGCAGAAACCACGGGCCGGGCAGAAACCACGGGACCGCCAACGGGCGCGGGCGGACCGGACCGTCCGCGCACAGACAGCACTCGGCCAGACAGCACTCGGCCAGACAGCACTCGGCCAGACAGCACTCGGCCAGACAGCACCGGACAGCACGGTCAAGCGGGCGAGGCGAGCCGATGAAGCGCCACCTGATCTCTGCCGCGGACCTGAGCCGCGACGACGCGCTGCTGATCCTCGATACGGCTGACGAGCTGGCCCAGGTGGCTGACCGGCCCATCCGCAAGCTGCCGACGCTGCGCGGCCGCACGGTGGTCAACCTGTTCTATGAGGACTCAACCCGGACCAGGATCTCGTTCGAGGCGGCCGCGAAGCGGCTGTCGGCGGACGTCATCAACTTCTCTGCGAAGGGCTCAAGCGTCGCGAAGGGCGAGAGCCTGAAGGACACCGCACTGACGCTCGAAGCGATGGGCGCGGACGCGGTCGTGATCCGGCATCAGGCGTCAGGCGCTCCGCGCCGGCTGGCTGGCTGGGTTCGCGGCAGCGTAGTGAACGCCGGCGACGGCACGCACGAGCACCCGACTCAGGCGCTGCTCGACGCCTTCACGATGCGGCGCCGACTGGGCCGGCTTGACGGGCTGCGGGTGACGATCGTCGGCGACGTCCTGCACAGCCGGGTGGCCAGGTCCAACGTGCTGCTACTGCGCACGCTCGGCGCGGACGTCACACTCGTGGCTCCGCCGACGCTGCTGCCAGTTGCGGTGTCATCGTGGCCATGCGAGGTCTCCTACGACCTGTCCGCCACGCTGCCCAAGACCGACGTGGTGATGATGCTGCGGGTGCAGGCGGAGCGGATGAGTGCCGCCTACTTCCCGACTGTGCGCGAGTACAGCCGGAGGTACGGCCTGGACACCGCCCGGATGGCGCTGCTGCCGGACCACGCGATCGTGATGCACCCGGGCCCGATGAACCGCGGTGTGGAGATCGCGGCCGAGGTCGCCGACTCGCCGCGCTCGACCATCGTCGAGCAGGTGGCCAACGGCGTGAGTGTCCGGATGGCAGTGCTCTATCTGCTGCTCAGCGGCGCGGGTCCGGCACTGGACGAGCTTGGGTTCGGGGCCGCAACGCCGGACACACAGATGACGGAGGCTGCCAGATGACGGGGGTTGCCAGATGACCGGCACGGCGCACGGGACTGCCAGCCAGACCTGGCTGATCAGAGGAGCGCGCCCGGTTGGCGGCCCGCCGGCGGATCTGCTCCTCTCGGACGGCCGCATCACCGACATCGGACCGGCTCTCCCCGCCGTGCCAGCAGCACAGGTGCTGGACGCAGTCGGCCTGATTGCCCTGCCTGGCCTGGTCGACCTGCACACGCACCTGCGCGAGCCTGGCCGGGAGGACGCCGAGACGGTCGAGACCGGTACCCGCGCCGCCGCGCTCGGCGGCTACACCGCGGTGCACGCGATGGCCAACACCGACCCGGTCGCGGACACCGCTGGCGTGGTCGAGCAGATCTGGCGGCTCGGCCGCGAGGCCGGCGTGTGCGACGTGCGGCCAGTGGGTGCCGTCACCGTCGGGCTAGGCGGAGCCCAGCTCGCCGAGCTCGGCGCGATGGCGGACTCAGCGGCGCGAGTGCGGGTGTTCTCCGACGACGGCCGGTGTGTCAGCGACGCCGCGCTGATGCGGCGCGCGCTGGAGTATGTCAAGGCGTTCGACGGCGTGATCGCCCAGCACGCCCAGGAGCCGCGGCTGACCGACGGCGCCCAGATGAACGAAGGCGAGATGTCCGGCCTGCTCGGGCTGTCCGGCTGGCCGGCCGTGGCCGAAGAAGCGATCATCGCGAGGGACTGCCTGCTCACCGCGCACGTCGGCTCGGCGCTGCACATCTGTCACGTCTCGACCGCGGGCTCGGTGGAGATCATTCGCTGGGCTAAGGCGAAAGGCTGGCGGGTGACCGCCGAAGTCACGCCGCACCACCTGCTGCTGACCGACGACCTGGCGGCCGGCTACGACCCGGTTTACAAGGTGAACCCGCCGCTGCGGACGAGAGCGGATGTGGAGGCGCTGCGGGCCGCGCTGGCGGACGGCACCATCGACTGCGTCGCCACCGACCACGCGCCGCACCCGGTCGAGGACAAGGAGACCGAATGGCAGGTAGCCGCGTTCGGCATGACCGGTCTTGAGACGGCGCTGCGGGTGGTGCACGCGGCCATGGTCGAAACCGGCCTGCTGGACTGGGCCGGCGTCGCCGACCGGATGTCACTGCGGCCAGCCGCGATCGGGCAGCTCAACGGCAGCAGCGCAGCCGGTGGCCGTGATGGGCCGGGCGGAGCGGCGCCGCTGCATGGCCGCCCGCTCGAACCGGGCGCCCCAGCCAACCTCGTCCTCTATGATCCGGACGCCCGGACCGTGATCGATCCGGCGCAGCTGGCCTCCCGGAGCCGCAACTCTCCGTTCGCCGGACTGGAACTGCCCGGCCAGGTGGTAGCGACATTCCTGCGCGGCGTCCCGACCGTGCTGGACGGA
>Ga0335074_10017259_pt1 | contig 10176 bp, 8 predicted proteins | sample Lox_Sample_23_FD_206715 | JGI IMG/M metagenome (GOLD analysis project Ga0335074, IMG submission 206715) | Soil microbial communities from Loxahatchee National Wildlife Refuge, Florida, United States - Lox_Sample_2.3 | ecosystem: Environmental > Terrestrial > Soil > Wetlands | place: USA: Florida...
CCCGCGACCACGCCAACCGGCTGACGGATCGAGTAGGCGTCGACGCCGGTTGAGACGTTCTCGGAGTAGCCGCCCTTGAGCAGGTGCGGGATGCCGCAGGCGAAGTCCACGACTTCCAGGCCCCTGGCGACCTCCCCGGCGGCGTCCGACAGCACCTTGCCGTGCTCGGCGGTGATGATGGCCGCCAGCTCCGCCTGGTGCGAGCGCACCAGCTCGCGGAACGCGAACATCACGCTGGCCCGCTTGACCAGCGACGTCTCCCGCCAGCCAGGCAGGGCCGCGGCCGCCGCCGCGACCGCCGCATCCACCTCTGTGGCGCCCGCGAAGTCGACTGTCCCCGCGACCCGGCCGGTCGCCGGATTGTAGATATCGCCGCGGGCCGCCGCCTCGCCCGTCCACGGCTTGCCGTTAATCCAGTGCGTGCGGTGCTGATCCATGACTCTGTCTGCCTTCCGGTTCCGGCCCTGCGCCCTGAACCATGCTCTCCCCTGGGCCAAGTGTGTCGCCAGGCCAGGTCGGTGCCAAGTGACGTTCTGTAAGGGAACGAGGGGTCTCCCGCTACATCGTGTATGGGCAGGTCGCTGTCGACGGACTGTAAGCTGAACAGCCAGCCGGCTTTACGCCGTGTTCAGCTGAGGAGGCGTCATGCTCCCGACCGTCGCCGAGGTGCTGGCACTCGATCCGGTTCGCAGCGGGGCGCCGCGGGTGCTGGCCGGCGCGGACCGGCTCGACGCCCAGGTCCGGTGGGTACACGTGATCGAGTTGGCCCGCGCGGCGCACCTGCTCCGCGGCGGCGAGCTCGTGCTGTCCACGGGCATCGCCCTGCCCGACGACGCGGCCGGGCTCCAGCACTACGTGGCCGAGCTCGCCGCGGTCGGGGTGAGCGCCCTGGCGGTCGAGCTCGGCTCCCGCTACGCCCGCAGCCTGCCGACCGCGCTGGTCAGCGCCGCCTCAGATCACCAGCTGCCGCTCATCGTGCTGGAGCGGGAGACTCAGTTCATCGAGATCACCGAGGCAGTGCACGCCAGGATTATCGACGCTCAGGTAGCCGAGCTGCGCTCGGCCGAGCGCCTCCATCAGGTGTTCACCGAGCTGGCCGTGTCCGGGGCAGCCGCCGACGAGGTGGTCGCGCAGGCCGCCAGCCTGGCCGGCTGCCCCGTGATCCTGGAGAACCTCGCTCATCACGTCCTGGCCTGCGCGCCAGGCACGAAGGACGCGGCTGCGCTCCTGGCCGGGTTCGCCGGCAGGTCACGGGCGGTCCGGGTCCCCGGCCGGACCGGATTTGACGCCGCCTCAGGCTGGCTCGTTACCGGCGTCGGGGCCCGCGGCGAGGACTGGGGCCGGCTGATCCTGCTCCGTTCCGGTGCCGCCGGGCCGGCCCCCGGCGACGTGGCGCTGATCGAGCGGGCCGCGACCACGCTGGCGCTAGGCCGGCTGCTCGACCACCAGCAGGAGAGCCTGGAGCGGCAGGCTCACCGCACGATCTTGTCCGCCTTCCTCGGGCACGGATATGCCGACCAGTCCGAGGCGGAGGCCAGGGCCAGGGCGCTCGGAGTCCCGGTCACCGGCCGCTGCCTGGTGACGGTCGTGGTCAGGCTAGGCGCGTACTCGGAGGGACAACTCCCCGTGTCCCCCGCTCCCGCCTACCCAGGCGGCCGACCCCCCGCTTCGCCCGGCCTGGAGGCGCAGGCCAGGGCGACCGGTATCGCTGACGCGCTGGCAGAGGTCTGCCGGCGGCAGCGAGTGCCCGCTCTCGTGGGCTCGCTTGACGACAACCGGGTGGCGGCCCTGCTCGCGCTGCCGCCCAGGTCCGACGCCGGCGCGACGCTGACCCGGCTGGCCGACCAGTTGCGGCCGCGCCTCTGCGAGCAGGACGTGATCGGCGCCGGGTCGGGCGTGGACTCCGTGAGCGGCGTTCACCGCTCGTTCCTGGAGGCCGATCACGTGGCCGAGGCCGTCGCCGGGGACGGCTCGAATCTGCCCTTCTACCGGCTGCCCGACCTGCGGCTGCGCGGCCTCCTTCACCTGCTGCGCGACGACCCACGGCTCCAGGCCTTCGCCGAGCGGGAACTCGGGCCGCTGCTGATGCACGACGATGCCAGCGGTACCCAGCTGCTGGCCGCGCTCACCGCTTACCTGTCGGCCGGAGGCAACAAGGCCGAGGCCGCCAAGCAGGCGCACCTGGCCCGGCCCACACTGTACGAGCGGCTGCGCCAGATCGAAGACGTGCTCGGCGTCGACCTGGAGCCCGCCGAGTCCCGGCTGTCGCTGCACGTCGCGCTGCTGGCGCTGAAGTCTGCTGCCGCCTGACGTCGCGCCCGCTAGCCTGGCCGGCTGACGATCGCCAGGTCGCGGAAGGACGCGTCAAAGCCAGGACCCTCCGGCGCCGCGCACATCGCGCCGGCGAGCACCCTCTCGCCCGGCGGCACGTACGCCACCGCCGCCAGCTCGGCGGGCTCGCCGCCGTCGACCCCGTACCGCACCTCAACCGAGTCGCCGCGCCGGGCCAGGTGCAGAGTGATCTCGGCCGCGCCGGGCGGCAACTCGCCGACGGCCCAGCTCGAGTAGTCGAGCGTCACGACGGTGCTGAGCCGCATCTTGCCGTCGAAGTACTCAACGCCGGTCTTGAGCCACCGCCGCTCGTCGACCCTGACCATCGCGCCGGCCTGGTCGTACTGCGCGCCGTAGGCGGCGCGCACGCGCACGGACAGGTCGAACTCGCCGTCAGCCTGCTCGCCGTATAGGTGGCCGGTGTCGCGGGTATAGCCGTACCCGGTAGTACGCCAGAAATCGGTGCCTGGATCGGCCGCGACCGTCAGCTCGCCGTTGTCCACCGACCACCGGGCAGGCTCGTTTAGCCAGAGCACAGCAACCTCCTGGCTGCTAGATGACGGGCGGGCAGTTCGCCCGATATCCGCGCCGGACTGAGAGTCCGGCAGCCCTCAAGAACACTAGTCTGAGCTGACTGCATGTACCCGGCCGCGCCGCGGGGTTAGCGGGCGTGTGCTACACGAACGAAGGAGGCCAGCGGTATGGTGCAGGGCCCTCGGCTGATCGGGGTCGTCGTCTACGTGCGCGACCTCGACCGGTCGGTTACCTTCTACCGGGAATTGCTGGGGCTTGAGGTCATCGACAGCAGTCCGACCGCCGCGTTGCTGGCCTGCGGGGATGGCTGTCACCTGGTGCTGCGCGCGACCGGCCCCGGCTCCCAGCGGTCGCTCGGCGCGATCGGACCCCAGTACGTGACGTGGATGATGCCGAGCCGAGACGATCTGGACCGGGCCGAGACGCTCCTGAAGGACCGGTCCGCATACGTGGACACCCGGACTGTCGGCGGCACCACCTCGGTTGAGGGTCACGATCCCGACGACCTGACCGTCGTGCTGGCCTATTCGAAAGACAACCAGATGCCGCTGCGCGAGCTTCCGAGCCGGATCTACGCGTGGTGACCAGCCATCAGCTCAGCAATCGCTCGATCTCGGCCGTGGTCGGCATGCCGGCCCTCGCTCCTGGTTGCGTGACGGCCAGCGCCGCCGCGGCCACGGCGCGCCGGACGCTGGCGCGCAAGTCGTAACCCTGCGCCAGGCTGGCCGCGAGCACCCCGGTCAGGGTGTCTCCGGCGCCGGTGGTGTCGACCGCAGTCACCTGGTGGCCAGCGAAGTGTTCCGTCGCGCTCTCGCCCCCCGGCCCAGTGTCGGCCAGCCCAGTGTCGGCCAGCCCGGTATCGGCGAGCCCGGTATCGGCGAGCCCGGTATCGGCGAGCAGCGCGCCGTCGGCGCCCATGGTCGCGACCACCGGGCCGCCGGTATGCCCGGCCAGGGCCATAGCGGCGGCCTGCGACGTCATCGCGCCGCGCAGGCCGCACTGCGTCACCAGGGCCGCCAGCTCCGGCACGTTCGGCGTCGCGATCGCCCCCGCCAGCAGGCCGGCGAAGCCCTCCCTGGCCGGTGCCGGGTTCACCACGAGCCGCGCCCGGGCGTCACGGGCCGCCGCCGCCGCGGCGCGTAGCGGAGCCTCGGGAAGCTCGAACGACAGCACGACAACGTCGGCGGGCACCAGCCCGAGTCCCGTGAGCGACTCGCGGACGTGCGCCGGAGTCACCAGCTCGTTGGCGCCGGCCGCGAGCGCGATCTGGTTCTCGCCGCTGGTGGCGTCGACTAGCACGGCCGCGAGCCCGGTAGGCGCCTCACATCGCGCGACGGCCGACACCGTAATGCCCTCAGAGGAGAGAGCAGCCACTGCGTCCTCGCCGTCCCGTGCGCCGACGGCGCCGATCATGTGCACGACAGCTCCGGCGCGGGCCGCGGCGACGGCCTGGTTCGCGCCCTTGCCGCCATGATGACGCGATGAAACTCCGCCGGCGACGGTTTCACCCGGCGCCGGCAGTCGGGGCAGCCGCATGACCACGTCGACGTTGATCGAGCCGACGACGATCACGCGCCCGCGGGCCACGCCGCCGTCAGCGCTCATGCTGCGCCACTATAGGAGCAATTCGCCGACTCTGGATGGAGCACGTGAGCAAGAAGATCATTCTCGATTGTGACCCCGGAATCGACGACGCCCTGGCAATCGTCTACGCGGCGGGCTGCGCCGACCTCGACCTGCTTGGCATTACCACGGTCGCCGGCAACGTCAGCCTGGCGAAAACGACGAGCAATGCCCTGCGGGTGTGCGAGTTCATCGGCGCGGCCGTGCCGGTGACGCCTGGCTGCGCTGTGCCGCTGCTGCGCCCGCCGATCACGGCCGAGCACGTGCACGGCAGCGACGGCCTCGGCGGCGCGATGCTGCCGGCCGCATCTTCGCGCCCGCGGCCGGGCCACGCGTCGGACTTCATCATCGACGCCGTCCTGGCCGCTCCCGGTGAGATCACGCTCGTCGCGATCGGCCCGCTGACGAACGTAGCGCTGGCGTTGCGCCGGGAGCCGCGCATCGCGCGCGAGGTACAAGACTTCGTGATCATGGGCGGGTCGGCGACCCGCGGGAACGTCACCCCGGCGGCAGAGTTCAACATCGCGTGCGACCCCGAGGCAGCGTCGATTGTCTTCTCCGCGGGCTGGACGGTCACGATGGTCGGCCTCGACGCGACCCTCCAGGCGCTCGCGGATGAGCAGGTGGTCGGCCAGCTTGGCGCGCTCGGCCGGCTCGCGGACGTGCTTCTGGTGCCGTGCCTTGGCGGCTACGGCGACAGTGGCCGCGGCGCTCCGGCCGTGCACGATCTCTGCGCGGTCGCCTACGTCGCTAACTCAGGTCTGCTCGGCTGCCAGCCGGCCAGGGTAGAGGTGGAGACCGCGGGCCGGTGGACGTCGGGAATGACCGTCACCGACTTCCGCGCGAGCCCGCCCGAGTGCAATGCGCTGGTCGCGACGACAGTCGACGTGCCGGCGTTCTGGGACTCTGTGCTGGCGGCATACCGGCCGGTGGCGGCGTCCCTCAGCGGATGAGCGAGTCCGGGCTTAGCAGCCGTCCGATGGCGCCCACGGCTGCGCGCCATATTCGGCATACAGCCGGTTGAACGCAATCTTCTGCTGCGCGACGGAGGCTTGGCCCGCGGTGCCTGAATATCCGAGTTCGGCCCAGGTCGAGGGCAGGATCCCGAACAGACCGTCCGGGTCCGTCGGGGTGTCGGTGCTCTCGCGGAACGCGACGCACTGCTCGAACGAGGACATGCCTGCCGTCAGCGGCTGCGCGGGTGCCGCCTGAGCCGGCTGCGCCACCGCATCGTCAGCCGGCCCTGTTACGGCGGGCTGAGCCGGGCGGGTCCTGGCCGGCCGGGCGCGATCGCTGGCGAACGCCCGCAGTTTATGCCTGAGCCGGGCCGCGTACCTGATCCTGAACTGGTCTTCCCTGAATCTCGGGTTCTCCGGGATGCGCAGGCGCTGCCCCGCCCTCAGGTCAGTTGGCTTGCGCAGGAGCCGCATGTTCGGTGGGGTCGCGTAGATCGCCTCCCACGACATGTGGCGCGCCCCGGCGAGGCCCGCGAGGGTTTCCCCGGCGCGGACAGTGACCCAGCGCTCGTCGCTGCCATGTCGAGAGACACCGTGCTGCGAGACACCGTGCTGCGAGACACCGTGCTGGGTTGCCGCGTGCGCGGCGCCGCCGGCGCCGAGGGTCACGCCTGTAATCGTGGCGGGAAGCAACGCGGCCGCGGCTATCTGCTTGAGCTTCACGGAGGTTCAGCCCTCCTCTGTCCGCCCTCAGCGCTTCGCGGCAGGCCGCGACTAACAGGTATCGGGCGTGACTCGTCGTGGTCGGGTGACACGGGTCGCGACGTTTCGCGATCGAGCTATCCGGCCAGAGCTGACTCCCTCCGCCGTGGCCTCCCGTGGGGGTCTACGCCACTACAAACCAGCCGGCCGGGCACGGCGCATCCACTGGCGGAGCGATATGAGTCATGTCACGGTGCACTGCAGCGGGAATAGTGACCGCCCAGGCCTGCCGCCGCAGGTCGCGCGAGCACGGCCCGAGCGGGCGCCGGCCCGCGGCCTGAGCAGGCGCCGGCCCTGGCGACGACTCTTGGTCGATCGCCAGGGCCGGCCGCGCTGGTTGTGCTAGCTGCTCAGCAGCCGTCGTACGCAGCCCACGGCTGGGTGCCGTCCTCGGCGTACAGCTTGTTGAATGCCGCCTCCTGCTCGGCCACCGACGCGTCGCCGGCCGTGCCCGAGTAGCCAAGGGATGCCCAGGTCGAGGGCAGGATGCCGAACAGGCCGTCCGGGTCGGTCGGCGTGTCGGTGCTCTCGCGGAATGCGACGCACGACTCGAACGACGACATGCCGGCCGTCAGCGACCCGCCGTCACTCGACTGGGCCTGCGCCTGCGCCGGGGCCTGCTCGGTCTGAGTCGGTTCGGCCTGCTGCTGGCTGACCGGAGCCTGCTCCTGGCTCGCCGGCGCCTGCTCGGGACTGGCAAAGTTCCCGGCCAGCCGCGCGGCGTACTTGGCCTTGAACTGGGCGTCCCTGAATCTCGGGTTCTCCGGGATGCGCAGTCGCTCGCCGACCGTCACCAGGTTCGGGTTGACCAGCACCTTCATGTTCGGCGGGGTGGCGTAGATCGCCTCCCAGTTCATGTGGTGCGCCGCGGCGATGCCGCTGAGGGTGTCGCCCGCCTGGACGGTGACCCAGCGGTCGGGTGCCACGCTGGCGTGGTGGGCGGCAGCCTTGCTCGTGTGGCGGTGCGTGGCCGCGTGCGCGGCGGTCCCGCCGGCGAGGGCCAGGCCAGCGATCGTGGCCGGCATCAAGGTAGCTGTAGCAATCGTCTTGATCTTCATGGAGGTACGAACCCTCCTCTTGCCCGCCCTCAGCGCTTCGCCATACGACGGCGACTCACAGGTATTGGGCGTGACATAGGCGCCATGGCCGTACCGGCGCATGGACTTGGTCAGGTGACATGCTCGCGACACGGTCGCGAATGCCGTCTGGCCTCGGCCTGCTCCTTTCGTCGGGGGCTCACTGGCGCTGAGCACACCGGCCCAATGAAACCCGCCAGTAGGCGATGCAAAAGCCATCAAAGGCTGAATGTGAGACATGTCACGGCGGCAGCAACGATTCCGTTCGTCGTGTACTAGGTCCTGACGTGACATTGGATTCCGGGTTACCGCAGGCCCCTGACCTGCAGTGACACAACTCACGTTCAGACGTCGTTGGCGGCGCGGAAAGCGTCGGGAAATCTGGCCAGATTGCCTGGTCAACGCGGTCAGGCGTGGCCCTCCCCAAGCAACAGCGAGAAAATGCCCGAATTCCCCGCATTAAGCGCGGACGCCGCACTCCCTCGCGCGGAGCCCATATTCGCCATGGATCTCGTATTCTCCGCGCACCTGGCATTTTCGTAATGCATGGTGACCATCCCGCGGGTCACGCCGGTCCCGCAGCTCACCCCCGTCCCGGGCGTCACGCCGATGGTGGGAGCCGCGCGCGCCTGTGAGCGCGCCAACGACAGCAGAGGGCCGACACTGCCGCTCTAGCAGCAGTACTCACGCCTCTGGTGTCGCTCGCAGCGCCGGTCAACAGCAGCATTCCGCCCTCCGCTGCTGTGAAGGTGTGGAACGGGGGCGGCTGATGAGGCGCTCGATGGCCGAGGGGACGCGCCGACGGTCCAGGGCCGGGCTGGGCCGCGGGCCTGAGGGGGCCGCGGGGCTTGAGGCGGGGCTACAGGCGACCCGGCGCGGCCACGCCGGGCCGGCCCGGTGGGCCTCGACCGGGCTGCAGGCCTCGAACCCGGCCGGGGACGCGCTGCAGGGCCTGGGCCGGGGCGGGTGCCGCGGACCGAGACCAGAGGGCGGCCGTGCGGCGCGGCCAGACCCAGGGCGAGCGTCGCCGGACTCGACCGCTTTACCCTGGGCCAGCCGGCCGGCAAAATGGCGCCTGAACCGCCGAATCCGGGCAACGGCTAGCAGCAGGGGGTGCGGCAATGGCGAAGGAGGACCGGTTCGATCAGGTCACCGGGCGCAAGTTCTACCTGGATTACCCTGACGACCTGAACGGCAGCGAGCCGGTCACGTTCCTGCTCAGCCTGCATGGCGCCGGTTCCTTCGGCGCCTGGCAGCGGCTGTACTTCCCCGCTTGTGACTATGTGAACTCGCACCGGCTCGTCGTGGCCACGCCCACCGCGGCCACGGCCGACCCGATGCGGCGCTGGATGTCGGCGGCCGACGACGAGCACCTGCGCAACGTCGTGGAGCTGGTCACCGGCCGGTTCGGGGCTGACCGGATCGGCGCGTTCTGGCTGGCGGGTCACTCGCAGGGCGGGATCACCGCGAACAGGCTCGTGTTCCAGGACTATTTCGCCGCCAGGGTCGACGGGTACCTGAGCCTGTCCGGCGGACGCCTCGGCCCGGCCGAGCACGCCAGGGGATTTGGCCCGCCGACACTGCCGGGTGAGCCGGCCCGCCGCAGGCCACGGCTCGTCCCGCCGGAGCCACCCCCCGCCGACCTGTCGTTCATCTTCGCCGTGGGCGAGCACGAGATCGTGAACCTGCCGCCGACGTCTCCGTGGGCGGAGAGATACGGAGCCGGACCGCGCGTGCGGCTGCCTGACGTGATCGACACCGAGCCCGGCCAGGTCTACGACAAGCTCCGCGAGGGGAGGTCATCGCCGGCCTGGGGCCTGCTCCCCCGGCCGGGAATTACGGTGATCTACGCCTATCCAGGCGCCCGGCAGGACCGGGTGATAGCCGACGTCGTGCGGCTCGACAAGGGCCACACCGAGGGTCTCGAGCCCAACGTGACGCGGACGCTCGTCGAGATGATCGCGGGCGCCCCCGGTGGCAAGCTCCGCTCGGTATCAGCGCAGGTAGCCGGGCACTAGCGAGTCCGGCCAGCTTGACCTGGCCCCGTCTGGGGTAGGACGCGCCGGGGGGATCTTGGTTGAGCGTGCAGTTCGGGGCCCTGCTCGCGATCGCAGTCGCTGCGTTCACCGCGCCGTTGCTGGCCGGGGCAATACCGCGCCGCCTGGTCCCGCCGGTCGTCATCGAGGTGCTGGCCGGGATAGCCATAGGACCACAAGGCCTGGGCATCGTCCATGCCACCGGCGGGGTCTACGTGCTGTACCTTCTCGGATTCGGATTCCTGCTCTTCCTGGCCGGCCAGGAGATCGAGGTCCGCCGGTTCCGGGGGCCGACGTTCCGGCTCACCGCCGTCAACTTCGTGATCAGCGTGGCAATCGCGTTCGCGGTCGCCGCCGGGCTCCGCCAGATCGCGCCTGGAGCCGATACCCGGCTGCTGGCGCTCGCCTTGACGGCAAGCTCCCTCGGCGTCATGGTGCCCTTGCTGCGCGATACCTACGAGGTCGACACGGAGTTCGGCCAGCTCGCGATCATGGCGGGATCAGTGGGGGAGTTCGGGGCCCTGATGTTGCTCACGATCCTGTTCTCGGCCCAGCCGCAATCGAACTGGGTGCAGGTCGCCTACGTGTTCGCCCTGGGCGGGGCGGCGGTGATCGGGGCCGTCGCCCTGAAGCGGCTCTGGCGCTCGCCGTGGCTACGCCGGAACCTGATCGCCACCGACACGTCGTCATCCCAGCTGCGTGTCCGCGGCGGCTTCGTCATCTTGCTGGGTTTCGCGGCCATTGCCTACAAGTTCGGGATCGACGCGCTGCTCGGCGCGTTCGTCGGCGGCGTCGTGCTGAACGTCGCCGACAGCGACGACCGCCCCACGCAGGAGCGCTATCAGGGCAAGCTCCAGG
>Ga0335074_10017261_pt1 | contig 10176 bp, 8 predicted proteins | sample Lox_Sample_23_FD_206715 | JGI IMG/M metagenome (GOLD analysis project Ga0335074, IMG submission 206715) | Soil microbial communities from Loxahatchee National Wildlife Refuge, Florida, United States - Lox_Sample_2.3 | ecosystem: Environmental > Terrestrial > Soil > Wetlands | place: USA: Florida...
CCGTGTGTTCCGTGTCATCGTTTCCTCCCTGTCAGATCACGTCCAGTAGTCGATCTCTCAACTGGTCCATCGCGACGGCAAAGATCAAGATCGCGCCGACCGCGACCTGCTGCCAGAACGGCTGCACTCCCATCAGGATGAGCCCCGTCACCATCACTGTGATGACGAAGCCGCCAATCACCGTGCCGAGAATCGTACCGCGTCCGCCGAACAGGCTGGCGCCGCCGATCACCACGGCAGTGATGGCATCGAGCTCATCGTTGGCCCCTGCCTGCACCGAGGCGGAAGCGAAACGCGCCATCACCATCAGCCCGGCCACGGCGGAGAGAAAGCCCGCCAACGTGTAGATCTTCACCAGATGCCCACGGACATCGACGCCAGCCCGGGAAGCACCGACCGGGTTGGAGCCGACCGCATAAGTGCGCAGCCCGAACCGCGTCGCGCTGAGCAGAAATGCGCAGAGAATGCAGAACACCGCGGTGATCAGCACCGTCACCGGGACCCAACCGCCGAGTGCCAGCGACCCCGCGGTGCCGATGATATCAGGAATGGTGCCGATATTTTCGCCGCCGTTCAGCAGATAGATTCCGCCCGTACACATGGACAGCGTCCCGAGGGTCACGACAAAAGGCGTGAGGCGCAGCCTGGTGATAATAAATCCGTTGAGGAACCCGACAGCCGCGCCGGTTGCCAGTGCGGCGAGAATGCCCGCCGCGGTCTCCACGGCGGCGCCCGCATTATGGGCGATCAACGCGCGCATCACCATCGCACCGATCATGCCGGCAAAGCCCAGGATGGCACCGACCGACAGATCGATGCCTCCGGTGATGATGACGAAGGTTTGGCCCAATCCCAGCAGCAGGTATTCGACGGCGAATTGTGATGTGGCCAGCCAGCTCGCGCGGCTGAAAAAGTCCGGGCTCGACAGGCCGAAGATCATGACCAGCACGCCGAGAATGGCGAGCGTCCAGAGCTCGCCATGACGCGAGAGGAATTCGATCGCTCTCCGACGTAACGATACATCGCCGGTGGGCAACAGAACCGTATCGTTATCAGCGGTTGGATTAAAGAGCCTCATGCGTCACCGTCATGGCCGGCCTTGTGCCGGCCATCTCCGGACGTGATTGCCCCGGTGCCCGAACGCGCAGGAGATGGCCGGCACAAGGCCGGCCATGACGATGTGGGGGCCGGCCATGACGCGGGCGTGTCGTTGTCCCCTGTTGCATATAAGAGCCTCACGCCACCACGCCTGCCGCGTCTTCGCGACGGAGATGTGCGCCAGTGATGGCGGCAATCGTATCCTCGATGCGCATCGAGCGCGCGTCGCGATCAGCGACCTTCCTGCCCCGGAACAGCACCACGATCCGGTCGCAGATCGCGTGTACCTGCGGCATGTTATGGCTGACCAGGATCACCGGGATACCGTGCGCCCGCACGGCGGCGATCAGTTCGCCGACTTTCGCCTGCTGTTCCACGCCCAGTGCTGCTGTCGGCTCATCCATCAGCAGCAGCCGCGAGCCCCAGATCAGCCCACGCGCGACAGCCACCGCCTGGCGCTGCCCGCCGGAGAGCGATCGACACGGTGTGCGGATCGAGCCGACCCGGATGCCAGTCCGCCGCAGCCCCTGTGCCGCGCGCTCGCGCATCGCCGGCTTGTTCAGCACGCCCAGCCGCCCCAGCAGCCCGGGGCGGAGGATCTCCCGCCCCAGGAATATGTTCGCCCAGATGTCGAGATCGAGCGCGAGCGCAAGGTCCTGATACACCGCCTCGATCCCGGTCATGCGCGCGTCAAGGGCAGAGTTGAAATGGACCTCGCGCCCGTCGATACGCAGCATCCCGGACGACGGTCTGATCGCACCGGCGATGATGTTGACAAGCGTAGACTTCCCCGCCCCGTTATCCCCGACCAGTCCGACCACTTCGCCCGCCCGAACGTCGAAGCTTACATCGGTAAGCGCTCTGATATGGCCATAGGATTTCGAGACATTCACGACCTGCAGCAGAGGCTCGGCGGAGCTTGGCCTCACCTCCCCGGCAGCCTCTGGTCCTTGTTCACGCGCGTTTGACACCGGCGCCACCAACAGCCAACAATCCTCGTTTCCCCCGGACTGGGCCGCACGGCCCGGGCCGAGGAAAGCCGTTTTCAACCAGAAGGACAACCTCATGATAGCCGCCCTGATGCCGACCTACGCCCGTGCCGACCTCGCTTTCGAGCGGGGCGAAGGCGCTTGGCTGTGGACGGTGGACGGACGACGATTCCTTGATTGTGCCGCCGGCATCGCCACTGCCTCGCTGGGTCACGGCAACAAGCACCTGGCGAACGCGATCGCCGAGCAAGCGGCCAAAGTAATGCACGTGTCCAACCTGTATCGCATCCCGCAGGCCGAGCGCCTGGCAGAGCGTCTGGTCGCGGCGACGTTCGCCGACAGCGTCTTCTTCTGCAACTCGGGCGCCGAGGCGAACGAGGGCATGATCAAGATGATCCGCAAGACGATGGCAGAGAGCGGCAAGCCCGAGCGGTTCCGCATCATCTGCTTCGACGGCGCCTTCCACGGCCGCACGCTCGCCACCCTGGCGGCGACCGGCAACGCCAAGTACCTGGCGGGCTTCGGCCCGCCGGTCGAGGGCTTCGATCATGTGCCGTTCAACAACATGAACGCGGTGCGCAACGCAATCGGCCCCGCAACCGCCGGCATCCTGGTCGAGCCCGTGCAGGGCGAAGGCGGCGTGCGTCCCGGCGATCTGCAGTTCCTGCGCGACCTGCGAGCCGCGTGCGACGAATACGGTCTGATCCTCGGCATGGACGAGGTGCAGTGCGGCATGGGCCGCAGCGGCAGGCTGTTCGCGCATGAATGGGCGGGCATTACGCCGGATGTCATGTCCGTGGCCAAAGGCATCGCCGGCGGCTTCCCGCTGGGCGCCATTCTCGCCAAGGAGTTTGTGGCGAAGAACATGGTACCCGGCACCCATGGCAGCACCTTCGGCGGCAACCCGCTGGCCTGTGCTGCAGGCAACGCGGCGCTGGACGTGATTCTGGCGCCCGGCTTCCTCGCCGACGTCGAGCGCAAAAGCCGCAAGCTGCGCACCGGGTTGGAGAAGATCGTGCAGCAATATCCCCAGGTGTTCGAAGATGTCCGCGGCCTCGGTCTGCTGCTGGGGATGAAATGCGTGCTGCCGCAAGCCGAGGTGCAAGCCGCCTGCATCGCCGAAGGAATGCTGGCCATTACGGCCGGCGAGAATGTGCTGCGCCTCGCACCACCGCTGGTGCTGACCGACGGCGACATCGACGAAGCATTGGCGATGCTCGACCGCGCCGCCCGCCGCTGCCTGCCTTCGGCCGCGAAGGCCGCCGCGAAATGAGTGCGTCGCTGCGCAAGGCCGACGCCGCCGGGGGGGATGTCTCGGCGGCTGGCGGTTCGGCAGCCGCTCCGCGTCACTTCCTGGATCTGCACGACTTCGATCTGAAGACGCTGCGCCAGATGCTGGACATCGCCATCGGCTTCAAGGCGGCCGGCGGCGTGTCGTCACGCCCGCTGGCCGGCAAGATGCTGGCCCTGATCTTCGAGAAGCCGAGTACGCGCACCCGTGTCTCATTCGAAGTCGGCATGCGCCAGCTTGGCGGCGAAGTAATCGTGCTGAACGCGCGCGACATGCAGTCTGGCCGCGGCGAGAGTGTCGCCGACACCGCTCGCACACTGTCGCGCTATGTCGATGCGATCATGCTGCGGACCGATCGCGTGTCCAAGCTGCACGAGCTGGCGCAACATGCCACGGTGCCGGTGATAAACGGCCTGACCGACACCTCGCATCCCTGCCAGCTCATGGCCGACGTGCTGACCTTCGAGGAGCATCGCGGTCCCATTGCCGGCCAGGTCATCGCCTGGTGTGGCGACGGCAACAACGTAGCGCGAAGCTGGATCGAGGCGGCGGTGCGCTTCGGCTTCACTTTGCGCCTGGCCACACCCGATGCGTTGCGGCCGCCGGCAGCGCTGCTTGACTGGGCGCGCGCGCAGGGCGGACGGATCGAACTGACCGACGATCCCGAAGCCGCGGTCGCCGGAGCGCGTGCAGTGGTGACCGACACCTGGGTGAGCATGGCGGACAATCCGAACGAGAGTCGGCACAATTTGCTGGCGCCGTATCGGGTGACCTCGGCACTGATGGCAAAGGCGGAGCCGGACGCGCTCTTCCTGCACTGCCTGCCGGCGCATCGCGGCGAGGAAGTCACCGCCGAGGTGATCGACGGGCCACAATCGGTGGTGTTCGACGAGGCGGAGAACCGGCTGCATGCGCAAAAGGGCGTGCTGGCCTGGGTGCTGGGGGCGGCGCGGTAGGTACCGATCAGGGATCCTGCCGGGCTGCCCTTTAGTCAGCTTCCTGGGCAATGTACACCGATCGTTGCAAAATCAGCGCTAGCGCATAACGCTATCTGTCTCAGGCAGTCGTAGGGCGGCATCCATGCAGCGACCAGCCTTTCGGCCGTTCCGGGCCCGGACAAAACTGGAGGCGACACTATTATCAACGCTGCATAGCGTTCGACGAGATCATAGTGGCGCGGTGTACGTCGAAGCGTCACAGCGCAACCGTTGGGCTTCGGCGGCGTTCCTTCGTTGGTTCCTGCTTGAAGCTGTTGTTGGAACAGCACTTCCTATTTGTCGTTGCACTTTACGTGGAGCGAGGATCTCTGGTCAGCTTGACCTCTTGGGCGCTGAAATGCGCGTGGCGGTGCGTTTCGAGGAGTGTGAATTTCCGAAAGGGATTGATCTGACTGACGCCCAGGTCAGAAGTTTTGAGATGGTCGGTGGCAGCGTGCACCATATTCGGGCTGAGAGGATGCGCGCGGCTGGAGTTGTTGCTCTGCGCACACCGCTCGCGGAAGACGGCGCTGATCTGGCTCTCAGCAAACTGTTTACGATCCAGAGCCGGGCGATGCTCTCCGGGGCAGAACTGCATGGCAGCTTGGATATGCGTGGTTGCAGTATTGGGGCGGATCTGATCGAGGATCCTGCACGTGCTGTCTTGAATGCGGATAGAGCTAGGATCAGAGGAAATGTACTGCTCAGCCATGGCTTCATGGCTCGGGGTGCAGTGTCTTTCAACGGCGCTGCTATCGGCGGGAGCTTTGACTGCTCCGGCGCGTACCTGTGTAACCCTCTTGGCTGCAGTCTCTCCGCTCTTGGCGCCCGAATCGACGGCTCACTGTACACGCGCAGTAGCGATCATGACCAGTTTCGTTCGATTGGAGGACTACAACTGTCACGCGCTGTAATTAGTATGGACTGGTTCGCGGATGGGGCAAGCTTCTGCCCGAATGCCTTCTATGCTAGGCAACAGGCACATCAATGGATGCCTTCAGGGCAGAACCGCCACGAGCTGAATGCAATCGTCGCAAATGGCATAGAAGTCGGGGCAACCGTTTCTTTCTCGGGATTTCGGTCGCAGGGCGTGGTCCGTCTTACTGGTGCGAAAGTCCACGGAGATCTCTATATCGCAAATGCGGAACTCGACTTTCCTGGTGAAGAGGCGCTGTATGCAGAGGGAATTGTCGTAGACGGCGCGTGCTTTATAAACGAGGTTCGAATTAGCGGCCTGTTACGGCTCGTGCAGTCGGTTCTCAGACATGGGTTGTATATCGAAGCGATAAACGCTGATTTCCGCGGCACATTTCGAGATTGGTTAGGCGATGACAACGTATCAGCGGAGGAAATTGGGCGCAACAGGTGCGGAGTGCTCGCGCGAGAGGCACACATTGGTGGCACATTCTACTGGAAGCAAGTGACAAAGGGGCCTGGGGACAAGGATCGGAGGCTGTGGCTCTCGCTATAGGCGGCCACTATAGAGACCGTCAACGACGAAAAAGAGAGCTGGTTTTCGCTCGATCGGATTGATATCCGGAACTGCTTGTATAGAAATATTTCCGAACTGACTGCGGGCCGGCCTCGTACTAATGGACTCTGGCGTGTCGAACTTCTCGATCGAGCGTACGCGCCTATGAACAAGCACGGATTTGGTTTGCTGATCCTACTAAGCAGACTGTTCCGGTGGTGGTCACCATGGGCCCGGTTGGAGAGGGCTATGCGACGCTTTGCTCCCCAGCCGTACATCCAGCTTGCCGTCGTTTTCCGTCGAATGGGTTTTGAGGCGGCCGCCGACGATATCCTTGTTCATCTTCAGCGTAACCAAACGCGGTACGGAGGTTTCGGCTTCTGGCGCCAACTCGGGCGGTGGGTCACAGATTTGATGATCCGTTATGGCTTTTCGCCGCTCCGTCCTGTCTGGTTTCTGCTGGTTTGGGCGGTCGTCAGTGCTCTGGTCTTCGAGTACGCATTTGCCGCTGGTCGAATGGTTCCGACGCGTGAGAACGCAGAACATTACCCGCTCGGCACGTCGGCAGACGACACGCGTTACCGCTTTAATGCCGCCATTTATGCCCTTGACACGCTGGTACCTCTGGTTGATCTCAACCAGAAGAGAAATTGGCATGTCGAACCCCTGCGGCGCCTCAAGAACAAGGCCGACTATGCAAGGGAAAAGTCGATGACATCCAAGCCCGCGTCCATTATGGAGGGAGTACGGCGGTTGCTATACGAAATGCCGAGCGACTGGATCGGCATGCTGGTCGTATTTAACACGTTCTTCGGTTGGGTGCTGACCACCTTTCTCGCAGCCGGCGTCGCCGGCTTGCTGAGATCGAAACCTGGTGAGGAAAGCGGCGGCGATACTGACGCAGGATGACCACCGGGGCATTCACCTTGCTGTCGCTCCGACTATGGAATGAAAACATCTGCGACCTAAGTCCGGCCGGCTGGTTAGTATCCCACTTCGTGGCTCCCGCGGTCGATCGCGACGGTGGCCTCCTCCCCCAGGTGTGCGCCAACCCCGATATCGCCGGTCCATCTCCTTGATGACGCCGGAGCAACTTCGTCGCCTAGGCGGCGACATTGGCAGCTCGGTCATGCGCCCGGCGGTCGCCGTTGGCGCCGTACGGATGGACAGGGTTCGGCACTTCGACCAGCGACGCCTCAATCAACCCAGGTGGGACGCCACCGGGCAGCGGCAATCCAGGAACTCCTGGATGCGCGTGCGGGTAGGTACTGTAAGGGGTTCGCACAGGCCGGCGCGAACAACCGGGCTACACCGTCTTAAGCCCCCGTCCGTCGCTGATCCACATGGCCTGCCGCGCAAACCATTCCCGATCGGCGACGCCGTCCGTCGGCAGCACACCGTATCGGATGAAATATCTCAGCAACTCGGTTTCGTGCGACGGGTCCGGCATCGTCTCGAGCGCTTCCAGCAGGAAGCACTTCAACGCCGAGGACCCCGTCTCGACATGCCGCCGCAGGCAGCGTTTGGTCAAAGCGAAGTTGGATTGGCCCGCATATAGCCCGGCCGACGGCGCCATGGCATTGATCGCGTCCAGAACACACCGACGCTGCGCATGCGACGGAAGCCCCAGCAGATCTTCGGGCTCAATCGGCGCCGCCATATTGATCCGCAGGCGCCCCATGCGATACGGCAGATGGAACTTGTAGCCGAGCGACTCTCCAGGCAGGCCGCCGCTGAACCGGATCGGCACGATGCACCGGCGCAACTGCAGCGTCACGTCCATCAGGTCCTTGGCCATGAGCTGAACAAGCTGGCCTTCGTGGTACTCCCGCCACCCCCCGACATGCACAAGCAGCGAGCGGCCGTCGAGCTGATCCTTCAACCCGATCAGGAAATCCCGTGCTGGTTTCAGCTCATGCGGTACCGCGACAACGTTGATCAGATGGGCGGCCAGGTGCGAAAGGCGCCGCAGGTGCTCGGCCAGCAGCGCGCAATGCTCGCCATAGTCGTTGTCGAACAGCCCGGGATGCGTGACGACCAGCAGCGGCACCCCGGCAAGCGCCAAATGAATATAGGAAAACAGAAATGACTCGTAGCTGGTCTGGTGATTGGCATAATAGCAGACCGGCTCACGGGCAAAGCGCAGCGTGGAACCCGGATGGTCGAACAAGTGATCGATCGGTGCCAAGGCCATGTCCACCGGCAGGCCGACGCCTGCCACGCGGGCGCGCAATGCGCCGCGCAGGTCCGGCAATGATAACGTTTCGCGCGGCAAGGACGGCCGGCGGGACCGCCCGACGGGCAGATCGAGCAATGCGGGCTGCATCACCGGCAGCGCCCAGGGAAGCGGGCATCCACAGGATGCAAGGTGCGTGGCGGTCCTTGGCTCATTGGAGTAGTTTGTGTGAACCTGATCGAATCTGTCTCGTGATGCTTCTATGACGGTGTGGGCGAGGAGGACACGTTGAGCCAGGCGACAGACGCCCCACGGTCGGAACATCTGCATCTGTTGCACGTACCGCACCCGCATGTGCCGCACGGGCTGGTCACCTTCCCGCGCCGGCTGCTGCCGTGGATCGAGCCCTGGTTCCTGGCCTATGCATGCCTCGGCATCGTGCAGGGCGGGATGCTGCCGTTGCTGCTGCCGCTTTCCGCCGGCGGATCGACACACGCAGGCACGATTGTCGGTGTGATGAACCTTGCCGGCCTCACCGCGCCTTTCTGGGGGCACCTGGCAGACCGAAGGCGGCTGCACCGGCAGGTTCTGCTGGCCGGCATGCTGGCCTCGCTAGTAGCGTTGCTGTTGATGCCGGCGCACCTCGGCTTGTCGCTCAAGGCCGTGCTGGCTGGGATCCTTGGTCTCGGCTTTGCCGCCGCGAACACCGTGGCGAACATGTTCATCGTCGAAGTGCGGCCGCGCGAGGAATGGGATGCACGCATCGGCGCATTGCAGGCTCTGAGCGGGCTTGGCCAGGTCGCAGGCTTGCTGCTCGCCGGCTTCATCGGCGGTCGCTACGCACTTGCGTTTGGGGTGGCGGCGGCCCTTGTCGCGGCAGCGGTGCCGACCGCCTGGCTGACGCTGCGGGGCGTTCAGGTGCCGGTTGCCCGAGCGGCGGCAACGGCACACCCACCGCTCGGGGGGGAGGGATGGGCATGCGCGCCGCAGCGGCTGTTCCATCTGCCGACGTGGCACGGACTTTGTACCCTGCTGCGCGAGTTGGAAATGCCGTTCGCGCGTCTGCTGATCATCTGGTTCGTCGCATTTGTCGCGATCAGCGCCGTGCTGACAATGTTTCCGCTGGCACTTATTCAGGCGTTCGGCGTGTCAACGGGATTGCCCGCGACCACCTATGCTTTCGCGGCAGCGGCGAGCCTGGGAATGTATCCGCTGGCGGCGAGCATCGCGGCACGGCGAGGCGGGCGGCTAATGCTCCAGGCGGGTTTCACCGCGCGCGCTCTTGCCATCGGAATATTGGCCGTTGCCTTCCTGTCGCGGACCGGTGGCGTGCCGCTGACACTTGCCGGATTTGTCGTTCTGGTCATGGCCTGGCCATTGCTCGGCGTCAGCGGCACCGCACTCGCGGCGCAACTCACAACCGGAGAGAAGGGGGAGGCGCTCGGGTTGTTCAATGCCTCCTCCTCGCTCGCCGGTGCAGTCGGTGCGTTCCTGGGCGGTTGGGGGATGGAGATGGCGGGTTATGGCACTGTCTGTCTGGCATCGGTCGCTGCCGTCGGACTGGCAGCTCTGTGTTCAGCGGGGATTGGAGCAGTGTCGCGCGTGAGGACCGCGCCGTGAAACCCGAAGAACTGGCGGCGGCCCTCCCGGCCAACGGCCGCGCAAGCATTCCCTACATCGACCCGTTCAGCCTGGAGCGGCCGTTGGCGCTGGAGTGCTACCTGCCCGAGACGCACACTCAAGACGCGCCCGTGGTAATCGTCCAGCACGGCATGAACCGCAACGGCGGCGATTACTGCAACGCCTGGATTCCTGCTGCGGACACACGGGGGTTACTGGTCATTGCAATTACTTTCCCCGAAGAGTCGTGGCCCGGCCCCGACTTCTACAACAACGGCAACGTACAGGAGAAAGACGGCACTATTCGTCCGCGTGCAAGCTGGTCGCAGGCCATTCCTGGTCGTGTCTTCGCGCTGCTTCGCGCGTCGGGCGTGACAACGCGCGACAAGGCTTATCTCTGGGGTCATTCCGCCGGTGGACAATTCGTCTACCGGCTGATGGCGACGCAGCCGCATGGCATTTTCGAGTCGGTCGGTGCCGCGAATGCCGGTTGGTATTCGATACCGACATTGGACCTTCCTTACCCGCAGGGTCTCGGCGGCATCGGGCTCACT
>Ga0335074_10017263_pt1 | contig 10175 bp, 8 predicted proteins | sample Lox_Sample_23_FD_206715 | JGI IMG/M metagenome (GOLD analysis project Ga0335074, IMG submission 206715) | Soil microbial communities from Loxahatchee National Wildlife Refuge, Florida, United States - Lox_Sample_2.3 | ecosystem: Environmental > Terrestrial > Soil > Wetlands | place: USA: Florida...
AAGTTCGGCGTCTGGTCTTCGCTCAGCGCGCTGTAACCGACCGCATCGGCAAACAGCATCGCCCGGATCTCATGCCGAAATCCGACCGGAAGCCTTTCCTCGGACAAGAATGGGGAGGGCGTCGCGCTGCCCTCCGACGGAGCGCCGCGCACGCCGGGCACGTGCACCTGCTCCAGCTCGACGTCGTGCGAGCGCCAGCTTCGCGCCGGCGATGCCCTGCGCCCTCCTCTGAGGGAGGCACTCTCGTCCGATATTGCAAGCGCCCGCAAGTCCGTGTTGAGCACCTGAGCGCGCAACCGCGCCATTCCGGTCAGGATGAAATTCGAGTATTCGAAGGTCGCCGCACTCCCGCGGGCGCGATGATCGCTGGTGATAGTGACGCTGTGAGCGGCAGCCAGCGCTCGTTCGAATCGCTCAGCCCAATCGTTGCGCGCGAAACCGATGCGGCGGCAGTCCTCAGCCGGGAAAGGCAGCACCAAGTGAGTCTCGCCGCCGACTTCCCGCATTGCCTCGAGGCAAAGGATGTCGGAGCCGCACGTCGCCGAGACATACGCGGCCACGGGACGAAGGGACTCGAGCCGCCGCCGAAGAGCCACCGCGACGGCGCGCTCGAGCTCGACGGGAAGCGGCGGCGTGGCGCAGGAGGGTTCGCCGGGCGCGTGACCCGCGTACATGACGATTGGCGGCACCCTCAGAACATCGCTGATCCAGGCGTTGGGCTCGGGCAAATGAGCCGCGAGCAGCTCCGCCTGCCGGCGAGTGCTTCCCAGGTTGCCGAATCGGCCGGGGGCAAGCTTCGCAGCTTTGGCGTAGTGCGCGAAAGAAGCCCCGCCATCGCCAAGGATGAGCGTGGCCTCCCCCAGGGTGGCCTCGAGCCAGAAGTCGTTTGGCGCGCACGGGGACGCCTGCGCCCGGATACAAAGTCTCAGCACGTCCCCCGCGATGCGGCGGGCGGTCGCGAGATCCCCCCGCAGGACCGCGGTGGCGGCCGCATTGATGCCGGTGTACCAGGCATCGCCGCTGGCACCGCTCACGCAGGCCGATTGGTAGGCCCGGTGATAGGACCGGAACGCCGACTCGAGGTGCAAGGCGCGACGGACGGCATCGGTCGTGCCGAGTGCGAGGTCCTTGTGCGTCCGCGCCAGCAGGCCCAGCGTCTCGGCGTCGGCGATGCCCTCGGCAGCGAGTTCACGGAGGAGTCGGTTGGCCCGTTCCACATCGCCGCTACGGGCAAGGGCCAGGCCCTTGAGTTGCCTCAGACGAAGACTCTGCGGCCCGATGCGCAGGCCCTCCTGCACGGCGTTATACGCCAGGAGCGGCTCGCCCTGCCGCAGGTACTGCTCCACGGCATCGATCGCCGACTGTATCTCTGGAGCCTGCGGAGAGCTGACATTCGGGTCGATCATCGCCCGCGATTCTACAAGCGCCCGCGGCGGCGGTCGTGAACTATTCACGAAAGCGATGTGCACTGGGCCGCTGTGCGATCGCCCGCAGAGCAGGACGATGAACTCAAGCCGATGATGTTCACCCGCGTTGCGCCTCGTCGAGCGCGCCGGGAGCAGTCTGCTAAAATGCCGGCGTGACAGCTCCGTCCTCCAGGTCGATCCTGCCGCAGGAACCCATGCTTCGCGAGATCGCCGAGCGGGGAAACGTCAAGCGCTACGCGGCCCATACGGTGCTCATCACCGAGGATGACGCCGCCGACACGCTCTACATCATATTGAGCGGCCGGGTCAAGGTTTATGCCAGCAATGAATCCGGCAAGGACGTGATACTCAGTGTCCTCGCGGCCGGCGACCTGGTGGGTGAATTGGCGATCGACGGCGGCTCGCGCAGCGCATCGGTAATGACGCTCGAGCCGACATCTTGCGCCCTCGTCAGCGGCGCCGATCTGCGCGCCTTCATCGTCGCGCACCCGGATTTCGCGCATCACCTGATTCTGCAGTTGATCACCCGGGTTCGGTCGCTCACCGGGCGTGTCAAGAGCCTGGCGCTGGAGGATGTCTACAGGCGCGTGGTGGCTCTGCTGCAGGCAACGTCCGAACCGGACGGCCAGCAGCACCGCATCGTCACGCAAAAAATGACGCAGCAGGACATCGCGGAGCACGTCGGTTCCTCGCGCGAGATGGTCAGCCGCATCTTCAAGCAACTGACTGTCGGCGGATACCTGGCTCTCGAGGGCGGACGCATCCGGCTTTTAAGGACTCCCCCCGCCTCCTGGTAGCGCGCAAATGCCTCATGAGCTGGTTGCTCTCCAGCGGGCGATCAGTGCTTCCAGGTATTTTCGCGCGCGCGGGGAGTGGCTAGCCCCCTCGTGCAAGGATAGTCGATCGACCTCGCGGCAGACGGAGTCCAGGGCCGAGGCCTTTCGCGTCCAGATCTCGAGCCGATCGTCGACGGGGGGATCGAGCTGCAGCAACGCCGCCAGAGTGGAGGTAACGATCGGCGGGGGCAGTCCGGCGCCGATGGTGTCCAGCAAAAAATCGGCCACCTGGGGCGGCGTAGGCCGGATCTTTCCCAGCGAGTAGGCTGCCTCCGCCCGCACCAGCACCGCACCCGCCGCATCGGCGACGGCGGCCATGAGCGCGGCAGCGGCCACCCCTGCTCCCGCCGAACTCAACCGGCCCAGCTCGATGTGCGCCCTGCGTCGCAGCTGCCGGAATTCGGCGACGTCGGCACTGCGCTTGAGGGTCGCCATGATCGTGCGCTGCAGCTGCGCGCCCATGTGCGTGCGGGCGTCGCCGATCACGGTTCGCACCTCATCGAAGCTGTCGACGAAGAGGCAGACCAGGCCGTAGCGCCGACGCAGCACCAGGGCACGCGCCTCCTCGTCCTCGCGCTGGCCACGCTTCCAGATGTAGACGTGCTCACCGACACCGCCGCCGAAGTTCGCCTCGAAGCTCTGCAGCAGATCTCCGAAGTCCGGGTCGTTCAGCCCGAAGCCGACGATCAGCGCGCTGAAGCGCGCCAGCACATGGTGCGCGAAGGCTCGATAGCCGAGCTGACGGGCCATCACCTCCCGATAGGAAGCACGATCCAACACGATGGTCTTGGGTCGGGAAATGCAGCCATGCGCCTTGAGCAGAAAACGGGATCGGAAGTCCTCCGCAATCACCGCCCGCAACTTGCGCTCATCGGAATAGATCGCCCGGTGCATGCGGTGCCGGTCGCGGCGGCGCGCACGATAGGCATTTTCGTGCCCGAGGTCGTAGTTGAAGGTGATGATGCCGAGAGGCTCGAGATCCTCGATCAGATCGTGCAGCGGGGTTCGCGCTTCGTCGGCCGCGGTCGTGAGATGAACCACGGCGTCGCGATAGTCCGCCACGCCTACAGTCTCGCGGATCAGAGTGGCAGCCTCTATCAGATAGTCGGATGTTCTCGGCTGCGCGCCCAGCAACAGATCGACGTCTGCCGCGACGGGACCGAGGCGCGAGGCAAAGCGCTCCTGCATCTGCCTCAGGACCGAGTGCCAGGTGGGTAGCGTGGTGGGGTCCGAACCCGGCTTGGCGAGACCAACCGACACCCCGCTGCCGGTCACCACCACGAGGCGTCGATATGCCACGGCATCGCATAGAATGCCAAACCCCGGATTTTGGCTGTCGACGTGCACGACACCACAGTCTACTGGATCAGGCTGCAATTGCAGCGTGCACGAGACCCAGCTGCATTCCGGCCCTAGCCGGGCTTGATGTTGTGGTTCATGCGGAAAAGATTGGTCGGATCGTACTTCGTCTTCAGGGCGACCAGCCGCTCGTGGTTCGGTCCGTACGCTTCACGCGTGATGGCTTCGCCTTCGTCGGTGAGGTAATTGCTGTAGGCGCCGGGGATCAGGAACGGCCGCAGAGCCTCGCAGAGGTCACGATTCCACTTGATGTTCTGCTCCGAGGCCGCGGGGCTCTCCCACATCGACCATGCGAGCAGGTTCCAGGAATGTTGCCGATGCGGAAAGGCCGTATCGGTCGACGGCACGCGCGTCGCCGCGCCATGCCAGTGTTCGATGAACGGGGCGAAGGTGTGACGCGAGGGACTCTTGCCCACCCAGGAGACCAGCGCATCGACGGTCTGGTCATTCATGCTGCGGATGAAATTGGACTTGGTGTACACCAATCGTCCCGGCGGAAAGAACGACTCGAACATCCCTTGGATCTGCAGGTAGCTCATGACGGCGAACGCGTCCGCCATCGGTGGCCCAAATGTCCTCAAGGGCTTCAATACCTTCTCGCCCTCCGAGACGGGACCGCAATAGCAGCCGGCGATGCCGAACGCCGGGACCCCGTCCGGCAGGGTCAACGAGCCTCCCTGCAGAACCAGTTCATCGGGGATCGATGCGGCGTACTCGCGCCAGAAGCGCAGCACTTCCCTCCCCTTCGCCGCCGCGTGGAAGACGGCGCCCCCGAACACCGGGCCTACCTGGTGAAGGCGGTACTCGATCGATGTGACGATACCGAAGTTGCCGCCGCCGCCGCGTACCCCCCAGTAAAGGTCCGGGTTTTCGGTCGCGCTGGCCGTCAGTAGCTGACCGTCGGCAGTCACGACGTCCGCGCCGATGACATTGTCGATGGCCAGGCCGTACTTGGCGTGCAAGTTGCCCCACCCGCCGCCCAGCGTCAGCCCCGCGATGCCCACGGTGGGCACGACCCCCAGGGTCGTGGCCAGGCCGAAGGCCTGCGTCTCCCGGTCGAACTCCCCGAGCTTGAGTCCGGTTTCGGCCCGCACGATCCGCCGCGCAGGATCGACGCGAATGCCTTTCATGGCAGATAAATCGATCACCAAACCGCCGTCGCAGACGGACTTGCCCGCGACGCTGTGACCACCGCCGCGCACCGCAACCAAGACGTCGCATTCGCGAGCGAAGCGGACGCACTCGATCACGTCGACGGCGCCCGTGCAGCGGGCGATGATCGCCGGCCGGCGGTCGATCATCGCGTTGGGCACGGTTCGGGCGGCATCATAGCCCGGCTCGCCCGGGCGGAAGGTCTCGCCTCGGAGCCTCTCGCGGAGCTTCTGGACCGCAGATTCGGTTAGCATTGCAGACCTCGATTGGTTGAGCTGGAGCTCCAACGCCCTCTTTCTAAACCCAGCCCGGCGACGAAGTCCTCAATAAAACATCAATTTTCCGGGAGACCACCGTCCGATGCTGACCCTCCGCACCACAGCATACGAGTTCGGGCCGTACCGCCTCGACCCGCTGGGGCGCAGCTTGCTGCGGGGCGGGGAGATGGTGGCACTGCCGCCGAAGGCGGTTGAGGTCCTCATGGCGCTCATCAGGCATCCCGGTGCCGTGATCGGCAAGCCTGAACTCATCGAAACAGTTTGGCCCGACACGATCGTTGAGGAAGCGAATCTCAATCAGATGATTTTCCTGCTGCGCCGAGCCCTCGGCGAGGACAGCGGCAGCGGCTACATCAGCACCATCCCGCGGCGCGGCTATCGCTTCACGGCCGCGGTCCGCATGATCGAGATTCCGTGCCGGATCGAATCGATCGCAGTGCTGCCGCTGGCGAACGTCGGTGGTGATCCGGCTCAAGAGTATTTTGCCGACGGAATCACGGAGGCGCTAATCACCGAGCTGGCGAAGATTCGCAGCCTGCGGGTCGTCTCTCGAACCTCAGTGATGCGTTATCGGCGCACCGAGGCTTCCATAGCGCAGATCGCCCGTGCCCTTCGCGCGCAGGCGCTGCTCGAGGGTTCCGTGATGACGTCGGGCGATCGGTTTCGGATAACAGTGCAGTTGATTCACGCCGGCGCCGAGCAGAATCTGTGGGCGCACGCGTATGAGGGGGCGGCATCCGACATTCTCGATGTGCAGGCGCGGGTGGCATGCGACCTCGCCGCAGGATTGCGCGCCGAGCTCAGCCAGGACGAGAGAGCGCAGCTCACCACGCTTCGCACGGTGCATCCGCAGGCATATTCACTCTACCTCAAGGGCCGCTACAACGCGCGCATTCTGACCGCCGAGGGGCAGCGCAAGGCGATCCGATATTTTCAGGAGTCCATCCGGTTCGATCCGCACGACGCATCCGCCTACCACTACGCATCGGCTTATGCCGGAATCGCCGAATGCTTCATCGAGCTCGCGTATTTCTTCGGGATGGAACCGAAAGAGGCTTTCGCGGCGGCGCAGGTCGCAGCCGTCAAGGCAGTGACCCTGGACCCGAGCCTCGCCGAGGGACACGCGGCGCTCGGTCTTCTGCGTCTTCTCAATGACTGGGATTGGGCCGCCGCAGACGCCGAATCGCGCCGAGCCATCGAGCTTGCCCCCGAGGACCCTTACGTCTATTGGAAACGCGGCGTCTGCCTGCGGTATGCGGGGCGCAGCGAGGAGGCGGTCGCCGCGCACCGTCACGCTGAGTTTCTGGACCCTTTTTCCGTCGTGGCGATTCAAGAAGTAGGATGGGCATTGTATTACGGCCGGCGTTTCGACGAAGCGGTCGACCAGTTCCGCAAAGCCGTGGAGCTCGAGCCCGGATGGGACCAGCTCTACTTTGGTCTTGGACAGACTCTGGTGCAGCAGCTGCGCCACGAGGATGCGGTCGACGCGCTACGCACGGCGGCACGCATGGGTCCCGGCAACGCGTTCACCGAGGCGGCACTTGCCTACGCGCTCGGCCGGGCGGGTCGCAGAAGCGAGGCACAGCAGGCATTGGGGCAGCTGACCGAAAAATACGCGTATGTCCCATACTGGTTTTATTCGATCGTAAGCATCGGCCTAGACGACCGGCAACGGGCTTTGGATGCCCTGGACAACGCCTTTAACGATCACGAGCCCTGCCTGGTGAGCCTCAAGGTGGACCCGGTGTTCGATCCTTTGCGGCAAGAGGGGCGGTTCTCAGACATGGTGCGGCGGATCGGGTTGGATCCCTGAGACCCGCGTGGTGCGTTGCGTGGGTCGGCCGCAGCCGGCCCACGGCGGATTCCATGGCTCTCCCCGGTGCTCGGGCGCCGTACTCTCCTATTTGCTACCGGCTCGCGACGCGGCGCGCCGTCGGGGAAGCGGCCGTTTATCCGCTGTGGACGCATCTTGCGTCGACCGCTGCCGCTGGTGGATGCTGGTTTCTATGTTCGCGATGGTCCGATCGATGAACTTCACGATCTCTGCATGATCTTCCGAGAGGCCCAAATTCCTCTGGGTGATCAACGAGCGGGAAACGAAGCTGAAGAGCTGAACGAGGACCACCGGCGAAAAATCCTTCGGCCTTATCTCATGCCGCTCAAAGAGCTCGCTTATGGCGGCGACCTGCATATTGAGGATCCGCTTGGTGGAACGGGCGACCAATTCCCGGATCGTCACTCGGTGGTTCGCGAGCGCAATGAATTCATGCCTCAGCGTTGTCGTATCGGGATCGATGCTGCGCTCCCAGAGCGCTCTTAAAGGGCGGTCCGATGTCAAAACACGCGCTTGATTTTCTAGAAATCGATCATCATAGCGCCGCCACACCGCGGCAAAGAGATCATCCATGGTGCGAAAGTAATAGTGAACGAGCTGCGATTTCAATCCCGCACGGCGCTCCACTTTTCTCGAGCTCACCGCGGCGTAGCCCGACTCTTTCATGATCTCCTCGGTGGCGTCCAAGATGGCGGCCCTGACTTTCGCGCTCTTTTCCGAGTCCTCTGCCGCCGCTCTCATGGTTCCCCTTCTGACAGTTGCCGCTCTCTCGGTATCTGAGCTCGCAGTCGCCTGCACGGCAAGTCTCCTTTTACCACGGAAGATCGGCACTGGAAGTTCATTGACAAACCGGCGGCCCTCATGTTAAACGGTCGTTTGAATTAGGCGGCTGCCGAGACGGTCAGTGGTGCCCGCACAGAACCCGATGAGCCGGCATCCGCCCCGACGTGTTCTCATGGAGCCACATCATTCGCGGGCTGGAGTCGCTTCACGTCGAACTGACGGGAACATGGCGGTCGGATCGGGTGCCCGCAGCCGATCAACTCGCCGTAGGTTCGCCGCTCACGCAGGAGAGCAGAGACATGTCAGGACTTTCAGGCAAACGTGTGCTGGTCACCGGCGCAAGCGGGATTGTCGCGTTTCCCGTTGCGGTGGAGCTTGCCAAGAGCAACGAGGTCTACGCGGTGGCGCGCTATTCGGATCCGAAGCAGAAGAAAATGATCGAAGCCGCAGGCGCGCGGGCGATCGCCTTCGACGTTGCGCAGGAAGATCTCTCAGCACTGCCGAAATCGGTTGACGTGGTGATCAACTATGCGGTGCTGCCGCCGTCCCACAAGAACGTTGCCTATGACGTGAACGTCGGCGCGACCGGTCGGTTGGCTCGGCGCTACCGCGATTGCCAGGCCTTTGTCCATGGCAGCACCGGTTCGCTCTACGAATATCAGGGCGAGCGAGCGCTGCGCGAGGACGATCCCTATGGCCTTCACAGCGCCGGTGAGAATTATGCGGCGAGCAAGATCGCGGCGGAATATCTGCTCAAGCACCTAAGCGTCGACTATCAGCTGCCGGTGACGATGGTGCGCATTTTTTCATTCTATGGTCCGCGCGGCGGCGGCGTCACGCAGCGTGTCGATCAGGTTGCGCGCGGCGAGCCGGTCAGCGTCTACCCCGGCGTGCGCAATGTCCACACGCCGCTCTACGAAGACGATTATGTGGAGAAGACGATCGCCGCGGCGGGGATTGCCAAAATCGGCGCGGAGATCGTCAATGTCGGCGGGTCGGAGGCGGTAACGACCCAGGAATATTGCGAAATGGCCGGTGAGATCCTGGGCAAGAAGCCGATCTTCGTCGAGAACGGTAGATCGTGGCCTATCTGGGCCGATACCACGAAGATGCAAAAGCTGCTCGGCCCGAGCAAGGTCTCGGTCCGCGAGGGCGTGCGGCGGATCATAGAGGCGGCCGATCAGCGGCTACCCAATGCGCATCACGTGCTCGGCCAGCCGTCGCGCAAATGATCACCTTCATTGCCCACCTCAAGGTAAGGTCCGAGAACGGGCCAGCCTTCGAGGCGCTGATGACGCATGTCCGGGACATGACGCGCCAGCACGAGCCGGGCGTCGCCTACTATGATTTCGCCAGAAGCGTCGACGAACCGGACACGTATGTGGTGGTCGAGGTCTATCGCGACGCTAACGCCCATGCGGCACACATGGAGACGCCATGGGTCACTGAATCGATCCCGCGGTCGCGCCGGATGGTCGAGGGCAAGTTCAACATCAAGCAATACGTCAGCCCCGGCGTGGAGCCCGTCGCGCGACGAATGAAGGCGACCTGACATGGACGCAAGCGACGGAATGAGCGACATCGAGCGACTGGTCGAGCTTCAGGCGATCTACCATCTCAAGGGCCGCCGAGATCACGCCGTGGACCAGAAGTCCATCGCGGCGGATTTCTCCGGCGAAAATGCGATCGTTGCCGCCTAGCGAGCCGGCCGCCGGTCACCCCATGACATTCCATCCTCGAATCTCGCTCCACCAGGTCGCCTTTGTCCGGGATGGAACGCGGGCATTTGTCGAGTTTTGCGGCAAGAATTCCGTGCCCAACATGACGCTCGTGTCCTTGTCGATGACCCGGCAGGACGATCTCGAGACCGTCAACGCCTCTGCCGCCGCGGGAGGGCCGAAGGCCAAAACGGTCAATCATCCCTTCGCCACCTTCCCCAACCTGCAAGAGGACACCGGACAGGCGGCGCGGAAGCTGTTGGAGGCGATCGATATTACTGCGTCGATCGGAGCCGATGCGATCTACATGCAAACGGGTGGCCGGGGAAAGCTCGACTGGGAACAAGCCGCCAGCCGGTTCATGGAACTGCTCGCTCCCTGCAAGGACGTCGCCCGCCAAAAGGGCGTCGGTCTGATGATCGAGAACGCCTCCCCCTTCAATATCGACATCCACATCGCCCACACGCTGGCAGATACGATCCTGCTCGCCGAGATGGCGGGGATCGGGGTGTGTATCGACCTTCAGCCGTGCTGGGGCGAAGCAGGCCTGCCAGGGCTGTTCCGGCGTGCCATGCCTATCACGAAGCTGGTTCAGGTCAGCGATTACGTGATCGGAGATCGGGTCGCTCCCTGCCGAGCCGTCCCGGGTGATGGCGCAGTGCCGCTGGAGCGCCTCATCAGCGATCTGCTCGATGCCGGCTACGAAGGCCTCTTTGATCTCGAGCTGGTAGGTCCGAGGATCGAAAAAGAGGGTGGCGCGGCCGCGTCTCTGCGGGCCATGGAGTGGC
>Ga0335074_10017265_pt1 | contig 10175 bp, 8 predicted proteins | sample Lox_Sample_23_FD_206715 | JGI IMG/M metagenome (GOLD analysis project Ga0335074, IMG submission 206715) | Soil microbial communities from Loxahatchee National Wildlife Refuge, Florida, United States - Lox_Sample_2.3 | ecosystem: Environmental > Terrestrial > Soil > Wetlands | place: USA: Florida...
GGCCAGCACTGGCAGGCACCTCCCATCGGGTAGCACGCACGCGCTCCGCCGCATGCGTGTCAGGGCTGGATGTTCTCCAGGTCTTCCAGCAGGCTCAGATGTGTCGGCTCCCAGCCGAGCGTCTCGCGCGTGCGGGTACTGGAGGCGGGCTGGTCGGTAGCGAAGATCGGGCCGAGAGGGCCGTAGGTTTCTTGTGGCACCGTCTCGACAGGCAGGCCGAGCCGCCGGCCGATGACCGCGGCGATATCACGTACCGCGTCGCCCTCGTCGCCGACGGCGTGCCAGCAGGTCCCGGCCGGTGCCAGCTCCAGGGCGAGCCGGAACAGTACCGCGGCGTCGAGTGCGTGCACGGCCGGCCAGCGCTGGGTGCCGTCGGCCGGGTAGCCGGACACCCTGGTGCGGCGCGCGATCTCGGTCAGCAGGCCGGCGAATCCGCCCTTGCCTTCGTTGTGGACGGTGCGTGGCATGCGTACTGCGCTGCTGCGGACTCCGCGGGAGGCCAGGTTCAGCACTGCCATGACAGTCCGGCTGCGGCCGCCGACCGGCCCGTCGGTCGGCAAAGGGTCGGCTTCGGTGGAGACGCGGCCCGCGATGGGGGGCGTACCCGAGACCGTGACCAGCGGCCGGTCACTATTGAGAAGCGCCTCGCCCAGGGTCGCGAGAGCAGAGCTCTCCTCGGCGACCGCCAGGGCGAGGGCACCGGGACTGCTGAAGTCGTTGCCGAATGCGAGGTGGATCACGCCGTCGGCCTGAGCGGCGCCGGTCCGGAGGGCGTTCAGGTCGGCGAGATCCCCGCGGACGGGTTCGGCGCCGGCCGACTTGAGGGCCAGCGCGGAAGCATCGGAGCGGGCGAGCGCGACAACGGTGTGGCCATTGCCGAGGAGCTCGGCGACGACGGCGGAGCCGATCAGGCCGGTGCCCCCGGTGACGAAGACGTGCAACGGAACTCTCCTGGAGAGTGATGGGACTTTTGTCTTATCACTCTATCAGAGTGATGGGACGGTCGTCTCATCACTAGTATGGGTAGATGGCTCGGTGGGAACCAGGGGCGCGCGAACGGCTCGTCGTCGCTGCCGTCGACCTGTTTACCGAGCACGGGTACGACGCCACGACGGTGACGCAGATTGCCGAGCGCGCCGGGGTTACGAAGAGCACCTTCTTCCGGTACTTCCCTGATAAGCGCGACATCCTGGTGGCCGGACAGGAGACGCTGAGCCAGCTGCTGGCCGAGGGGATCGCCGGGGCGCCCGCCGGTGCCAGCCCGCTTGAGGCGGTCGCTGCCGGTCTTGAGCGCGCATCGGGGGCAATGGGTCTGATGAACCACGAACTCGGCGCCCGCGTGCAGGCGGCCGTCGCCGCCAGCGCCGAACTTCAGGAGCGGGACGCCCTCAAGACCGTCGGCCTCGCGGCCGCCATGACTACCGCCCTCATCGCCCGCGGCGTGCCCGACCCGGCGGCACATCTCGCAGGCGAACTCGGTGTCCTGGCGTTCAAGCGGGGCCACGCCCAGTGGTCCGAGGGCGACCCCGACGCCGGGAACGACCTCGCGCACTACACCCTGGCGGCCCTAGACGAACTGCGCGCAGCGAGCGCCTCACTCGGCTGACCATCCAGCTCGAGCTCGTTGCGAGATCACGGCCTGCTCGCCGGTCAGCCCGTGCAGCGTAGCGTGACGCCGGCCCGGACGAGATGGGGGACGATGGTCGGCCGTCCCAGGCTCCCCTCCTTGTAGGGTCCGACCAGGGACTTACGGCGCAGGCGCCGCGTGCCGAACCTGAGCCTAAGACTCGCTGTACGAATTGCAGACACAGTCGCTGGTGAGGCTGGTCACGTGGGTGAGGTCATTCAGGCTGGCACGCGGTAACCCCGCGCTGCTCCCTGTGCACTCCCGACCTTCAAACGGCGGAATGCATTATGCCTGGTCAGAGCAATGGGCGGCATTGCCGAGGAGGTCCAGTGCCAGATCCTCCTGCTCGCCCACTGGCACAAGTACGTAGGCGCCGGCGAACCCGAGATAGCCGACGCCATCGCGGCCGCGTACCCACAGGCTGTCGCACGGATCGCGCGCGCTACGAGGGCGCCGGACACACGGGCGGCAGCGGCGCTACTGTTCGAAGGGCTCCTGCAGCCAGGATTCGACCCGGCCAGGGGCGCTGAGTCGGCACGCCGGTACGTAAACCGCAAGGCCACGATCGCGATCCGCAATCACCACAAGACCACCGACGGCGCGAGCTGGCGCTGGGAGGCACTCGGCGTCCCAGAGCGCCGCTACTACAAGCTGCTGAACCAGTTCGCTCCTAAGACCGGCACGCGCTACCAGGTCAACGTTGACGTACTGGAAAAGATCCGCTCGCACCTGATCAGCCGCGACAAGAAAAAGGAGATGCACGACATCGCTATGGAACTGCTGCAGGAGCGGGGATTCAGCTACGCGGCTGCGCGGAAATGGCTGCAGCGTCACGACTACAGCGAAGCGCTCACAGCGCGGCCCCGGTCAAAGCGGCCGGCTGCCGGCCCCGCGGGATTCCTGATCGCCGCCTGTTCGTCCAGTCTTAGCTGTATCACCGGGTTCACATCACCTGGGCTTGCGGCCGGGCAACCTGTCGGGACAGACCTTCTGGAGACGCATGCTGCTGCTCGGTGACGCCGAGATTCACGGACAAAGGACGGACAGATGATCTAGGCCTGGCCGCTGAGACTAGCGGCCAGGCCGTTGACCTGCTACTTCCTTGGTAGCCCCGACCGGATTTGAACCGGCGCTACCGCCTTGAGAGGGCGGCGTCCTGGGCCGCTAGACGACGGGGCCAGGAGCTTCTCCCGCGGCAACTTGCCCGCCTCGACGGCGACTGGTCTGCGCACGGAAAACCGGCATTCGCGGATCCTGACCGGACCGCCTGCCGGGCCATCAGGCTAGCGCACCGGGCGGGCCCGCGCCAAACCAGCACGGCCCGCGGAGCGATCGCCGGGTGCCGCATGACAAGGCGCATGCATCAACCGCGGATTTCCTGGTACTTGGTCGGCATGGTTACATTCATCATCGTCCTGATCGTGGTGGGCCTCGTCGTAGGCCTGATTGCGCGCCTGCTTGTTCCGGGGCGCGACCCGATCGGGCTGCTGGGCACGATTCTGCTCGGTATCGCCGGCTCGTTCGTCGGCGGCTTCCTATGGGAGCTCATCGAGTACCACCGCATCGAGACACACCACTTCCAGACCGCTGGCCTGCTCGGGTCGATCATCGGCGCCATCGTGCTCCTGCTGATCCTCAGGCTCACCGGCACCGAGCCGGGCCGGCGCCGGCGCCGGATCTAGCTCTGGCGTCCCGCCGGCGCCGCATCTAGCTCTGGCGTCCCGTCAGCCCGCGGCTGGCCGCGGGCTCGTCGGCCATCCGCGGCTACAGCGAAAAGCGCGGTCGCCCCATCCGGGCGGCCGCGCTTGCTGTGCGGTTATCTCTGCTAGTCGCTGGGGTACCAGGACTCGAACCTAGACTAACTGGGCCAGAACCAGTCGGGCTGCCAATTACCCCATACCCCAAGGGAGCGCGCCTTCAGCGCGCCTGAGCAGTGTAGCCCAACCCCTGTGACGCCGGCCAATCAGCGACTCCGCAGACGTTTCCGTCGGTTTGACGATCTTTTTGTCCCGATTTGCTACAGGAACCCGCTAGGGAGTCGAGGCCTCATTGCCCGAGGCCTCGCCGAACGACGTCAATCGCTGTCGACGACCCGGTTGGTCAATGTGCCGATGCCCTCGATCGAGACCGCGACGGTGTCGCCGGCCACCATCGGGCCCACCCCCGCCGGAGTTCCGGTGAGCAGCACATCGCCGGGCAGCATCGTCATCACCGATGTCACGTAGCCGACCAGCGTCGAGATGTCGTGAACGAGTAGCGAGGTCCGCGAGTCCTGCTTCACGTCGCCGTTCACGGTCGTGGTCAGCTGAACGTCGGCCGGGTCGAGCCCAGTCTCGATCCACGGGCCGATCGGGCAGAACGTGTCGAAGCCCTTCGCCCTCGTCCACTGCCCGTCGCTCTGCTGCAGGTCACGTGCCGTCACGTCGTTCGCGCAGGTGTATCCGAAGATGACCTCAGGCACCCGGGCGGGAGGAACGTCGCGGCACAACCGGCCGAACACGATGGCCAGCTCGCCTTCGAAGTCGACCCGCTTGGACAGCCGGTCAGGGCGGACGATGGCATCGCCCGGACCGATCACGGCTGTTGACGGCTTGAGGAAGATCAGCGGCTCGGAGGGCGCCTCGTTGCCGAGTTCCTTAGCGTGCTCGACGTAGTTCCGCCCGATGGCCACGACCTTGCTCGGCAGCACGGGCGCGAGCAGCCGGACGTCGTCCACCGCGTGCCGGGTCCCGGTCAGTTTCACGTCTTCGTCAGCGGGCCCGAACGGGTGCCCGGAGATCTCGGCGACAGTCAGGCCGGCGTACGCGCCGGCTCCGTTGCCATCAGGCGCCGCCTCGTCGTCGACGACGCCATACCTGACTTGTTCGCCGACGGCGAACCTCGCGATGCGCATGCTGTGCAACCTGACCCTTCTGCTCGTTCTGCCACCCAGGCGGGTTCGGGGGCCCGTCCTGCGTGCGGTGCCCTCCGCGGTCCGGGCATCGTTCCCCGCGGCGTCCTCCGGGGTCCGCGGCGGCGTCTTCCGGGGTCCGCGGCGGCGTCCTCGGGAGTCCGCGGCGGCGTCCTCGGGAGTCCGCGGCGTCGTCCGGCAGGTCGTCCCCCCCGACAACATCGTGCTGACCGCTACTGCAGGTATCCCTCGACCTCGTTGACCGGGCGGGCCGCGGAGCCTGCCGGGTCCTCACCGAACTCGCGCCTGGCCCGGCGCTGCCGCAGCAGGTCCCAGCACTGATCTAGCTGCTCTTCAGTCGCCCGCAACCGCTCGTGTTCCTCGTCGCTGGTCAGCTGACCGGCAGCAAGCCGGGTGCGGAGGTCTCGCTCAGTCTTGATCAGCTCATCGATATTGCTGAGGATTTCCTTGTCGTCCATCGAGTGATCCTTCCTCGCGGCTCCGCTCATCCTTGCACCCCGCCAGTCCCGGAGGACGACGGGCAAGGGTTAGCCGGCCTGCGGCGGAATTAGGCGGGTTAGCGGGTGCGGCAGTCAGCCCGCCACCCGCTCGGCGATGTCGTCGCCGATCTCCGGAGTGGCCCGCGGTGACCAGGCACCCTGCCGTTCCAGCAGGTCGTCGGAGACGGCCTGCTCGATTCTGGCCGCCTCGGCGGTCAGGCCCAGGTGCTGGCAGAGCATCGCCGCGGACAGAATCGTCGCGGTCGGATCGGCCTTGTGCTTTCCAGCCAGGTCCGGAGCGCTGCCGTGCACCGGCTCGAACATGCTCGGCGCCGTCCGCTCCGGGTTGATGCTCGCGCTCGCCGCCAGCCCGAGGCCGCCTGCCACGGCCGCGCCGAGCGAGGTCAGGATGTCGCCGAACATGTTGTCCGCCAGGATCACGTCGAATCGCTCGGGCTGGGTGACGAAGTACACCGCGGCCGCGTCCATGTGGCAGTACTCGGTCGTCACGCCGGGGAAGTCGGCCGCGACGCCCGTCACTGTCCGGCGCCAGAGGTCTCCGGCGTAGGTCAGAACATTGGCCTTGTGCACCAGGGTCAGCCGATGCCGTGGCCGCACGGCGGCGCATTGCAGCGCATACCTGGCAGCACGCTCGATGCCGAAGGCCGTGTTGATGCTCTCCTGAGTGGCCACCTCGGCCGGCGTGCCTTTGCGCATCACGCCGCCGGCCTCGACGTATGGACCCTCGGTGCCCTCCCGGACGACAAGCATGTCCACCGATTCGGAGCGGACAGCGGCCAGCGGTGACTCCACCCCCGGATACAGCCGGACTGGCCGGAGGTTGACGTACTGGTCGAACTCGAACCGCAGCCGGAGCAGCAGGCCGCGCTCGAGCACGCCACTCGGCACGCCCGGGTCACCGACCGCGCCCAGCAGGATCGCGTCGTGCTCGGCGATCTCGGCCAGCACCGACTCGGGCAGGACCTCGCCAGTCCGGCTCCACCGGTGTGCGCCGAGGTCGTAGCTGGTCGGCTCGATCTCGACGGTGCCAAGGGCCCGCAGGACCTTCAGCGCCTCGGTAACCACTTCGGGGCCGATGCCGTCGCCGCCGATTACTGCCAGTCGGATGCTTCGCGCTACCACGGAAGTACCTTACTGGCGGCGACCCTACTCGGCCAGGTCGACGACTCTGGCCAGGCCGGCGCCGATCGCACTGGCAATCTCGGTGACCAGCTCAGCCGGGACCGCGCTGTCGACAGACAGCACGATCAGGGCGGCGCCGCCGAGCGCGTGCCGGCAGACCTGCATCTGGGCGATGTTGATGTTGTGGCTGCCGAGGATCTGGCCGACGACGCCTACCACGCCTGGCCGGTCGCTGTAGCCCAGGAAGATCATGTGGTCGCCCGGCGGGATCTCCCCGTCCAGCCCGTTGAACTCCACCAGGCGCTCGGTCTGCCTGAGGCCGGACAACGTGCCGCTGACCGAGACCAGCTCGCCGTCCGGCCCAGTGCCCCGGACGGTCAGCAGGTTGTGCCAGTCCCGGCTGATCTCATCGGTGACCAGGGCGATCTCGACGCCACGCTCCTTGGCGACGAGCGGCGCATTCACGTAGCTGACCGGCTCCTCGGTCACGTCGGCGAACAGCCCCTTCAGGACTGCGAGCTCCAGCACGCTGACGTCGAGGTCGGCGATCTCACCGCGCGCGTCCACGGCGATCGCGGCCGTCGCGCCCCCGGCCAGGGCGGCGAAGATCCGGCCGAGCTTCTCGGCAAGCGGGAGCCAGGGGCGCAGCTCCTCCGCGACCACGCCACCCTGGACGTTGACCGCGTCCGGCACGAATTCTCCGTCCAGCGCCAGCCGGACGGACCTGGCCACCTGGGTACCCGCCTTCTCCTGGGCCTCGGCCGTGCTTGCCCCTAGATGCGGCGTGACGACGACATTGGTCAGGCCGAAGAGCGGGCTGTCGGTGCACGGCTCCTTGGCATAGACATCGAGGCCAGCGCCAGCGACTCTGCCTTCCCGCAGCGCGCTCGCGAGCGCCGCCTCGTCGATGAGTCCGCCGCGGGCTGCGTTGACGATGCGGACCTCCGGTTTGACCAGGTGCAGCTCGCGGTCGCCGATCAGGCCCGTCGTCTCGGCGTTCTTCGGCAGGTGAACGCTGATGAAGTCCGCCTCAGCCAGCAGTTCGTCGAGAGCGACCATGCGGACGCCGAGCTGAGTGGAGCGGGCGGGCGGAGCATACGGGTCGTACGCGATCACGGTCATGCCGAACGCGGCCAGCCGCTCGGCCACAAGCCCGCCGATCCGGCCCAGGCCGAGGATGCCGGCGACCTTGCCCTGCAGTTCGACGCCGGTGTAAGCGGAGCGCTTCCACTGGCCGTTCGTCAGCGACGCCATCGCCTGGGGAACATTGCGGGCCAGCGCGAGCAGCAGCGCCACCGCGTGCTCGGCAGCGCTGACGATGTTGGAGGCAGGCGCGTTCACCACCATCACGCCGGCCTTCGTCGCCGCCTCGACGTCGACGTTATCCAGGCCCACCCCGGCCCGAGCTACCACGCGCAGACGACGGCCGGCCGCGATGGCCTCGGCGTCGATCTGCGTCGCGCTCCGCACGATCACCGCATCGGCGTCGGCCAGAGCGGGGAGCAGCTTGCCGCGATCCGCGCCGTCCGTATAGCGGATCTCGAACGAGGGTTCCAGCAGGGCAATTCCGGCGGGTGACAGTTCCTCAGCGACGAGCACGACAGGTGCGGGCACGGATTCCTCCGGAAGACGGTCGTGGCCTTGACGAGTTTATCGGCCGGCTTGTGATCGGCTTCACAAGTCCGCAGGTCAGCCTTTCGGGCCAGGAGCCGCCGCAGCGGGCCCGGGCTCCACGGCAGGCTGCAGCTCGGGCTTCGGCCCGCGCGCACGCCCGGAGCCGGTGAGTCCTGCCGCGGCGCCGGGTCGGCGACGGCCACCGCCACCGCCAGCCCCACCGTCAGCGCCACCCCCACTGCCAGCGCTGCCGCCACTGCCAGCGGTGCCGCCTCGGCCGACGAGCGCCTCGGCGTCGACCGCAGGCATCGGTGGTGCCAGCAGGAAACCCTGCCCCAGCCCGCACCCCATCGCGCGCAGCAGCTCAAGCTGCTCCGGCCGCTCGATGCCCTCGGCGACAATCTCGATGCCGAGGTCGTGACCCACCTGAACGATCGTTCGGGTCAGCATGGCCAGCGTGCCGTCGGTGCCGAGCCCGGCCACAAACGAAGGGTCGATCTTGATGATGTCGATCGGCAGCTCACGCAGGTAGGCCAGCGACGCGTACCCGGTGCCGAAGTCGTCGATGGCCAGCCGCACGCCAAGCTCCCGGAGCTGCGTCAGCATGTCCAGGACCGGTTCGTCGACCTCCATCAGCACCCGCTCGGTGACCTCGAGCGTCAGCGCCTCCGGCGGCAGTCCGCTCTCGCTGAGGACCGCCAGCACCATCGGCGCGAAGCCGGAGGCACTGACCTGGCGCAGCGAGAAGTTGACCGAGACGGCAACCGACCGGCCGGACCGCTCGTGCCACTGGGCCACTGCCTCGCAGGCCTCCGCGAGCACGGCCGCGCCGACCCCGACGATCAGCCCGGAGTCCTCAGCGATGCCCAGGAACTCAGCCGGCTCGACCTCCTGACCCTCGCGGGTCCACCGCACCAGCGCTTCCACGCTCGCTATCCGGCCGGTGGCGAGCTCCACCACCGGCTGGTACTCGACCCCGAGGTCGTCGGCCTCGATCGCGGCGCGCAGCCCGGCGGCCAGCTCCAGACGCCTAATCACGTCGGCGTGCATATGCGCGGCGAACACCTCGACGCGGCCGCCGCCCGCGTCCTTCGCCCTCGACATGGCCAGGTCGGCGTTCCGCAGGAGATGCTCCTCCTCGCCAGGATCGTCGAACGCCACGCCCAGGCTCGCGGTAATCGCGACATCACGGCCCGCCACAGCGAATGGCTCGGCCGCGATAGAACCAGCCAGTCGCTCCGCCATGTCGACGATCTCCTGCGCGCTCGCGGCGTTCTCGATCAGGACGGCGAACTCGTCGCCACCCCAGCGGGCAACCGTGTCGTGCACCGGAACGTGGCCGCGCAGTCGCCGGCCTGCTTGCGCCAGCACCAGGTCGCCTGCCCCGTGCCCGGCCGAGTCGTTGATGGCGGTGAAGCCGTCCAGGTCGACGAAGATCGCGCCGATGCGGGTGGACCCGGTGCCGCGCGGCCGGGCCAGCAGGTCCTTGGCGCGCTCCTCCAGGTACGACCGGTTCGGCAAGCCGGTAAGGCCATCGTGGAAGGTGAGGTGGGTGACCTGCTGGCGCAGCGCCACCTGGTCGCTGACATCCCTGGCCGTGACGAGGAACAGGTCCGCCTGACCGGCCTGGGAGTAGCGGGAAACGGTCGCCTGCACGTGCCGCCAGGTGCCGTCGGACGATCTGACCCTGCAGGCAAGGCCGTCTGACACGGCCGCAGCTTCGGACTGGACGGCTTCGGTGGCGGCCACCACAGCTGGCCGGTCGTCTGGATGAATCAGCCGGAGCAGGTCGGCCCCGGCCAGCTCGGCAGCCAGGTACCCGTAGGCCGCCACGGCCTGGCTGGCGTACCTGATCCGGCCGCCGCGCTCGCAGACTACGACGACGTCGCTGGTGCGGTCGGCCAGCTGCCGGAACTGGGCGTCAGAGTCGGCCGCTAGCGCCGATGTGACCGCCACCTGTCGTACCAGCGCGCTGCTTCTGGTGAGCAACGCGAGGATCAGCAGGGCGGCCGCGAGCAGCGGCACCGGCCCGCTGCTATCCCAGGTCACAATCCCGAAAATGAGAGTAACGAGGCCGCTCACACCCGCGGCCACAAGGGCGATCACGGTGCTCAGCGGCGGCCCTGAGGCGTCGGCTCTGCTGACTGCCGCCCGCCTGTCGCCGTTCTGATCGGCCACCGCGTCATCAGGCCGCAGACCCGTCCAGCCGAGCAGCGCGATCGACGCTAGCCAGGCCAGCTGTGCCCGGGCGCCCGGATGCATGGCACTGGCCCGGGCCTGCACCGCAAGCAAATCGCCCACCGTGGCTGCGCAGAGCGCGAGGTAGGGCAGCAACCCCCGCCGGCCAGCACGCAACGCCAGCCGGAGGGTTCCGGCCAGCAGGACCAGATCGGCGACCGGG
>Ga0335074_10017266_pt1 | contig 10175 bp, 9 predicted proteins | sample Lox_Sample_23_FD_206715 | JGI IMG/M metagenome (GOLD analysis project Ga0335074, IMG submission 206715) | Soil microbial communities from Loxahatchee National Wildlife Refuge, Florida, United States - Lox_Sample_2.3 | ecosystem: Environmental > Terrestrial > Soil > Wetlands | place: USA: Florida...
TGTCACCAACGTCGTCTACCTTGACCCACCGGGAACCGGCCGCCGCTACCTCCGGGAGCACGCCACGCTGTTCAGGTTGGCGGTGGGCGAGGACACCCCTCTCCCCGGCGAGGTGTCGATCATCGGCCTGCAGTTAACCGACTACGCCGCAGCAGAATTCGCCGCACTGCGGATGAGCGCCGATCGGGTCGGGGCCCACGGCGTGCTCCTGGTCGGAAGACCGGCCGAGACCGACAAGCGCGTCCTCGCTCTGGCGTCGACTCAGGGCGTCGATTCGGTGATTGTCCGCGGTTTGCACGAGTGCGCCCGGCCGAGGGACTTTCTGCCACCCGTCCCGTACGCCGCGGTCGATGCGATCGTCGAGTGGCTCGACGGCAAGGCTCCCACTCGCACTCATCGCGCCGTCCCGAAATACCTGACGACGGTGACGATGCCGGCAGAAGGGCTCGACGGCGCCGACGTTGTCGAGAGCATCGAACGGATCGAGCCGACCGGCCTGTTCGCCATCCGCACGCGGCCGCAACGCCGAGGTCCCGCGCCCGCAAAGACGGTGTTGTTCTTCGTGTTAGCCAAGGACCTGCACGTGGGGCCCGGCCGGAAGTGGGTCGAATTGTCACGTCGCATCGCGTCGACCGGGTCGCAGGCGGTGCGTTGGGATCCGGCGGGACTGAACTTCTCGGGCCGGATCATCCGGGATCCTTACCGCTTCGTGTATTGCAAGGCCGATATCGCCGACTCGATCGCGGCGGCCAGACATGCCCGCCGACACGGGGGCGAACTCGATGTCGTCGGTATCTGTTCCGGCGCGTGGTACGCGGCAATCGCTGCCCGTCGTCTCGGTGCGAGGTCGGCAATCCTGGTCAACCCGCGGCCGTGGAATTGGCGGATCACTTCAACTCTGTTTGGGCAATGGCTGATCTGGAAGAACGCCCTGGCTGCCAAGGCGCCAAGCGAGATGCGTGCCGACACCGGCGAATCCAAGATGGTGAAGTGGCTCAAGGCGGTACTCAACGCGCCCCGCGATCCGGTGAAAAGCTTTATCCACGACCGGCTTCCGCGGTATGTGGTGAGGGTGTTGAGCTGGGTCGGACTCGCGTGGATGCCGGAGGACATTCTGGCAACGCTTGCGCACCGTGGAACGGAAGTGACGCTGATTGCCTCGCCCGAGGACACGGCGGATTTCACCGTCAGAAATGGTTGGGCAGCCCTTGACCGGCTGCAACGGACGTCGCGGCCGCCCCGCGTGATCGCCACGCTCACCGGCGATCATTCCGCCCATCACCCGGCGATTTTGGCGGCGATCGACAAGGCGGTGTTCCCGGGGGCCGCCGCCTTCCCATCGCCGCGCATAGCCGTATCGGAGATCGCGTCGTCGCCGAATCTCCTGGCCACCAACCGAAGTCATGTCGCTACAGGTTCCGACGTGGGTGGTGTGGCGTGACCGAGAATGCGATGACCATCGGCGGTGTCGACCTGGCCGATCCGCAGACCTATGTGTCGGGCGTGCCCTTCGATGCGTTCCGCAAGCTGCGCGAGAGCGCGCCCGTGGCATGGCATCCGTACAAGGATGGGGCCGGGTTCCTCGCGCTGACTGGCTACGACGAGGTCCATGCCGTATCCCGCGACAGCGCCACGTGGTCCTCGGAGGCGACGGGGGTGTACGTCGACGCCCCCGGTCCCGACGACATCGCCGACCAGCGGGGCGTGATGATGCTGACGATGGACCCGCCGCGGCACACCGCGCTGCGAGCCCTGGTCAGCAAGGGCTTCAGGCCGCGCCAGGTGGCGAAGCTCAACGAGCGCATCACCGACATGGCGCGCGACGTGGTCGACAGCGTCATCGAGCGGGGCGAGTGCGACTTCGTCAAGGACGTTGCCGGGGCGCTGCCGTCATACGTCATCGCCGAGATGCTGGGCATTCCACTGGAAGACGGCTATCGGCTTTACGAGCTGACCGAGATCATGAACACCGGTGCGATAGGCGGCTCGCGGGCCATCCGGGCGGGCGCCGAGATGTTCAGGTATTCAACGGAACTCGCGGCACGAAAACGCGCCGACCCTTGCGACGACATCGCGACATCGCTGCTACATGCAGAGGTCGACGGGCAGCGCCTCACCGAACGAGAGTTCAACTTCGTGTTTTTGCTGCTGATCAATGCGGGCGGCGACACCAGCCGTAACCTGGTCGCCGGCGGGATGTGCGCGCTGATGGACCACCCGGAGGAGCGGAACAAGCTGGAGACGGATCCGTCGCTGCTGCCGAGCGCGGTTGAAGAAATGCTTCGCTACGTCACCACGTTCATCGCGTTTTTCCGCACGGCCACCAAGGACACCGAACTGCGCGGCGTGCCGGTGAACAAGGGCGACCGGGTGGCGATGTTCTACCCGTCGGCCAATCGCGACGAGGGCCACTTCCTCGATCCCGACCGATTCGATGTGACCCGTAAACCCAACCCGCACTTAGCTTTTGGCGGCGGAGGTGCCCATTTCTGCCTCGGCGCGAACCTGGCTCGGGTGGAGGTGTCGGCCCTGGTGTCGGAGGTGCTGGGCCGGATGAAGAACATGGAGTTGGCCGGCCCGATCGAGCGCATGCCGTCGACGCTGATCAATAACATGCACTCCATGCCCGTGCGGTTCACGCCCGGTCGACGGGTGGGCGCTCGCTGATTAGGCTGCGGCGGAGCGTAAGCCGAAGCGCCGGCGCACGAACGCGGCAATACGCAACAGGATTGCAATAAGGCACAACAGGGCGAACGGCACGTATTCGGCGGCGTAGAGCCAATTTTGCGTCTTGTAGGCGAGTGCGCCGAGCAGGAAGTCCCGGCCGAACGCGATCAGGATGTATGTCGTACCCACCAAAAGCAGTGGCCGCCAGAGGCGTCCGACGTTGCGCTTGCCGACTCCGAAGGACAGCAGCGCCAGCAGATAGGCACAGAACAGCGCGACCAGGAAGAACCACAACACACCGCCCTGCAGCGGAATCTGGCCGATGACGACGCCCAGCCAGATGACCAATCCGATATGAACCTGAAGCGCGGCGGCGAAGGCCAGACCGAAGGCTCGCGTGCTGCGTGCCAGGCTGGCAAAGGCCGGGCCGAACAGGGTGGCCAGCGCGCCGCCGGCATAGGACAGCCAGAAAAACAGGAACGACCAACGCGCCGTGAGACGTATCGCCTCCCCGATGCCGTCGGGACCGGTGCCGTAAGCACCCAGCGCGGCCGCGGCAAGCGCAAGCCCGCCGCCCAATGCGCCGATCATCAAGGCCGATGTCGGGTCACGTCTGCGGGGCATCGCCCGTCTCGGTACTGCAGACCACCAGAACGACGGCCATTGCGTGGCAGTCGGCGTGCGAAAGCGACACGGAAGTGCTCAGCCAGCCCTGCTGCTGCGCCCGCTCGGCAAGCGTTCCGCGCAAACGGATTACGGGCAGCGGACCGTCCCGGGTCACCTCGATCTCGCGCAGCGGAAACGCCAGGCCGGGTTCTGCGAACGCCTTGATCACCGCTTCCTTGGCCGCGAACCGGGCCGCCAGCCTGTGCTCCCGGGCGCGTCCCCGACAGTCGTCGATTTCGCGCGCGGTAAACACCTTGCGCAGGTACCGGTCGCCGAACGTCGCCAGCGAGTCCCGGACCTCCTCGACGGCGAGGACGTCGCAGCCAACGCGGACGCGCTGGCCGTCAACCTGGTCCGGCAAGGTGATCATGTGCTTCACGCGGACAGCTTGACCAGACTCTCCACCTCATCGGGGAACTCGATGTCGAATGCGTCCTCGAGCGCAAGCATGACGTCGACCGACGCGTGCGACGTGAGGCCTAGGTCGTAAAGGTCGGCCTGAGCGTCTATCTCGCTTGGGTCGATCGCCATTCGGCCATGGGCGGCTAAAACATCGCGAATCTGGTCCTGCATAACGCTTTCCTCACTCTTTGTAGGGGTCAACTGGTCGAAGACTGCGTGGCGGAACGTAGCTGCCGGTCGCCTTGAGTCGCTTGCGGGCGGCGCGGCGATAGCCGTAGTAGTCCGAGATGTGCGCCGGGCTGTCGTACAACCAGTCCAGGGGTTCCCGCATATTGTCCACGTAGCCAATGGAATAGGAGCCGCGCTGGTAGCCCATCAGCCTGAGCAGCCCCTCGGGAAGGGTGCGGGCGATCTCGGGCGGGCAGGCGAGATATTGGTTCTCCTCCTGCCGCAGCCACCCGAGCGAGTAGCCGATGTTCATCCCGATCCGGCTGGTCTCGGTTTTATTGGCGCCCCCGCCGTGGAATATCGAGCCCGTATATAAGAGGACTGAGCCCTTGGTCATGACCGCCGGGGCAGACAGCGCGGGGTCGACGTCGTCGGGATCGTCCTCCCACCGATGGCTGCCCACCACCATGCGCGTCGCACCCATCTCCTCGGTGAAGTCGGTCACGGCCCACATGGTGGCGACCTCGGCTTCGAAGCCCCTCGGGAATTGGTAGCGGTCGAACGCCCACTGATCCCGATGAATCATCTGCGCCGGCTCACCGGGTCCGATGGTGACCAGCTGGGTCAGGTCGATCTGGAAGGTGCTGGCATGGTCGCCCAACGCCAGGTCGAGCGAGTCGATGATGGTCGGGTGCGTGATGAGTGAGCGCGCGGTCGGCGAACGGGCGATCAGGGCGCCGGTGCGTCGGGTGGTCTCACCCAGGAAGTCGGTGTTGCCTGCGCCAGTCGCGACGAGGTACGGCTCGAGCTCGGCCCGTATTTGATCCATCGTCTCGGGTGCTGCGACGTCGGCGACGATCACGCACCCGTCTTCGTTGAGCAGCTTCGCAATCTCGTCCGGCGAAGAATCCGAACAAACTGTACGTACTGCGGTTGGCATAGCGGGTACTATACGGGATGATATAAGGGCTATTCAATAACTGTCAGTTGGTCAATAGGGAGCTTTCATGACCAACAGTGGAGGTATCGCGACAGATGATTACTTTCCGTTTTGGCGTATACGGCGCGGTTGCGCCGACCATGGCGGCGTGGCGGGACCAGGCCCGGACGGCCGAGGATCTCGGTTACTCGACCCTGTACCTATCTGACCACCTCGACGCCCAGTTCGGGCCCCTGGTGGCGATGACGGTCGCCGCCGAAGCGACGTCCACCCTGCATGTGGGGTCCTTCGTGCTGAACAACGACCTCCGCCACCCGGTGGTCCTGGCCAAGGAGATCGCCACGCTCGGCTTGGCCGCCGAGGGGCGGATCGAGGTGGGGCTCGGAGCGGGCTGGCTCGCGAGCGACTACGAACAGACGGGGATGGAGTTCGAACAACTGGCCGTCCGGGTGGACCGGCTGGCCGAAAGCCTCACCGTGCTCAAGGCGCTGTGGAACGAGGGAAAGGCGACGTTCGCAGGGCAGCACTACACCGTGAACGGCGCGCTTTGCGATCCTCGCCCGGCCTCGCCACCTCGCGTCATGGTCGGGGGTGGCAGCAAGCGACTGCTCACGCTCGCGGCCCGCGAGGCGGACACCGTCGGGATCAACACCAGCCTGAGTGTCGGCGACAGCGGCGGTGACGCGACGACCCAGGCCACGCTCGATCGCTACGACCGTTGCCTGACCTGGGTACGGGACGCGGCGCCCGATCGCTTCGACTCCATCGAGTTCCAGATTGTCGCGTTCGCCACCAGAATCGTCGCCAGTCGCCGCGCGGCCGCGCGCACCGCGACCATGCTCGGCCTTCCGGGCGAGGACGCGCTCGACCTTCCGATCGTCCTGCTCGGCGATGCCGACGAATTGTGTGAGCGGTTGCTGGAGCGCCGCGAGAGGTGGGGCTTCACCAACATCGTGGTGCCGGGCGAGGCGATGGAATCCTTCGCGCCCGTCGTCGCTCGGCTCGCCGGCACCTAAGCCCCGATGACCTCCACCGACCAGCTACCCCTGCGCGAAGGCGTGACGCACCACGGTGTCCTCGGTGCCGTGCTGGACCACGCCGATCGGCACCCGGATCTGCCCGCCGTCAAGGACCTGGATCGCGCGCTGACCCGGGGCGAATTGCGTTCCGCGGCTGGGAAAGTGGCCGCAGGCTTGCTGCAACGCGGTGTCGAGCCCGGGGATCGGGTTGCCCTGCTGATCGGCAACTCGGTGGACTTCGTGGTCGCGGCGCTGGGTTGCCTGTGGGCGGGGGCGACGTTCGTCCCGCTGGCGATCGCCGATCCGGATCTGCGGCGCGCGCAGATCGTGGCCGACTGCCGGCCCGCGCTGGTGATCACCGCAGGCTCGGAGCCATCGGGACTTCCCGTCGGCACGGCGTGGAGCTCGCTGTCGGCGGTGAGCGCCGCGGCCGGGCCCACGCCACCACCCGTCACCGGCCCGATCTCGTACATCATTTACACCTCGGGGACGACCGGTATCCCCAAGGGCGTGCAGGTTCCCCCGGAGGCGTTCATCACCGCGGTCGAAGCATGTGCCGACGCCGTGGGACTCACCGCCGACGACCGGGCCCTCTGCGTGTCGCCGGTGCACTTCGACGGGTCGTTCTCGGCGATGTTCCCTCCGCTCGTGCGCGGCGTCCCGCTCGTCATACCCGACCGGGAAGCCCTGCTGTTCCCGCGCAGGTTCTTCTCGATCGTCGTCAACGAGGGCATCACGGCAACCAGCTTCTCGCCCAGCTATCTTCGGCTGCTGCGGTCCAGCGGCCGGCTGTCCCGGCTGGCGGACACCCCGCTGCGAGTCATGGCCCTGGGCGGCGAGGCGCCGTCCACCGCCGACATCAGGGCGGTGTGGGACGCCAGTCCGGGACTGCGGGTGGTGAACAGGTACGGCCCGACCGAGACCACCATCGCCGTCGCCCATCTTGAACTCACACCCGAGTTGCTGGACGCGGGGCCGGTGCCGATCGGCCAGCCACACCCCGGGAGCTCGTTTCACCTCGTCGATGAGCACGGCAGCCTGGTGGATCGTTCCGGAGTCGTCGGCGAGCTGCACATCGGCGGGCGCCAGCTGATGGCCGGATACCTGAACGCCCCGGGCCTGAGCGCCGCGGCGCTGCGCACCGACGTCGTCGACGGGACCGCGGTCTACCGCACGGGCGACCTGGTTTTCCGCGACGACCGCGGGAACTACGTCTACGTGGGGCGTTCGGATCGCGTGATCAAGCGACACGGTGTGCGGATGTCCCTGGTCGAGGTGACCGAGGCGCTGGGCCGCATCGATGAGGTCGCTTCGGTGGCGTGCATGACCTTCGACCGCGACGGCGATACCGGTGTCGTCGCATTCGTCGTCCCGACCGGCGAGCTCACCCCGCTCGCCGCGCGCCAGGCCGCCAGTGCACGCCTCCCGGAGACGATGCTGCCCGACCAATTCGTCCTAGTGGCAGAGCTGCCCCTCACATCTTCGAGCAAGGTCGACGAGCGACGGCTGCTCAAGGAGGCCGGCTTGTCCCAGCCAGAGATCGACCCCGTTGTGAAAGGAACCGCACGGTGACGAGTGCACATGCCACCACGTTGGCGAGCAATTACCAGGAGTTGGTCCGGCGCCAGCGGGCGCAATTGCAAGACGAGTACATGAAGGGGGTGCGCCGGCTGCGTTGGGACGCAAGGCGTCTCGCCGCCGAACGGCAACGGCGTCTTCGGGAACTGCTGGCGTACGCCGCCGACCGCTCGCCGTTCTGGAAGGAACGGCTGGCGGGCCGCGATCTGGCGAATTTCACCGAAGCCGATTTGCCCTCGCTGCCCATCCTGACCAAATCCGAGATGATGGCGCAGTTCGACCGGCTGGTCACGGTCCCCGGCCTGACCCGTGCCCGCGTCATGCAGCACCTCGATCAGTTGACCGGCGACGGCTACCTCGACGGCGAATACCGAGCGATCATCACGTCTGGCTACGTCGAAAACCCGTCATTGCACGTCTACGGCTGGGACTCTTTCGTCACGTTCGTCATGCAGGGCTCGCGCTGGACCGGGCGACGCGGCGAAGACCCGGACGCCGTGCTGGCGCAGTGCTTCAGCGGCAGCCCCAAGCACGAGTCGGGCATCTTCTACGCCTTCAGCAGCACCTTCGAAAGCGGTGGGCCGACGTCGCACTGCTTCGACGCCACCCTGCCCCTGGACAAGATCGTCGACGGCCTGAACAACGCCCGACCCGCGGTGCAAGCCCTCCAAGGGTGGCCGAGCCTCATCCGCGAACTCGCCATCGAGGCGATCCGGGGACGGCTCACGATCAAACCGACCTGGGTCGCCGTCGCCGGGGAGCTCTGCACCCCGCCTGTGCGCGAAGCGATTCGGGCCGCGTGGGGGATCGAGGCGTCGGAGTTCTGGGGCTGCTCGGAGGGCACCTATGCGTTTCCGTGCGGCGTCGGAGAAGGCAAGCACGTCGCCGACGATCTGGTGATCCTCGAGTCGGTGGACGCCGACGGCAACCCCGTTCCCTACGGACAACCCGGGGATCGGCTGCTGCTGACCAACTTGTTCAACCTGGATCAGCCGCTGATCCGCTATGACATGAGCGACGCGGTCACGATCACCGACGACCCGTGCCCGTGTGGTTGCGCCCATCGCCGCATCACCTCGATCCACGGCCGGATCAATGGAGCTTTCGAGTACGAGAACGGTGCCCGGGTGCCCCGGGCGGCCCTCGAGCGGACCGTCTTTACCACCCCCGGCGTCGCCAACTTCTTCATCGGCAAGACGCCGGGTGGTGCCGACGTGTCGGTGGTCACCGACGGTTCCTGCGACCGCCAGCAACTGCAAAGGGACCTGACCGATGTCCTGCGCAGGCACGGCGCCCCGGAGTCGGATGTCGTTGTCCGAGAGGTCAGTTCGATAGAACGACTGACGAGGGGCAAGTGCCGGCAGTTCGACCCCAGGTGAGCTAGTCGATTTCTGCTGCTAAAGCGACGGCAGGATGTCGAACACGAAGTTGCTGCCGGTCGCGTTCGCGTCCAGCAGGTCGCCGAAGACCGCCGCGAGGTCGAAATCGCCGGGCGCCGTGGGGCTGGCGCCCGCGATGGCGCTGCTGCCGGTACCGATGATCTCGGCGATGTCATTGTCGACGAGCGGAAACGAGCCGTTGCCGCCCGCGATGGCCTCGTCGAACGAGCTGCCGGTGTTGATGATCGAGGCCACGTTTCCGATGCCCATGGCCTGTCCTTCGGCGTCGCCGCCGAGGACGGTCGCGGAGTCGGAGGCACCGATGGCCGTGGCGGTGCTGCCGACGCCTTCGGCCAATGAAGTTGAGCCGAAGCCGCCCGCGGTCGCGTTGCCCCCGTCGACAGCGGAGGAGTAGTCCCCGTTGCCGACGCCGGAGATCGCGCTGCTGCTGCCGTCGCCCAGAGCGGTGACCAGGTCATAGTTGCCGATGCCGGCGTTGGCGAAACTGCTGGTGCCGTCGGCGAATGCGGCGTCGGCGCTGCCACCGATTCCCACCACGGCCTGGCTGGTGGTGCCGATCGCGGTGGCCGAGTCGAGGTTAGCGCTCACCCCGACGATCGCAGAGCTGCCGTTGCCGTCGGCGAACGCGGAGTCCAGCAGCGCGTTCAGCCCGACCTGGGCGAAGCTGTTGGGGCCCACGGCGATTGCGGAGTCGAGGTCTGCGCCCAACCCAGTGGCGGCGGAGCTACCCGCGCCGTCGGCGACCGCGAAGTCGAAATAGCCGCCGGTGGCGCTGGCATTGGAGCCGTCGCCGATCGCGATCGCGAGGTTTCCGGCCGTCGAGGTGGCGGTTGCGGTGTTGTCAACGGTCGAGAACAGGTCCGTGCCGTTGAAGGAGATCTGCATGTCCAAGGGCGTACTCGGGTCGGCGGGGACCCCAAGTCCACTCAGCAGTTGGTCGATCGACGCGAGCAGATCGGTGGACGGGTCGGCGGATGCGGTGCCCGGCGTGGAGGCCAGCGCCGTGCCCACGCCCAGCCCGACCGCCAGCATGCCCAATCGACCAATCCGGGAAGTGCGTCTCATCGGTCTTCCTTTCCCGTGAGCGCACCGTCCGGGTGCGTCATCATCGCTCGTCTTGCGGACCCCCGGATCAGGCCGGACATTACTCCGCGCAGGGCTCCGACACGCGTGTTTGACACAAGTTGAACTAGGTGGGTTTCTGCCTGTTAGCGTGCGATACCGGATGGACGTTTAGGAGGATTCTCAATGAAGTTGTCAAGCCGCCGCGGCGTTAGGTGCGGTGGGTTGATAGGTGGTGTGGTCGCGCAGCATGGCCCACAGAACGTTGAGGCG
>Ga0335074_10017268_pt1 | contig 10174 bp, 5 predicted proteins | sample Lox_Sample_23_FD_206715 | JGI IMG/M metagenome (GOLD analysis project Ga0335074, IMG submission 206715) | Soil microbial communities from Loxahatchee National Wildlife Refuge, Florida, United States - Lox_Sample_2.3 | ecosystem: Environmental > Terrestrial > Soil > Wetlands | place: USA: Florida...
GCCGCTGCGCGCGACGCCTTTGTCGACTGGCTGGCGCGCGAGCGGCGGTGCAGCCCGCTCACCGTCGCCGCCTATGGCCGCGACGTCGATGCCTTCCTTGGCTTCCTGGCCGTGCATGGCGGCGCCGAACCCGATCTCGCTGCCCTGCAGACGCTGCGCCAGGCGGATCTTCGGGCCTGGCTTGCGGCCCAGGCAGAGGACGGTGCCGGCAATGCCACCCGTTCGCGCCACCTCTCGGCGGTGCGCAGCTTCTTCCGCTTCCTCGCCCGGCGCCACGGCGTCACCAACCCGGCGGCGAGGCTGCTTGCGTCGCCGCGGGCACGCCGGCCGCTGCCGCGACCGCTCGCGCCGGCCGAAGCGATCGCGGTCGCACAGGAGATCGACGTCGCCAGCGCACCGGCGCTGCAGGCGCGCGACGTCGCGCTGTTCACCCTGCTCTACGGCTGCGGCCTGCGCATCGCCGAGGCGCTGGCGCTCGACGTGCGCGATGCGCCGCTGCCCGACAACACGGCGCCGTTGCGCGTGCAGGGCAAGGGATCGAAGCAGCGGGAGGTGCCGGTGCTGCCGGCGGTGCGGGCGGCGATCGCCGCCTGGCTGCGCCTGCATCCCGATCGGCGACCGGAGGCGCCGCTATTCCTCGGCGCGCGCGGCGCCCGGCTCGATCCGGGCGTGGCGCAGCGCGCGATGCGGCAATGGCGCCGCCTCTCCGGCCTGCCGGAGCATGCGACGCCGCATGCGTTGCGCCATTCCTTCGCGACGCATCTGCTGGCGGGCGGGGCCGATCTGCGGGCGATCCAGGATCTGCTCGGCCATGCCAGCCTCTCGACCACGCAGCGCTACACGGCGCTGGACCAGGAGCGGCTGCTGGCGGTCTGGCAGGCGGCGCATCCGCGCGCACGCCGCGGATAGGGCCTGCGGCGGGATCGTCGGAGCCGGTTGCGCTCGCTCACGGGCGATGGGCTGGAAGCGGGGCAGGTGGCCCGCGCCGCGGATGCGACGAGAGCCACCCTTCCACCGAAAACGCCGGCTGAAATCGGGGTAACCAGAGCGGAAAAGGGGGACGCCGAGGAATGCCAGTCACGGTGCAATGACGCCGTTATAACGTACGCGCGCAGGCAGGCAAGACCCTTGCACGCCGTATCACACCCGCTTCGCATGAAGATTCGGTATGGCCGCGCCCCACCGCATGCCCGGGATCCCCCCCGCGCCGGTGGCGCGGGAGAGCGGATCAGACGGCGTCGCGCCGCCGTTCCGCCAGCCGCGCCGCGAGCCGGATCGACTCCAGCAGGCTGACCGGGTCGCCCCGTCCCTCGCCGGCAATGTCGAAGGCGCTGCCGTGATCGGGTGAGGTGCGGATGATCGGCAGGCCGAGCGTCACGTTGACCGCCCGCGCCATGTCGAGCGTCTTGACCGGGATCAGCGCCTGATCGTGCACCATGCAGATCGCAACGTCGTAGCGGGCCCGGGCGGCCGGGGTGAACATGGTGTCGGGCGACCAGGGACCGCTCGCGAGGACGCCCTCCGCCTGCAGCGCCGCCACCGCCGGGGCAATGATGTCCCCCTCCTCCGCGCCCATCACCCCCTGCTCGCCGGCATGCGGGTTGAGCCCGGTGACGGCCAGTCGCGGATTTGCGATGCCGAAATCCTGGCGCAGCGCCGCCGCGGTGGTGCGCGCCACGCCGATGATCGCCGCCGGGTTGAGCCCCGCGATCGCCTCGCGCAGCGAGAGGTGGATGGTAACCGGGACGACGCGCAGCGCCGGGCATGCCAGCATCATCACCGGCGCCGGCGCCCCGGTGATCGCGCCGAGGAATTCGGTGTGGCCCGGATAGGCGAAGCCGCCGACCCGCAGCGTCGTCTTGCTCACCGGATTGGTCACCAGCCCGGCGACCGCCCGCTCCACCGCGAGCCGCCCGGCGAGCTCGATACTGGCGATCGCCGCCGCGGCTTTCGCGTCGCCGGGCGCATCGCCGGCGACGCGCACCGGCAGCACCGGCAGCGCCTCGGCGAAGACCGGCGCCGCCTGCTCCGGCGAGGTGACGACGCGCAGCGGCAGCGACGGGTCGATCGCCGCCAGCCGCTCCGGATCATCCAGCGCCACGAAGGTCGGGCCGGTGGCGCGCAGCGCCCGCCAGGCCTGCACCGTCAGCGCCCCGCCGATGCCGGCAGGATCGCCCATGGTCACGGCCAGTATGCGCACGGTCATGGCCGGGCCTTCCGGATCAGATATGCAGCGCCCGGCCGTCCGCGGCGAGTGCTGCCTCCTTCACCGCTTCCTCCAGTGTCGGATGCGCGTGGCAGGTGCGGGCGACGTCCTCGGCACTGGCACCGAACTCGATCGCGAGTGTGATCTCACCGATCAGCGTACCGGCCTCCGGGCCGATGATGTGTGCGCCGAGGATGCGGTCGGTCCCCTTCTCGGCGAGGATCTTCACGAACCCGTCGGTGTCGCCCATGGCGCGGGCACGGCCGTTGGCGGTGAAGGGGAACTTGCCGACGGTGTATTCGATGCCGGCCTGCTTGAGCTCCTCCTCGGTGCGCCCGACCGCGGCCACTTCCGGCCACGTGTAGACGACGCCGGGAATCGCGTCGTAGTTCACGTGCCCGGCCTGGCCGGCTAGGATTTCCGCCACCGCGACGCCCTCGTCCTCGGCCTTGTGCGCCAGCATCGGCCCGGCGATGACGTCGCCGATCGCGTAGATGCCGGCGACGTTGGTCGCGTAGTGCGGATCGACCTTGACCCGCCCGCGCTCATCGGTCGCGACGCCGATCTCCGCCAGGCCGAGCCCGTCGGTCACCGCGCGCCGGCCGATCGCGACCAGCACGACATCGGTGTTCATGGTGCTGGCCTCGCCGCCCTGGGCCGGCTCGAGCGTCAAGGTGACGCCGTCATTGCCGCGCACCGCACCGGTGACCTTGGTGCCGAGCCGGAACTTGATCCCCTGGCGGGTCAGGATGCGCTCGAACGACTTGGCGATCTCGGCGTCCATGCCCGGCACCAGCCGGTCGAGGAACTCGACCACCGTCACCTCGGCGCCGAGGCGGCGCCAGACGCTGCCGAGTTCGAGCCCGATATAGCCGCCGCCGATCACCACCAGGCGCTTCGGCACCGCGCCGAGGGCGAGCGCGCCGGTCGAGGTCACGATCGCCTGCTCGTCGACATCGACCGCCGGCAGCGGGATGCTCCCGCTGCCGGTCGCAATCACGATGTGCTTCGCCTCGTACTCGGTGCCGTCGACCGCGACGCGGCCCGGGGCCGCGATGCGCGCCGTACCCTTGAGCCAGGTGACGTGGTTCTTCTTGAACAGGAACTCGACGCCGCGCACGTTCGCGGTCACCACATCGTCCTTGCGCGCCATCATCCGCGCCAGGTCGAGCTTGACGCCATCGACCACCACGCCGTGCGCCGCGAAGGCATGGCCGGCTTCCTGGAAGTTCTCCGAGGATTGCAACAGCGCCTTGGACGGGATGCAGCCGATGTTGAGGCAGGTGCCGCCGAGCGTCGCCCGCTTCTCGACGCAGGCGACCTTCATGCCGAGCTGGGCGGCACGCAGCGCGCAGACATAGCCGCCCGGACCAGCGCCGATCACGATGAGATCGAAGGCCTCGGCCATCGCTCAGAGATCCAGCAGCAGGCGGCGCGGGTCTTCGACGCCTTCCTTGACGCGGACCAGGAACGACACCGCCTCCTTGCCGTCGACGATGCGATGATCGTAGCTCAGCGCCAGATACATCATCGGCCGCGCCTCGATCTTGCCGCCGATCACCATCGGCCGCTCCTGGATCTTGTGCATGCCGAGAATGCCCGATTGCGGCGGGTTGAGGATCGGCGTCGACATCAGCGAGCCGTAGATGCCGCCATTGGTGATCGAGAACGTGCCGCCGGTCAGTTCCTCGAGCTTCAGCGCGCCGTCGCGGGCGCGGCGGCCGTAGTCGGCGATGCCGCGCTCGATCTCGGCGAAGCTCATCCGGTCGGCATCGCGCAACACCGGCACGACCAGCCCCTGCGGGCCGCCGACGGCGATGCCCATGTGCACGAAGTTCTTGTAGACGATCTCGTCGCCGTCGATCTCGGCGTTGACCGCAGGGAATTCCTGCAGCGCTGCGCAGCAGGCGCGGACGAAGAACGACATGAAGCCGAGCCGCGCGCCCTGGTGCTTCTTCTCGAATGCCTCGCGGTATTCGGCCCGGAACGCCATCACCGCCGCCATGTCCACCTCGTTGAAGGTGGTGAGCATGGCGGCGTTGTTCTGCGCCTCCTTCAGCCGTGCGGCGATGGTGCGGCGCAGCCGCGTCATCCGCACCCGCTCCTCACGCGAGTCGGCGGGGCGCGGCGCGGCTGCAGCGGCAGGCGCCGCCGGGGCCGCGACCGGCGCCGGGCGACCGACGAAGGCGAGCACGTCGCCCTTGGTGATGCGGCCATCCTTGCCGCTGCCCGGGCCGATCTGTTCGGCCGAGACCCCCTGCTCGGTCATCAGTTTCGCGGCGGCCGGCAGCGGTGCATGCGCCTGGCGCGGCTCGGCAGCACTCGAAGCGGCCCCGTGCGCCGCGACATCGGCCGGGGGCGTCGCCGGGCGCGACACCGGCCCGCGCGGGCTCGGCGGCGGATTGATGCCGGGCGGGGGATTGGCGGCCGGGGCGGCGGCCGTACGCACCGCGCCGCCCGCAGCCGACGGCGCGTTGCCCGCAGGCGCGGCCGGCGGCGTGCCGGCGGGCCGCGCCGGCGCGACGGAGGCAGTACCGCCGCCCGCTTCCAGCCGGCCGAGCACCGCACCGACCTCGACCTCGGCGCCCTCGCCGGCCGCGATCTCGGCGAGCGTGCCGGCCTCCGGGGCGTTCACCTCAACCGTGACCTTGTCGGTCTCGAGCTCGACGAGCGGCTCATCGGCGGCCACCGCCGCGCCCGCCTGCTTCAGCCAGCGTGCCACGGTCGCGGAGGTGACGCTCTCGCCGAGCGTCGGAACCTTGATCTCGGTCGCCATGACTCTCCCTATCTCCCCAGGGGCAGCGTCGGTTTGCGCAGCGTCAGGCGGCCCGGGCCGGCACCCGGTTCAGGCTCCGAGCGCCTCGCGTACCAGCGCCGCCTGCTGTGCGGCATGCGTTTTCGCGAGCCCCGTGGCCGGGCTCGCCGCCGCGTCGCGGCCGACATAGCGTGGCCGGCCGCCGGCATGGCCGATCGCGGACAATACCGCCTCGATGCGGCGATCGACGAAGGTCCAGGCGCCCATGTTCTCGGGCTCCTCCTGGCACCAGAACACCGCCGCCTTCGGATAGGCGCGCAGCGCCTGCGCCAGCGCCTTTTCCGGGAATGGGTACAGCTTCTCCAGCCGGAGGATCGCGACCCGGTCGAGCCCCGCCTCCCGCCGCGCCGCCAGCAGGTCGTAATAGACCTTGCCGCTGCACAGCACGACGCGCTCCACCGCGTCGGGCGCCGCGATCGGATCGATCTCCGGGATCAGGTAACGGAACGCGCTGCCTTCCGCCATCTCGGCCAGGGTGGAGACGGCCAGCTTGTGCCGCAGCAGGCTCTTCGGCGTCATCACCACCAGCGGCTTGCGGAAGTTGCGCTTCAACTGCCGCCGCAGCGCGTGGAAATAGTTCGCCGGCGTCGTGATGTTGCAGACCGTCATGTTGCGCTCGGCGCAGAGCTGCAGATAGCGCTCCAGTCGCGCCGAGGAATGCTCCGGCCCCTGCCCCTCATAGCCGTGCGGCAGCAGCAGGGTCAGGCCCGACATCCGCAGCCACTTGGTCTCGCCGCTGGCCAGGAACTGGTCGATGATCACCTGCGCGCCGTTGGCGAAATCGCCGAACTGCGCCTCCCACAGCACCAGCGTGTGCGGATCGGCCAGGCTGTAGCCGTATTCGAAGCCGAGCACGCCGGCTTCCGACAGCAGCGAATTGAAGAGCTCGATCCGCGCCTGCTTCTCGGTGATGTTGTTCAGCGGCACGTATTCGTTCTGCGTCGTCTGGTCGACCAGCACGCCGTGCCGCTGGCTGAACGTGCCGCGCTGCGTGTCCTCGCCGGACAACCGCACGCGATGGCCCTCCAGCAGCAGCGAGCCGAAGGCGAGCCCTTCCGCCGTCGCCCAGTCGATCCCCTCGCCGCTCTCGATCATCTGTCGCTTGGCTTCGAGCTGGCGCGCGATCTTCGGATTGACGTCGAACGTCTCCGGCACGGTCGCGAGCGCCGCGCCGATCCGGTGCAGCGTTGCCCGCGGCACCGCCGTCGCCTCCTCGGCGCGCTCCTCCTCCTGGTCCGCCTGCTTCAACCCGGACCAGTGCCCCTCGAGCCAGTCGGCCTTGTTCGGGCGATAGGACTGCGCCGCCTGGAAGGCGGATTCCAGGGTGGCGGCAAATTCGTCCCACAGCGCCTGCGCCGCCTCCGCCGTCATCGTGCCTTCGGCAACCAGGCGTTCGGCATAGAGATGCCGCGTCGTCTTCTGCCGCCGGATGGCGCGATACATGATCGGCTGGGTGAAGGCCGGCTCGTCGGTCTCGTTGTGGCCGTGCCGGCGGTAGCAGACGATGTCGAGCACGATGTCGCTGCCGAAGCGCATGCGGTATTCGGCGGCGAGGCGGGCGCAGAACAGCACCGCCTCCGGGTCGTCGCCGTTCACGTGCAGAATGGGCGCCTGGATCGACTTCGCCACATCGGTGCAATAGAGGCCGGAATAGGCGTGCGCCGGGACGGTGGTGAAGCCGATCTGGTTGTTGACGATCAGATGCACCGTGCCGCCGGTGCGGTAGCCGATCAACTGGCTCATCGCCAGCGTCTCGTAGACCAGGCCCTGCCCTGCGAAGGCGGCATCGCCGTGGATCAGGATGCCCATCACCGATCGTCGCTCGCGCGTGTCGCCGGCCATGTCCTGGCGCGCACGGACCTTGCCGACCACCACCGGATCGACCGCCTCCAAATGCGACGGGTTCGGTTGCAGCGACAGATGCACCTTGTGCCCGGCGATCTCGACATCGGTCGAGGTGCCGAGATGGTATTTCACGTCGCCCGAGCCCTGCACATCGTCCGGCTGCGACGAGGCGCCGCCGAACTCGCTGAACACCGCCGTGAATGGCTTGCGCACCACGTTGACCAGCGTGTTCAGACGGCCGCGATGCGGCATGCCGACCGCGATCTCCGTGACGCCGCCGGCCGCAACCCTCTCGATGATCGCATGCAGCGCCGGGATCGTGACCTCGCCACCCTCGAGCCCGAAGCGCTTCGTCGTGAGGTATTTCTTCTGGCAGAACGCCTCGAACCCCTCGGCCTCGGTCAGCTGCCGCAGGAGGTCGCGCTTCTCGGCCGCATCGAACGCACCGCGCCACGGCGCGCCTTCGACCTGGCGCTGAATCCAGGCCTTCTGGCCGGGATCCTGGATGTGCATGAACTCGACGCCGATCGAGCCGCAATAGGTCTCGCGCAGGATCGCCGAGATCTCGCGGATCGTCGCGGTCTCGCGGCCCAGCACGTTGTCGATGAAGATCGGCCGGTCATAGTCGGCCTCGGTGAAGCCGTAGGTCAGCGGGTCGAGCTCGGGATGCGGCTTGGGCACCTGCAGTCCGAGCGGGTCGAGCCGCGCCTCCAGATGGCCGCGCACGCGATAGGCGCGGATCAGCATCAGCGCCCGCAGGCTGTCGACCACCGCCGCCCGCACCTGGCTGGGCGTGGCGCCGCCCGCAGCCGGCGTCGGGGCGGCCGCAACCTCGCGCACCCGCGGCGCCCAGGAGGCGCCCGAGGCGTCGGTCAGGACCGCGCGGGCCTCGTCGTTCAGGGCGCCGAACAGTTCGGCGAAACTCTCGTCGACGGATCCGGGATCGGACACCCAGCGGGCATAGAGATCGGCAAGAAACGCCGCATTGGCGCCGCTGAAAGCGGTCACAAGCAGATCGACGCCGGCCATTGCAATCCTCTCCGTGTCCCGACGGGCCGAGACTCCGGCCGCCAGGTCTTATCCGCCCCGCAGAGTTAACACGATCCTCTGCGACCGCCAGACCGACGCACACACGGGGAGGGTTGCCGGGGCCGCATGGGAGGGAGGAAGGAAGGCCAGGGGCTCTGCCCCTGGACCCCGCCAGAAGGCAGTCGCCTTCTGGACATCCATTCGTTTGGGTCTTTGGTAGAGGGGGCGCGTCGAGGACTGCCCCACTGCCGAGGTTGCGCCCCCTCTACCAAAGACCCAGTCAAGGGTTTCCAAAGGGCGACTGCCGTTTGGCGGGGGTCCAGGGGGCAGCGCCCCCTGGCCTTGCCTCGCTACCCCGCCAGGGCCCGGACCATCGTACTGCCGAGTGCCGCCGGCGTCTCGGCGACGTGGATGCCTGCCTCGCGCATCGCCTCGACCTTCGCGGCCGCCGTATCGCGGCCGCCGCTGATCACCGCTCCGGCATGGCCCATCCGCCGCCCGGCCGGCGCGGTCGCACCGGCAATAAAGCCGACCACCGGCTTTTGGCTCTTCTCGCGGGCGAGGAACTCGGCGGCGTCGATCTCGCTCTGCCCGCCGATCTCGCCGATCATAACGATCGCCTCGGTTTCCGGGTCGCCGAGGAACATCTCCAGCACCTCGATGAAATCGGTGCCCTTCACCGGGTCGCCGCCGATGCCGACGCAGCTCGACTGGCCGAGCCCGGCCGCCGTGGTCTGCGCCACCGCCTCGTAGGTCAGCGTGCCGGAGCGGGAGACGATGCCGATCTTGCCCCGCCGGTGGATGTGGCCGGGCATGATGCCGATCTTGCAGGCCTCCGGCGTGATCACGCCGGGGCAATTCGGCCCGATCAGGCGCGAGCGCGAACCGTCCAGCGCCCGCTTCACCCGCACCATGTCCAGCACCGGAATGCCCTCAGTGATGCAGACGATGAGGGGGATTCTGGCGTCAATCGCCTCGAGGATCGCGTCGGCGGCGAAGGGCGGCGGCACGTAGATGCCGGACGCGGTCGCGCCCGTGGCGGCGACCGCCTCGGCCACCGTGTCGAACACCGGCAGGTCGAGATGGGTCTCCCCGCCCTTGCCGGGGGTGACGCCGCCCACGACTTTGGTGCCGTAGGCGATCGCCTGCTCGGAATGAAACGTGCCCTGGGCGCCGGTGAAGCCCTGGGTGAGCACCCGCGTCTCGGCATCGACCAGGATCGCCATCAGCCGGCCTCCTTCACCGCCGCGACCACTTTCTCGGCCGCGTCCGCCAGGTTGTCGGCGGCGATGATCGGCAGGCCCGACCGTGCCAGGATGCCCTTGCCGAGCTCCACGTTGGTGCCTTCCAGCCGCACCACCAGCGGCACGTTCAGGCTGACCTCCCGCGCCGCCGCCACCACGCCCTCGGCGATCACGTCGCAGCGCATGATGCCGCCGAAGATGTTGACCAGGATGCCCTCGACGTTCGGATCGGACAGGATGATCTTGAACGCCGCCGTCACCCGCTCTTTGGTCGCGCCGCCACCCACGTCGAGGAAGTTCGCCGGCTCCGCGCCGTAGAGCTTGATGATGTCCATGGTGGCCATGGCGAGGCCGGCGCCGTTGACCATGCAGCCGATCGTCCCGTCCAGCGCCACGTAGCTGAGCCCGTGCCTCGCGGCCTCGAGTTCCTTCGGATCCTCCTCCGCCTCGTCGCGCAGCTTTTCGAGATCGGGGTGGCGGAACAGCGCGTTGTCGTCGAAGCTGACCTTGGCATCGAGCGCCAGCACGTCGCCGGCCCCGGTCACCACCAGCGGATTGATCTCGACGATGGCGCAGTCCAGCGCCGTGAACGCGTTGTACAGCGCCTGGACGAAGCGGCTGAAGGTCGCGACCTGCTTGCCCTTCAGCCCCAGCCCGAAGGCGAGTTTGCGGGCGTGAAAGCTGGAGACGCCGGTCGCCGGATCGATCGGGGCGCGTAGGATCTTCTCCGGGCTCTTCGCCGCCACCTCCTCGATCTCCATGCCGCCCTCGGTGGAAGCGAGGATCGCGATGCGCGAGGCGGCGCGGTCGACCAGCAAGGAGAGATACAGCTCGCGGGCGATGTCGCAGCCGGCCTCGACATAGAGGCGGCGGACGCGGCGGCCGGACGGGCCGGTCTGCTTCGTCACCAGCACGTGGCCGATCATCGCCTCGGCAGCCTGGCGCGCGGCCTCGGGCGAACGCACCAGCCGCACGCCGCCGCCGCCATCGCTGTCGGCAAAGCGGCCGGCACCGCGGCCGCCGGCGTGGATCTGC
>Ga0335074_10017270_pt1 | contig 10173 bp, 10 predicted proteins | sample Lox_Sample_23_FD_206715 | JGI IMG/M metagenome (GOLD analysis project Ga0335074, IMG submission 206715) | Soil microbial communities from Loxahatchee National Wildlife Refuge, Florida, United States - Lox_Sample_2.3 | ecosystem: Environmental > Terrestrial > Soil > Wetlands | place: USA...
CCGGACTCGGCGCCTCGGGCTGCTTCGTTTATCTCCAGCAGGGCGTCGGCCGCGAGCCGGTCCGGGCTGCCTTCGACTTCGATGTTGCCACCGGCGGCTTGCTCGATCCGGACAACACCATGCTCGTTCGCCGCGCCGTTTTCCTGAACGAGACTGGCGTATCGATTCACATGGAACCGACCTTCATCGTCGAGTTCCGCTACGAGCGTTCCCAATGACCGACAGCCGATTCCAAATCATTCAGGGAGACGTGATCGAGGTCCTACGCACGCTGCCCGATGAATTCATCCACTGCTGCGTGACGTCGCCGCCCTACTGGGGCCTTCGGGATTACGGCACCGGCACCTGGGACGGCGGCGATCCGGCGTGCGATCACAAGATCCGACTTGATTCGCGAGCTGACCGGCCGCTCGGAAAGCTTCACGGCGGCCACGAAACGATCGACGCCGCGACAGCGATCATTCGCGACCAGTGTCCGAAATGTGGCGCGCGCCGCGTCGACAAGCAGATCGGCCTGGAGCGCACCGTCGACGAGTACGTCGCCAAGATGGTCGAGGTGTTCGGAGAAGTACGCCGCGTGCTCCGTTCTAACGGGACGCTATGGCTGAACCTCGGCGATTCTTACTGCTCGACCATCAAGGGCAGCGGCGGCCATTCCGAAAAACAGGACAGCAACGCTGGTTCGCGATTCGAGCCGCGGCACCTCGAGTTAACCGGCGGCTTAAAGCCGAAGGATCTGGCCGGCGTTCCCTGGCGTACCGCGCTGGCGCTGCAGGCTGACGGCTGGTGGTTGCGTGCCGACGTGATTTGGGAAAAATGCAACGCTCTACCCTCCAGCGTTCGCGATCGCCCGACCCGGTCACACGAATACGTTTTTCTGCTCGCCAAGACCAGGCACTATTACTACGACGCCGATGCGATCAAAGAAGAGTGCGTCAAGACCGGGACGCCCGGCCATCCCCAGGGCGGCGCCGTTGAGCGCGCCGGAACGTGCGAGGGTCTGCGGGGCACGACCTGGGACCCGGCTGACGGTCGTAACCGGCGATCGGTGTGGACGATTCCAACCTACGCGGTGCCCGAAGCCCACTTCGCTCTGTTTCCCATTGCGCTCCCAGAGCTCTGCATCAGAGCCGGCAGCCCGGAAAACGGCCTCGTTCTCGACCCATTTTCCGGCGCCGCGACAACCGGACTCGCCTGCCTGAAGACGAACCGCCGCTACCTCGGCATCGAGCTGAATCCCGAATACGTGGAGATGGCGTTCGCGCGGGCGCGGAAATATTATCCGCTGCTGCTTGCGGCGTGACTGGTCGATTCAGCGATTACGCAAGCCCATTCTGAATCACGTACCGGACAAGTTCACTGTTGTTGTGCATCTTCATCTTTTCGAGGAGACGAGCGCGGTAGGTGCTGACGGTTTTCACGCTCAAGGACATCTCGGCTGCGATTTCTGAAACGGTTTTACCGTCGGCGATTTTGCACAGCACATGAAACTCACGGGCAGAGAGGAATAGGTGTGGTGGGCTTGTCGAATCGGTGTCCAGAGTATTGGCCAGGCTCTCAGCCGTTGCTGCACTTACATACTTCTTGCCGCTCGCCACTTGGCGTATCGCCCTCAGGATTTCTGGACAGGCATTGTCTTTGGTGAGGTAGCCGTTCGCGCCTCGTTTCATCGCCGTAACTGCGAATTTATCTTCGGAATGAACGGTGAGGATCAGGATTCGAATGCCGGGATACTTACGCCGAACCTCGTCCAAAACATCCACCCCCCCGGCGGACAACATCAGATCCAGCACGAGAACATCAACGTTTCCTGCATTGAGGGAATTGAAAAGTTCATCTGCATTCGCGGCTTCACCGACCAGCTCCAGGTCACTCTCGTTTGCGAGAACCTGCCGGAGCCCATTTCGGATCAGAGGATGATCGTCGGCGATCAGAATGCGGATTTTTTCCGCTTTCATTGCCCACTCTTTTCAATTTGGCCGCTGTGGTTAGATCGTCCCCGGGCGAAGGTCGTTTCCCCAGTGAGTTGCAAATTGAGCCAGTGTGGATAATCGATCGCTGTGTCCAAGCCGACACCCGCACTGGGCCGAAATCATCAAATGAGTAACGTTCGCAATGACGTCGACCTAACCCAGGTGCCCGCCGTCCCCTGGGCCTGGGTCGACGAACACGTCTACGCCGCCATCCGCGGCTGCAGCGTGAAGACGCTTCAGCGCGAACGTCGCCTGAACACGGGCTGCCCGTTCCGGCGAATCAGCGGCACCAGCGTTCGATACAAATTCGGCGACATTATGGCGTTTCTCGAATCGCAGCCCGGGGGCGGCGGTGCGAAGCCAACGCGCCGGTCGGGCCGCTCGCTCCATATTTCAGCTTGACTGTTCCACCGGCGCGAGCCCCAATGTGTCCGAGGGAAATAACACAGCTATGAGCATTTTCAGAAACGGCAGGTATTATCACTACGTATTCCAGGTAGACGGACGGCGATACCGCGGCTCCACCGGCTACACCAACAAGCAGCAGGCTATCGCCGAAGAGCGGCGCCAGCGCGAGCGCCTGGAGAAGAGCTACAGCCAGATCGTCGAACAGGAATCCCGCCAGCAGCAGCGCAAAACCATTCAGGGCGCGGCTGACGAATTTCTCGCCGATTACAAAGCCAAGCACCAGGCGCACACCTTCGCCGAATATGCACTTGGGCACGTGACCCGGCGCCTCGGAAAGCGGCTGGTGATGGAGATTACGCCCGAGGTCGTGAAGCGCTATCAGGCCGCTCGCCGCAAGGAGAAGGCCAGCCCCAAAACGATTAACGACGAAGTGGCGATGATGCTGCGCCTCTGTGGCGAACAGGGTGAAATGATCCGGTCGCGGCTGAAGCATGAAAAGGCGCTGAAGCTGCGGGTCGATCCTTCGCCCGGCAAACCGTTCTCGCCGGAGGAGCAGGAGCGTATGCTGGCCGTGGCGCGAAAATCCACTGAATGGGCGCGTCTGGCCTGCGAACGTCGTCAGCGCGGCGAGAAGCCGAAGAAGGGCGATAAGCAAGGCGGCTCGCCGTCCATCTACCCTGCCCTGGTGCTGGCGCTGAACGGCGGGATGCGCGACTCCGAGATTAAGCGGCTGACGTGGAGCCAGATTGATTGGGATAAGAAAATCCTGACGGTGGGCCGGTCAAAGACGGATGCTGGGACTGGTCGGACGATCCCGCTGAATGGCACCCTGCTCGATGCGCTGCGGGACCACGGGCACTGGTACGCGAAGCACTTCGGTGAGGTGAAGCCGCAGTGGTTCGTGTTTCCAGGCGGGAGTCGGTTCCCGACGGACCCAGCGAGGCAGATCACCACATTGAAGACGGCCTGGAACAATGTGCGGAAGAAGGCGGGCGTCTCGGGCCGCTGGCACGATAACCGGCACACCCTGATCACGGAGCTGTCCGAGAATGGCGCTGGCGACGAGACGATCATGGAGATTGCCGGCCATGTATCGCGGCAGATGCTCTCGCGGTACGCGCATATCCGCACGGAAGCGAAACGCAACGCACTCGAAGAGGTAGAACGGAAGAGGGCTGTCGAGCGGGAGCGCATCAAACAAGCCGGTCAGAAGCGGGCGGCGAAAGCAGGGGAAGCGGCGGCTTAACCGCGTTTCCCAAAATCACCGAAAGATGGATCGAGACGCACGCGCAATGCTTAGCAGGTTCATGTTTGTCGACGCACATCACGGGTTGCTTAGCGTCACGGGATTCTCCGCTTCAGCTCGTCGAAGAAATTCAACAGCACCGTGATATGCACCGAGCCTTTCGCGCCGGGCGCGGCTTCGGGCAGCGCGAAGACGACGAAGCGCTTGCCGTCGGGCGCGATGTCGAGGTTCGATGTGTGGGTTTAGAAAAGCGGCTTGTCGAACCAGACACGCGGCTTGCTGGGGACGAAGGAAGCGCCGTCCACCGTGTAATCCACCACCATGATGCGGTTATCGGCGGTCTCGTAGAAGATCTCGCGATCGTTGCTGGACCAGAAAGCGTATAATCCGCCGCCGCTCGAAATTTGCCACTTGCCTCCGACGCCGGCGGGAAATGGACGGTAGATTTCAGGATTCCCCGATTCATCAGAGCGGTAAGCGATCCAGCGGCCGTCGGGCGAGAAGCGTGGAACCGACTCGTTGGCCGGAGTAAGCAGGAACGGCTCCGGCTTGCCCGGCTTGGGATGATCGGGATCGGTCAGGTCCAGCGGCAAGGTCCAGAGATCTTGTCTGGTTTCGGGGCCGCCCCCCACCGTACGCGAGCCGCCGGCCGTCGGGAGAGGAGGACCAGGGAAGCAAGCCATTCGGGCTTTCCAGCACCCGCTAGGGAGTTCCCGCGCCGTCGCTGCGAACCCAAGAACAGGCTGCTCCCAGGGGCTTGGAACATGATGTGCCTGCCATCCGGCGCCCAGACCGGCACGGTCGTATCGCCGGTTAACGTCAGTCGGCTTGTCGTGTCCCGGTCCAAATCGTGAATGTAAATGTCTCCGCCGTCAGCGACTGCTAGCATCGCCGAGGAGAAGGGCGTTCTGAACTTCGGACCGCGCTTTTCGCCGGACGGCCGGTGGTTTGTGTACCTACGAAGGGACCCGCAGGGGGGTCTTTACGTGCAGCCTTTTCCGGGGCCCGGCCGGCGCCGCTTTCGACACTAGCCGGGTCGTCGAAATCAAGATGGGTGAGACCTTCCCACCCGCGGCGGATGCCGATCGCTTCGCAATCGTTCTCCGTTCCGCGGTAGACCACGCTCTTGATGACCGAATTGAGGCCGGGGACGTCCCCGCCTCCGGTGAGAATGCCGATACGGCGACAAGACATAACGTCTATTTTACCGGAGCGGGTGTGCGGCCCGCCGGTTGAAGATGACGTCCCGCTCAGTTGGTCGAAACGACGGTGGTGTTCGACGCGACTCCGTCGATGGTGATCACCAGGTTGTGATCCCCGCCGGCGATCGTCGGCACCACGATATCGGCCTGGTAAACTCCGATCAGCGTGGGCGTCAATCCGATGTAATCGACCGTCGCGCTGATGCCTGCGATGGTGACGCTGTAGTTAGTCGTCACCAGCGGGAAGGTTTTCGAGGGCGTGGGATGGCCGGTGTTGATCGAGCTCGCGCCCTGGACCGCTCCGCCGCCGGTGAAATAGACGACGATTACGGTGCCGGCTTTGGCCGGCGTGGTGGCCGAGTTGAGATCATAGGACGGAAAATTCTGCGCGGACGCGTGATTGGTTCCGTAAATGAAAACGCCGGGAATGGCGGTCGAAGGGACGGTAATCGCGACGGCGTTGCTGACCGCGGTTCCGTTTTTCACCACCACCGTCGCCACGCCGGGCGGAACATCGAGCGGCATCTGCGCGTCGATCAACCCTTCGGAGCCGAGCGCGGCGTTATCGGCGTAATAAAGCGGCGCCAGTTCGCCATTGACCGTCACCTGTGAAGAAGCGAGCGTGGTCGGCCAGGCGGTGGATTCCGCCTGCGCTTTGCCGGTCGACATGCCGTAGCCATAAATGCTGAACAGGCTGCCCGGCGGAGTGCCTCCCGAAATTCCAGCGGCGTTTTCGACCGCCAGGCCGGGATAGGTGAACGTCGCGTGACCGCTGCCGGTGAAGGCGAGTGCGCCAACGGCCGCATTCGACACTCCGATCAGGTCGAAATTGGCGCCATTCGTCCCCGATATGGAAAAGTCGAGAGCGTATGCGACGTTGTTTTGATCCGTTAGATTAGCCGTCGCCACGCATCCCGGCGCGCTGACGGAATAAGTTCCCGAAACGGTGCTTGATGCGGCTCCCCCTTCGGTGGCGACGGACCAGGATCCTTCAATCCCGCCGGCTCCGTCGAATTGCAGCAAGCCACCGACGGTATTCGATCCGCCGTTGCCGCTGAAAACATAGGCGCCGCTGTAGGAGCTGGTGGCGCACGCGACCGGCTGCGATGTCCCGGTTCCCGCGTAGGCGTAGGTTGCGTCCTGGCCAGTGAGGCTGAAAGAAGCGCCGCTGCTGTAAGGAATCAGCGTGAAGACGGCGGTGCTGCCGCTGGTCAACGTCACGGCCCCGAGACAACTTGACTGGATCGAGTACGTGCCGCTCCATTTCTGCGAGGCGGCGGCCGAAGAGCTGGAAGAGACGGCCAGATTGAAGGTCACCGTGCTCACGCCGTCGAAGGTCGCCGTGCCGACCGCCTGTAGCATCTGCCTGAGCGCTCCGCTGCTGGAGACGTTGCGTCCCGTGATTGTGATCGCGCGCGTACCCGTGAGCTCCGCCGCATTGCAAGTGGTGGCGGTCGCCTGCGCATGCGCGACCCACGGCACGGCGCTCAGGAAGATCGCGGCGATTCTCATAACGTCCTCCCGCTGCCGAGGAACAACGATGCCGGGCTGGCGCCGTCAATCAGAAAATTGGTCCCTTTCGCCGCGGTGATGACCAATCCAAGCGAATACTTGTTGCCGGAACCGTCGACGAGCGCGGCCGTCGCGGTGCAGTTCGAATTGACCGTGAAGGTCCCGCTGCCGGTATCGTTTGCGGTGCCGCCCGCGACCGAGACATACCAGTTGGTGGTGACCGCGCTGACGCCATCGAAGGTGATCAAGCCGGAGATTTCACTCACCGTGCCGATGGCGCCGGAACTCAGCACGAATCCGTTTCCGTTGAACGAGTAGGTTCCGTTCAACAGGCTGGCCGAGCACGACGCCGGCAGCGTGCTGCCGCTCCCGTTGAAGGAATAGGTTCCATCGAAGCCGTCGATGGTGAAGCTGCCGCCGCTCGCGTAGGAGGCCAGCGTGAATGTACCCGTGTCGCCGGTCGAGAGGCTGACCACCCCGAGGCAGTTGGCGGGCAGCGTGTAAGTTCCCGACCAAGTGTCCGCCACTGCCGTCGAGGAATTGCTGTTGGCCGTGAAGGTGAAGGTGACTTTGCTGATCCCGTCGAAATTCGCGGACCCGACGCCCTGGAGGACGCCACCGAAGGCGAAGCCGTACAGTCCGAGGCCGGTGCTCAGCGTTGTGGTTTGCCGGCCTGTCAGCGTCAGCGAATAATTTCCAGTCAAGGTTGCCGAACTGCACTGCCCGCCGCCGATTTGCGGCTGAGCGAAAAGCGCGGCCGGAATAAACAGCACCGCCGCTAGACAGAGTTTCACCTGCGATTCCTCCCGAAGGGTAAACCCTCATCATACAAAAAGGTTTCGCGTGGTCGCAGGCCGCGAACACAGCCGCGACCGCCAGGGAGCGGTTTCTTGGCGGGGACGATTTGGTGAAAGAAATGGAAAAGCGTTTCGAGCGTTGCTGGAGACGTTGGGGATTTGAGAAGATGTGGGCGAAAGCATAGAATTTTGCAGAAGGGACAGACCAGTGTTGCACTTTCACCAGAAACCGAAGGCGTCGCTTCAGGCTGTCCCCGCACTGATCGTAAGATGATCGCTATTTATTGCGCCACGACGGTCACGATGCTGACCTGTTTGTGTCTCGTTGCCTGCAAGTCTGAACCGGCCCCTTCCCCGAGACAGTCTGCCTCCACCTCCGCTCACTGGCGCGCAGCTCAATTTGACAACCTAACACTGACTCTTTGGCCCGACGAGTTCTACGAAGACAATTTTTTTGACCGCTTAAGCGAATACGAGAAAGAGGCGACGGAAGCATTCAGGAGAGTTGTGGGTCGGCTTCAGATGGAGCGCTATGGACCGAGCGACAGACTTGACGGCGCCCTCATGCACGAGCGGCAATAACGGGAATCTGCAATCCCAAACGATCTCCGCTCCCAATCTTTCGGTAACGCAGACCTATACCTACGACGCGCTGAACCGTTTGACCGCTGCCAGCGAAAACAGCTCCGGCTGGTCGCAAAATTACTGCTACGACAATGTGGGGAACTTTTGGGTGACGAATTCCACGCTGTCGCTGACGCCCGAGACGCCCCAGGAGCCGAGTCCCTGCCAGCCCTCGACGAGTCCGTACACCTCCCAAAACCAAGTCAACTCCTGGACCTACGACAGCAATGGCAATCTGCTCATGATCCCGATCGTGGAGAATGCCAGCCGCAATTTCACCTATGACGCGGAAAACCGCCAGGTGACGGCCACGCTCACCGGCGTAACCACAACCAGCGCCAGCTACGTGTATGATGGGCTTGGGCAGCGTGTGATGAAATTCGTCTGTTCGAGCGGCGGGACGTGTAACGCCTCGACTCCCGGCGTGGTAACCACCACATACGTCTATGACGCCTTCGGCAGTCTAGCCGCAGAGTATGGTCCGCCGGAAGCGGCCCCCTGCGGCGCGAACACGCCCTGCTATGTCTCAGTGGACCATCTGGGCAGCACGCGGATGCTTATGGACAACAACGGAAACGCGCAGAAGCGCTACGATTATCAGCCATTCGGCGCGCCGAGATTCCGGCGAACTACGCGGGCCGGACGCCGTCCATGATGTATGATCAATTTCCTCGGATGATGTAGGACCGCTGCTGTTGGAAACGCTGGTGGACGCCAGCCGTTTCGCGGGACCTGCTACCGTGCGGCCAACTGGCTGCATGTCGGGCAAACCGTCGGACGCGGTCGCATGGACCAGGAGCATCAGGCTCACGGTCAGGCAGTCAAAAATATTTACCTTTATCCGCTGGTGCGGGACGCGCGTCAACGGGTCTGCGCGGGAGTTAAGATCGAGAAGTTCTTATGCCGGTGAAAAAGAGCGCGGTTCCATCCGAAGTTTTTCAGCTCAAGGTCACACTAGTGGGCACGATGCCGCCGATCTGGCGCCGGCTGCGGTGCCCACCGATCTGACTCTCGCACAGTTGCACGACAGTGCTGCCATAATGTGCATATGAACGAATCGGTGCTCACCCAGCGAAAAAGAGAGGATTTTAGTACAGATCTCGCTAAGAAAGGCTGGTACCACTCGATAGAATTGCCCGACGGCCGCCGTATCGAAGGCTTCTTAGAACTTGATGAATTAAGGGAACGTTGGGCGCGGTTTCCTTTGCCTGCCAACCTTGCTGGGAAACGTGTCCTCGACATTGGAACCTGGGACGGATGGTTCGCCTTCGAAGCCGAGCGAAGGGGCGCCGAAGTGGTCGCCCTGGATAACGTGGAGCAAGAAAACTTTCACTATGCGCACCGTGAGCTTCGATCGAAGGTCGAGTACCATGTTGCCGACGTTTATGACGTTCTCAATCTTGGACTCGGTTCGTTCGATTACACGCTCTTCCTTGGCGTCTTGTATCATTTAAGACATCCGCTGCGCGCGTTGGAGCTTGTTTGTGCACTTACGAAGGAGATCGCCATCGTCGATTCCTTTGTGGTCGACCCCGATTCCAGAGGAGCTATCGATTCACCGCTGCCGTGGATGGAATTTTACGAGACTAACGAGCTGTCGAATCAAATCGATAACTGGTGGGGACCGACGGTGCAATGCTTGCTCGCGCTTTGCCGTTCCGCGGGATTCGCACGCGTAGAACTTTTAGGCACCAAGCATCGACACGCTCAAGTTGCCTGCTACCGCTACTGGGAACCGGTCCCTCCTTCCCCGAAGGAAGAGGCTCCTACCATCCAGGCGGTCGCGAACGCTAGATTCGGCGACAACGGAATCAATTTCAGCGCTCGGAGGGAGGAGTTTCTCACCTGTTGGTTTTCCACTCGGAACAACGACCTGCGCCGAGAAGATCTGCGGCTCGAGGTTTCTCGATTTGGTACGATCGCGCTTGCGCTAAAGCCGCACGGGGACGGCGAGTGGCAAGCGAATTTCATGCTGCCCCCAGGTCTCGATCCTGGCTGGCACGAAGTTCGCCTTCGTACTTCTTGTTCCACGTTCAGCGGGGCGATCCGTATCGCAGTTGCGCTCCCAGTCGAATCGCGATGCGTGACCATTCTCGGAGCCTGCGATGGCTTGACGTGGCTGCAAGGCGAAGTCGCCTTCGCGGGAGAATTAGCCCACCTTACGTTGTGGGTTGGTGGTCTGGGCGAGAACGCCGATCGGAACAACGTGCGGGTCTACTGCGACGCACAAAGGCTACACGTTGATTTTGTCTCCGCTCCCGATTCGACAGGTACACGCCAAGTGAATGCTCGGATTTCGAAGCGGACAGGTGTGGGGATATACACCATCGTTGTCCGATTTGGAGAGACCCAATCTCCGCCGGTAGAGGTTCAAATCCGCAACCGCCGCCTGCGGGGCTGCTCATAATTTT
>Ga0335074_10017271_pt1 | contig 10173 bp, 11 predicted proteins | sample Lox_Sample_23_FD_206715 | JGI IMG/M metagenome (GOLD analysis project Ga0335074, IMG submission 206715) | Soil microbial communities from Loxahatchee National Wildlife Refuge, Florida, United States - Lox_Sample_2.3 | ecosystem: Environmental > Terrestrial > Soil > Wetlands | place: USA...
GGCGGGCTCGAGCTGCTGTGGTGGTTCGCCGTCGCGACCGCCGCGGCTTCGATCCCGTATTTCGAGCACGTATAGGGTGATCGTGTGAGGTATCGTCTTGCACTCGCCGCGATTTGCGCGGCGGCGATTTTGGCTCTCGGCGCGTGTTCCGGCAATCAGTCGAGCGCACCCGAGCAGCCTGCGCCCACGGCAACCGTCGATCCCACGACGGCCGGCAGCGTCACCGGCACAGTGACGCTCGACGGCACGCCTCCAACGCCGCGCCCGATCATCATGACGGCCGGGCCCGAGTGCGCGAAGCTGCATTCCTCGCCGCTGACGTATCCTGAGGTGGTCACCGGCGATCACGGCGGGCTCGCGAACGTGGTCGTCTACGTGAAATCGGGGCTCGGGAATTACCGCTACGATCTGCCATCCGCTCCGGCGGCGCTCGACCAGGTCGGCTGCATGTACCAGCCGCACGTGCTCGGCATGATGGCGCGGCAGAAGCTCGACATCAAGAACACGGATCCGATCGTCCACAACGTCCATCCGGTGCCGCACCACAATCGCGCGTGGAACGAGTCGCAGCCCGTGGGCGGCGCGGCCATCGAGACGGAATTCGACAATCCCGATTTCGCCATCCCGGTGCTCTGCAATTTGCACCCGTGGATGCGCGGCTACGTCTTCGTCTTTTCGCACCCGTATTTCGACGTCACGACCACCGCAGGGACTTTCGACCTCAAGAATCTGCCTCCCGGCACCTACACGATCGAGGCCTGGCAGGAAAAGTACGGCACGCAGGATCAGACCGTGACCATCGCCCCGAAGGAATCGAAAGCGATCAGCTTCCGCTTCAGCGCCGGCAAGTAACCCCCTCGCCCGGGGCCGGCCCACCCGGCTCCCGCCTTACGAAATCCTTATGCAAGGCTTACACCCCCTTTACTGCCCGGGCCCTAATGTGATCCCAGTCGCGCGGCAAGAGTAGGCACCCTTTGCTTCGCCCTCCCCCCGGCGAGCTTGCCGTCTGCCGCGCGACAAAGAGCATGATGAAAGCGCCCCAGCCCGGCGACAGGATCGGCCGCTACCGGATCGACGAACTCGTGACGGAAGGCGGCATGGCGTCCGTCTTCCGCGGCACGGACGAGCGCACCGGCAAGACCGTCGCGATCAAGATCCCGCACGCGCGGTACGAAATGGACGTCCTCTTCTACGACCGCTTCCATCGCGAGGCGGACATCGGCCGCAAGCTCGACCACCCCGGCGTGGTGAAGGTGCTGCCGGCCGAGGACGACGGGCGCGTCTGCATGATCATGGAATGGGTCGAGGGGCGGCCGCTGCGCAAAATCCTCGATGAGGAGAAGAAGCTTCCGGCCGAGCGCGCCGAGCGCATTGCGAGCCGCATTTGCGAAGCGCTCGCGTACATTCACGGCCACGGCGTCATTCATCGCGACCTGAAGCCGGACAACATCATGGTCGACGAGCAGGACGCCATCAAGCTGATCGACTTCGGCATCGCCGGCGCGGCCAATGCGCGGCGGCTCACGTTCGCGAAATTCACGAAGGCGATGGGCACGCCCGACTACGTCTCGCCGGAGCAGGTGAAAGGGAAACGGGGAGACGCGCGCAGCGACATCTATTCTCTTGGCGTGATGCTCTACGAGATGCTGACGGGGCAGGTGCCCTTTCAAGGGCCGAATCCGCTCGCCGCGCTGAATCAGCGGCTGGTGAGCGCTCCACCGCCGCCGCGCGAAATCGATCCATCCATCACGCCGCAGGTGCAGGAAATCATTTTTCGCGCGATGGAGCGCGACCCGGCCAATCGCTATCAGACGGCGCGCGACTTCGCGCACGACCTCATGAATCCCGAGCAAGTCCCGATCATGGACCGCGACGACGCAAGCGACGTCGCGCCCGTTCACGCGAGCGGCAAAGCCCGCGCGTGGTACTACGTGGCGATGGCGCTCATTCCGATCGCCATCTTCGCCCTACTGCTGCTCGTGGCCCACTCGCAGTAAGCCTCGCTGCATCCCCTCCAGTGGAGGCGCCTGAGTTCCCCGTTCCTGAAGGAAAAAGATGACGTGCTGTTCGTAGCCGGCGGGATCGCGGCCCAGCGCCGAGGCATGCTGCGCGCCCGGAACGGCCCACAGTTCTTTTGGTCCTCGGGCGGCTCGGTAGACGCGCTCGGCATGGCGGCAGGGAATGACGCGGTCGCTCGTGCCGCAGATCAGCAACACCGCAAAGGGCCGCGCAGCCACGGCTTTCTCGGGCGACACATCGTCGGGGCTGAAGCCGCCCGCCTTCGCGAGAGCGGCCATGCCGGCGATCGCTGCGGCGCGGAAAAGCGTCTTGCCGAGCCATGGGCTCCAATGCAGCCCTGCGTAGTCGTAACTGACTTCCCGCAAGTCCGCGAATGGATCTTCCGCGATTACGCCTTCGATGCGCGGCTCGACCGCCGCCGACTGCAATGCGATGGCCGCGCCCATCGAGACGCCCAGTGCATACAGGTGCGTGACTTTTTCGCTCGCGTACAGTGCATTCGTGATGGCCACCGTGTCGTAGCGTTCTTTCCAGCCGTAGGTGGCCATCTCGCCGCCGCTCTGCCCGTGCGCGCGAGCATCCATCATCACGACGCTGTAGCCGTGGCGAAGTAGAATCTCGGCCGCGCCCACCACGCCCGTGCGATTGTCCGAGAGGCCGTGGAAGAGCAGCACCCAGTCGCCATTCGGCGACGGCGGGCGAACCTTCCAGTTGCGCAGTTCGACGCCATCCGCTGCGCGCACATCGAAGTCTTCTTTGGCGGCGCCGGTGCGCGCCAGCATCGCTTGCGTTTCCGCAGCACGCTCGCTTTTGAGCCGCATGGGATGGAGCGCGCCAGGACCGATGGCGTGCCCGAGCAATGCGGCCGCAGCCTCGCAGAAAATCAGAACGCCAGCGGCATAGGTGGCCTTGCGCATGCTTCTAGGTTAGTGATACGCAGCGAGGCTTTGCGAAGTTCCTGATGTGAGAGCGGCTAATGTTTTCCGTTGCGGCGTTTCGCCAGGTCTTCGAGGCTGGGGTGCGAGTAGGCTTCGACGAAAGTTTGCTCGCGGGGCTGCGATTTCTGCCTCATGGCTTGGACCAGCATGTCGATGGCGAGGTCCATGGTGAGCGACGTCATCACAGCGGCGCGCAGCACGCCCTGATCGACGAGCGGCTTGATCTGCGTCTGGAAGCCGACGCCTACGGCCGGCAGCGCGAGCCACTTCTTGCGTTCCGCCGGGGCGGCGGTTGTTTCGAACGCCTTGCGCGCGCCAAGAATGAAGTCGGCGTTCTGCGAGCAAATCAGCCGCACTCCGTCGGACTTGCCGGTCGAAAGACTGAGCCACGAACTCACCGCGTTGCACGCGGCATCGGCGGTCGAGCCTTGCACCTTGATGCTCTTCACTTCGATATTCTTCGGCTTGCCGTTTTCCAGCCCTTCGAATCTTAGGCAGGCGATCGAGCTCATCGCCGGGCCGCGCAGATAAAGGACCGACCCACCCTCGGGCAGCATCGCGCCGATCTGCCGCCCCTGGATGCGCCCCACGTCCACGTGATCCTGCGACACGAGAAACACGGGAACCTTCGCGTTCGCGCGCAGCGTCGCGAGATACTCCACCTGCGCGTTGCTCACCACCCACGCGATTCCCGCGGCAACAGCCGCTTCGGCCACGCGCGGCAGGCCCGTTGCGCTCACCGGCTCGAGCAAGATGGCATCCGGGCGGGACTCGGCCGGCGCCTGCACGAATTTCAGCAATTGCTGGCTTTGGAGGACGGGATCCATCGAGGCGCTAACTACTTGGAGCTCGACGCCCAGGCGCTCCGCCGCGTTTTTCGCGGCAAGCGTCTGCTCGCGCAGGTACATGTTGTCGCCAGGCAACGACATGATGCATTTCCATTTTTTCACGGCGAATCCCAAGTGCTGGATTGGAACCCAGCCCACATTCCCGTTTTGGGCTGTCTACCTTCGGGCATCCTACGCCCGCACTGCCATCAATACAATGAATTTACGGGTCGTGTTTCTAGGAGAGATTCGGTTGGCTGCCCTACAATCGGCGTGGAGGATCCATCCGATGACACGTTCGGTTACCACCAAGTATATCCGCACCGGCGCTCTGGCTGCCGGCAGCGGGACCACCGGAGCGGCGGCGATCGGCGCGCTGGCCGTCGGAGCGTTCGCGATTGGTGCGCTGGCGATCGGGTCGATGGTGATTCGCAAGCTGTTCGTGGGGAAGGCGCGGATCAAGTCGCTGGATATCGGAGAGTTGCGAGTCGGGCGGCTGCGCGTGGCCGAACTCGAAGTGAGCGATTCGCTTCGGCTGCCGTCGGGCGCTGACCTCGAGTGACGGCCCGCCGCTACGGCTTCGGACGCTCGCGCAGCATCACGATCGGCTTGGGGATGGAGCCGTTGGCCGCGCGGGGCACGCCGTCGATCAGTTCGGTGAGTTCGCCCTCTTTGTCGCCCCTCGGGACGAACTTCCATTCGGTCGCGGGATTGTACTGATCCTTTTGTATCGCGAAAAAATAGAGCACGCCGGAGCGGATGTGGATATTGAGGATCGGGCCGTCGCCGGCGTCGGTGTGCGTGTCGTCGTCGAGGTTGCCGTCTTTGTCGCGGCCGATATCGAAATTATTCAGCGTGCCGGAAAGATCGCCCCTTTCGTCCTTCAGCGTGAGGATCGCGAACACTTTGCCGTTGAAGCTGCCCTTCCACGTGCCAACAAACGGCTTTATATCGGGCTTCGCGTCTTTCGCCTGATCGGCAGCGGCGCCTTGTCGTGCGTGCGCGAGCGGCGCGCAGGCGACGACGCCGAGCAACGCGAGAAGCCACGCGCCTCGATTCGCGAATCTCATGCCGCCCCCATGGCTGCAACCTGCGCTACGAGCCGGTCGAAGAATAGTGCCGCGTGCCGAAGTTCCAAAGCGAAATCGCCAGCGCCAGAAACGCCGCGGCCACTACCGGCACAAACGGCGCGTATTCCGGCGCTACCGCGCGCCCCAGCAACCGCACGCTAGGATAGAACGACGCCAGCCCGAAGGGAACGATCCAGCACAGAACGAACTGCACCGCCCCGCTGTAGATCGACAGCGGGTAGCGGCCGAAGGCGATCACGTTCCACACGGGCGGATGGATGCCGACGCGATCCTCGAACCAAAACGACGCCGTGGTGAGGATCAGGAAAATCGAGAGATAGATGATGCTCGCGCAAATCCCGAAAAATATCAGTAGCGCGAGCTTTTCGATCGTCCAGGCGACGTGCAACTGCCGCGCGCCCCACCACATGCAGAAAAGGCCGGTGGCGATGCCCTGCACGGCCTCGATGCGAAACGTCTCAAACAAAATCTGGAACAGCGACGAAATCGGGCGCAGCAGGATGCGGTCGAATTTGCCCTCGATGATGTAGTCGTTTCCGAAATTGTAGAGATTGCCCGCGAGGATGTTGAAGACGCCGTAGGGAATCAGCGAGAAGCCGTAGAGGAAGATTTCCTCGGGCAGCGTCCAGCCGGCGAGCTGCGGCGCTTTGCGGAAAAGAACGATCACGAAGGCCAGCCCAAAGATCGTTGCGGCGAAACTGGTGATTAAGCTGACGATGAAGTCGCCGCGGTAGCCAAGCTGCACCTTGGCGTACTGCGTGAAATAGTCGAAGAGCAGGCCGCTATAGCGCGCGATATTGCGCGCGGCGTTTCGCGCGAACGGCGCCGAGCCTTCGTTGTCGCTCGCGGAATTGCGTGTATCCGCCGTCAAAAGAGTGATCCTTCGCCCACGTTATTCGCCTAGGGGGACGATCCTTGCCGGATCGTCATCCGCCATGAATCGTCATCGAGCCCAGGCAGCGCTTCCACCAGAGATGCGCGAACGCAAGCAGCCCCACCACCCACAGCCACTGAACTCCGAGCGCCCGCAACGCCTGCGAATGGTCGAGATTGCCGAGATAGATCTGCAGCGGCGTGTAGGCAATGTGTTCGAAAGGAAGCCACGCCATCACTTTGCGAATGCTCTCCGGAAAAAACGACATCGGCAGCAGCAGCCCGGAAAGCAGCTCGATCAGCCACTGCTTTGCGCGCACCAGCGCCAGGATCGACTTCAGCGGGATCGCGCACGTCCCGATCAGGAATCCCAGCGCGGCCATCAGGAAAAAACTTCCGAGCACCGACGCCAGGAAAATGTAAAAGTGCCCGCGCGAGGCCGGCGCCTTCATCGGAAAGATGAATGACACGACGAGCGCGGTCGGCAGCGTCAGCAGGATCAGGCGAAACGCCGATTCGCCCATGGAGCGCGAAATCCACATCCACTGGATCGAGACCGGCTTGATCAGGTCCATGGCGATGCGCCCATCGATCACTTCGTAGGCCATCTCCTGGTCGATCGTGTTGGTGTAAAACGAGCGGATGATCCAGCCCACGCTGACGTACGTCAGCATCTGCGCCATGTTGTAGCCGGCGATCGACTGGCCGGGATGGTAGACCGCGCTCCAGATGAAGTAGTAGATCGTGACGTTCAGCGAATACGTGATGATGCCGGTGAAATAGCGCAGGCGAAAGGCAAGGATGTTGACGAAGCCGACGCGCATGAATTCGGCGTAGGGTGCGAATGCTTCGAGCAACGCGTTCATCGGCGCGGCCCCACGGTCACACGCTCACTTCGAGCGAGGCTTCGCCGGCGTAGATGCGCTTCACGATTTCCTCGATGGGTTCGTCTTCGATCAGCAGGTCGCGCACCTCGACCGTATCGAGAATCTGGCGGATCAGCTCGGCGGCGCTCACGCGTCCGCGATCGAAGCGCACGCGGTAGGTCACTTCATCGACCGGCTCGAGCTCCAGGCCGTCGCGGCAACAAGCGATCAACCGCGCCGCCTGCGTGCGGTCCTTAAGGACGAATTTCACCTGCTTGGTTCGGAGCAGGCGCTGCTTCAGGTCTTCGAGCGGGCCGTCGTAAAGAACGCGGCCATGGTCGATGATCATGATGCGGCGGCACAGCTCCTCGATGTCGTCGAGGTCGTGCGTGGTCAGCAGCACGGTCGTGCGGAATTCGCGGTTGATCGAGCGCAGGAATTGGCGGATGTGATGCTTGGCGACGACGTCGAGGCCGATCGTCGGCTCGTCGAGAAAGAGCAGCGGCGGATTGTGGAGCAGCGCCGCGGCAAGATCGCAGCGCATGCGCTCGCCGAGCGAGAGTTTGCGCACCGGAGTGTACAGGTATTCGCGGATGCCCAGGATTTCGTTGAAGTGCTCCATGCGCGCGTCGAAATCGCGCTGCGGCACGTCGTAGATTCGGCGCAGCAGCTTGAACGATTCCACCACGGCGATATCCCACCAGAGTTGCGTGCGCTGGCCGAAGACGGCGCCGATCGTCTTCACGTATTGCGCGCGCTGCCGGTAGGGCACGAAGCCGTTCACGCGAATCTCGCCGCTTGTGGGAACGAGAATCCCGGTGAGCATCTTGATGCTCGTCGATTTTCCGGCGCCGTTGGGTCCGATGTAGCCGACCATTTCGCCGCGGCCGATCTCGAAGCTGACGCGGTCGACGGCAGCGACGGTGCGGTATTCGCGCACGAAGAGATTCTGGATCGAGCCGAAGAGCCCCTCGCGGCGCTTGAAACTGCGGAAATGCTTCGAAAGATCGCGAACGTAAATCGGTGTGTCCGGGGTCATGAAAAGAAGATTCTAGCATTGGCGGGCGGCGCGCGCCGTTTAGGATGCGGCTACGCGGTGTGGCCCCGGGCGACCAATTCATGAACGCGTGCCACAATTTCACCGATGGTGACCGGCCGGTAGAAAACGGCTTCGACGGGAGGCAGCGCGACGGTTTCGGTGCGCGAAGCAATCAGGATCGTGGGCACGCGCTCGACGAGCTTCCGGATCGCCGCGTCGCCGGCGAGTTCGGGGATCGCCTCGAGCACCACGACGGCCGGTAATTGACCGCTCGCGACGGCCCGGCCCGCGTCGGCCGGCGCATCCATGCCGAGCGCGTCCACGCCCCGCTCGCGCAGTTCCGCCCGGACGCCCGTGCGAAGCGCCCAATCGCGCGCGATCACGAAGACAATCGGCATCTCGACCTCCGAGTCTAGCATCCAGAGAAATGGGGTCCTCGGAATCGGCCGGCGGGTTTGCGTAGGAACGCCGGAAACGGTCTGTTACAATTTTCGTTATTTTGTGCGAGCTGCGCGGAAGCGCGGCACTATGGCGGAAACGAACACACGGAAAAGAGTGATTTTGGCCGTCGGGTGCGCGGTCGTCCTGGTGATCGCGTATTTTGCCCTGCGCAAAAGGCCGCCGGCCGTGCCTGTAGTGGAAGTCACGCGCCAGGATTTGAACGCGAGCATCACGAGCAACGGCAAGGTCGAGCCGATCGCGCCGTACGTGGCGCACGCCGAGTTTCAGACGTTCGTGGCCAAGGTAAACGCGACCGAAGGGCAAGCCGTGCGCCGCGGCGAAATGATCCTGGCCCTGGATGCCGCGGACGTTCGCGCGCAGCTCTCGCAAGCCCGCGCCGACCTGCTCTCCGCGCGGAACGACCTGCGAAACGCGCGCGCCGGCGGGCCTCCCGACGAGGTGGCGCAGCTGCACGGCGATCTCGCAGCCGCGCGCGTGCAAGTGGCCAATTTCGAGCGCGACGAAAAAGAGCTTGAGGCGCTGGTGGCCAAGCAGGTGGCGACGCGAGACGAACTCGCCCAGACGCAGGCCAGCCTGGCGAAGGCGCGCGCGAATCTGCAGGCGCTCGAAGCCAAGAAAAAAGACTTGGAGCAGCGCTCGGAATCGATCGTCGAAAGCGCCAGCCTGCGGCTGAGCCAGGCGCAGGATCAGGTACAGTCGCTCGAAGAGAAGGTGCGCTCGGCGACGGTGATCGCGCCATTCGACGGCACGCTGTACTCGCTGCCGGTGAAGGCGGGCGACTTCGTGAAGCCGGGCGATACGCTGGCAGAAATGGCGGACCTGCGGAAAGTGCGCGTGCGCGCGTTCGTTGACGAGCCCGATCTTGGCGGCCTCGAGCCGAATCAGGACGTCGACATCACCTGGGACGCGAAGCCCGGCAAGGTCTGGACCGGGCGCACGGAACAGATTCCGAAGCAGGTCGTCTCGCGGGGAATGCGCAGCGTGGGCGAGGTGCTCTGCTCGGTCGATAATGCCAGGCTCGAGCTGCTGCCCAACGTCAATGTCGAAGTCAGGATCCTCGTGAACGAGCGCCGCGGCGTGGTCGTCGTGCCGCGCGAAGCCGTCGGCGAAGACGGCGGGCAGCACTACGTTTTTCTCGTCGAAGGCAACACTGTGCAGCGGAGAGTCATCACGGTAGGAATTGCCAGCGCTTCGAACTACGAAGTGCTGTCGGGCTTGACTGCGGGCGATCGCGTGGCGCTGCCGCGAGACCGGAAACTTCGCAACGGGATGGAGATTCGTCCGACGGAGGCTGAGTGAAAACGCGACGGCGTTGTCTGATGGCGGTGATTTCGAGCGTTTGCCTGATAGTTTCCTACTGCGCGGCTTCGAGCGCCGCGGCTTCACCGCAGGATGCGTCGGTGATTGTTTCTGAAGCGCAGCATCAATTCGAAGCGGGGAACTACTCGGGCGCCATTTCGACGCTCCAGCCTTTGGCGTCCTCGAATTCGACCAACCCCGACGCGTATTACTGGCTCGGCCGCGGCTACTACGAGCTGCGCGACTACGATAACTCGATCGCCAATCTCGAGAAAGCCGTCGCGATGAGTCCCAAGAATTCCGTCTATCACGATTGGCTCGGCCGCGCCGACGGCGGCAAAGCCGATGTCGACCGCAGTTTCTCTTTCGCGCGAAAAGTGAAAAAGGAATTCCAGATCGCGGTCAGCCTCGACGGATCGAATCTCCAGGCGAGGCGCGATCTCGAAGAGTTTACGCTCGACGCCCCGTGGATCGTGGGCGGCAACAAGGACGAAGCCCTCGAGCAGGCCGACGCAATCGCCGCCGCCGACCCGGTCGCCGGCCACCTGGCGCATGCTCTCTACGACCGCGAGGCTTCCAAGAACAATCAGCAGGCCGAGAGCGAGTACCAGCAGATTCTCCTGGCCAAGCCGAAAAAGCTCGAACCCTTCTTCGAGGTCGCTGACTTTTACATCGCCCAGAATCAGCCGGCCGGGATCGATAACGCGATTCAGGCGGCCGCAGCGGTCACCCCCACCGACCCGCGCATCGCTTTTTATC
>Ga0335074_10017272_pt1 | contig 10173 bp, 10 predicted proteins | sample Lox_Sample_23_FD_206715 | JGI IMG/M metagenome (GOLD analysis project Ga0335074, IMG submission 206715) | Soil microbial communities from Loxahatchee National Wildlife Refuge, Florida, United States - Lox_Sample_2.3 | ecosystem: Environmental > Terrestrial > Soil > Wetlands | place: USA...
GAAAACTTAGTGAGCGGCCGCATCGCCGAGACGACATCGACGATCTGGAAACGCGCCTGACGGGACGACAGAATTCCCTTCTGCCCGGTGATCATGATCATCGGCATCGCCCCGAGCAACGCATAGGCAGCGCCGGTCGCAAGGTTCAGCGCTCCGGGCCCGAGCGTGGTGATGCAAACACCCGGCTTGCCGGTGAGCCGTCCGTGCGTGGCGGCCATGAACGCCGCTGCTTGCTCGTGGCGGGTCACAATGAGCTGGATCGACGACGTCCGGATGGATTCGACGACGTCGAGGTTTTCTTCTCCCGGGATGCCGAAAATCCGATCGACGCCCTCATTTTCCAGGGCCGCGACGAGCAGGTCGGAACCTTTCATGGCGACGATCTCCTGTTGAGATTCGGAGTGTAATGTCGGGCGGCGGGGCGCCAACTCACCAGCCAGCAGCCGGTCGCAGCCACGATGAAGCCCGCCATCGCCGCCGGCGTCAGCCGCTCGCCCAGGAACAGCCAACCGAGCACCGCCACGGTGCCAGGGATCAGGTAGAAATTCGCCGTCGTCCGCGCCGCGGTGCCGCGCGCCAGCAGGAAGAAATAAAGCCCCATCCCGCCGAGCGAGACCGCGGCGGTGTTCCAGACCACTGCGGCGACCGTCGCCGGCGTCCATTCAGCGTGCATTCTCTCCAACAACACCGCTCCGAGCGCACTGACCAGGGCGGCGGCAACGAACTGCGCTGTGGCTCCCGCCAACAGCGGGACGCCGCGGCAGAAGCGGCCGAACCAGAGCGTCCCGGCGACCAGGCCCAGGACACCAAGCCCGCCCAGCAGCAGCCCGTCGAGCCGGGCGGTGCTTTCGGCTGCCTCCAGCCCGACCACCAGAGCCACCCCAACGACGCCCAACACCAGCCCAAGCCACTGAAGGGCACGAAGCTGTTCGCCCAGCACGACCACACCGAGGGCCGCGGTCAGCAGCGGCGTCAGGGATTGTACCAGCGCGAGTGGGGCCGCGCTGACCAGCGTCAGCCCAACATGCGGTGCCATCAGTCCCACCGCGTTCACCAGCGCCCCGGCGATTGCGCAATGCAGCCAGCGCCGTCCGCCAAGCGACCGCCAGGACCGGCGCAGCACGAGCATCAGCACCACAAGGACAGTGGCGCAACCGGACAGGCGGATGGCGACGAACAGCAGCGGCGTCAGATGCCTGAGCCCGGTTTTGGCCGCGATGAACGAGGAGCTCCACAATAGCACGAAGCCGAGCGGAGCCAGCCGGGGCAACATGGCGATGACACCGAGTGGGCGGAGGAGGCGGTGCGAAGCTCATACCGCCGGAGGGGGCGTCTGACTATTTGGGTGCCGGAACTCCGGCACGAGACGGTCGAGAAGCCGCGCCTGCGGGTCAACATCGATCGGGGTCGTTGTCTTGCCTTCTGAGCACGATCCGGCCGAGAGCATCGCCGACATGATGAAAACGCCGAGCGGGTCGAGCTCTATCTCGCAGGCATGGACCGACAGACGTTCGAGCGCGACGGACGGACACGCGACGCCGTTGAACGTTGCCGGGAACGGTCTGCGAGGCTGCCCACCGCACGACAGCCACGACCGACTTTGCCAGGCAGGTGATTGCTACACTGCGCGCGCACGAGCCAGAGCTGCGCCACGCCGGTATCTGTCGCCTCTCGCTGTTTGGTTCCGTCGCTCGGGGTGATTCAGAAGCCGAAAGTGATGTAGATCTTGCCGTCGAATTTGATCCCGACGCTGAAATGGACCTGATACGGTTGGTTGCTCTTGAGCGTCGGATTGGCGAAACCCTCGGCCGTCCCGTCGAAATTCTTCCCGAACCGATCAAGAGCCCGCGTCTGCGGGCGAATGTGGAGCGAGATCGTCGGATTGCCTTCCAGGAACGGCTAGCCTTCACCACATCATTGAGAATGCCGAGCGTGTCGCACGGTATCTCACCGACCTGGATCGCTAGGCTAGCTTTGAACCATGGGCGCCGCCACTCAGCGCGCAGCAAGCGGCTTTCACCCAAACAGATGGACGCGATTTCGCGCGGACGAGCGCGGCTCCCCGTTTCGCTCTCCCCAAAGAGCAGGGTGCACGGTGCGGCGGAGACGGCGGGATTTGATTTTCGACTATGGGGTGCTACCCTTCGCCGATGACAAAGCTTCTCGACGATGCGCTTGAAGCAGCGCGCAACCTTCCGCCGCACGATCAGGACAAGATCGCCCGCATTGTGCTGCGGCTTGCCGGAGCCGATGACGAGCCGCCTGTAGCACTCTCACCCGAAGAGCGTGCCGCTATCGCTGCCTCGAAAGCCGCGGCCGCGCGCGGTGAATTCGCGACCGACGATCAGATACGCGCGGTGTGGTCCAAACACGGCCTGTGAGGCTCCGCTACACCCTTCCGGCACTCGCCGAACTCGACGCGGTCCTCGATCATATCGCGGGCCGCTCGCCGCAGGGTGTACGGCGCATTCAGACGCGCATGAAGGCCATCATTGATCTTCTCTTGCTTCATCCCAACATCGGCAGGCGCACGAACGACCCATCCATTCGGCGCATGACGGTATCGCCTTATCCCTATCTGATTTTCTATGAGGTCACCGAAACCGAGATCGTCATCCATGCTGTTCGCCATGGTGCCCGCGATCCTTCCAGCATGCCCGGTGCCTCCTAGTTGCGATGAGCAGCGCGAGCACCTCTCCCGACGCGCCGCTCAGCCAGCAAGGCCACCTCCAGCACGTCGAGCTGTAAGAAGACAAGCAGCCCGACCATCAAGCCGAGCGCGATAGTGAGCGGCAGATCGATCAGCAGGAGCCACTCCGGCAGCCCGAGCGTGCATCACACGACCCGGAGGTCGGCATGCGCGGCATCGCTGAACAACGTCATCGCAAGCGACAATTCCGCCAATGTCCCCCAGATCGGCGGCTGTCCGACTTGACGAAATAAACGTCAACGCCGGGTGGGCCGGGGTCTGCCAGTCGTTCCCAGACGCCATTGAAAGTGCAGGGCGAGGCCGCGCACTGGCCGTTTTTTGCTGGACTTTCCGAAGAATCGGGACTAATCGCGATTGTGGATCAAAGGGCATGCCGGAAGGGCGCCCAGGGGCGCAGGAAACGTATGCGGACAGTGTGCTCGGCCTTTGTTTGCGCTGCGGTCGTTATAGTCGCGCCAGCCGCATTCGGACAGCCGCAAATTACCCAGTCAGCGCCCTATGAGGACTACTACAGAGGCCCGGAAGCGCAGTTCCTGCATCAATCTATCGTCCTGATATTTGCCGAGCGTCCGAACCAATCCTCAAGATATTCCATCCGAGACGCGATCTGCAATTTCGATCCGAACGGCGGCCTCATTTTCTTGTGGGAAAAGCCGGGCTTTGGAACAGGTATTCGATACCCACTGCCGCCCGGACACTGCATGACATCATCGCAGGACAGCGACGCTTACCAGTCCGACACGGACGCACCGATTCTATTTACCCAGCATAACGTACCGACGCACGCGAGTGCTTACCTACCAGCTCCCAAAGGTCAGGCAGACTCGACTACGAGAACGCAAGCAACTTGGCTTCAAGATGGGATGGCAACCACCGTTGAGTTTGTAATTAATGAGGCTATCGACAAGAACGGAATCGCATCCTATAGCATATCATGGTCAGAAGGTACTCCGTCACTCGCCATCTCATTCCCCCTTTCCGAGGAAATTTCGCATGACGTAGTGCAGATGCTGGTGAAAGAGGGGGTGAAGGCCGAGATAACAACCGCAGGCAAGGTCGCAGTTGGTGATGACCTCGAGCGCCTGCGCATACCACCTGACACGAAATTCCTGGCACTTTGGCCGTTTGGGCGACCTTTCACAGGGAATTTCTCTTATAAACCTGAGAAGGATGAAGCGGTTATCGAGCCAGTCCTCATACTTGACAGGGATAGGAATGTGATCGCGGTATCAACGTATCGTGTAAACAGATAATGTCTACTTAGCCAAACAGGCCACAGTTTAGGCATGTTACAAGTGCTCTATGACAGATTAATTCTGCTTCCGTACCCGGTGGTGGCTCGAGAACTATTTTGCTATGCAGGACTAGGCGGTGTCGTGCTTGGCGTCCTCGCAGCCATCCTTCTCTACAAGCAGTCGAAGAAGCGGGGTTACGGCTCCTTGTTCTGGAGCGGGCGTGTGATAGGGATCGCAGTGATATTCGTAGTTCTATTCTTCAGTTATTATGCAATGTTTAGCTTGATCGACACGCCTACGGTTACAATTGAGTATGTAGAGGCTCTACTATTCTTCTGCGTCCACCTTCTCTTGAGCACTTTTGTGGTCCTAATACTTCTGCTGGCACCCTCGAACCTGATCAGGCGGATTGCATCGCTATACCGGGGCGGCCCCCGCTCATAGCCGGAAGGGCCGAGAGCCTTGTCTGGCAAAGGTTAGCTTAGCTATGCTGGGCCCAACGTGACGGCGGATCGGCTGTTCGAGGAGATGAAGCGCGCAGTCAATGCGGGGCGGAAGTGACGCGGTGGCAATGCGCGAACGGAAAGGGTCACCAACGCTCATTGTCCCTATGAATTCACTGGGTCGCCCTCCGTAGAGTAAGGTCTTTCAGCTTCGGCCCCCCGATCATCTTCACTGCATCCAGAAGCCCCTCAACTGACAGGCCGCCAGCAACACGAACAAGGGGGACTCTTTCCATTGCTTTCCTCCCGACTGTGCCTCAGAAGTGACTGGCGCTACAACTCGCGTCACGCGGCGTTTCCTTCGCGGTCGAGATGATGCCGTGCCCCGGCTGCGAGACGGTCCTGTATGGCCTTCTCGACTTTCGTGGGATAGGTCGTCCAAGCTTGCCCCAGGCGTGTGTGGCCTGGACGGCGCTCGTTACAGCCCTTGGTGCCGGAGATGCCAACGTCTCCATATACCGCAGCCACGTGGCAGCCGCGTCCCCACGCCACGGCTTCCAACACAATGCCAATAGGCGGGACGTGTCATGCGGTCGAGAAGACTCGAACTTCCACGGGGTTTCCCCCACAAGCACCTCAAGCTTGCGCGTCTACCATTCCGCCACGACCGCACCGGGGGCGAAGTCGCGGGATATACAGGATGACCGACGTCCCTTCAATCGATGCCGACTGGCGCGTAACCGACGCCCTCACCCCCTACCCCGACGCCCTCGCCGCCATGCGCGCCCGCGTCGCCGCAATCCGCGCCGGCACAGCCCCCGAACTCGTCTGGCTCCTGCAACACCCCCCGCTCTACACCGCCGGCACCTCCGCCAACCCCGCCGATCTCACCGACCCCCATCGCTTTCCCACCTACCAGGCCGAGCGCGGCGGCCAATGGACCTATCACGGCCCCGGCCAGCGCATCGCGTATGTGATGCTCGACCTCACCCGCCCGCACGGCGCAATACCCGCCCGAGACGTCCGCGCCCACGTGCACGCCCTCGAAGAATGGATGATCCGCGCCCTCGCCCGCTTCGGCATCGCCGGCGAGCGCCGCGAAGACCGCATCGGCGTCTGGGTCGCTGACCGCGCCACCGGCACCGAAGCCAAAATCGCCGCCATCGGCGTCCGCATCACCCGCTGGGTGAGCTGGCACGGCGTCGCCCTGAACGTCGCCCCGGACCTCGAGCATTTCGCCGGCATCGTCCCCTGCGGGATCGCCGGCCACGGCGTCACCAGCCTGGCCGCCCTCGGAGTGTCAGCCACGCTCCCCCAGGTTGACACGGCGCTCCAGGCGGCCTGGCCCGAGGTGTTCGGAGCCGGCGCGGACTGACATCACCCCGAATCCCGCCCACAACAACCGCCCCTACCAGGATCGAGCCCGATAGAATCCCGGCTGCTCCGGCGGATCTGCCAGCTCCTCGGTGATACTCACCACCTCCGCCAGCCGCGGCCCCCGCCGGCACATCCGCGCCAGCTCCTCCACCGCGTCCACATCTCCGGCGATCAGCGCTTCCACCGAGCCATCGGTCCGGTTGCGGACCCAGCCGTCCAGCCCCAGCGCCTCCGCCTGGTCCACCAGCCAGTCGCGGAATCCGACCCCCTGCACACGGCCGGCGATAACCAGACGCTTGGCATTCATCCCCCCAGACCCCTCCCCTCGTCCCGCGCCAACTCCATGAAGCGGGCCGCCAGCGAGATATCCGCAGCAATCGACGCCCGCCGCGCCGCCGCCTCGGCATCCTCGCCCCATTTCTCCGCCTGAAACAGCTCGTCAAGCGCCCCCAACGCGTGCGCCTCGGCCGCATCGATCCGCCCCGAGGCCAGCGCCAACCCAAGCAGCAGGCTGCCCAAAGCCGGCACCGCCAGCCCGAGCCCGGCCAACGCATACGGATCGCACGCCGCCACCGCTCGCCGTAAAGAAGCGATGCTCCCCCGGTGCTGACGGATCGGCGCCACACCCGTCCCCACCCGCAGCGGCGCGTCATATTCGGCGGCCGCCCAATCCAACCAAGGCTGCCACCGCCGCGCCTGGCGCCGCACCAGCTCCTCCGGTCTCTCGGCCCGATAACACAGCAGGTCCGTCTCGCCGTAACGAGCGATCGCATCCACCGTTGGCCAGGGATCGCCGGCGATGCGCTCCTGCGCGGTACCGGCGAGTCGGGTCAGCGGTGTGTCCTCGAACGACAGCGACCCGTCCCTGCCGCCTCCGGCGGCCTGCCACTCCGCCGCGACGGCGAGCGCCAGCCGCTCCGGCCCAATCCGCAACACCGCCCCGCCTGGTAGCCGCATGGGCCGACGATCCAACAGCACCACGAACCCTGCCTCGATGGGCTCGATCGCCGCCGTCTCCCAGAACCGCCGCACGTCCGCCCTCAGGGCAGCAACTGCCGCAGCAGCGCCCCGGCGTTCGGCAGCTTGGGCTTCGGAGCCGCCGGTGCCGGGGCGGTACTGCTCACCGCGGCGCCGCAGGACGGGCCGCTTCCCCCCAGTACCGCCAGCGGGTTGTTCTTCCCGGCCAGCGCACCGATCACGACCTCGACCCCCTTCTCCGCCGCGCCCGTCCGGTTCAACGCCACGCGCGGATCGCGGAACCCGCCGGTAACAGTCAGCGGCACCGCGATCGCGGTGCCTCCGACTCGCCCCTGCGACTGCAGATGCAGATCGAGCGTCTCGTTCGCCAGGTTCAGCGTCCCACCGCCCGACAGCGAAATCAGGCTGGAGCTGAGCGCCAACGGATTGAGCGTCGCCACCCCGTTGCGTGCCTCGAGCCGGGCGTCGAAGCAGCGAATCTCGCTGGTGCCGCCCTGGCTCAGCATCCCGATCGGATTGGCTCGCGCAATCACCGGCCCGAGCGCCTGCTCCAGGACCCGCGTCTCGATCTCGCCCCCCGACATGCTCGCGGTCGCCGTGCCGTTCAGGCTGGCGGCGATCGCATGCGGGCTATCGCCACTGCCGTGCAGGTCGGCTGTGATGGCGACCGAGCCCTCGGCGAAGGCCGGCTGGCCCGCCAAGGCCAGAAGCGAGGCAAGCGCGACCGACGGCGCTTTCAATTGCAACGCCACCGGCGGACCGGCTTGCGTCGAGTCCACGGAGAGCGCCAGGTCGAACGTCCCGGCCGGCAGCGTCGCCTTGAACGGCGCGAGCTGAAGCTTGCCGTCCTGCAGCATCAAGTGTCCGGACACATCGTGCCAGGTCTGGCCCCCGGTGGTCAGCGCGGCCGCGGTCAGTTGTACATCCGCATTCACATGTCGCAACTGATCGAACGGCAGCTTGCTATCAGGAATGACATGCGCACCCGACTTCACCTCTCCCGCTCCGCGGGAGAGGTCGCCGCGCCCTTGCGCGGCGGGTGAGGGTGCCGGCGCCCCGGCCGGCGGTCGCGCGGCGGGAGTTGGCTGGTGGAATGCTGCCAGCACCGCATCGAGATCAAGCCGATCGGATGTCAGGCGCGCGGTAACGGACGGTGGCCGACCGAAGCTGAACCCCGCATCGCCGGCTAAGTCCCCCGGCGCCGAGGTCAGCTTCGCCCCGTGCAGCTCGAGCCCCTTCCGCAGTCCATCTGGCGCCGTCACATGCCCCTGGAAGGCAACATTCTTAACAGGAGGCAATGGCCGCCCCGCCAGCGGCGACAGGGCACTCAGGTCCGGGATCGCCGCGCTGGTGTCCAGATCAAGCCCGGTCAGATGCGCCGGGTCCGCGATCCCGCCCTTCACCGCCAGACTGGCACCCGCAGCGGTCGCGCTGATATCCACCGGGAACGGCCCGGCGGGCTGGCCGGTCAGCAGCTTCGCCGGCGCCCCAAGGGAGGCACTCAAGGTCAGCGGCGCGCCGCCATAGCTTCCGGCCAGGTCGGCGTGCACAGGCTGATCCAGCCCCGGTACGGCAACATCGAGCTTGTCGAGCTTGAGCCCTGGCAGTACCGGCGACAGGTCCGAAGCGCCCGCCCGCAGACTGAGCTCCGAGAGCCGTGGGATCGGCCCACCGCTGTCGGCGACCTGCGCCGAGAACTCCACCTCGTGCAGCGGCGGCAGCTTGGCCTTCGGCGCGAACGGCGCCAGCGCCGCCAGATCGGGGATCGAGCCGTCCAGCGCCAGCTTGTAACCGCTGCCCTCCAACGGCCTGGCAATCGTGCCGGTCACATGCACGGTAGCCCCCGCCGCGGCCAGCGTCAGCTTGACCGGCCAGGGGGCCGCGCCCGCCGGCGCCTGCAGCGCATCCAGCGAACCGGTCTGCGCGCTCGCCGTGAAGGCCAGCCCGTTGACCACCGCATCGGCGGTGAGATGCATGGGCCCGCCCGAGGGCGCCAACACCTGAAGCCGGCGAACAACAATCGCCGCCACATGCCCGGTGCGGTCGTCTCGATAGGCGAACGTCCCGTTCTCGATCCGCACGTCGGACACCGCGAGCCGCAGGCGCCGTGTCTCAGCCGGCCGCGCTTCGACTGCCGGCGGCGCCGCCGGCCGCGCCGCCGCCGGAGCAAAGCGCCAGTTGGTTTCGCCCTGCGCCGTCCGCTCCAGCAGCACATCCGGGTCCACCAGCACCAACCGTTGAAGCACGATCCGCCGGTGCAACAGCCCGAGCAGGTCAAGCTGCACATCGACCGCCTGCACGCGCGCCATGTCTGGACGGGAGAAGCCCGGCGGATTGCCAAGCACGGCGTCGCGCACCTCGATCGTCGGCTGTAATGAGAATTTCAGTCCGATCGGCCCGTTCAGCGCCAGCGTCCGCCCGGTGGCCGCCCGCACCGCGGCGACGATCCGCGGCTTGTAGGAATTGGCGTTGAACGTCGCCACGAACAGGACCGCCGCGACCACCACTACCCCGACAACGGTCGCGAGCGAAATCAGCCCGGCAACAAGCCAACGCCGGCGGTGTTTGGGTCGATCGGACACGGCATCTCCCCTTTTTTGGTCAGCGCCGCTGCGGCGCCCGTGCCGCCGGGGCGGCGAAGCCGAGCGTGCGGAACGTCTCCGCCATGTGGGGCGGCAGCCCCGCCTCGACCAGCAGCGAGCCCCCGGCGGGATGCGGCAGCAGCAGCGCCCGGGCGTGCAAATGGAGCGCCTCCGACAATCCGGCTACGGTGGCGCTGAAGGCATTGTTCTGGTCGGGCCGCGCGTAGGTGACGTCGCCCAGGATCGGCGCGCCTATCGCCACGCAATGAACGCGAAGCTGGTGCGTGCGCCCGGTCAGCGGCCGCAGCTCCAGCCAGGCCAGTTTCTGCCCGGCATGGTCCAGCGTGCGGTAGTCGGTGATCGCGCGGGCGGCGTCCTTGTCGTTGCGCTCGGCCGGGGCGGTGCGCTGGCCACCCGCCGCGGCGATGCGCCTGAGCGGCAGATCGATCCGGCCTTCCGGCGGAATCGGGCGGCGGGCCGTGACGGCCCAATAGGTCTTCTCGACGCTTCGGCCGCGAAACGCTGCGGCCAGTTTCGCGGCCGTGCCCGGCGTGCGCGCCAGCACCAGCACCCCCGACGTATCTTTATCCAGCCGATGCACGAGGCGCGGCCGGTGCTCGGATCCGAAGCGTAGTGCGTCGAGCCAGGCATCGAGATGGCGGGTGATCCCTGGGCCGCCCTGTACCGGCAGGCCGTGCGGCTTGTTCAGCACCAGCAGATGCTCGTCGCGATACAGGATCAGGCCTTGCAGGTCCTTTGCCAGGCCCGGATCGATCTCGGCCGCCGGCTTCGGTGCGGGCGACGCCAGCGGCAAAGGCGGCACGCGGACGGCCTGCCCGGCCATCAGC
>Ga0335074_10017274_pt1 | contig 10172 bp, 3 predicted proteins | sample Lox_Sample_23_FD_206715 | JGI IMG/M metagenome (GOLD analysis project Ga0335074, IMG submission 206715) | Soil microbial communities from Loxahatchee National Wildlife Refuge, Florida, United States - Lox_Sample_2.3 | ecosystem: Environmental > Terrestrial > Soil > Wetlands | place: USA: Florida...
GAAAGACGGAGCCGCCGAGCACGATCGGGCGTGTACATCCATGAACCGCCTATGCCGCCTTCCATTTGTTTTAGTCTGCCCTGTGACGAGGTTGGTCGTCAAAGCTTTCAGCAGGCAAACCGAAAGCCCCGGATCGGACTTGGGTCTAGGATTTCCGCGCCGGCTTCGGGGGTACAATGCGCATGGCCGAATCGTTGAGCGACGCCCTGCCCGACCTCGTCCTTCTGGTGCGGCGTGATGGGGTGCTGTTGGCCCATCTCGGCGGCCGCAGCGTCGCCGCGCTCGTGCCGGCCGAGGACGCCGCCGGCCAGCGCCTCGAGTCGATCTTTGCGCAGCCTGTGGCCGAGAGCCTCAGGCGAGCGGTGCGCCGTGCGATCGCACAGCGCGCCACCCTCGACCTCCCGTTCGCAAGCGCCGGCGCCCGTTACGAGATGCGCGCGTCCGCGCAGGGACCCGATCGCGCGATCTGCGTGATCCGATCCACCACCCAGGGCGCCGATGAGTTGCCCGGCGCCGATGAGCTCGCGCGGCCCCAGTTCGATCGGCGCGGATTCTTGCGTCGCTTTCACGACACCCTGTCGCTCGCGGCCATCCAGGAGAAGCCCGCGGCGCTCGCGCTCATTCACCTCGACGGGGTCGCCGACATCGCCCGGGCGGTCGATGCGAAGGTAGCCGAGCAAGTGCTGAGCACTGCGATCCTGCGATTGCCGGATCAAGTGCCGCCGGAGCAATCCGCGGGCGCCGGGCAGTGCTACCTCGGGCAGCTCAATACGGAGCTGCTGGCCATGGTCATGGAATGCGCCGACCGAGATGCGATCGAGACGCGGGTGGCACAGGTCTGCGCGACCCTGCGAGAGGCGGTGCAGATCGGCGATTCGGCGTTTTACCTGACTCCCTATGCAGGGGTCGCGGTGCTGGGAAAGGATGGCACCTCGCCCAAGAGCCTGCTCGACAAGGCGCGTGCGGCGGCGGCGGAGGCGCGCAGATCGAATTCCGCGGCCGCCCTCTTCTTCACCGATACGCTCAAGCTGCGCTCGCTCGCGCGCCTCGACATCGCCCGCGAGCTGCGCGAGGCGATCGCCAACCGGGAGATCCGCCTGCGCTACGTCGGCCGCCACGATCTCGCCACCGGCCGTCTGGTGGCGCAGGTCGGCTATCTGCGCTGGTCCCATCGGCTGCGCGGCGAGCTCGCCGCCGCCGAGTTCCTCGGCGTGGCCGAGACGACCGGGCTCGCGACCGTCCTGTCGCGCGCGATTCTTCGGGATCTGCGCGATGATTTCGCCGCCATGCAATCGCGCCTCGATGAGCACGTGCGGATATCGTTCGGGGCGCTCAGGCATCACATGCTGCAGGAGGAGTTCGTCGACGACATCGGACGCTTTCTCGCCGAAGGCGGCATCCCCGCAGCGCGCTTGGAGCTGCGCATATCGGAGCGGGCCTTCGCGACGATCAATCTGTGCGCCTATGACTCGCTCAGCCGGCTGGGGGTGCAGATCGTCGTCGATGAGGTCGGCCGCGGGTTCACCTCGCTCGATCGGCTGGCGCGCGCGCCGATCTGGGGATTACAGCTCGACCGGGCCTGGGTCACCGCCCTGAGAACCGACCCGGTGGCGCTCAAGATGTGCCGTGCCGGCATCCGCGCGGCGGCGGCGCTCGAGCTCATGCCCATCGCGACCGGCGTGGATGATGTCGCCCAGAGAGGCGCGTTGCTCGAGCTCGGCTGCAAGCAGGGGAGCGGTGACCTGTATGCCGAGGCCGCCGGGCAATTTGACACCCTGATTATGCGACGCGCGTCACACCCCGCGCGCTGAGACATGAGTCCTCTCCCACCGTAACTGCGTCTCGCTTTCGCTGTAATGCGCTGCAACTCGGACCGTCGGGAATCAGCGACGAGCAGGAATCCCCATGAAGACGCCCATTCTCTCATCCGTCCTCCTAGCGGTCGCAGCCCTGTCGCTGACCGGCGCCGCGGTCTCGACGCGCTCGGCGGCGGTCTCGGCACGCTACCTCGTGCAAGCAGACAGCGTGAGCGCCGCGCGCCAATCGGTCGATGCCGCCGGCGCGGCGGTCGAGCGCGAGCTGGCCATCGTGCACGCGGTGGCGGCGCGACTGAATCCGTGGCAAGCGCAGCGTCTGCGCGCCATGCCGGGTGTGCGCCTGTTCGCCGACCGTGCGCTCTCCACGCGCCAATCCTCGGGCCTGCTCGGTGGGCTCACCTCGACCGTGACATCGACGGTGAGCGATGTCGCCTCGGCGACGCTCGTGACCGCCAATCAAGTCCCGCTCGTGTCCAGCGTCACCACCTCGGTGGTCAGCGCCACGAGCGGCAACTCCGTGCCGCAGGATGGCACCGGCGTGAGTACGCCGACGATCTTGTACCAAACCAATTATCCAATGCTGGTCGGCGCCAACACCCTGCAGCAGGAGGGCATCACCGGCCGAGGCGTGACCATCGCGATGCTCGACAGCGGGCTCTGGCAGGCGCTCGGCCAGAATTATGGCGGCCGCATACTCGCCACGATCGATGTCACCGACGGCGGCTCGGGTCCCGTGCTCGGAGATCCCTACGGCCACGGCACCCACATCACGTCCATCGCCGCGGGCGGCGCCGTCAATGTCTCGGGCAACTATCTGGGCATCGCCCCGCAAGCGAATCTCGTCATCGTGCGCGCCTTCGACGGCGAGGGGGCCGGAAGCTACGTCGATGTCATCGCCGGTCTCGATTGGATCGTTGCGCATCGGCGCCAGTACAACATCCGGGTGTTGAACCTCTCGTTCGGCGCAGCGCCGCAATCTTACTACTGGGACGACCCTCTCAACCAAGCGGTGATGGCCGCGTGGCAGGCCGGCATCGTCGTCGTGGCGGCGGCCGGCAACTCCGGGCCCTCGCCCATGACCATCGAAGTGCCGGGCAACGTGCCCTACCTCATCACGGTCGGCGCCCTCACCGACAACTACACGCCCTACGTCCTGACCGACGATCGCCTCGCCTCCTTCTCCTCCGCCGGTCCCACCTACGAGGGATTCGTGAAACCGGAGGTGATTGCGCCGGGCGGACACATGGTGGCGTCCATGAACAGCAACAGCTACCTCGCGAACATCGACCCCGGCTCGATGAACCCGACGCAGGAAATGTTCACCATGTCGGGAACCTCGATGGCGACGGCGGTCACCACCGGGGTCGCGGCATTGATGCTGCAGGCGAATCCCACGCTCACCCCCGATACGGTCAAATGCCGTCTGCTTGCTTCGGCGCGGCCGGCCGTCACCTCGAGCGGCGCCCTGGCCTACAGCGTCTTCGAGCAGGGCGCCGGCCTCATCAATGCGGTCTCGGCGGTCAACAGCACCCTGACGGGCTGCGCCAACCAGGGACTCGACATCGGCGCCGACCTTGCGGGGACCGAGCATTTCGGCGGCCCCGCGAATCAGAACGCCAATGGCGAGTACTACGTCATGAACATGGCCGGCTCGACCTGGGGCGGCTCGCAGTCCGCGGACGGATATTCCTGGTCGACCGCGTTCAATTCGACCCAGGGCTATTACTGGAGCGCGGGCTACGCCTGGACTCAACCGTATGGCTGGAGTCAAGGCTACCCGTGGACCGACGATTACACCTGGAATTCCGGCTACGCCTGGTCGAGAGGCTACGCCTGGAGTCGATCCGTGCCGTGGTGGGGAACGAGCGGATCGCAGGCCGGTGCGTCCACGCCGGCGTCGATCGTGCCCTGGGTGCCGAACCAATAGCCGGAATGTGAAGCGCATCTCCTAATCCGCGCCGGTGGCGCAGGATTGGAAGTCGGTCAAGCCGGCTCGCCTCAGATTCATGCATCGTAAGCAGGTGAGTACCGATATGCATGCAGGCGCTTACCGCTCGCGTTGGCGGCGTTGGCCGGCCGGGGTGATGTGGCTGCTGATCGGCGCCGGGCCGATTGCGGCCGCGGATACGCCCTCACTCGTTCTCGAGCATTTGACACCCTCGGAGGGTCTGCCGCAGGGCACGGTATACGCGACGCTGCAGGACTCCCAGGGGTTCGTCTGGCTGGCGACCGAGGACGGCTTGGTCCGCTACGACGGCCACGAGCTCGTGCGTTATGCCTACTCGCGCAGCGCGGGCGCCAACGGCCTGCCGGGAAATTTCATCCGCGATATCGTCGAGGATGCCCATCATGACCTGTGGATCGCGATCAAGGACGCCGGGCTCGCGCGCTGGAATCGAGCGACGGACAGCTTCACCGTTTATCGGCACGATCCGGCCAATCCCGCCTCCCTCGCGAGCGATACGACGCGCACCTTGCTCGTGGACGCGCGCGGCCGCGTGTGGATAGGCACCTACGATGCCGGGATCGACGTCCTCGATCCGGCCTCGGGCCGCTTCGAGCACTTGCGCCACGACCCGGGAAATCCGAACTCTCTCAGCGACAACAACGTGTTCACGCTTGCCCTGGATCGCTCCGGCGCGCTGTGGGTCGGAACGCTCGCGGGACTCGACCGCTGGCAACCCGAGCGAGGCGCGTTCATTCATTTTCGCCACGACCCGAGCGATCCGCACTCCTTGGTGGGAAGTCAGGTCCTGCAAATCATCGAGGATCAAGGCGGTAATCTCTGGGTCGGCACCTTCGACGGCGGCCTCAACCGCATGGATCACGGGGGTCGGGTGCTCGAGAGCTTCCGGCACGACCCGCACGTCGAGACCTCGCTCGCAAGCGATGAGGTACGCGCCATTCTCGAGGACCACGCCGGGCATCTGTGGGTCGGAACCTCGGAAGGGCTCGATCTGCTCGACCGGTCGACGGGGCGGTTCTCGCACTATCGTCATGAGGAGAGCGATCCGGGGTCGCTGCGCGATTCGAGCATCCTGTCGCTGTACCAGGATTCGGCCGGCCTGGTCTGGATCGGCACGCGCGAGGGCGGCGTCAGCCGCTGGAATCCGCGCAGCTGGGAGCTCGGCGGCCATCGGCCGGACTGGCTCGTCGGCAAGATGGTCATGTCCTTCGCGGACGCACCCGACGGCAAGGTGTGGATTGCCTCGATGGGAGGCGGATTGGTCCGTTTCGACGATGCCACGGGCGAGGCCGCCACCCTCGACCGCATCCTCGGCCGCAATGACGCCCTGGGCGATCAACGCGTGATGTCGCTGCGACTCGGTCGTGATGGGACGCTATGGATCGGCACGATGGCGAGCGGCCTGAAGAAGCTCACCGCCCAGGGACTGCTGCAATCCATTCCCGTGAAAGCCGGCGACCCGCACGCCGTGAGCGCCGCGGGCATCATGACCCTGCTCGAGGCGCGCGACGGCCGTATCTGGGTGGGCACCTGGGGCGGGGGCGCCGATGTGCTCGATCCGGCCAGCGGACTCATCCGTCAACTTCCCTACGATACGGGCGGCACGGCGCGGCCGGGGGCGCTGAGCGCGGAGAATGTGAGCGCGATTGCCGAGGATCTGCAAGGCAACATGTGGCTCGCCACCGATGGCGGCGGCCTCGATCTGGCGCGCGCCGATGGCACGGTCGTGAAGGTATTTCGGCACGACGCCGCCGACCCTGCGAGCCTGCCCTCGAATACGGTCTACGGACTCGACATCGACGGCGAGGGCCGCGTGTGGGTGGCGACCGGCGGCGGCGGTCTCGCCCGCGTCATCGGCTCGGCCGCCTCTCCCGACGCCATCCGCTTCGAGGTGGTGTCGCGCGAGCAAGGACTATCGAGCGACACCGTCTACGGCGCTCTCAGCGACTCCAAGGGACGCCTGTGGCTCAGCGGTAACGCCGGATTGATGCGCTACGATCCCGACACGCACACCGTCAAGACCTATCACCGCGAACAGGGCCTGCAGGGTGAGGAGTTCGACTTCAACGCCTACCATCGCTTGCGCGACGGCCGATTGTGCTTCGGCGGCCCGGGCGGGTTCAATATCTTCGACCCGCTGCGCCTCACCGACGGCAGCCAGGCGCCGCGCGTCGTCTTGACGGGACTCGAGGTGCTGGGCGTGCCGACACCCGGCAAGACGCCCTACTGGCTCATGCATCGTATCGGGCTCGATTACCGTGCGAGCATCGTCTCGCTCGATTTCGCCGCGCTCGATTTCACTTCGCCGAAGCGCAACCGCCTGGCCTATCGCGTGGCGGGGCTGTCGGATCGCTGGATCGATCTCGGAGCCGCGCATCGTGTGACGCTCACCAATCTGGACGCCGGCGATCATCTGCTGGAAGTGCGCGCGGCGAACGCCGATTCGATCTGGAGCGAGCCGCTGCGCCTCACCGTGCACCGCGCTCCGGCGCCGTGGCGCTCGCCCTGGGCCTATGCGGTCTATGCCGTGGTCCTGCTGCTGCTCATCGTCAACCGCGTCCGGTCTCACCGCGCCAAGATCCAGGGCATCGTCGCCGCCAAGCAGCGGCTGGAGTCGGAAGTGGCGCTGCGCACCTGCGAGCTGCTCGAGAGCAACCGCCAGCTGGCGGAAGCCGGGCAGGCGAAGAGCAGCTTCCTGGCACGCATGAGTCACGAATTGCGCACGCCGATGAACGGCGTGGTGGGCATGACGGAGCTGCTGAGCCGCACCGCACTGTCCTCCACGCAGGCGCGACTCACCCAGACCATCCGCTCGTCGGCGCAGATCCTGCTGCAGATCGTCAATGACCTGCTCGATCTGTCCAAGATACAGGCGGGCAAGGTCGAGCTCGAGACCGTGCCGCTGGATTTCGTGCAGATTCTCGAAGAATGCACGACACTGTTTGCGGGCGCGGCGCAAGCGAAGGGAATCGAGCTGATCGTTTGCCCGCCGCTGCCTTGTCCATCCACGCTGCTCGGCGACCCATTGAGAGTTCGTCAGATCGTGCTGAACCTCGTGGGCAACGCGGTCAAGTTCACGCTGCACGGCGAGATCCTCGTCAAGGCCGACATCGATCTCGCCGACTGCGGCGCGGCCGAGGCGCACATCACCGTGGCCGATACCGGCGTCGGCATGGACGCGGCGACCATCGACAAGATCTTCGAGCCCTTCACTCAGGCCGACGAATCGACCACGCGGCGCTTCGGGGGCACGGGTCTCGGCCTGGCGATTTGCCGCGAGCTCGCCGAGCTCATGGGGGGCGCGATCGCGGTGCAGAGCCGGCCCGGGATGGGATCCACGTTCCGGGTGCGCCTGCCTCTGTCGGTGGCCGCGCAGCGGCCGGCGCAAACGCCGCCCGCGTTCGCCGCGCGCGCCCTGCGCATCCTCACCCGCCGGCCGGCGTTCGCGGAGTCGCTGAGCAGGCATGCGAGGATGCTGGGTCTCACGGCGATTTGCGACGAGAGCGGGCTGCGCCCGGACGCGCTGGCCGAGGGCGATCTCATCGTCGCCGATCTCGGCACGCACGCCGCCGCGGTCGAATCCGCGTTCAAGGGCGAGCGCCCGGCACTGCCGCTGGTCATCGTCGGCAGCGCCGCGCAGCTGGAGGCGCTCGCATGCCGGCGCAAGATCGACGCCGACACCGTCGTGTCCAACCCCATTCATCACCAGGCGCTTCTCTGCGCCCTGCGCGTGGCGGCCGGCATGCGGCGCGCGCCGCTGCTCGACCCGGCGCCCGCGGCGCGCCCGCGCGAGAGCCTCCGCGGCCACGTTCTGCTGGTCGAGGACGAGCCGGTGAATGCCGCCGTGGCACAAGGCTACCTGGCCGAGCTCGGCTGCACGTCGGTCTGGGTGGAGAGCGGATCGGAGGCGATCGCGCGCAGTGCCACCGAGCGCTTCGACCTCATCATGATGGACATCAACATGCCGGCGATCGACGGCTTCGCGACCGCCCGGCTGATCCGCCAGCGAGAAGACCCGGGCCGGCGTGTACCCATCATCGCCCTGACCGCTCACGATGCGGCGAGCCATCTCGATTCCTGCCTGAGCGCCGGCATGGACGAACTGATGAGCAAGCCCTACACCCTCGATCAATGCGCCGCGCTGCTGCGCCGCTGGATCAGCCGGGTCGCGCCCGCAGCTCCCGCTTCGCAGGCCCCGTTGAACGAAGCGCCATGGCCCGAAGCGCCGTCGTCGGCAGCGCCGTCGCCCGGCGCGGCACCCCGGGAGGCGGCGCTGATCGATCCCAACACGGTGCTCGGGCTGCGCAGCCTGCGCGGCGGCGGCGCCCACTCCGACCTGTACTCCAAGCTGGTGGAGCTTTTCCGGCCCGCCTCGACTCGATCGATCGAGGATCTCCGATCGGCGCTCGCCGCGGAGGATTTCCCGGCGGCGGCCGCGCTCTGCCACAAGCTCGCCTCGAGCTCCGCCAACGTGGGGGCGCTCGCTTTCAGCCGCTACGTTCGCCAGCTGGAGAAATCGTGCGCGGAGCGCGACGCGGCGCGGGCTGCGCGGCTGCTCGACCTCATCCGCGCGGCACATCCGGCGCTGCTCGAGGAGCTGCGGCGCCTCGATCTGCGGGAGAGCGCATGAGCGAGCCTGCCCTGGTCGCCATCATCGCCGACGACGAGGATCTCGGCCGATTGCTGCTCGCCGAGACGGCGGGCGCCTCCGGGCTGACGGCGCTGAGTTTCGACAACGGCGCCGCGGCGCTCGAGGCGGCGCTGTCGCGGGAGGTCGCGATCGTGCTCCTCGATGTCGACATGCCCGGGATGGACGGCTACACGGTTTGCCGGCGGCTGCGCGCCGAAGCGCGCTTCGCCACGGTGCCGATCGTCATGGTGACCGGCCACGAGGACTCCGCCGCCATCAGCCGGGCGTTCGACGCGGGCGCCACCGACTTCATCTCCAAGCCGGTGAACTGGGCGCTCCTGCCGCGCCGCCTCGCCTACATATTGCGCAACGCCGCCGCCGCCGAGCGCATCGAGCGGCTGGCCTACTTCGACACGCTGACCGGGTTGCCGAACCGGCAGCGCTGCATCGACCTGGCGGATCGGCTGTTCGCCGAGGCCGCAGCGACGCAGCAGCAAGTCGCCGTCATCTACGCCGACCTCAACAGCTTCAAGCGCGTGAACGATACTTTCGGACACGCCGTCGGAGATGCGGTCCTGAAGAACGTCGCCGGCAAGCTGGCACGGGTTGTCGCTCCTTTCCAGGCGGCGCACGAGCAGGTGTCCGTGTCGCGCTTCGGCGGCGATGAATTCATCGTCCTGGTCGGCGCACCCCACGCGCGATCCGTTGCGCTCGAGATAGCGACCGCGTGCTCGGCCATGCTCAATGATCCCATCACGCATGACGGTCTGGAGTTCTACTCGGCACCGAGCATCGGCATTGCCGTCTTCCCCGATGACGGGCCGGACGTCGCGACCGTGCTCAAGCACGCCGATACCGCGATGTACCAGGCCAAGGCGGGCGCATCGGGCTCCATCGTGACGTACACCCCGGCGATGAGCGCGCGGCTCAGAAATTGGCTCGACCTCGAGGGGCGGTTGCGACGCGCGGTGCTGGAGGACCAGCTGCAGCTGCATTATCAGCCCAAGTTCCTGCTGGATGATTACCGCCTGGTCGGCGCCGAAGCGCTGCTGCGCTGGTGCGACCCGGAATACGGCGAGATACCCCCGACTCGATTCATCGAGATCGCCGAGGACAGTGGATTGATCATCGATCTGGGCGGCTGGGTCATTCGCGCGGCATGCCGCCAGCTGCGAGAGTGGCAGGCGCTGGGATTGTCGATGCCCGTGGCCATCAATGTCTCGGGCAAGGAGCTCCTGCACGGCGACCCGGCGCGGGTGATCGAGGTGGAAGCGGCCGCCGCCGGCGTGCCCACCTCGTTGATCGAGGTCGAGATCACCGAGTCGCTGCTGGTGAATGATTCCGCCAGAGTTCGCGGCGCTCTCGAGCGGCTCCGTCAGCTGGGCTGCCGCATTGCGCTCGATGACTTCGGAACCGGCTACTCGGCGCTCGCGTACATCACCCGATTTCCTCCCGACCGCATCAAGATCGACAAGGCGTTCGTCCACAATCTCGACCGCTCGGCGAGCGATGCGGCCATCGCCAACGCGATCCTGTCCCTCGGAGACAGTCTCAACGTCACGGTGACGGCCGAAGGCATCGAGCGGCAAGGCCAGCTGGACTGGCTGCGCAGGCGCGGCTGCCACGAGGCGCAGGGTTTCCTGTTGTCGAAACCCCTCTCGGCGGTCGAGTTCGCGCGCCGCTTTCAAGGGTCCGCCGCAGCCCCGCCCGGAGAGGAGCACGCGACCGGCGCCTCACAGGCTCGTCAGGCGGAGTCTCG
>Ga0335074_10017275_pt1 | contig 10172 bp, 16 predicted proteins | sample Lox_Sample_23_FD_206715 | JGI IMG/M metagenome (GOLD analysis project Ga0335074, IMG submission 206715) | Soil microbial communities from Loxahatchee National Wildlife Refuge, Florida, United States - Lox_Sample_2.3 | ecosystem: Environmental > Terrestrial > Soil > Wetlands | place: USA...
TCTGATATCTCCTTGCCAACCTCCGCGGTCGATAGGCCTTCGGGCACCCCGTCACGGTCCCAGGCGTGCCCCGCCGCACATCATCCTGAAGGGATGATGCCCGCTCGCCCTGCCCCGGCGGTCAAGCGTCGATCCGGAACAGCTCCGTGAAGCGCTCAAGCAGTTTCACGTTGCCCTTCAGGATGGTGACCACGTCTTGTTCCACGGCCTGGGCAGGAGTGAGCGTACCCGCGATCAGGTGGCGGATGCCGGGGCCGGTGGCGAACCGCAATTCAGACTCGCCACCGGGCAGCGAGCCTCCGACCGGCGGCGCCGGGGGAGCGATCTGGACCACCTTCAGTTCGTGATCGTTGACCTGGGCACGCAACTCGACCGCACCGACCTGGATCTGGAAGTCGAGAGAGCCTGATGCGAGCTCTCGCCGGAACGCGGTTCGCAGAGCCACTGTCAGCGAGTCGGCGGTGACGATGTCGTCATCCTTGGGTTCGCCCATCGACCGGAATCCCCAGCGGCCAAGTGCGAGCACGATCGCCTCGAGTTCGCGCCCGTATTCCGTCAGCTCGTAGACGAGTCCACAGCGTGCCAGTGGGACCCGGCGGATCACTCCGCCGTCCTGTAACTCCTTCAGGCGTGCGGAGAGGATGTTCGTCGGAATCTTGGGCAGGCCCTGCTTCAGGTCGGTGTAACGACGCGGACCGACGAGCAGGTCGCGGATGATGAGCAGCGCCCACCGTTCCGCGACCAGTTCGACGGCGGTGGTGACCCCGCAGTACTGCCCGTAGCTGCGGGCGGCCACTCAGACCTGAGCCTGCTGGGCCAGATATGCCTCCGGGCCCTGCGCCACCGCTTCCGGCGCCATCCAAAGGAACGACACGACGTTGCCGTCAGGGTCCTCCAAGTCACGGCTGTACATGAAGCCGAGGTCCTGGGCCGCTCCGTGCTCGGTGCCACCGGCAGCCAGTCCCGCCTCGATCGTCGCGTCGACGTCCGCCCTGCAGTCGCGGGTGAACGCGCTCTGGACCTGCGCGGTGGTTGCCGGGTCAGCCACCTGCTTGTGGGTGAAGGTGGCGAAGAACTCGCGCTTGAGGACCATGAAGTAGATGTTCTCGTCCCACGCCAGGCAGGCGGCGTTCTCGTCGGTGAAAAGCGGATTGATGCGCGCGCCGAGTGCGGTGTAGAAGGCCTTGCTGCGCTCGAGGTCGGCGGTCGGGTAGCTCACGAAGATGTTCGTCGCCATGACGGTTGCTCCCTTGATGGTTTGATCCGGCGCGCTCATACTTGCAAAAAACAAGCACGCTTGTCAATAGCAAGTACGGGAGTGAGCCGCCCGCACGGCCCTGACGTCTAGGCTGTGCCCGGTGGCGGTGGGATCAGGGCTTCCGCGCCTGGACGGTTATCCGTTTGAGGTGCGCTACAGCGACGGATCGCTGGCACTGGCGAGGGCCGCGGCCGATGTCGCCGCCAGCGCCTACGTCTACTTCAGTCGCCTGTTTTCAGCAGTTGAGCCCGACATCGCGATCGTCGTGGCCGACGAGACCGACTGGCCGGAGAATGGACCGCCGTACGGGCTGCCGTTCTTCAGGGATGGCGCCGGCGAGATCCGTCCCGGGATCCTGGTCATGCCGTCAGGAGGCGGAGACTTCTGGGTCGCCATGGCACAGGACATCCGCGCTGCGTCACCGCGCGGGTACGCGAAATTACGTGCGACTTACCCCGACGGCGCAGGTGGCGTGGATCTACAGCCGTTCTTCGACCTCATCACGGTTCATGAGCTCGGTCATGCCTTCGAGGTGCTCGGAGACCTGAGATTGCCGACCTCGTGGCTCAGCGAGATCTTCGTCAACTTGGCTTTGCACGCGTTCGTCGCCACCGAGCTTCCCGCGAGCCTGCCAACGCTCGAGACGCTTCCAAGCGTGGGAGCTGGAAGTCGAAAGCTCGCGGCTCGGATGCGCGCCGAGGGTTACAGCAGCCTCGAGCAGCTCGAGGCTCACTACACCGGTGGCGATGACCCGATGAGCCCGCTGAACTACGTCTGGTATCAGCACCGTTGGCTGCGTCTGGCGGCAAGGATGTTCGACGCCGACGGCGAGGAAGTGCTGGTTCGGTTTTGGGCTTGTTTTCACGCGCGGGACCGCCTCAACTCCAGCCAGGCCACGGCGGCGTCCCTGGCCCCGCTCCTGAGAACCGAGGTGAGCCCAACCCTCGGCCGCGCAATCCAGAATTGGCGATAGACCCGCTGGACCGAATGGCCGGGCCGCGTCAAACTATGTCCCCAAGTTCGCCACCGCCGAAGGAGGAACCGTGAGGCATCAGTACACGCTCGCCTACGGGACGCACGCCACGCCCGACGAAGGCCAGTGCGCAATGGAGTGGGTCAGCTACCTGGCCGGCGAGCCCCATAGCGATCAGCCCGCGTGCGTGTCCACAGTCCTGCGCGCCTTCTGCACGTCCCTGAACGACAGCCTCGACGACGCCCCGCGCCAGAAGCTCCGCCCTTACCTGGCGCGCACGATCGGTACCGCCGACGACGGTTACGATGAGGCTCGGTCATGGCTGGCCATGGACTGGCTGATCCGGACCTACACGCCAACCTGGCTGGCGGCAGCAGGGCTAAACGTCCTGGCGCTCGAGCTGGCCGAGCTGCCCGAGATCGCCGCCTCTTCTGACCTTCAGCCCGCGCTCGTGGGGCTGAACGGCGCACGGCGCGAGACGCGGGCGGCGTGGTCGGCGGCGCTGGGTGCTGCCCGCCCCGCGGCGTGGGCGCCGTGGGCTGCCGGGCGGGCCGCGGCTCGCGAGGCGGCGTGGGGTTCCGCCGGAGCGGCGGCGTGGTCGGCGGCTCGCGTGGCGGTCGGCGACATCGCTGGTGACCGCGCTCGCGCCGTCGCCCGAGAGATCGCTGGCGATGCCGCCGCGACGATCGCGCGAGCGGCGCGCGCCGGCGCCGGGCGATCCGAGGCGCGCGATGCGGCCAGAGCGGCGATCGCCCCCACGCTCGAGCAACTTCAGCGCTCCGCGTTCGAGCTACTGGACCGAATGCTGCCGACCGCGCCAGTCGACCTCTCGGCGCTCCTCGACGACCTGGCTTCCGAGAGATCGCTGCCCGTCACGTAGCGCGGGATTTGGATTGCAATCGCATCTGAATCGTTTTACGACACCATCGGCCATGGCTATTCCCGGCTGCGCCGCACCGAGCCGCGGATCGCGGCTCGGATCTGGGCGGCGGTCGGCGACGCGCAAACCATCCTGAACGTTGGCGCCGGCACCGGCTCCTACGAGCCGCCTGGCCGTCAGGTGACCGCCGTCGAGCCCTCGGCGGTCATGCGCGCCCAACGCTCGGAGCACGCGGCGCAATGCGTCGCCGCCGACGCGATTGGCGCCCGAGTTCAACCAGTGCCCATCCCGTGGGACTGCATCGACGGGTTCTTCCACGCGTATTGGCGCAGGCCCGAGGCGTACGTTCGGCAAGAGGTGCGGCGTGGCACATCTGTCTGGGCCCGCGTCGGGCCGGCCGCCGAGGAGCGCGCGGTAGCCGCATTGGGGTCCGACCTCGCTTCAGGTCGCTGGCAGCGCGAGAACGCGCAGCTGCTCGATCTCGAGGAAGCGGACGTCGGAGCCAGGCTGCTGATCGCCGACGCCGCGTAGACGCCCGGTCTCGCAAGCGGCTCGCGCCTTGCCGCGTTAATGCGACAAGGCCGACGGACCTGAACGGAGGCGAGAGTGAGTACACCGCCGAATGCGCCGATTCGGCTCGCGAGCGAAGACGTCATCATCAATGCGCCGATGAGCTACGTCGGCTCCGCGCAAAGGATCATCCGGATCCGCCGCCGCGCGGATGCTGGGGGAAAGCTCGCGGCGATCACAGCGCTCGCGGTCGTCTTGATCTTCCTCGCGTGGATCTTCGTGACCGCGTGGTACCTCATCTGGGGATTGTGGCTCGTCCCTTATCGGCTGCTCCGGCGCGGCGCCAGGAAGCGTAAGGCGGAGGCGCTCCGCCACCGCGAGCTTCTCGGTGCGATCCAGGGGTCGGCCGCCGCATCTGCCGCGACGATCGTCACCCACTCGGCCGCCGCGCAGATCGCGGCGATGACGGCAACCACCAACACCATGGACGAGCTCGTAGGCGACGCTGACCGGGAGCGAAAGGTCTCGGAGTTGCAGGGGCACCTGCTCGCCGGCAGGTTGACCGCGACCGAGTTCGAGGAGCGGGTCGGCGCGGTCCACACGGCGCGGACTCGAGGAGACCTCGACGCGACAAGCGTAAACCTGCCCTAGCAGTTGGGATCGAGCAGCTGTTAGAGGACGTGATCCTGCCAGCGGCCGGCGACGCTCAGATACGCGGGAGCCACGCCGATGCGCTTGAAGCCGTTGCGCTCGAGCACCCGCTGCGAGCCGGTGTTGTGCCGCAGCGTGCCGGCCTCGATCCGGTGTAACCCAAGCTCCCCGAACGCGATCTGCGCCATCCGCGAGACCGCAGCCGTGGCGTGACCCTGACCGTTCGCGTCGGCACTGACCCAATAGCCGATGATGCACGACTGGAACGGCCCACGGACGATGTTGCTCAGGGTCACGCGGCCGACCAGCCGGTCCCCGGCGGCGATCACATGCGGAACCGTGACGCCCCGCTCGAGCTCAGCGAGCATCCGCGTGATCACGGCTCGCTGCCCGTCGAGCGTGAAGAACTCCGGCCCGCGAACCGGCTCCCACGGCGCGAGGAACTCACGGTTTCGGCCCAGCAGCTCGACCAGCTCCTCGGCGTCGCCCAGGTTGATCAGGCGCGTTGACGTCACGCCCCAATCATCTCCTGTCCGCGGGTCCGGCCGGGGTCCTATAGTCACGCCTATGAAGGCAGTCATCGCCGTGGTCGCAGCAGTCATTGCCGTCATCGTCGTGCTGAAGGTAATCGCCACGGTCAGCGCGCTCGTACTCGCGTTCGTCCCGGCGATCATCGCGCTTGGCGGCGGGTACGCGGTCGGACAGATTCACGGCTCCCGGCGAGAGCGCCGCAAGCTCGAAGCCAAGCGTGGCGGACAGCTGACCAAGTAGAGCCGCGACGTGTCGGCGAGAGCGCAGCAGGACCGCGTCGTCGTGGCGCTCGCGGCCGTCACGTGTGGGCGGCTCTCTCGCGCCGCGACCGTCCGGGCCGGTCGCGGGCAGTGCTCCGCATCGGCCGACCAGTACCGCGTCCAGGTCACCGAGCCGGGGACCGGGTCGATCGGGGCAAGGGGTCCGATCGGCGAGCAGACCCCGGAGGTCGTCCTCGAGCACTGGGGCGGCGACGCCGAGATGCTCACGTTGCGCTCGTCGCTGACGGGAGCGGCGGGCCTGCGTGGACCGCTCGAGCGCGCACGAGTAGCCGCCCGGACGATCAGCTACTACGACCTCGACTCGCTGCAGATTGCGTATCCGGATGGGACCGAACTGTCCGCGAGCAGGCTCGAGCTCGTCCTCTACGGTCCACGCCGCGGCTTTCGTCGGCGCCGCCGGCTGTTGCGCGCCGCGATTGAGGAGCTTTTGTAGGCAGCGGACGCCGTTCTAACCTGGCGCCGAAGAAATCGTTATCGAGCCTTAGGGCTGCGTTAGGGTTCAGTTAGGGTCCCTCGGGTACCTTCGCGAGCAGATGACCTCCTCGCGCCCCGGATCACACTTCGTCCTCTCCATCGAGGGTGGAGCCCGCTGTCCGGCCGAGTCGGCTTCTGGAGACGGCGGTCGCGCGGGATGATGATCCCCGGCGCTGGCGCCATGTGCGGGGTGGCGCTGCTTCAGGGCGCCCTGGTCGCCGCACCGAGGGGGAACGCACTCACATCTCTTCGGCGTTTGCGTTCGCCCGCGTGGGCCGCGGTACTACCAGGTTGCATCGTGGTGGGTACGTTCGCACCGCTCGGCGCCCGTTCGTTCGCGCTCGGGCTGATCCTGCTCGCTGCGCTCGCCACCCCCCCGCTCGCCGCGATCGCCCTGCTCGCGGTCGTCCGCGGGCCTCGTGCCGCGCTCATCGCGCTGGGGCTCGCGGCGGGCGCGCTGGTCGTGCTGGCCGGCGGCCTCAGCGCCGAGCTTTCCGCGACGTTACTCACCGGCCTCGGAGCGATCACCCTCGGCGCCGCGCTGGCATGTCTCATCCCCTCTCGCTGGGTGCTGGCGAGCGTCGTCTGCATGTGTGCGCTCGACGTCGCGCTGCTGGCCACGGGCCTCGGCCAGCCGGCTTCCGCCGTCATCACCGGTGCGGCGGCTCACCTGCACGTCCCGATCTTCGATCACGCCCAGGTTGGTCCAATTGCGCTCGATTACCCAGACCTGGTGCTGGCCGCGGTGCTCGGCGGCTTCCTCGCGGGTCAGCCCGGGCAATGGCGCGCCGCGGTGCTCGTCAGCGTGCTCGCCGGCATCTGCCTCGTGCTGTCCCCGCCGGACACGGTGTGGCCGGCGACCGTCCCGGTGGCCATGACGTTGCTCGCGCTCCGCACGATCGGGCTCCCGCGACACCCCGAGGTCAGGCGGCTCGCGTCGGAGCCGGCGACTATCTGAGCTAAGGGTTCACGACGTAATTATTGACGTCTTTGACGGCGTCTGGACGCGCCTGGCCACTCCTCAAACCCTGCCATTAATTCCGTCGCGAACCCTAAGTACCACCCGTCCGCGCGTGTGTGTCACGCTGTCCCCGCATGACGACGCGCGGCCACAGCGCAGCGAGCGAGCCCGACACGCGGCTCGTTACCTACGGGACGCTGGCGCCGGGGCGCCCGAACCACGACCAACTCTCCGGCCTGTGTGGACGGTGGTTGACCGGACGCGTGCGTGGCTCGCTGGTGCACGCGGGTTGGGGCGTCGAGTTCGGCTACCCGGGCTTGGTCCTTGAGGCGGACGGTCCATCCGTCGAGGTCGAGGTCTTCGAATCTTCGGCGCTGGCCGACCACTGGGACCGTCTGGACGCGTTCGAGGGCTCCGGCTATCGCCGCGTCGCGGTTGACGTCTCGACGGCCGAGGGCACTCTGCGCGCATCCATTTACGTCCTGGCCGACGCGAACGAGCGCTAGTGCCCGGCCTGCTCGGCAAGCTCGATCACTGCGTCATCCACGTGTCGGACTGGGCGAGCTCTAATCGGTTCTACGGTGACGTGCTCGGAGCCGAACTGGTCGACCGTGGCCACGGTACCTGGGCCTATCGTTTCGGCAGTGAGCAGCTGAACGTTCACGGCCCGGGTGTGATCGCCGAGCCCGTCGCCAGGATTCCGGTCGCTCCCGGAAACAGCGACTTGTGCTTTCAGTGGGACGGCCCGATCGAGGCGGCCGTCGAGCACCTGCGCCGTCACGGGGTTGAGGTCGAGCTCGGGCCCGTCGAGCGCAACGGCGCCAGAGGTCGAGGAACCAGCGTCTACTTTCGCGATCCCGACGGAAGCCTCATGGAGTTCATCTCCTACCGAGGTTGACCGTCGGCGCGAGTCACGCGTTCCCGCTCGGCCTCACGTCTGCCCCGTGCGCTCGCTCATGGTCTGGATCCTCCGGCCACAGCACCTGCGCGATCCCGACGATCTCGGCCGCTCGCCGCACGCTGGGGCTGAGTTCGGGAGCGACCTCCAGTGACCACCCGTCCCAGCGGGCGTCGGCGAGCGCGACCAGGAGCGCCTGAATTCCCGCGCTGTCGATGAACGCCAGCTGCGAGAGGTCGAGACGGGTTCGACTGCCGGCCGTCTTGAGTCCGGCCAGGCGCGCCGTGAACACATCGGCCGCGGCCACATCGAGGTCGCCGATCAGGATCAGCCGAACCGCCTGATCGGGATCGACCGTCTCGCGTATCGCGAAGGTCCGGTCGGGGGCTTGGGGTGGCGCTTGGCCCTCCTCCGTGGTCACCGAGATCGGCGGGGGGCTCGGGTCGGGAACCGCGTACGCCGGATCGCGGTAGCGGTCTTCGGACCGGAAGATGATCCTGATCACCCCCTCACAGTCCGGATTCTCGAGCCGGTGAAGCTGGGCCGCCTCGGGCCTGAACGCGGCGCTCGTGAATCCGCACTCCTCGCAGGCATACAGGGGCACGTTGTCTGTATTCCCACAAACCCCAGTGGACCGAACTCAGGTTCAACGGGGTTGCCTATCCACTTCGCTCCCCGATCCCGGTGGCACCGCGCGAACCTCCCGTCAGATCGGCCGGATAACGGCACACTCGCCGCTCCGCCGGCGGTGAATGCCGGTTCACCCGGCCCTGGCACGGACAACGGCACGCTCGCCACCGCTCACCCGTCGAGTGAGCCGTTATCCGGGGCGGGATCACAGGCGGAAGGAGCGCGGCCGCGCCCGGCGAACCCAGTCGGATGCCCCGCCTGGCCTCCGTAGCCTACGTGGTGATCGGCGTGATCGTGGCCTCCCAGCACAGCTACTACGCGACTCTGGGCAGTTTCTCCCAGGTGCTATCCGCGGTGGCGGCCACGGCGCTGTGGCCGTTGCTGCTGCTCGGGGCGAGCCTCCATCTAAGCCTCGCCCACCTGTAGGCGTCGCGCCTCAGTGGTCGAGTTAAGCCGGCCCGGCCTCGGATGCCTCAACGGCCTCCTCGCCCTTCGATGAAGGGCCAGCGGACGCCGCGGGCGAGGCACTCAGCGACGCTTGCACCGCAGCCGCCTCCTCGGGGGTGAGGGCCTTGCGCGTCAGTTGTCCGCCGGCGTCACCGACCGCAGCGATCATGTCGTCGACTTCAGTTGCATCCGCGATCAAGACGATCGCCGAGCCCGAACGCGGTATCGCGTCGCGAACCCGATCGACGAGCACTTGCGGCTCGGCGTCCCGCTCGCTCGGCGTTCCCACCTGCGAGCCGATCGTCGCGCCCAGGACCGTCCCGAGCGCAAATCCAAGCGGCCCAGCCAACAGTGCGCCGAGCACCGCGCCACCCGCCCCGCCCTCCGCCGCTCCACGCTCGGAGATATGGAGCGCCTCGTCGTCGTCGACGTAGTGGCCGGCGAACGTGCCTCGCAGTACCAGGTGGCCATTTGCGTGATGTTCCACGAACCCCACTTCTGAGGTCCATGCCGCCGCTCCCGCACGCGCGCGCGCCGCCGAGTACGCCTTGGCGGCCGAGTTGATGCCGTCAAAGCTGACCAGAGCAAGGTCGAGGCTCATGTCCGCCGCTCACCATATCTCAGGCCGGCGCGCCGGCCAACCCGTGCGTCCGGAGACGCTCACGCTCGCGACCCGGACGCGCTCCCGGCGGCGGGAGCCGCCGGCGGTGGCAATGTCTCGCCGGTCTCGAGCAGCGTCTTGAGGTTGGAGAGGATGTGGGGCCAGCCTTGACTGATCGTTGCCAGCACCGCACTTCCGGGCTCGAACCCGTCGTGCACGACGGTGAGCTTGACCAGCTCGCCGAGCTCCTCGATCTCGAAGGTGACCCTCGAGCGCGGTTCCGCGGCGACGCGCTCGAGGAACTCCTCGGGGAACCCGATCCGCTCCCGGACAACCTCCCTCCATTCGGGTGTGAAGGTGTGCCACGTGTAGGACAGCCGGCGGTAGGGCTCTGACTCGAGGATCACCTGTTCCGGGTCGGCCATCGTCACTCCCCACTGGTGGACTGCGAAGGTCGAGCCGGTGGTCCAATCCGATTCAAGCGCGAGTCCCCAGTAGCGCTCAGTGAACGCCGGGTCGGTCAGCGCCAGCCATAGACGCTCGGGCGTGGTGCGAATGTAGGTCGTGTAGACGAAGGACGGCTTGTCCATGGGGTGATCCTCCAGGGCTCGTTTCAGGTCTGACAGGGCGCGGACGCGATCGCGGTCGTACTGGTCGATCCAGCGTTCGGAGATCTCGTTTATGGGGGCGGGGTTGAGGTAATGGAGCTTCTCCCGGCCGCGCCAGACGGTGCTCACGAGCTGCGCTCCCTCGAGCACCGCGAGGTGTTTGCTCACCGACTGACGTGCCATCTCCATGTCGGCACACAGCTCGCGAAGCGTCTGCCCGCCGCGCGCGTTGAGGCTGTCGAGTAGGCGGCGCCGGCCGGGATCGGCCAGCGCTCGGAACACGTCGTCGGTCTCAGCTCGATAGGCAGCCATTTGGCTGCATTAACGATATGCAGCCGGGCGGGTGCACGTCAAGCCGGACGGACGGCTACCTGCCGTTGCGTTCGCGGTGCTTGCACCCCGGCCAGCAGCACGGCCGGCGCATGCCCTCCTCGAGCTCCTCCTGGGTGCGCCGGATGCGGCGCTCACG